>Ga0210391_10005216_pt1 | contig 10718 bp, 8 predicted proteins | sample IncBWC12OmetaG_FD_160573 | JGI IMG/M metagenome (GOLD analysis project Ga0210391, IMG submission 160573) | Forest soil microbial communities from Barre Woods Harvard Forest LTER site, Petersham, Massachusetts, United States - Inc-BW-C-12-O ...
TCGATCTGAGCGCGCAGGTCAGGAGAAGCTCCCAGCAAGAACCATGTCCGCGAGTCGGCGCTGATGGCAACTTGCGCCTGCGTGCGGGCTTTACCCGCGAAGGTTCCGGAGCGCTGGGCGCGGCAATTGGGGCAGGCACAATTCCACTGGGGGAATCCTCCGCCGGCGGCCGAGCCGAGAATTTTGACGCGCATCGCAAGAAAGTGTAGCAGCCACTGGCGGAGTCCTGAACTTGAGAATCAGAAATTGGGCCAGGAGTTAGGGGCAATCGGGCTTACGTTTCCATCAGCCAGGCTGAGGCCACGTTCATCCCACCGGCAGCGGCAGCTTTTTTTCGTTGCGAGAGTTGGTTCGCGCCAATCTGGCTACCGGCCCCGGATTTCAGATCGAAGCTGAAGTCGATCGGGTGGTCGAACACAACCGCGACCGAGAAATTTCCCGTGGACTTCGGCTCGACTCGAATGACCCTGCCGCGAGCAGTCATTTCCGTCCCCGGTTGGGGAAGGGCGGCAACGCGAACGGCTACGTCGACCTCCGAGCCCTCAGGAATCAGAAACGCGCTAGAGAGCAAGATTCCGCCCATGCTGATGTTCTCCGAGCGGGCGTGCATTTTTTTGTGGGCCAGCGTGAGCGAGACGGGAAGGTTCAGAGAATAGCGAGTGCCGCGCCGTTCCTGGGGTTTGGGGGATTCCATCCACAAAGACTATGCGGAGCCACGCACTGCCAACAGAGTACGGTGGTGCACATGAGTACGCGAAAAAGGACTAAGGGGCGAGGCGGTAACCTCGAGGTAACTTGATCTGTTGCAGTCGCCATACTGGTAAGTTCATGCAAAGACTGAATGCTCCGGCGCGGAGTCGTCGCGCCAATATTGGCCGAATTTTGCCGACCGAGAGCGCGTGTGGACTAACTACCGGGATTTCATTGCCTTGAGACGGGAATATCCATCGAAATATATTGCCCGGGCTCGAGCCGCAAGGACGCAATCGGGAGTTGCGTCCGGCCGGAATGCGGATCCCGGACCACCAGTGTCAGCTCTTTTCCTGGCGGCAGGAGCGCGCGGAATCTGCCCTCGGCGTCGGAATCAATGCCCCGGCCGTTTCCTTGCCCGTCGAGGAAACCCAGTCGCGCCGTCAAGACGGCACCGGTTTCGGCATCAATCACTCGTCCCTCCAGTACTCCGGCTTTTTCGCCGAGCTCAACGGCCACCATCGCCGAAGGATGGTCGGCGCTGAGATCGGCTCGCGGAGCGTCCGCCTTCGAGTCGGCGTAAAAGTGGTCGAGCGGGTCCGGATAGTTGTCTTCATCCTTTCGGGCGTAGAGCTTGTAGCTTTCGAGTTCGAGGTGTCCGCGAAAATCGAACTTGCCGTCGCCGTCCGTCACGACGGACCGAAGCGCGATGTCATCGAGCACGAGCCCTTGCGGCACGGCGTAGACCGTGGCTCCGGAGACAGGAACTCCGTTCTGATCTGTGACAATACCCTTGATCTCGCGTTGCAGGTTGCGCGCTTGAGACTGAGCAGATTGAGATTGGGCGAGCAGGCTTCCGGCGGCCACGGCTAGCAAGAGGAAATGCTTCATACAGCCTCCTGGCGGTTCACCAGCTACGATGCGGCCATTGGGCGGAATGGTTTTATGCCTCAGTTCATATCCCCGAGCGAGCAGGCGCCGGGGCCGCGAGGATCGCCGCAGGATCCGCAGGCCCCGCTGGAGGGCGCGGACGCCGACGAGCCTTTTGCCGACACGGCGAAGACCGAGAGCTGGGGCTCCAGCTTGGTGGCATGACACTTGGGGCACTCGGCTTTCTGCTTGCCGTAGACCAGCGTCTCGAACTGGTGATGGCATTCCTTGCAGATGTATTCGAAGATGGGCATGGGCGACTCCAGACCAGCCTCCATTAGAATCAATTTGTGGGGACTTCGCAAATGTCGCGTGCTTCGGACCGAACGGCATGGACGACGCGTGCGCCATTCCGCGCGCGGCGCTGGCTGAGCGGCGGACACGTGCAGACCATCGCCAGCTTTTTGCTGCCGCGTAAGATTCATTTGCCGCCGGGGGAGGAGCGCCTGGTCGAAGTTGCTCCCGGGATTAAGGTGCGCTGCTGGTGCTACTGGCAGGCAAAGAAGCGCCTCGAGGCCATGACGCTGATCGTGGTTCACGGGCTTGAGGGCTCGTCCGACTCGAAGTACATGCAGGGCGTGGCGCGCAACGCGCTGGCGGCGGGGATGAACGTCGTGCTCATGAACCAGCGCAACTGCGGCGGCATGGATTACTTTGCGCCCACGCTCTACAACTCAGGCTTGTCGGGGGACGTAGCCGCGGTGGCGCGGAATGTAATCGAGAACGACGGCGTCTCGCGCTTTGCGCTCATCGGATTTTCGATGGGTGGAAACCTGGTGCTGAAGTTAGCGGGGGAGTGGGGACGCGACGGGAATGCTCCGGCGGAATTTCGAGCCGTGGCGGCGGTGTGTCCTGCGATGGACCTGGCGGCCTCGGCCGACGCGCTGCACGAAGCGCAGAATCGGATTTACGAGTATTACTTTCTGATGCAGTTGTTCCGGCGCTTGCGTCTGAAGGCGCGACTGTTTCCCGGCAAGTTCGATGTGTCGCGGTTGCGCGGGATTTCCACCCTGCGCCTGTTCGATGACCGCATCACGGCGCACTACTGCGGATTTGCCGGGGCCGACGACTATTACGCGCGCGCAGCGGCGGCCAACGTGGTTGACCAGATTGCGGTGCCGACCCTGATCATTCATGCTGCGAACGATCCGTTCATTCGGATCACGCCGGAGACGCGGCGCCGCATCGCCGCGAACCCGAATATTATCTATGTCGAGACCGACGATGGCGGGCACTGCGCGTTTCTGGGTGAGAGCGAGCCGGGTGAGCGGAATTCGTACGCGCGCAATGGCAATGCCGGGGACGATGCTGCGAACCGTGCTGCGAGCACTACTGCGAGCACTGCTGCAAACGACGGGCGCTGGGCCGAGCGGGAAGTGGTGGAGTTTGTGGCTGGTCACGAACCTAACGGCGGCTAGCGCTTCTTCACGGCGAGCCACGGCATGTCGCGGTAGGAATCCGCCACCACCCAGGCGCCGGCCGTCAACGCAGTAGAGACGATGGTCTCACTCCATTGGAATGCGTCTTGGGAGCCTGCGGCCACCACCGGTATCCACACGAACAGCGTGAATATGCCGATTTCGACCGCTGAGAGCGCGGCCGCGAGGCGTGCACACACGCCAATGAGCACCGCTACGCCCGCCACAATCAAAGCGCCGCCGGTGAAATACGCCCAGGCTAGATGCCATGGCAGCCAGCCCGGCACCAACTCGGCAGTGTGATCGAGATAGTGGAAGTGAGCTATGCCGAAAGGGATCAGGGCCAGGCCGTAAAGCATCCTCGCGATGCGGAGACCCTTGTCGCCGGCGGCGAAACCGAGGTGCTGCTTGTCCCAGTCTGGGGCGAACCAGGCATACAGGACCCAGGCAGCCGCCACCATCACTAAGGTTTCGCAGCATGACCAGTAAACGTCCACTGCCGTGGGCGTGCGGAACATGCCGGGCAGTCTGAACAGCAGCAGCCAAAGCAGCAGATAAGCGAGCAGCACGCGGGCGGCGAGGGCGGCTGTGCGCCGCCAGAGCAGGCCGATGCCACACGCCAGGGATATCACGACGCAGAGATAGACCAGCGCCTGGCGTGTGGGCACACCCTCGGGCACGGGCTGCCATATCGGGGTGAAATCGCGCTGGATCAGGCCCAGGATTCCGAGGCCGATCATGGTTGCCGCGAAGATCGCGTGACCCGCGCTTGCGATCCGCATTGTCTTAGCCTCTGGGGTTGCGGTCCATCGGGAACAGGCTCCGATTGTATGCCGGCACCGGCCCGTAGCGTCAGTGGACCTCGACTCTATTCGTGCCGCAAAGCTTCGATCGGATTCAGGCGCGAGGCACGGAAGGCCGGGATCATGCCGCTGATCAGCCCCACGGCTCCGAGGATGAGAGTAGATGCGATCAGAGTTCCGGGGGCAATCAGCAAGCGAATGTCGCCGGCTTCTCCGTTTTTCGCGAAGGCGCTGTATAACGTAAGCCTGCCCACGGAGAGCGCGACTACGTACGCCAGGATCACGCCAAAGACGCCGCCGATGGCGGTAATGGTCAGCGCTTCGGCCAGGAACTGCATCAGAATGTAACGCCGGGGCGCGCCCAGCGCTTTCTGCACGCCAATCTCGCGGGTCCGCTGCGTCACTGAAACCAGCATGATATTCATAAGCCCGACGCCGCCAATCCCGAGGGTCAGCGTTCCGATGAAGCCCATGAGTATCTTCAACCCGAGCGTGATGATTTCGAACTGATGCAACTGCGTCATCAGGTTGAATACGCGCACAGCTTCACGGTCGCTCTCGCTAAACTTGTGCTGCGCCGACAGGATGCTGCGCACCGCCGGCTCAATTCGCTCAAACTCCGGAGTGTCGAAGTTGAACCAGATCGTGTCGAGGTAATGCGTGTCCTTCAGATCGCCCATGGTGGTGAACGGGACGTAGACTACGCGGTTAATGTCGTCGTTGCCCTCCTGCATTTTGGCGCTCAAGATGCCAACAACTTCAAAGCTGAGGCCGTCGACCCGGATGTGGTCGCCCAGGGCATTGCGCCCGGAAAACAATTTCTCCTTGGCTTCCGAGCCGATCACCGCGACCCGGGCGCGCTGCACCTGATCCTCCATGTTGTAGAACCGGCCCTGATCGAGTTTCAGCGAGCGAATTGCGTATACGTTAGGATCGTTGCCGGTTACGGTAAATGTGAAATCCCGGTTGTCGTATTGCACGTTGGCTTGCTTGTCGACGCTGGGCGTGATGTGGGTGATTTGCGGAAGATTGGTCGAGAGCGCATCGACATCATCCTGCGTGAAACGGATCTGCACTCCTGATTTCTGTCCGCCCGCCTGCATGGACGTCTTGCCCGGCACCACGATGACAAGCTTAGTTCCGAAATTGGCGAAAATATTGGCGCAGGCACGGCCGAAACCATCACCATAAGCAAGCAGCATGACCACGGTGGCAATACCCCAGGCCATGCCCAGCATGGTGAGCGCGGTGCGGCGGCGATTGTGGCGCATGGCCGCATAAGCTTCCTGGAGCAGATCACGGAACATATTTTTTTACCCCTTAGTGCCCCTTTACCCTTATTGCGTCAGATCTGGTCGTACAAGTTTGCTCGCCGCAGTCTGTCGCTACTCCTGCCGGAGCGCTTCCACCGGCGCCAGCATGGCCGCTCGGCGCGCGGGATAAAGTCCTGCAACCACTCCCGCCAAGGTGAGACTGCAAATGGCCAGCATGGCCGACATGGGCACCAATTTAGGTGGATCAAATCCCTGCGGGCCCTCAACTCCTCCCATCAGGGCCATCAGTCCGCCCGCGAAACACATGCCCAGCAGACCGCTGCCCAGCGTGAGCAGCAATCCCTCGAGAAAGAAATGAAACAGGATGTTGCGGTTGGTGGCGCCCAACGCCTTGCGCAATCCGATTTCGTGGGTGCGTTCGCTCACCGCAACCAGCATGATGTTGATCACGCCGATCGCGCCCAGGGCCAATGTGACCATGCCCACGGCTCCCAGGAACATGTTCATCACATCGAAAATGGTTCCCACCATTTTTGATTCCTGAATGGAATCCCACTCGTCGAAAGCGTTTTGATCGTTGGCGTCGAACTGGTGATTGCGTCCGACAATCCGGTGGACTTCCTTCTGCGCCAGCACGTGGTCGGCAGTCACCCGGGGCTGATACTCAATGAAAGAGATCGAGTTCTGATGGTTTTCTCCCTTGATGGGGAAATTGGCGGCCATGACCTGGAACGGAATGTAGCCGCGCATGTTGAGCCACATGTTGTCCCCGTGACCCAGATGCGGCAGCGTGCCCACCACCTCAAAGCGGAGGCCGTTCAGCAGGACAAATGCCCCCACTGCCGGACGGCCTGGAAACAGAACTTTGAGCAATTCGTTCCCCAGCACGATTACGTTACGCCGCTGCAGTCCGTCGAGTTCATTGAGCCAGCGGCCTTCCTTGATGGGAAGGTAGCTAATCTCGTTCAAGTGCGGCTCGGTGCCCATAATCTCACCGCTGCCAGTAGCGAATTCGCTAACTTCGTGCAGATCGCCGCGGGAAATGACCGGGCAGGCGTTGCGCACGTAGGCAGCTTGCCGTACATCCAGGTAGTCCTGATAGGTGAGCAGATAAGATCGGGCAGAACTCATATTGCCGGATACTGCAGGCGCCCGGCCGGGAAACAGAAACATGATGTCTTTGCCGAACTCGGAAAGCTCTCGCTTGTTGCCCGACCGGAAACCTTCGCCAACCCCTACCAGCAGCAGTAAGGAGCCCACGCCCCAGGCGATTCCGAACATAGTGAGAAACGAACGCAGCTTGTGCGCCCACAAGTTGCGAAAGATTTGCGCGAAAATGTCCAGGACAGTCCGCATCGTCGACTCACGATCTACTATTTAGACGTTTGGATGCGCAGTTGTTTACAAAAAACCGACATAGCCCCCAAAAAAAACAGGTAATGCAGCATCAGGCGCCGCGAAGTTCCCACGCGGCAGCACAAATCGTTCCGTGGACCTTCGAATGCCCAATAACGTCCAAGTACAGAGATAGATACGTCGGACAGCCGATCGAAGTTCCCGCCAAAGCGCTGCCCTGTTTTTCCATCACCTCCATCGGCCGCCTAACATGGGTCGTGACAGTCCGCAGGTTGCCAGCTGTTTTGTTGTGGGAATCGCGCTGAAGTCTCGATCGGAGGCCGACGCCATCGTCGGGATTGCTCTCACTGACCCTGCGGGGCGGGCGTGCGGTGCAGCCACGGCAGCAGTTCCACGCCGCGGCCCTTCGTTTTCGTACGAACGTAAGCCAGGCCCAGCATAGCAAGCGAAATTATCAACAGGCCCGCCGATGCAGCGCCGATCCCCATGCGGCGTTTGGGCAGGATCGACACGCGGCCGTAGACAAACTCAATGTGCACCCAGTAAACCAGCAGCGAGGCCTGGCCGAGCAGGATTAACGGGCTGAATCCCCATATTCCCGCGCGCTGCTGCCCCAGACCCCAGCTGCACCAGGCGTAGCTGGCGGTCAGAATCACCAGCAGCATGCCCACGCGGATCAGGAAGAAACTCGGACTGGTGTGCCAGTAGTCCTGAACCGAATAGAACTGGCGCGGCTGCGCGTCGAGCCAGCGGGCGAACTCGATCAGCACTCCGCCCGCCAGGCCCAGGGCCAAAAATGCTCCGGGCTCCCGCTGACGCGCCCACGGGCTCTGCAGAATAAACCCAATGGCGAGGCCGGCAAAGGCGAAGGCCGTCCAAGGAAAAATCGGGAAGATGCCCTGTTGCGGAACTCCCAGGTTGTGCACGCCGTCCACATAGGACTCAAGCGGCCAGGGCAGCCAGGTTGGCCGCCAAGTCGTCCACAGGGGTGGGGTGAGCAGCGAAATCAGCAGGGCCGTGCCTGCCGCGGCGAGGACCAAAGGGATACGCGGCATCTTGTCCCACTCTTGCCGCACAGAACGCGGCAAGAATGGGGCACCCTCATTTCCTTTTTCTTCTTTTTCTCTTTTTTCTCTTTGCCGCCGGGGAGCGAGCACGGGCACCAGCCAGCAGAGCACTCCCAGCAGCATCATCGAGAGGCCGATGGTGTTCAGCACGTCCACGCGCAGCAGATCGGTTTTCGGCGCCCAGCCCCAGGAGATGACGTACTCCTGCAGGCGGAAGAGCAGGCCGTAGGTGTAAATCTCGGCGCCGCGGAGGATGGTCGCGCGGGCAATCTGGGCCGGCGCGACGTCTTTCTGCCAGAGCTTTTCGGTGACCATCGCAAAGGAAATTCCAGCCAGAAACAAAAACAGCGGCGCCGGGAAGGTCCCTCCCAGCTGTGAATACATAAAAAAGCGGCTCTGCCGCGCCTGCGGACTCAGCCAGGAATCGTAGCAGTGGGTCTGGAACATGAGCAGGCAGGCCAGTCCACGCGTCCAGTCGATGTAGGCGAGGCGGGATTTGGCGGCGTTCGGTGGCGGCATGCTGGATTGCAGGGACTCGGCGGCAGTCGCAGTATATACGGCGGCAGCCCGGCAGACTGCGGGTTTTCGGGGCAGAACGTCCGGTCCCAGCCGACAACGCCCGGATTTCGGCCGAATAGTTGTTAACTTTGCGTCTCCCGTACAACCTTCTGGGCAACAGCCTTGATCGAAGAGGGATAAGTGGTTATAAGTTAAAACACAGCAGGCATCCGATCTGCCCGGAGTCTCCATGCGAATCCTTAAGGCGTTGTCGCTCGTTCTCCTGATTGCCAGTGTCTTTTCCAGCCTGAGTTTTGCCGCCCAGCAAGACCGCATTTCCGGCTCGTTGTCCAGTGGCGAGAACCATGTGCTGAAAGGCAACATCCGTCACCCGGCGCGGCCAGAGTTCGACCAGGGCCGGGTGGATCCCGGCATGCAGTTAGGGACGATCACGCTGCAGACCGCGCCCACCCCGGCGCAGGAAAGCGCGATCAAACTACTGCTGGCGCAGCAGCAGGACCGGAAATCGCCGAACTACCATAAATGGCTGACTCCCGAGCAGTACGCCGACCGTTTCGGCCTGAGCGAAAACGACATGCAGAAGATGGTGGCCTGGCTGGCGGCGCAAGGATTCACCATGATTGAGCCCGCCCGCGGTCGGAACTTTATTACTTTCACCGGGACCGCGGCGCAGGTCGAGAGCGTGTTCGGCACGGAAATCCATCACTACAACGTGAAGGGCGAGGTGCACTACGCCAATGCCACCGCGCCGCAGATTCCCGCGGCTCTTGCCGGGATCGTGGTCGGCATGCACGGACTGGACGACTTCCGCCTCAAAGCGATGAACGTTAAGTCGGCCCGCCCAAACTACTACAGTTCTGCCCTGCAATCTCAGTTCATAGCCCCCGGCGACATTTACACGATGTACGACATCAACCCGCTCTTGACGGCTACGCCGAAAATTGACGGAACGGGACAGAAAATAGCGATCATAGGACAAACTGAGATTTTCCAGTCCGATATTAACGATTTCCGTACTGGCTTTGGCCTTTCCTCGATTAGTTGCACAGCCCCGAACGACATCATCACCGCGTGCGCCGATCAACACTTTAGCTATCTTTCAGTTGACGGGGGCCCAGGCGAAGTATCGGGCAACGACATCGGCGAGTCTGACCTGGACCTGGAGTGGTCCGGGGCCATCGCGCCTGGTGCCCAAATCGTCTTCGTGACTTCGGGCGATGTGTACGACTCCTTGTACTACGCAATCGACAACAAAGTCGCGCCGGTCATCAGTATGAGCTACGGCGACTGCGAATTTGCCCTCAACATTGCCACCGACACTAGGCTTCCTCCGGGCTATACAACTCTCTGGGAACCGGAACTGCAGGCAGGGAATCTGGCGGGAATTACGATAGTGAATTCCAGCGGCGACTCCGGTGCGGCAGAATGTGACGTGAACGCCCTTGCCTCGCAAAACGGCACGTTGACTGCCACGGGGCTCGCTACTTTCGGCTTAGCTGTGAGTTATCCCGCGAGCAGCCCGGAAGTGACCGGCGTCGGCGGTACCGCGATACCGCTCGCTGATCTTGGATCGACGACGTACTGGGGAACAACCAACACCGCCAACGGCGGCTCGGCGCTGTCCTACATTCCGGAGCAGGCTTGGAACGACGACGATGAATTTGTAACGTACTGCGACGGGCAGAGCTCGAGCACATTCTGCCAGACTGGGGGCAGTAATACGGCGGTGGCTCCTCCTTGGGTTCCGATTACCTCTGAAGCGACGGCGCAGCGGGACATCGGCATCGGGTCCGGCGGCGGTGGCGCGAGCAACTGCTACATGCAAAACACAGGACTCACGGCTTGCGTATCCGGTTTCCCCCAGCCGGATTGGCAGACTGTAACCGTTAGTGGGCAGACAACGCGTCTGTCACCGGACGTCGCGTTACTGGCGACGCCGAATTTTCCAGGCTTCATCTACTGCACCCCGGTCGATGTTACAAGCGGCGGCAGCACCTGTGCGGGTGGCGGGGCGGCAGGAATCGCTAACGCGGTCGCTAACTTCTCGCTCATTGGCGGCACATCGGTCTCGGCTCCAATGTTTGCTGGGATGGTGGCGCTGCTGAACCAGTACACCGCGAGCGCCGGGCAGGGCAACATCAACGTGCCGCTGTACCAGTTGGCCAAGTCGACGCCCTCGGCGTTCCATGACATTACCAGCGGCGACAACAACGTGGCTTGTGAGCCGGGGACCTATGCTGGCCAGCCGGCCGCGATGCTGTGTCCTTCGACCGGCCCTTCAACCGGGGTCATCGGCTATTCCGCTGGAACGGGATTTGATCTGGCTACGGGCCTGGGCTCGGTGGACGTGAATAATCTAGCTGTAGCTCTGTTTTCATTGACGTCACCATTTACGCTGGTGCCGACGGCCACAAGCTTCCAGGTGACGCAAGGCAACAGCGTGAACGCTACGGTCACGGTCACGATTGTTGCCGGCTTTACCGGAACGATCACCTTCACTTGCACCGATCCGGCACCGGAGTCTATCTGCACCGTGCCTACGCCCGTCACCGCGGCGACCCTCCCTGCCAACGGGCAGGTCAGCTTCAATATCTCGACCACTGCGCCAACTGCGAGTCTGCGGCCGCCGGACCGGGCAGCGCGGATCTTCTACGCGGCTTT
>Ga0210391_10005220_pt1 | contig 10716 bp, 9 predicted proteins | sample IncBWC12OmetaG_FD_160573 | JGI IMG/M metagenome (GOLD analysis project Ga0210391, IMG submission 160573) | Forest soil microbial communities from Barre Woods Harvard Forest LTER site, Petersham, Massachusetts, United States - Inc-BW-C-12-O ...
CTGAAAAAGTCCGGGACGATGACCAGCAAAATCTGTGCGAGAACGAGATCGAGCAGGCCGAGCTCGCGCCGCAGTCCGGCGCTGTGGGACTGCATGGCGGCCTCGGCGGTTTCGAGGGTCGTCTTATTTCCGATCGTCACGATGCGGTTTCAGCAGCAGGTCCTGATAGTCAAAGCTGAAGTCGGCCAGCGGAGACACCGCAGCCATTCTGGCGCTGTCGATCGTCCCGTCCGGGTTCAGCGAGAAAGTTACGAACGCGTCTTCGATGGTGCGGTCGCGCCAGTGGGCCTTAAAAGTATCGTGCTGCCAATGCTGCAGCTCGCCGACCATGCTCGGGGTATGATCGAAGCTTATAACGAGATGATTATCATCGTTCCGGATAATAATCGGTCCGTACCAGGCATCGTTATAGACGCCAGCATATTGTTCGAGAGGAAGGGAAGGCCTGGAATCGGCAGCGCGCCCGGCTTCAGCCTTCTTCATGCTTTCAGCGGCGTCTTTTTGCTGCTTGTCTTCGACGCTCTTGTAGGCGGTAATCCAATCCGTCGGCGGCAAATGAAAGTAGTGATCGAGCACGTGGTAGAGAATCGAATCAAACGCGCCGTCCTCTTCGGCATTGGTCAGCACGACGACTCCCAGATTTTCTTCGGGCACGAGCATGACGCGCGAGACAAATCCGGCAACCCCGCCGGTGTGGCCGACCAGTTTGCGCCCGTGATAGTCGCGCAATCCCCAGCCCAGCGCATAATCGGCGAAGTTAGCCTTCAATCCGGCCAGTGGGGCCGGCGGATCGCCGACCGGAAGAATGGTTTGCGGTGACCACATTTCCCTCGACCGTTCCTCGCTGAACAATCGGCCATCGCGATCCGTGAACTTGCCGCGATTCAACTGCAACTGCACCCACTTCGCCATATCGGCCGCGCAAGAATTGATCGCTCCAGCCGGGCCTGCGTTATCCAGCACTTCGAAGTGGATCACTTGCAACTTGTCGTCCATGCGCGAGTGCGGAAACGCCACATTGTCCCCGGGCTTCATCGCGGCGTTGCTGACGTTGGAGTGATTCATTCCCAGCGGCACAAAAATCCGCTGGCGAATGTAATCGTCCCACGACACTCCAGTCACGGCAGGAATGATCTGCCCCGCTGTCATGTACAGCAGGTTGTCGTAGGCGTAGCGGCTGCGGAAACTCGACGCCGGCTTCATAAAACGCAGCTTATAAATCACTTCTTCGCGCGTGTAGGTAGAGTGCGGCCAAAAGAGCAGATCGCCTTCGCCCAGTCCCATGCCGCTCCGGTGAGTCAACAGATCGCGGATGGTCATTTCGTGTGAAACGTAAGGATCGTACATAACGAAGCCCGGCAGCCGCTGGTAAACCGGGTCATCCCATGACAGCTTACCTTCGTCGACGAGCGTGGCCAGCGCCGCAGTGGTAAACGCCTTTGTGTTCGACCCGATGCCGAACATGGTGAACTCGTCGACCGGCGTGGAATCGCCCAGTTTGCGCATCCCATACCCTTTGGCGACGAGAATCTTCCCGTCCTTCACAATCGCCACCGCCATGCCGGGTACGTCGAAGGTTTTCATCGAAGATGCAACGTAGGCGTCGAGGTCGGCTGGCGGAGCCGCTGAAGCCGATGTTTGTGCGCAGACATCACTCACCAGGGCGACTGCAACGATGGCGATCGCGAATCGTCTCAAAACAGTGTCTAGCATGGATCTCCTCGGGCGAAAGCCGCCCATGCTCAATTATTTTCCCTGCGGCGCGCGCATCAGAAACGAAATATCTCCGATTTTGTAGAGAACCTTGCCGGGTGAATCTGCTGTTGGCATGACTCTCCCCGCACGCACCGCATCGAACGCGGCCACGAGTCGGATAAGTACCTCCGGCGACGCGACGGGAATATTGTGAGCGCCCAGCACCAGCTTGACTTGCGGAGTAAGAGTGGCCAGGCGGCGAATTGACGCAGCGTAGGCGTCGAGATCCGTTTCTGGCCGGAACAGCCAGATGGGCGCGGGATAGTACGTGTCGCCGGTAAAAAGCAGGCCATTTGCGCGATCGATCAGCGAAATGGCGTCTGGAGTATGGCCGGGTGTGGCGATCACTTCGAGCGTGCGGCCGCCGAGATCGAAGTGATCCCCGTCATGCGTATAGTTCGTGATTTTCCACGACCGCGTGACATAGGCATGCGGATCGAATCCCTTCGGCAGCGTTCCACAAATCTGATCGGGCGTGACTTCCGCTTGCGCATCTTCACGGGAGCCCTGCGCGTTCTTGCGGGTAAAGTCCGTATGCATGGCGTAGATCGTGTCGAATTCCCAGTTGTCGCCCACATGATCGTCGTGCGTGTGAGAGTTGAGCACGACGATGGGCAGCTTCGTCAGTTCAGCCGTGATTTTCTTGATGTCGCTCATGCCCATGCCGGTATCGAACAGCAAGGCACGCGTCTCGCCGACAATGAGATAGCTGATGACTTCTTCCGCCTGGTGCGGTTCGTAGATGGCGAACACGCCGCGCGCAGGTTCGTAAACTTCGAACCACAGATCGCTGACAGGAACGCGTCGAAGAGTTTTATATTCGGGGCGCGGCAACGCGCGGCACCACTCCGGAATCGCAGTCTGAGCGGGCAGAGCGCTGGGCAGAAAGCTTATGTACATCGCGAGCGCAAACACAGTGACCATGATGGGAAGTTTGCGCACACAGGACTTCCGGCACGCGCAGGGCGCTTGGTGCAGCCCGGTGCCGCGGATCGCCGGTTTATAGGGGCCCGCGGACGTTTCCCGGTTATGGGCGTTCATGGAATCGGCTCATGGAATCGTTTGCCAGAATTTCGAACTGGCAAATCATACCTGACGCCGGGCTCGCCCGCGATGTTTGTCACCTTTAAACCGGTAGTGTTACGCTCGGCTTCGTACCCGAAGGAGAACCATGGTGTCGGAAAATGTGTCGCAATCTGTGTCGCGAGCGGTTTCGCAAGACTTCATTTTGTGGGAAGTGGACGTGCAGGCCGATTTCATGTTGCCGAAGGGAAAGCTGTACGTGCCCGGAGCGGAAAAGCTGTTGCCCAACATCCGGTCGCTCACGGATGCCGCACGGCACGGGCAGGTCTTCCTGGTCTCACATGGTTGCTTTCACTCGCCCGACGATCCGGAATTCAAAATCTTCCCGCCGCATTGCGTGAAGGGAACTGCGGGTGCAGATCTTGTCCCCGAAGCCTTGGCTGACAAAGTCGTGCGCGTGCCCAATGACGCAGATGCAAAGCTGCCGGAAGATTTATCGCGCTACCAGCAGATCCTGCTGGAAAAACAGACGCTGAACATTTTCGAAAGCCGGCACGCGGACGCTCTCGTCCAACGACTCGGAACTCAAGCCGAGTTTGTCGTCTTCGGGGTGGTGACCGAATATTGTGTGAGCTTTGCCGCCAAGGGACTGCTCGAACGCGGAAGGCGCGTCGCCATAGTGCAGGATGCGATTGAAACTTTGAAGCCGGAAGACGGCCAGAAAACAATTGCCGAACTCGAACGCCTCGGTGCGCGGCTTACGACAACACGCCAGGCCCTCAGCGCGTTCGGGCACTGAGAGCCTGGTATCAACAGCCTGGGATCGACAGCCCCGGGTTGCACAGCCTGGCTCGGCTCTAGTGATGGTCGCCGTGGTTGTGGCGCCAGGTCCAGTATTCTTTCTGCTCGTCTTTATTGATCTTGCGGAAGTCACGATGCGGGTCACGATGCGTTTCGGCGGCCCAGCGGTTGTAGTAAACCACTTCATCGTCGTTCCACACGTGATAGTCCGTGTAGTAAGGGTCGTAAACGCGATAGGGGTGATGTTCGCATGCCATTCCTGCAAACGACGAAGTCAGCGCGGCAGCGAGCAGCAGGGTACTCAAGGGATTGGAACCACGGCTCATGTTTTTCTCCTTCGAGATAGAAAAACACATCTCAGGCTGATTAGTTGCAGAAGGTGTATCTCTGGGTTATCAACAATCGTACTCAGAGAGTGTACCTCCGCGTACGATTCTACCTCGATCAGGAGTCCGGCCAGGCCTGTAACGTTTTCTTCCGAACACGATTTCCTTTTCTTTCGATTACTTTTCAACCAAGGCTGGATTGTAATAGACTTGGGCTCGAGGAGATTCCCCGTTGGGCGACCCGTTGCGCACGCTGCTGGACTTGCCGGAGCAGGAACGAACCGAGCGCGGGCTGGAACACACGCCGCGCGAAATCTGGCAGCAGCCCGACACATGGAGCCAGACCTACCAGCGCTGCCTTGAACACCGCGGCGAGTTGAACGACGCGCTGCGGCGCGCTGGCATCGGCCGCGGCAACACTTCTTCACCCACCGTTTACCTGGTCGGTGCCGGCACCTCCGATTACACTGGCCGCGCGCTGGCTCCGCTGCTTCGCCGGCGCTGGAGCTGTGATGTTTGGCCTATCCCCTCGACGACGCTGCTCACCGAATTCGAAGAGTTCCACCGCCCGGGCAGAGAGTATCTCTGGATTTCGTTTTCCCGCTCGGGGCAGAGCCCCGAAGGTGTGGCGCTGCTCGAACAAGCGCTGGATCGCAATCGCGAGATCCGTCACCTGGTGATTACCTGCAATCAGCAGGGGGCGATGGCGCAACTGTGCGCGCTCCACCCCGATCGCGCAGTGGCTCTGGTGCTTGACGACGCGGTGAATGATCGCGGGCTTGCCATGACCAGTTCATTCAGCAACATGGTTCTGGCCGGGCAATGCGTGGGGAATCTGGAAGAGTTCGAACAGTTCGGCAACATCGTGGTGCAGATGGGCGAAATTGGTCGGCAGTTCCTTCCCACCGCCGCGGAAGCCGCCGAGGCGATTACTTTACTGGGTTGCACTCGCACCTGTTTTGTCGGCGCGGGAGTGCTGCGGGCGGTGGCCGATGAATCCGCCCTGAAAGTGGTTGAGCTGAGCGCCGGCAAAGTTACTACCATGGCGGAAACGCCGCTCGGGCTGCGTCATGGGCCGATGTCGAGTCTTGACAGCCAGACGCTGTTCGTCGCCTTCCTCTCCAGCGAAAAGCAGAGGCGCGGGTACGAGCTCGACCTGTTGCGTGAGATCGATCGCAAGCATCTGGGTCGGGTGCGTGCCGTGGTTACAGCGCGAAGCGACGCGGATGCTTCTTCCCTCGCTGACTATTCTTTGTCGTTGAATTGTGCTGCGGATTTTCCCGATTACTATCGTCCCATGCTCGACGTGATGCTGGGCCAGTTGATCGGCCTGTTCGCATCGATGCGATGCGGGCTCAAGCCTGATCAGCCCAGTCCTGGCGGAACCATTACGCGCGTAGTTGCTCCCATCAAGTTGTATTCGTGAACTTCCCTTAGCTCGTTACCGTCGCCAAGGAATAGGGCTCGTAGTTGCAGAACGGGTCGGTGCCGAGCGCGTCGCCGGTGTGAGCGAAAGCTCGCGCGCGCGATCCGCCACAGATGTGGCTGTATTCGCAGGCGCCGCATTTTCCGTGGAACTGGTCGGGGGAGTGCAGAGCGCGGAACGTTTCAGAGTTGCGGTAGACGTCGACCAGCGAGCCGGTGCGCACGTTGCCGCAGCGCAGCGGCAAAAATCCTGAGGGATAAATGTCGCCCAGGTTCGAGACGAACACGATGCCGTGGCCGTCGCGAATCTGAAAGCCTTTGTAGACGGAAGTGGCTTTCATTTCCGTAGTTGGCATGGCGGAGGCGCGCATGGTTTCAATGGCGATCCGCCGATACGACGGCGCTTCAGTCGTTTTAATGGCAAAAGGTGAGTGTGGAGAAAGATCGAACACCCACTTCATGATCGCTTCGCCTTCCTCCGGCGAAACTTCGTTCAGGGCTTTGCCGCGCCCGACCGAGATCAGCATGAACAGGCTCCAGCGCATGACCGGAAAACTCGTGCGCAGTAACTCGTAGATCGCGGGCAGATCGTCGGCGGTTTCTTCCGCGACCAGCGTGTTCACCTGGATGGGCAGGCCGAGCCGTCCGCAGTGCCGCGCCGCTTCCATGGTGCGCTCAAATGTTCCCGGAACCGCGCGGATGTTGTCATGCTTTTCTGCACAGGAGCCGTCGAGGCTGAGTCCCATGCTCTGAATTCCGTGCTCTTTCAGTTTGGTGATGGCGTCGTTGGTCAACTCGGACGTTGCGCTCGGCGTGATGGAAACTTCGAGGCCGAGCCCGTTGGCGTGGTCGATGAGGGGATAAATATCTTTGCGGCTCAGCGGATCGCCGCCGGTGAGAATCAAGTGTGGCAGCGGATCGCCAAATCCCACCAGCTGGCTGATAAATTTCTTGCTTTCTTCGGTGTTTAACTCCAGTGGATGGGGCTTTGGCATGGCTTCTGCGCGGCAGTGTTTGCAGGCCAGGCCGCAGGCCTGGGTCATCTCCCAGTAAACCAGCATGGGATTGCGAGAAAAGTCGTGGGCTCCGCGGCCCATCACTGGATGATTCATGATGGGATGATTCCCTGGATGATTGCTGATCCTATGATTGCCAGTCCCCATGACGTTCCCCCTTCGGCGAATCGCTCTAAAAGAACACCCACAAGCAAACTCAGATTACTTTTGGAATCGGGAAAAGGCTGTGATCAGGATCACATGGGGCGGTGACTGATCTCGCAAAAAAACCGAGCTTTCATGGGCGGGTGAAGGCCAAAACGGTTCGGGTGGATAGTTCGGGTGGATAGAGGACCATTTTGAGAAGTTCACTGTTTGATATCCCTCCCCCCTCCCCCCTGGTCTATTGGAATCATCAACTTCCACAACAATTCAACAGTTGATCTCAGGGCTGCAATCACTTAGGGGCAAAATCTTGAGCCGCAAGGAGTTGCAGTCCGACAACGGACCGTCTGATCGTTAATTTTAGATCTCTAGTTTTATGCGTCAGTATGGAGTACGGAAATTTCTCGGTCAAGGTTGAATGAACATCTGCGGGGCTTGCCGCTGTGGAAAATGCAGGACGCAGAAACGCAGCGTGGGCGCGACGCTGTGCCATGGGGATTTACCTGCAGTCGCCGCCTCTATGTTTTGCATGACGGCTCTTCGCCGAGCCGATGACATACAAAACTCCGCTTTATAATCGCGCCTTATAATCGTTCGATGGGAGGGCCCACCTGTGCCGACGCCCACGGAGTTGACTGAGATCGCCGTCCGGCATGGACGTGACAAGAAGCGAAAGAACGCCATTGCTGCACTTTTGTGCGGCGTCATACCTGCAGTGCTGCTCAACTTCTATTCTGGGTCTGCTGTCAGATCGAAGGTCGGGCTTTTTGGCTTCGTCGCCGGTCTGATCGTCGGTCTGGTCGTCGGTCTCATCGTCGGGCTGATTTGGGGGGATGCTTTCGAATACGTCTATCACCGCTGGCTGCTGCACCGGGCTCGCAACCCACTCGGGACTGAACATCACAAACATCATGCGCAGATTGGTACTCCCGAGCAAGCCGAACACGTGGCGCTCATCAGCTCTCCACGGAACATTGTTCTCTTGTTCGTTCTCAACGGCGTTCCGGCATTTCTGGTTGCTTCCCGGACGGGCCAGTGGGGAACTCTTTCCGGTGTATTCATGGGTTGGACGGTCTATCTGATTGTGACGGAAGAGATCCATTGGCGCATTCACATGAACGGCTGGCTCCCTCCCGGACTTCGGTTTGCGCGTGCTTATCACATGAGCCACCACGATGTGCCGAACAGCCGCTACAACGTGTTTTTGCCGATCTTTGATTTGCTGTTGGGAAGCGCGGGGCGGGGAAGAAGCAAAGTGCCAATCCAACCAGCAGGAGACTAAGGCTCCGCCCGCTGGAGAATTACGACCTGTCTTTGATTCGGGTTGCGGTGACTTCAATCGTGAAGCTGCGGTCGCCGTCGGGGTCGTCGATCCGGCTGATGACGGTTGGTTTGTCCAGTTCAATCGTGACGTTTTCTCTGACGCGAAGTAACGGGGGAGTTGAGCCGGCCGAATCGCTGGTCGAGTCACTGGCAAATTCTGCTTCCACGCTCAGTTCGAGCGTGCGCTCATTCTCGATGAGAATGCGGCACTCGATGCTGCGGGTGGGATTGGGGTCGGAGGGTGGCTTGGCTTCGGACGCGGGTTCTTGCGGGACCTGTAGAGGCGCTCGCCTTTTTATGCTCACGGTGGCGGCCTGGCGCGCTTCAGTCACGAAAGAATAGAGACGCGAATGCAATTTCTTGTCGCCTTGCGACTCCTGGATTTTAAGGTCGATGCGGTAGCCGAGCCCGCCGAATCTCCTTTTGCCCTTATCGATGGCATCGGCTAGTTTTTCCGCCAGCGCGATTTGTTCGGGCGTGCCTTCGACGATGATGATCGACCCGGAAAGAATCTGTTGAACGCGCTGAACGTCGCCGATGGCGCGTATTGCATTGACCACATCCTGGAGGTCGTTGGGCTGCGACACATTTGAAAAATATAGAACCTTCTGAACGCACGACGAGAGGACCTCGCAATGCGTCTTGGAGGCCTTGGCGGTGCCTTCGGCTGCCGGAGCCTCCTGAGCGAGCGTCCACCGTGACGGAAAAACAACCAAGGCTAACAACAGGGGAGCCAATCCAGCGCGACGTGCCATGGTTTCAACCTCCTGCTTGACCTGGAGATATTGCTAAAGGCGTGCCACGAAAGAGAGAACGTCACAACCGGGTTCTCTTGCAAACAATAAACCGGGGAAAGTGGTGTGTAGATATGGCGTATTTCGCTAGACCCAGCGTGTAGCCCTGTCATCGGAGCATTTAGTCCAATCTCCAGGGAGACCGCTCGGGCCATTTTTCCATCGCCTCGGTCGCCCAGGCATTCGTCTTGTCAGTATGACAGGAAGTGCACGGATTGGGGACGGTGTATTTTTCTGACATCGCCGGCGTGATGAACGAGAATGTGTGAGCGCGTACCTTCACGTCGCCGAGAGTCGTCTCGATCCTTGGCATGTGGCAGGCAATGCACTGGCTTCCGGGACTGCCGTCTTTGTGGTGGGTGTGCTCTTCGAGGGTGGCCGTGCGGGGTCCGTTGGGAGACAGGGGACCATGGCAGTCCAAACAGATTTTGTCGGCGGGTTCTCTCAACTGAGCATAGTTGCCGGTGCCATGGGCGTCATGGCAGCTAAAGCAGGTGACTCCGCGGCGGTACATCACGCTCTGCACGAAATCGTTTCCTTGCATGCGATTTTTATGCGCGGTTCCATCGGGGAAATGCGTGAAGCTCAGCTGCCCCAGGGTGTGATCCTCTAAGCTCCAGAAGTCTTTCAACCTTAGGCCGACGGTGTAGCCCACGGGCCAGTCGTAGTAGACGCCTTCGATGGGGCCGGTACGAGGCCGGCCTTGCGAGTGGCATTGGATACAGCTGTCGCTGGCCGCAACATAATCCATCCGGGCTGGATTCTGAATATTGCCACGCCCCGGGTGCTCGACGTGTTCACTGCCGGGACCGTGACAACGTTCGCAGCCCACATTCCACTCCGCGACCTGCTTTGTGTGAATGTTGTAGTCCACGGAATGGCAGCCGTCGCATAGTGGTCCGGTTGGCCGTTTCATATTGTCCGCCGGATAGAACGGCTCCCACCAGTCGGTCCCACTTTTTACAAAGTAAGGCTTCCAGGCATGGTTCACGACGTCCCATTGGGCGGGCTCAGGGAAATAGTCGTCGCCAATTTTCGTGAAGTAGCGTTGCTTCCAGATGCTGCCATAGACGAAGGAAACCTGATCCTTGGTGAATTTCGCGATGGGATCGGCAGACAAATCTGGAATGATGGCTTCGGGATGTTCCTTCGGATCACGCACGACGTTGGCCATCGGCGTCTTCTTCCAGCGTGCGTAAATCTGGGCGTGGCATTTTTCGCAAGCTTGTGAACCCACATAGTGAGCGGACTGCGAGGCTTCAACTTGTTGGGTCTGTTCTCGACTTGTCAGCGGTTTGAGGTCGCGGATGAGCAGAACGAATTTCCAGCTGTCATCGTCCATCTCCTGATGCGGGGCGCTCCAGCCGGGCATGCCCGTCAACTGGACTCCGTTGGCGATGATGTAGTGGAGTTCGCCGTCGGTCAGAGCTTGCGTCTGGGAGGAAAGGAGGTCGGGCGCTCGGGGGTACAGGCTACGAGCGATTTGAGTCTGTCCTCTGCCGTCAGTACCATGACAGATTGCACAGCGGGCAGTGAAATGTTCGCGGGCTTGCTGCAAGGTTTCTGGTGTCGCTTGCAAGGGGTTCTGCAACTGGCGGTCAGCCCCGGGGATTGCAAGATTTCTGACGGTTCTGGCCAGTCCTTTCTCGAACGAGGAGGGATCAGACCTGGCGCTGAATCCCCGTCTGATCAAGAAGCCGAAACACAGGGCTCCGACCATCGTGACGGTGAGAAAACCCAGGAGCCATTTCTGCCAGACTTTCATCGGATATTCCGCGGAGTCATTTTACGCGGTCGGCGGCACGCGTCGCTAACGCGAGGTGCTGATGGATGATTGGCGATGGATGGGGCAAATGGATGCCCGGGTCTAAGGGTGAGCAGGTAGACCCGGGCTGCCGTCGCGGACTGAACCTTACTTTGTTTGCGCTTCGCGGATGTATGCGACGACCATCTTGGTCTGGTCGGGAGTCACGCCTTGGTTAAGGCATGCATCGGTTTCTTGTCTTTGCCGCCGTTCGAGATCATGTCGGTCAAATCGGCGTCGGAGGCCTTTTTGGCACAGTCGCCGACCAGACTGGGAATCTTGGCTGCGGGTCTGCCGGCGAGGTC
>Ga0210391_10005221_pt1 | contig 10716 bp, 8 predicted proteins | sample IncBWC12OmetaG_FD_160573 | JGI IMG/M metagenome (GOLD analysis project Ga0210391, IMG submission 160573) | Forest soil microbial communities from Barre Woods Harvard Forest LTER site, Petersham, Massachusetts, United States - Inc-BW-C-12-O ...
ACGCCAATTTGCCAACTGAGAGTTATACATGGCGACCAGCGTGTCAGCGACCACCGAAGCCAGCGTCACGCTGGGGTTAAACAGGCCAAAGTAGCGCGGGTGCGTGACCTGCACCTGCCAGGTGCGTAACATTTTTTCTACATCAATAACCACTTCCTCGAGCGGTAGCGTCTGATGGAAATCGTATCGGGACGCGAGGTAAGCTCGAATCTCTTCCGCGGTCACCGTGGGCAGGATGGGGCCGTCCGCAATATCAGTTTGTAGTTGCGTGAAATCAGACCGGATTTCGTCGATCAACATGAATACCTTCCCCCACCAACTGCAGTGCCTAGAAGCGAATGGCGCCCATTTGAATGCGGTCATACAACTGCTGGTCCAGCCGCGTGAATGCGCCCGATTCCAGATGGTTGAAATAAACAGCATCATCGCTCGCGGCCGGGTTGAATCCCTGCCGAGCCAGGTCGGTCTTCGAGTATTTGAAAGTCCCTGTCAGATCCATGTTCTTTCGGATCCGTAGAAACAAAGGCCGCGCATAGGGGGGTAGGCGGTTCATCAGGTGCTGGCGGAATTCTGCCAGGTCCAGTTCATCTTCGGTAACCAGGGTAGCCATGCCGGCGCGGCCCTCTGTCGCCGGGATGGTTACGCCATAGACATTCGCGTGCTTCACTCCCGGGAAGGCGCAGATCGCTTCTGCTACCTCGCTTGTAGCGACGTTCTCGCCCTTCCACCGGAAGGTATCGCCGATGCGGTCGACGAAATAAAAATATCCTTGTTCATCCTTGCGCATCAGGTCGCCGGTGCGAATCCAGGCGTCTCCCGGCTCAAACACGTTGCGCAGGATCTTGCGCTCTGAAGCCTCAGTGTTGGTGTAGCCCTCGAATCGGCTACCTATATTAGATGGATCGTCAGCCAACTTGCCGATCGCTTCGCCCGCCTCATTCGTTCCGCAGCGAATGCAGAACCCCTGGGCGTCCCGCACCGGCTCACCCTTTTCCACATCGAACACCACCAGCCCGGGCGAGAAGCGATGCGTCAGGTACCCTGGAATATGGCCAATGGCCCCTCGCTTGCCCTGAACGTTGAAGAGCGATACCCCGCCCTCGGTGGAAGCATAAAACTCGAAGATCTGGGGAATAGAAAAGCGATTCTTGAAACCGTCCCACACTTCCGGCGCCAGCCCATTGCCGCACGCCATCCGGATGCGATGCGCAGTCTCGCTGGCAGAATGCGGGGCGTGCAACAGGTAGCGGCAAAGTTCGCCGATGTATTGGAACACCGTACAATCCCAGCGGACAATGTCATTCCAGAACTGGCCGGCGGAGAATTTCTCCCGCACAATGAGTGTGCCCCCGGCGACGAGAATCGCCCCCGGCACCTGCACCCCACCCACACTGTGATACATGGGCAGGCAGTTATACATCCGGTCGGTTGACTGCGCAGCCATCATGCCGGCAAACCAGTGCCCCCACTGCATAACCCGCGCATGGCTGATGTTGGCAGCCTTGGGTAACCCGGTCGTGCCGGAGGTATAGATGTAGAGCGCTCTATCCTCTATAGTCGTCGTTCGCTTCTCGTGCTCGCCCAGCGTCTCCCCCGAATGGGCCTCCACTTCGAGATCAATCCGTGGCCATGCGCTGGGTTCGTTGCCATGCAGCCAGACTGCCGGAAGCACTGAGAGCAGCGGGAAGGCAGTGGCCAGTTGACCGGCGAACTCCGAAGCAACGATCAGATGCTTAGGAGTGACAACATTAATACAGTGAGCGAGAGAGGGACCGGTCAAATTGGTATTCAGAAGGGAAACGACCCCACCAACGCTGGTGATACCGAGCCATATGGCAAGGTATTCAGGTCGATTGGTCATCAACAGGCCAACAACTTCGCCTTTGGCGATCCGCTGCTCAAGCGCCCACCGGGCGTACTGATTGATTCGCCAGGAGAGCTCTCGATATGTCAGGGACTCACAATCCGATTGCACCGCGGGTGTATCGCATAATTGTGCAGCGCGCTCCTCGATGACCGTGGAGAGAAGGCGGTGCCGATTGCGCGCGATGGGTGCAGTTAGTTCCAGGGCGCGCAGCCAGGCCTTTCCCGGCGAAACGGTGTTGGGTGTGCGCGCTATTGTTTCGAGTGGGCCCAATTCGTGTTCCCCACGTCCACTGTCATTACCGTGCCGGTGATCTCTTCGCTCCATCACCGAGCAGAAATTCCACTGCCACATGACGCATGGCGTCGAATGAGCTTCCCGGACTCAGCCACCGCCAACGTTGGTACAAAGCGGACCGCTTCTCAAGGGAGGCCGGACTATTTTGCAACATGTTCATAACCGAACGCTCCCGCGCGTCAGCGTCGATGCCGGCGCGCTCGGCGCCTGCAGTAGCGGATGACCGAATTTTTCAGGCGAACGAGTGACGTCCTCTTGTAGACGCCCTCGTCCCCCTGTCGCCCGGTCATCGCACCGGCGAACCCCGATCCCTGGTGCCCGGACTACCGACCCGAGCGGGATCGGTCTACCGACAGAACACCAGCTATAGGATTCTTCGCGCCCAACCCACACTCGTCCTGGTTACGTCCAGAGAAGCCTGCCTGCTCGCGCCACCTCTCCTCAGAACTACTTTGGTTAAGCAACGACTCTCTCGCCTCCGGCTTATGCCGCAGGTACCGTGGCATGGCCGTTTCCGTTGATGGTCTGGATCAAAGCGCGAAGCTCGTTAACGCCTTCAAACAGATCTAACGCCGGATCAGGTGGATTGATCGCCGCCTCAGCCGAGAGAGCCATCAGAAGGCCTTCGGAGTGAGCAATGTCGCAAATACCGTGCACGTCGGTATATTCAAGGTCCGTGGAACCTTGGGCCACTGCAAGATCCGCCAGGTATGACATGAATCTTTGGATGTAGCTTTCAAAGAAGCCCATGGTCAGTACGTTCTGCACTCCCTGCAGACGGCCCAGAAAAAGACGAACCTTGGTCAACCCTTCGCGCACCGCCATGGCGTCTGAGTCGGTGGGGAAAGCATGAGCGGCAATCGCGAACCTCCGCAACATCTCGGGATGACAATCGCCAATTTCTTCCCGTAGGTTGTCAATCAGGATGGGGCGCGCCTCCTCGGACTGGACAGACAGATAGGCTGCCGTCATCCAATAAATGAAGTTACCTTCCAGAACAGCACTGTACCGTGCGATGATCCCACGCCGTTGGCCGGGAGTAAGGTCTTTAGGATCTGGAAGCGCAGCAACCAGACTGTCAATTTCGCTATCAATCCGCGGCTTAATGGATGATAGGTTCTGTAGGTCGGGAGCAACGAGCGAAGTAGTCATATTTGTCCTCTGTGGCGTAAGAGCTGGGTGATGGATCCGGGGATCATTATGGGCAAGTTACAGGGCCCCGTTTCGCAAGGTAACGGCGGGGGGCACGAGCCTTGCCAATTTAATGAAAGGTCGATCACGACGAAGACGTGTCGTTACTCGACACTACGTCGCTTAAATCGGTTATTGCCAGCTGGGGGACAGCGTAATTTACAGCAACCAAGAGAAAATGCAAATAAGTCGACGTTCGTTGTCGATAAGTTTTACAAGGCAAAAGCGTATAAATACTGCCCTAGTCATCACCTTGTTTCGTGACAACTGTGGAAAGAGTAAATGCAAAATCGGTACCCAACAAAAACCTTGGTAACCTTTGCTTAACGTTTTAAGAGAGTTACCTGCAAACCCGAGCTGTGACAATCCGAGGGGAAGAGGGCGACTGGTACGACCGTCTTCATCGAGTATCGCCGTGGACATCAAGAAAGCATCCGCAGCCACGCGCCGCGGTGCTCTGCTTTGCTGTGGCTTTGCTGTCGCTTCGTTTGTCGCAGCAGCGATCGCGGGCTTCTTTGGCGCGATGATTAACAAGTATGCGCCGGTCCAGTGCGGTCACACGACCTATCCTGGCTGGTTTCAGCATCTGTCGGCGCGTGACCATTCTTAGTTATCCCAATTGCACTCGTCGCAACGAACTGCAAACCAGCTTTCGCTTTGATCACCCTACAAAGGTTTCAGCCTGTCGAAGCCATGGCCAGCGTAAACCTCAGCTCCAAAATTGCAAGGACTGCCTCGGCTCGTTCAGCAACTCTGATCTGCTGTAAAGCTCTAGAGTTCGCCCGGAGGCTACGGCTGGCCTCTTTCGTAGCCCGGTACATTCGGCGTGAGCCTGCGCAGAAAAAATTCCCGGATCAGATTATCGGCGGCATGACCTGCAATACTCACCAGGCCATCACCCAGGGTAAGACCCAGCCCGCGGTCTGCCCGGGGATAGTAGAGATTTGCTAAGCCGCCCGCGGCAAAGCTCCCGAGTAAACGCGAGTAATTCGGTTCCGTCCGCCCATCGTCGCCTCGTGTAACGAGTGCCCTTGACACGGCATAGAACACGCGCGAACGAACGGTGCCAGATCCCCTATAAAAGTATCTCGGATCCTGGTGGAGCGCGGACGGCAGAATGGCGCTGCCGATCAACCTTCCGAGCACGTCGTCAGCATAAGCGGCGCCGTATCGCTTGGCGTAGCCATGTGCTCCCTGTCCATAGCAGGGAAAGGCATCTGTTGCCTGCTCGGCGCCAGCGACGATCCCTGTTCCGACAAATTCGACCGGGTCAGCGATCGAGTGGAAGGCCAGGTCAAACTTCTGTTTCGCATCGAGAGGGGCAGCGTCCCAAATATAGCTGCTATAGAAATTTGGCAAGACACCCAGAACCCGCTGGCGCTCAGCAGCTTTCACTTGCTCCTGGGCTAACTCTTTCTGCGTGACGACGACCTGCACTTCGGTCGTGGTAGCTGCGATGGCCATCGAGACTGGCGGCAGTTCGCGCCTCTCTCCCACACTTAGGGCAGTATCAGAGATTACAAAAGGCTCCATGCCCGGCGATGTGATTGTAAGCTTGAAGTCCCCCGCGGGAAGCTCGCTAAAGGAGAATTCTCCGTTGCTACCGGAAAGTAATGTGCGTTCCTCTGAGTTGTTGGCGGATGTAAGCGCGATGCGCGCATTTATAAGTGTGCCTCCGTTGGCGTCCAGAACTATTCCAGAGATGCTGGAAGAGGCTTCCGCTCTCGACACCGCCGTTCCGTTAACCCCGGAAGCCAAGGAATTAGGCGCGTCCAGCAGGCCTTTGGCAGGGACAGAAGTGAGGGCCTGTTGTGTTTGCCCGAGCCGTGGTACAGCAAACATCAGCAGAAGGAATGCCGCTTTCAAAAGAAGAGTCCGATCGCACAAGCCCTGACGAGGGTGCTGTTCAGACCATCGCAACGTCAGCATAGGGGGCCTGCAGATCGAACGCTTGCCTGGCAACAAAGCGATTTGAGAATAGTGCACCTCAGAAGTTCACCAAGCCAACCCTCGGTTATCTTAAACCATTAAGACATCTTGACAAGTAAAATCTTAATACGCTAAGACTTAACTGGAGAGGCATTTTCGGCGCCCCGGCTAGCGATGCCAGGCGGCAGTAAACATGAGGGGTGGCCGCCAATTTCAACCAGCACGGCGGACGGTACCCGGATCATGTTCAAACGCAATTGGACGCAAGGGAGAGGATCGCAGACATGCGACTGCACTCAAGCGTATTGGACGCTATGGCTCTCCATCCCGCAGACCGTCGAGGACCATACCTGGACGCGGGTGCTTTCAAATCGAGCAATTCCCTGGCTAAAGATCGGCTCTTGAAGGCTTTCGGCTCGAGCCTGCCCTTACCAGCACAAACCGAACCACAACTGCTGGGCGCATTGTGCCAGGTCTTGCAACTGCCTGGCAGCCTGATGCTGGCACAGCTTGTCTATGACACGGCTTGCGCATACAAGTTGGAAGACGGTCAGGCGCAGGACATGGCCATTGCCATCGAGTATTTTCACAGTGCATCCCTGCTCTTCTATGATCTTCCTTGCATGGACAATGCGGAAGAGCGACGCGGGGCCCTGCGTGTCCACCAGGTTTACGGAGAAGCAGCTGCCATACTCGCCGCCCTGGCCCTGGCCAACCGAGCCTATGCGCTGCTCTGGCATGCGCTTGCAGGCTTTCCGTTGGAGCGGCAATCCGCCGCCCTGAAGTATCTGGAAAAGTGGCTGGGTATTGAAGGTCTGTTAAATGGCCAAAGCCTTGATCTCCACTATGCCAACGTCTCGCAAAGCAAATTTTCTTCTCAACAGGTGGCTCTCAGCAAGACGGTATCTCTTATCAGGGTCTCTCTTCTCTTGCCGGCCTTAGCCACTGGAGCGCCAGCGACCGAACTGCGGATGTTCGAACGTCTCGCAATATTCTGGGGCCTAAGCTATCAAATGCTCGATGAGCTTAAGGATGTTTACCAGAAGCCAAATCAAACCGGTGAAACCGTCGATCGGGAAGCTGGGTTACATCGCCCGAAGGTCGGTTTAGATATTGGCGCCGCGCAATCCCTGCTCCGTATCGAACGGCTCATGCACCTGGGGAACAACGTGGCCGAAAGGCTGGTGCAGCGTGTGCCCGCTCTGTCATTTCTGCAGGAACTTTGTCGTCGCTTTCGCGATGAGGTTGCAGCTTTTGAAGTCGATCGGCCGGCTGCCGGCTTATGATCTTTCTCAAGCTGATCCTCACCAACCTGCTGCGACATCGCGTCCGTACTTTAATAAGCGTCGCCGGAATTGCCTTTAGCGTTGCCGCCATGCTCACCGTGGTCACGATTCTGCAGGGGGCCGTCGCGATGTTCGCGGGCATTCTTTCCAGCGACGGCCAGCTGATTGTTTTTGAGGGCAACGTATCCGACCTATTCTTAAGCAATGTGCCTGATGATGCAGTCAGGCAGCTCGACACATGGCCGATGGTGGACCACGCGGATCCCGTCCTCTTCGGAATCGTGTCGAGTTCCGATCATCCCATCATTACCTGCTTCGGAGTGAGTCCTGCGGATGGGCGAATTCGTAACGCAACCTGGCTTTCCGGCAGTCGCGGGGACTTCGCCAAGAACGACTCCGCGATTGTGCTTGGGCAACGGACCGCTGAGTTCCTAAACGCAAAGGTGGGCGAGCAGGTTCAAATTGGGCACGGTCACTTCGATGTCCTGGCCATTATCAGGACGTCGAATGGGTTTGAAGATGGGGGCGTCTTTATGCCGCTCACCACTGCGCAGAACTTCTTTCACAAACAAGGCGTGTCTTCAGTGGCAACCGTGAAGCTCAAGAATAAAGAGGACTCCGCCGCTTTCAAGCATGCAGTACAAGCGAAATTCCCCAATCTCATCGCCCTCGAAGACGAAGAATTCAACCAGTCGTATTCTCAATTCAAGACCTTGAAAGCGACCGCATGGGCAATTGGCGGATGCGGTCTTCTCCTGGGAGGCCTTGGAGTTGCGAACACAATGATCATGTCGGTGTTTACCAGGATTCGTGAGATCGCTATCCTGCGCCTGAACGGATTCTCGAACGGGCAAATTGCCGGAATAATCCTCGGCGAATCAGGCCTGGTTTCGCTTGCCGGAGCGGCCGCCGGTTTGGTGATTGGTCTGGACGCGATCCTCGCTCTCAAGTTCGTTCCAGCGCTGCATGGCTATGTCGATGCACACGTGAGGTTATATGTAATGGTAGCTGTTGTGGTGCTCGCCTGTATTACAGGTGTTGCGGGAGCGTTATACCCCGCTTTCTATGCCATCCGGGTTCGCGCCTTGGAGGCATTACGTTTCGAATGAATGACGCCGCAGAGTATTCGTCTCCAGCTCAGCTTGCCGTTATTCAAGCCGCCGATGTCTGGAAGAGCTACGACAATGGCAGCATCAAGGTGTTGAATGGAATTCACTTTGGTGCGCATGCGGGCCAGACCGTAGCTCTATGTGGTCCGTCCGGTTGCGGCAAGAGCACGTTGCTCCATCTCGTCGGTGGACTGGACACGCCTGATCGGGGCAGCATTTCGGTGAACGGCGCGCCGCTCCGGTTCGGCAGCGGGTCCTTGCGCCTGCTGCGACATGAAGTAGGATTCGTCTTCCAATTACACAATCTAATTCCCGATCTCACCTTGGAAGAGAACTGCCTTCTGCCAACGGTCGCTGCGGGAACGAATCGGCGTGACGCACGTGAGCGGTTTATGCAACTCGCCGAACGCACCGGATTGGCGCACAGACTGGATCAACCGATCCAGAAACTCTCCGGCGGTGAACGTCAACGCACTGCGCTTTGCCGAGCTTTGATGAATCGGCCAAGAATTCTTCTCGCAGATGAGCCAACCGGTTCGCTCGATGAACGCGCCAGTGAGCAGTTTTTTGAGCTACTGCTGGAACTCGTCGAGATTGAGGGAATAACGTTCGCGATGGCGACCCACGATCGAGCGCTTGCGGTGAGGTGCGACCGCCTGGTGGAGATGCGCGACGGCAGGGTTTACGAAACTGCTAAAGCCTGAACCGGCTTTGGCGGCTGGCGACGTTCATGAATACGGGGGACGGGCCGTGTTTACCAACGCGGCCTAGCACAACCCTGCATGGCTGGTCACTGCCAATCTGGTGGGCTTGCTGCTCGCGACCCTATATTTCCCGCACCGAATCATTGGCTGGCCCGTGGACCAATGGAAGAATAAGGGTCTTCTAGTTAGTGGCGATCGAGGGGAGACAGTCGCTTATAGATGCCCAGTGCCGCCGTGGCAGTTTGTTGGACAGCGGCTTGCTTGCTGTCTCCAGATTTTGCGGACTGTGCTTTGGCGTCGGGATCGACCAGGGTTATGATTTGCGACTTTGCACCTTTGTTCCCGGGAGTAGAAGCATCGCCACGGTGAAGCAGTTCCGGGCCTGAACTACTTTGCGTGCCCGAGTTTCCAGTCTTGGGGCCCGCTTCGAAATCTGTTATGGGTTGATTCGCCTGGTTCTGGCCCAAACTCGCAAGTGCTGAACCCTCGGGCTCTCCTGCCGCAGAGTGAACTCTTCTGCTAGCTCTCGCTCTGGTTGGAATTTCGCGAGGAGCAACGATGACCGCTGCTGACGCAGCCCTGGGGATCAGCGGATGCGCGAAGGAGAGCAATACCGCAAGTGAGGGCAAAACGCCAAGAAATATAGCAGAGATCGTCAACGCAAAAGCTGTACGCACGCAAAGTACCCATCGCGGAGACTTCTTCGAGCCAGACAGGATTGAATGAACGCGCACTGTCAGATGCCCGGCGGATCCGGCGAAATCAATTCCCCAACTGTTAGATTCCTGATTTACGTTCAACCGGGCAAAGCGTAGAAGACACTCGGCGTACTCCACCCGTCGGGAAGGAGACTGAGAAACCACTGCAAGGTCGCAGGCCAATTCCCGGTCGAACTGCATTTTTCTGACACCGTACCAGACTGCCGGATGAAAAAAAAGCAGGCCTCGCGATGCCATAGCAAGTCCATTCCAGATCGCGTCCCGGCGGCGAACGTGGTGCAGTTCGTGGCACAGAATATCTTGCAATTCAGATCGATCCGCTTCTAGGCAACTGTCTGGCAACAGAATAGTCGGCTTTAGCCAGCCGAAGGTGGCGGGAGAGGTAGCCCCTGATAGGACCAGCAACTTCGAACGGCCGGCGCCGAGCATGTTCGCGAGGGATTTAAACCTCTCCGCGATATCTGCCGGCGGCTCGTTGGTGAAATTAAGCACCCAATTTAGGTGACGCCGCTCCTTGAGATGATGAAAGACCAGGTAACACAGCGTCAATAGATATACGGTTCCGAGCAGACGCAACGTAACGCCTAGGGGCAAGGCCCATAAACCTGGAATCTGCCAGGCTCCAATGGAGGAACTTGCCGGCACGAGAGCCCTGGCAGGAGCCATTGTCGACGGCTGCCCGCTCGCCCGAAGTCCGTTCGTCCAAAGTTCGCTCGCCTGGCTGACCCAATATCCTGCCGCCCCGTAAACGAAAGCTGACCAGATAATGAATCTGAATTTGGGAGAGTTGACCAGCCGGCTCAAGGCCAGACAGACCCCGAACGCAAGCGTTGTTTTTAGAACAAAACCAGCGATGGCAGCGACAACGATAAGCAAAAAATCTGGGTTCATGGCCCCCCGCATCATTCCCGGTCGCGATCACCTCGACCCTGCCTTTTACGATACTCCCGGATGTACGCTTCGATCTCATCGAGCTCTTTCTTTTTGATGGGGTTCGCCTCCAGCAGGTTAATGAGTAGCCCCGCTGCTGATCCACCAAAATTGCGCGATACCAGGGTCTGCACGGATAGATGATCAATCGCTTTACGGGAGACCAACGGCTTGAAAACAAACACCCGGCCCCGCACTTCATGAGTGATGAAAAGCTTCTTCTCCATGATACGAAGGAAAGTCTGGGTAGTCTTGTAGTTGGGGCGTTCGCCTGGAGTATGGGCATTGACCACGTCTTCCACCGTAGCCTCTTCCAGGTCCCATAAAATCTGCAAAAGGCGCATTTCCGCCGCCGTTGGTACGGTAAGGTACTTTGCTGGCCCAGAGTTCAAAGGTCGGTTTCGCATCGGTGCCTCATCAAAAAATCTTAATAGCTTAAGATAGGGCTTTGGTTTATTTCTTAAGCAAGAAACACTGTGATTTGTCCACTGAATCAGTAGTTCGGCGGAGCGGGCGATTCAACAACCATGGTCTATAACAATTTGGATACCATGAAGCCTACCAGATGGCACAGCTATTTCTTAAGGGTGCATCTAGACCGCCTATTCATTCTCGCGTCTCTGGGTATTCTGATTGCCGGTATTTCGCCTGCCCAGGCAAAAACGGCCGAGATTACCTCCGGCACAC
>Ga0210391_10005222_pt1 | contig 10716 bp, 8 predicted proteins | sample IncBWC12OmetaG_FD_160573 | JGI IMG/M metagenome (GOLD analysis project Ga0210391, IMG submission 160573) | Forest soil microbial communities from Barre Woods Harvard Forest LTER site, Petersham, Massachusetts, United States - Inc-BW-C-12-O ...
CCACATCTCGTTACTCAAATCCTTGAACTGAATCTTGTCGTCCTTGGCATGGTCATCGATCTTGGAAGTGATGGTGTTGTGCAGCTCCGTCAAGCCGCGCCAAAACTCGCTGCGGTTCTTGCGGAATTGGGTGGCGATGAACCAAGCGAGCGTCCCCCCGGCTACCAGCAGCGACCCCATGCCCGTCAGCAGTGATATCAAAAACTGCAATTGTTCCGCCGACATGCCACCATCTGTGTTAAGTCTCAAGTGGAGAAATCCATGCTACGTAATGGTACACCGTAGCATGGATTTTTATTCCAATACTTAAGTCCCGGTACTAAAGTATCATCCTGGATTGTTGAAGTTCCGGGTCATGAACGCCAGCACCGATAAGAGTGCCAGCACCTCGACCCAGAACCCAACCCAGATAAGATCGTGCATCATTGCCGGTTCAACGCTGCTGCGGCCCAACGCAGGACGATAACCAGAAGCACTAAACCGACAATGATGTTGAACGCGTCTTGCATGTCAATAAGCGAACGGCACGAGCAGGCTCACACCCACCAGCTGCACGTTCTTGTTGGCAGCGAGGCCGGTGGTGTTCTGATTGTTGCCATAGATGTACTTCACGTCGATCATCATGGGGTGTGCAGCCGGGAGCAGATACCTTGCGCCCGCGCCGCTGGTCCAAAAGCTTTGGGTGCCAAGCGATGAGTTGCCGAAAGGCAGTGCCGGGCCCGTGCCGAAGTAGAGCGAGATCAGGTCCGACGCGAGGGCATTGTTGATCGTCACCGGCTGGGCGCCGGAACCGAAGAAATCGCCGAGGCTCCCGCCGGCCTCGAACCACAGAACGTCCAGGCCGCCTTGGGTCGTGACGCTGCCGCCGTTCACACTGGCCGGCGAGCCGAAGGCCCAGCCACCCATGTTCTCGACGCCGAGGAACATGCCGTTCATCCAATACTGCGCGCCACCCGTGAGAGCGACGTACCCGCCATTGGCGAAGACGGAGTTGTCGATTCCCTGGCCGATGATGTCCAGGTTCGATCCAATGCCCATGATCGATGGACCGATGAACCACACATTGCACTGCGTCAGGCTACAGACGACCGGCGCGGGCTTGGGCGCGGCCTTTAGAGGAAGATCGGCAGCGGACGCCGTACCAGTGGCCGCCAGAAGGGCAAGGAAGGGGAGAAATCTGCGCATGTCAAATCTCCTAAATCGGGTTCATTTACAAGCGCAACTCTAAGCCGAAACGCGACCTAAACCTGTGACCCTCGTGCAACACTTGCCTTAATTCGACAGTTTGTTATATGTGGCATCGCACGTCCCGGCTCTGAAAGCGGTACGGAAGTCCAAGTTCCTCCGCACAAACTAAGGTCGGCCGTTGGGGTTTCAAAAATCTCAACGGCCGCCGCGCCTTTCACCCATGCTGAACCGGCGCCGCAGCCTTGGCCAGCAACGGCCCGAGTTCTTCCACCAGTTTGAGGATGTCTTGAACGCCAGGGTCTTTTTCCAGGCGTTCGATGGTTTGTGCTGCCGCCGCCAGCCGAGAAGCGTAGGGCAGGAATTGGAAGATGGTTGAGAGGTCCATCAGGAAACCGCCTTAAGCGGAGGCTGTGGAGCAGGCGGGTCCTGGACCTTCGGACCCAAATAGAAATTCGGATTGCCGGGTTTGCTCGGGATCGCGGCCAGGACAGCATTAAGCGCATTGCCCACGCCAATGATAAGCGCAATCAACGCAAGTAATGCTTTCACTTTAACCGCATCCAAGCCCAGGTCGGTGAATTGGCCACCAGCGCCGGACAGAAAGCCGAGAACGGCCAGCGTTATGCTGAGCCAGAAACTAAAACGTGGGTCGATAGTCATGCCACAGCTCCTGTTGGAATCATCCTAATTGCTTCTGCACCAATCTCCACCGCGCGGCGAATCCAATCCGTACCAAAGTATTGGAAGCCGCGTAGTGACCGATAGTACGCTTGTCGATAAGCAGTGTACGCGCTAATAACGGCATACGAGTTGCTGATCCCCTTGACCGCAGCCTCAGTCTGAGGTCCCCACATGCGATCGGCAGCAATGCCAAGAGCGCGTTGCAAGATCAACGTGGCCGCCCCAGGCCCCGCATTCACGGCCTCATCAAAAAACTGCATGTCGAGACCGGGCGGCAGTTTCGGGCATTCTGGCAGCCAATAGGAATTGTAGTAGATGTCCGCACCCTCATCACGGCTGATCTTGCTCACGTCCTGAACGGGTAGTCCCTTGCTTTTGCGGTAAACATCATACTCACGTTGAATAATGCCGCACATTGTCTCGCCGCCCGGATCGTTGGCGTCGTTCGAGAAATTACGCGGGTTGCTCCAGTCATTTGGGAGTGGGCATTCTTGGATCAGAGTGAAGGGCCAGCACGCGGCGAAGCGCGGGTCTTGGAGGGCTGTAATTGCGTTCGTCATCACTGTATCCCATAAACAATGATTGAGCCGGACGTGAGATTGCCGCTGTCCATCAACACCTGAAACCCATCAACCGCAGCACTCGTTGTCCACGCACCATAAGTCTGGCCGATAATGTAGTACGTTGCCCCACCCGCGCCGATATAAGCCAACTGGCCATAGACTGAGCAAATACCAGTGGCCGATGGATTAGTCATGAAGATCTGGCCACTATAGCCAGGTGCAGCATTGTGCAGGGAAGCATTGTTGCTGTCTGCTGGATTGCTCAAGGGGATGTAGGTCGCTGATCCGCTGTTGGCGAGACCTGTACTGCCACCGCCATTGAGTGTCAGCGAGTAGGCGTAGCCGGAATTCTTGTAGCTCGCACCACCGGAAGCGGAGTGAACTTGGAATTCAAAAATCTTGGAATCGGTCGCCGGTATGATGTTCTGAAAAATCAATTCATACGACGTGTACGTGTTATTGATTGGACAAGTACCAGAAGTCGGCGACGCATTGTTGAGCGATGCCGAATTGCTGGCGGTGATCGTGCACAGATAGGTCATCGCGCCGGTGCCGTTGGCGCTGGCCCATACGCAGTCGCCGCGCAAGAATGTTCCCGCAGTAGCTCCGCTGGAGCCAGGGCAATTGTTGGCGATCGGGAGAGTGCCGGTGACTGCGCTCGACAGCGATATTTGACCGGTAAGTTTCGAAAGAGACGGCACCGCCTGCGCGCGGAAGATGCGCCAGCTGACCCCATCGAAGCCCATCAAAAGATCAAGTGACCCGCCGCCACCGGTGACTGCGGCACCGGGCGTCGTACAGACGCTATCGCTGCAAGCGCCTGCGAGGCCGTCGATGATGTGGGAGATTTGGCCGGCGGTCGGAGAGCCGGGGAGGCCGGCGAAGGTGTGCGCGGTGATGGTCGGATCGGTGATCGTCGGCGCTTGCTGTCCGACCATGATGCCGGTGCCGGTCATGCCGTCACTGGCGTTGCTGCTCTGATAGCCTTGGGTGAAGGAACAATTAGCGCTGCCGGGAAGAACAGAATTGCAAGCGGCATTTCCTGGCGTCGTTAAATAACCGAGGCCGACAAGGCTGGCGCGCTGTCCCGTTGTCCCCGCCACGCCAGAGCCGGTCACCGTCCACGCTGAAAGATCGACGTTACTATTCGTGGCTTGCAAAAACACATTGGAAAACGCGACAGCCGTTGGAATTGTAGTTGTGCCATTCGCGTTTAAGTGGCCGCCATCAGATACACCCCAATGTTCGACGCCGTTAGCGGCTATCGTTTCATTGCCGGGATTGCAGGACGCGCCGCCCGTTACGGAAACATGAGCGCCACTGTTTCCCCAAGCGCCCCAAGTGATGCCGTGATAATCACAAATCGCCAATTGGCGCGCTTGGATGCCAGGGCCGGCACCGTTGACAGCAGTTATTTCCAAATTTCCAATACTGATTTCGCCGCCGTCTTGAACTATGAACCCGCCAGCGCCGCTTGGAACCTGAAGAACAACATTCGTCGGCGTAACTGTGTCGCCATTTATCGAGACGAGCTGTGAAGAACTTCCGCCGCCGTTTCCTTGAACGTTGCAAAGGGCGCCGCTCGTGGCGTTCGCATAAGAGCCGCCAGAGCCATCCGCAAGATTAATCGGTCCTGCTTGACCCAGGAACGTCGCAATCTGTTTTACAAACGAACACGCCGTCGCCAGCGTGCAGGCGTTTCCCGAACTGAGGCAGTTGCCGCTGCCGGTCGCAGTTGGCGCGGCGTAAAGCGGCAGGCCGCCGACAGGGGCATTAGCGCCAGCGGAAATGAATGTGCCGCCAGCGGTGGATTCCAATTGCGCCAGTAATGTCGCAAACGGTATCGCCTGCCCCGGCCCACTGGTGCCGCCCCCGAGACGGCCGTACACGGTATTGGGACCTAATGTCGGCGGGGCCGATTGCCCACAACAAACTGCCGCGCTCAGCAGCAAACCAAGCGCGGCAGCGGGGGCAACAATGCGCAAGTGTTTCCACATGCGGTTGAACATTAGCATCATGGGGTAGCTCCTGTCGATACCGTGCCAGTGATCTGCCGCGTCCGGTTGTCGGTGCCCTGCCGGATCAGGTGCGCGGCATCCATTTGCAACGCCATCCGTGCGCGGGCGCGGGCAAACTCGATGATGCCCTTGACCCGTTCGGTCTTGGCCGCATCGGGCATTGCCTGATAGCGCGGGCTGTTGATTTCCGCCGCCAGCATTTGCTTGACCAATGGGCCGGCCGTGGCCTCGTAGCGGTCGTATTGCTCGTCGTTGAGCTTGACGTGGCCGATGGTTCGCTGCGGGGCGGTGGGATAGTAGCCAAGCCGGTCGAGTTCCGCTTTGCCGCGGTCGGTGTTTATAGGACTTTCCCGCATGACCGACATGTAACCGGGATTGTGAACCGGCTCGCCATAGATCGGATCGCGCTTGGGCAGCAAAGTCTCACGCACGCTTGGCAGGCGATACTTGAGGCCGTCGACCAGCGTGTTTGCCACCCGCATGTCCGGGTCCATGATACTGGCATTTTGGCTCAGGAATGACGAGAACGGTATTCCCGAGCCGACCTGCCATGCCATGAACCGTGAAGCCTTCTTGGGGTCCTCGATCGCGTCGATCGCATTGCGCAGCGTCTGAAACCCAACCTCGTCCCCAATCTGATTGACCGCCGCCATCCACGTCGCCCACATGGCCTTGGTCACGGCATCATCGTCCTTGCCGTCGTAATCGCGGATGATCGCACCGATGTTGGCGCCCAGCTTGGCCAAATTGCCGGGCGGCCCGAGCCGTTCCATGTTGACCCACTGGTCGCCCATCTTGACCGAGTTTGCCTGCTTGTTCATGAGCGACCATTCGCGGCGCTCCTTGGCATCGGTCGGATAGTCGCCATTGGCATCGCCGCTCAATGCCTTGTTGATGAAATATCCCATGATCGAACTGCCAACGACAACCTTGGCAATGGCAAGATTCTGCGCCGGGGCTCCGTGCTCGCCAAGAATCGCGCTGGCCATTTCGGTCTTGAGGCCGGTGGTTTTCTGCAGCGCAGCCAGCACCAGCGGCGTAGGCGAATAGCGCGCGGTCATGCGCTCGATATTCATGGGAATATGCTGGAACGGAAACAGCCATTTCAGGAACGGATTGTCCTTGGCGGTCTTGGCCCACTTGCCGGTCTGCTCACCGAGCTTTTCCATGAATGCGCCGCTGTAGGCGTCGTCGACCGAACCCTTCAATGCCTCGTCGGTCGGATTGGCGAGATGATAATTGTACCGCTCCCAGAATTGATCGCGCGGCATAGAGCCTTCCTGATACGCGGCCTCATATGCGCGGTAGGTTCTGGAACCGGCAACGCTCAGTTGCTTGTAGAACGTATGAATGGCATTGGCCGACTTGCCGGGAATGCCCAGCACCTTGGCGGCGGTATCAAGCTGATCCTCGTTGAACACCTTTTTCCAGATGCCCCAATCCGGTCCCACCTGACTGCCGTAAGGAACCTTTGCACCTTCCAATTCCGGGCTCTCCACGGCACGCTTGGCGAGCTCTATTTCTTCCAGCAGCGGCACGCGCATTCCGGTCTTAAATGCTTGTCCGGCTGCCGTGAATGCCTGTGGCAACCCCTTCACCATGCCGACATTGGCCCACAAGGGCGCCATCAACGATACTCTCTCGCCGCGGGCTTTGCCGATCATGGCCGCAACTTCCGGCGCTATGACGCGCTCGAGATAAGTGGTGCCGGTATTGACCGCGAGATATTTGGTGTGGGTGATGACGCCGGATATCAGCCCCTGCAACCATGTCCAATAATACCACGGCTGCTGTTTGGGGCCGCGATCGGTCAGGACCTTCGGCAACGCATCTTCCGGTGTGTCGGCAATCAGCCGCGCCCGTTCACGCACATCGTCCGGGGATTTGCCTTCCTTGTCCTTGAGGAACTCGCGCAGGCCATTTTCCTCACGCATGGACTTGTAGAACTCGTTGAGCGTATGGCCGGTGCGGGCAAACTCGGCACGCAGCGCAATCAGTTCCTTGGACGACATTGTTGCATCGAGCAAAGTATCCCGCTGCAGTTCAAGCCGAGTCAGTTCGCCAAGCTCGGCCTCGTCGTCCAGTCCGTTCTTACGGCGCAATTCGATTGCAGCCTGCTTGATCTTGTCGTTGGTAATGCGGAACGCCTCTACCGCATTGCGCAGTTCAACATCGTTCTTGATCTTGGAACTTGTCGCACCAATGTCGATCTTGGTGGTGTCGAGCCCAGTCACACTGCCAAGCTGCTCGATCTGCCCAGCAGACATATTGCCCTGACGTGCCGGCACAAACTCATCATTGGCATCGACTGCCGCAGTAATCACATCGCGCGCATCGCCAATGACGCCGATGTTGTCGAGCCGATCTTCCCACCGCTTGCGCCATGCTGTTCGTTCCGGCTGACCGCCAACCTCGCCAGTCACCTTGTCCGGCGGTTGAGTGGCGGCCATTGCTGCGCGTCCGGCTTCCTTGGGCGGCAATTCGTTGAGCGACGGCGCGGCACGGTCATCGCCGATCACCCCCAACTCGCGCGCCTGCTGCAGCATCGGCTGTGCGGACTTGGGCCGCAGTTCCGGTGTGTTGCGGATGATGTCGTAGCCGCGCGCGGCTTCTTCCGGGGTCGGTCTGGTTTCCGTGACCGGCTCGTGGTCGATATTCGGCACATGATCGTGCGGGTATGGCTTCTGATAAAGACTTGCCGGCACATCGCCGCCGGTATTCTCGCCCTGGATTTTCGGCAGCCATGTCATCTGCTCCTTCTCGGCCGCTACCTGATCAATGCCGTGGGCGCGATACCATGCCTGCTCGGCCGGTTCTGCAAAGTTGAAATGCGCGACCTTGTATGCCGCCTCATCGTCCATCCCGGCCTTGATCAGAATGTCCATGGTGTGCTGTTCGACGTTCTCATGCACCACCCACGGGTCGGCTGGGTCGAACGTAATGCCGCCGACCGTCTGTTCCTTCGGCACATGCCTATCGACGAATACTGTTGGGTTGTTGATCGGGTCGGCCGCGCCGGCCATGTACGGCACATCATGCGAACGGTCGACCACGGGGTGGTCGATCACGGCTTTGGTCACCGGCGAGTTGAGCACCAGGTCGACCTCGGGGATGCCGGTCTTGGCCGCTACCGAGCGTGGGATGCCGGCAAATGGCGAGCCCTCGATTCGCCGGATCGGTGCCGGCACTGTCTCTGGCGTGGGCGGCTCAAGCCGCACGCCATTGGGATCGCCGGCACGGGCATAGCTATCCAGCCGCTGTGCGGCCGGGGCAATAATGCCGTCGTCGAATTGCTTGACAATAGGGGTGATGGTTTCCAAGCCAGCCATGCGGCCGGGTCTTGCAAACGCGCCGCCGCCCTCCATGCCGGCAGCAACCATGCCTGCGCTGATTTCACTCTCTAGCGATTGCGGCTCACCCATTGCCGCATGAATGCCGGTCTGAAAGAAATTCTTGATCATGTCGACCCCGCCATGAGCGAACGTCGACAAAGTACCGGCGGCAACCAGCGGATATTTGATAAGCGGACTATCGGTCGAATGCAGTTCCTGAGATGTGTAGATTGCCGAACGCTCGGCCGGCGTCTTGTCCGTCGAGGTCAAGTCAGGATTGCCACCACCCCACGGCGGGGTTTCCGGCTGCTGCGGCGCGTCCCATGGTGCGGCCTCGGCCATCAGCTAACCGGCTCCCAATTGGCTTTGTCCAACTGATTGCCACCCTTGAACTTGTACGTCGTGCCCTGAAATGATCGCTCGGTCCCGACCGGCAATGCAGCCGGTGCCGCAGGTTTGGCTGGCGCGGTATAGACCGGCAGCGGCGAGCCGACACCACCATTCGCATGTGCCACCGCGGCCACGTCCGGCTGGGCCGCACTGATAGCCTTGGAAATCATCGAGTCTGGATTTTTCATATCCAGCGCATCGGGCGGCAGCTTGCCCGCAACTTTGGCCGGCAGATACTGGTTGTGGATGAAATCGTAGTAGAACTGCTGGTAACCGGCGGGATTCATCTGTCCGGCTGCGCCCATGCTCGGCGAGATGATTGCCTTGGCCGCTTCCATGGTTTTGGTCAGCACAGGATCGTTGAGATTGCGCATGTCGGTCGCAAGTTGCCGCAACTGAGTTGCGGTTTGCGGAGTAATGCCTTTTGCAATCTGCGCCTTGGCAATGGCGATCTTGGCGTCGTCAAGAGACTTTGTTGGATCGGAAATCGCCGCCAACGTACTATCAACCACCGGCTGATTGTCGACCTTCGGTTGCTTGTCGTGCTGCGATTCGTTCCAGTCCAGCCACGTCTTGGCATGAGTGGCGGCATTTGGGTCATTCGGATTGTTGAGCGGCAACTTGCCCATGTCGGTCGCGAACTGCGGGTCGATGGTCACCGCACCGGTCTGGGAATCGACATGCACGTTCTTGGTAAAGCTCTGATTGATGGCGGTTTGCGTATTGGCTTCGGCAAGTTCCTTGGCGATTTTAATTTTTGACATCTGCGCAACTTCATCAGAATGCTGAATCATCCTTGCCTGTTTCTCGAACATCGCATTCTGACCCGGCTGCACATATTGCGGGTACGCATTGGTGATATCCTGATACGAACCGCCAGCCATGATGCGGCCTTGGACGGCACTGGTGATAATCTTGGCTTTCTCCTGCTCGGCCCATTCCTTGATACGTGCCTGTCCGTCCGCGTTGATGGTCGGGCTGGTGCTGCTGATCGCACCGATCGCATGATCGAATGCGTTGATGTAGCCGGTCACGTCATGCAGGTTGTGACTGTTGAACGCCGCCGTGGCATAGCCATCTGCAGTTTTCTGCAGGTTGTCCTTCATGGCAATACCGGCAGCGGTCGACTGGTCCGCCATGGCGGCCGTGGTCATATGACTGCGCAGTTCGGCCGTGAACCGTTGCGCGTATTGCTGGCCACCTTCCGTCAGAAAGCCTGACTGGAAACTCTCGAGCGATGGCTCAAGGTTCTTGTCGATCCATTGCTGCGCGGCTTTGGGATTGTTCAGCCGCTGGTCGAGGGCTGCTTTCTTGGCATTTGGGTCGTTCGGATCGTCGGGGATGTCGGCCCCGCTCATGTAGCTGTTGAGGCCTTGGGTGGCGCTGGCCATGAGAGCCGCGCCGTGACGGGCGCCCTGGGCGACCTCGAGATGAGTTGCGGTATCGTTGGCAATATCACCTACGGTCTTGACCGACCCGGCAATCGCCTTGCCCTCGTTCTCCTTGGCCTGCGCTATCTGCGAGCCATACACGCCCAGCCGCCGACCGGCTGCCGCCACGGATTCCACGCCGATTTCGCTCGAGCGAATGTCGAGGGATGGAGCGTTATATTCCGGTATCGATGGCATCAGCCGCGCCAATTTGCTGTTGCAAGGTTGATGACGCCTTCTACCATTTGTGTTCTGGCAGCAGTTTTCTCAGCATCTGCCGCCTGGTCGGCCGCGCCGGCCATCAAATTGTAACTATTCTTTTGTTCTTCAAACCCGGCTTCGGTCACTAATCCCTGCTGTTGCCCCACAGCCCGCGTAATGGCTCCCTGCTGGGCGCTGTCGCGCAGGATATCCAAGGCCGACCCGGACGTGGCAAAGCCGCCACCGGCCACGGCTGCGGTCGTAGCGCCCTCGGACTTGGCTATCTCGCGCGAGGTCTGGGCATCCTTGATGGCCGTCGACATCTGCGTGAACTGCTCATTCTGCTGGGCCAGCACCGCTGCATCGCTGTATTCCTGGCCCTCGGTAATATCGAAAGCACCCTTTGCCTTCGATGCATCTGCCGAAAGCAGGTCGCTGATACCAGCGGTTACCCCAGATACTGCCCCCCCAATTGATGCCATGATTATTCGTCGCTTCCATGCAACATCGGCTCAATAGCGACCAGAAAACACGGCAACGGCCTTGAGACGCGGAACGCCACCATACCATCGAAATTACTTTCCGCCGAAACCGAGTCCTTCCAGATGCCGGTAAACGCCTGCCCCGGCGACAATTGCGGCTGGTTGGGCACAACCTGCGGCGAGATAATCACCGGGGTCAGGTGAGTGAAATCGCGGCCGATCTGCAGCGCGGACTGGTTGCGCACATTGCCCATGCCCAGCCCGACCAGCTGCGCGGCTACCTTGTGGAAGCGTCGCCGCTTGCCCAGCCCCGGCCCATTGCGGAAGCCGCCCTCGGCCGGCATCTGCGGCCGGACCAATTGGCCGTCGCTGTTGTAGGTGAAGCCGATTACGATCTGGTTAGCAGCTACTGCGGCTGCTGCGAAAACAGC
>Ga0210391_10005223_pt1 | contig 10714 bp, 9 predicted proteins | sample IncBWC12OmetaG_FD_160573 | JGI IMG/M metagenome (GOLD analysis project Ga0210391, IMG submission 160573) | Forest soil microbial communities from Barre Woods Harvard Forest LTER site, Petersham, Massachusetts, United States - Inc-BW-C-12-O ...
TAGAGAACAACTGTTTTGTCGTCAATTCGCTTTTCTTCATCTAGCTAGAATGCGTTAAAGGGAGCCGCAATACTGTCCCAAAACGTTGACGGGGTGCTCTTTGGTTAAATGCATTGCGATGTCGATTTACTCTTATGAGGTCGACGCTACTACGTCCTTGCCGTTGTGTCGGTACGGTAGCGAACAGATGGCCGCGACGAATTATGGCACGGTCCGCTTCATGCCGTGCCTCGAATCCGGCGGTGTCATGTCGTCAAGCGTATGGCACTCGATTTCGCTAAGAATATTCCAATCGACCGCGATAAACTTCGCAGACACCTGCGTGAACTGTTGAACTGGCGGCTGCGGAGGAATTATTTGCAGACGCGCTTTATAACGGACTTCTTCGCAATTAGCATCGGATTTGAATGTCTCGCATCCCTTAGCTTGGACTCTGCCCGACAGCTATCGCTTCCTGACTGAGACACGGTGCTTGGGTAATCTAATACTATTGAATGAGCACGCCTTGATTTTGGGTGTTGCCCCATCTCCCCTCTCTCGAGGGCGCTGAGGCTAATTTTTGCGGTTGCGTCGGTACGGTGAGGCACAGAAAAGCGCGTCGAATAACAACCAAATTTGTGACGGCTACCGTCGTATTTCTAAACCATTTCGCTTGCCGCCGTCGAGATAAACCCAGCGACCAAATCACTCCGGTCATACGTAATTAAAAGACAAACTGAGCTAACTCTTCGAACTACCAGATCACTCGATTACGCTCTGAACTTCGACCGGCAAAACGGGCAAGTAAGTCGGATTCTCCTCTGACTGTTCGTGATGCTTAACTTCGCGTCCTTCCTCGGCCGGATATACGATGCTGTAAGTCTCTGTTTTTGGCAGAGCCGTGCAAATACAAAAACACCGAAGTCAGAGTGCAGAAGTGAGAATGTGAAATCAATCCGTATAAATACGGATGCCAGCGCACGTCTAATCAAGGCAAGGAGCGGCTCGCCGAGTGGTGTTCAAAATCGAACAGACTTTCGCTGCTTTCTGGGACAGTATTTTGGAATGAAGAAGCAAGAGCTGGCTCCGAGGCAGGTTTCGTCGGTTTAATAGGAAAGAATTGGAAGAACAAAACATAGATCGTTCGCTCGCCACGGCTTTGTGGAAAAATCTCTGCGATGAAATTCAGGACGAATGTCGGAGTGTGAACAGCGTCGCGGGGGAAAAGATGACTGTCGAAAGGACTCCGCTTACCATTGCCGTCAAAGATGTCAAGACACACAAATTGCTGCTTCTGTCGTATCAGGAAGCTGGCCCGTATATCAGATATCTAGAGTCAGGAAAGTCAGATAGCAATATCAATTTCCGTGTGGAGCATAATGCAATCCCATCGCTCATGCTGATGAATAGAGGGATTCCAACGTTCGCACGCGATTTGGCGGTTAGTCTCGTCGTCGGTCTTTCCCGATTCTGATTCCCATCTGCGAGATCGAAAACTACCTATATTTTATGTCGCCTGTTAGAATTTGGCCCTTGCAGAGCTTCGAATCGGCGCAAATGGTTACAGCCGCGGGATAGCTTGGAACGTTCGATCCCAGGGGGAATTGAGTTTCTCTGTTTTAATAATGAGCAGTCGCTGACAGGCTTCTTCGATGGCCTGATCCTCATCATGTGCCGCGGGGTTAAAACTGAGAGTTACGATCCGCTCAAAGATTGCGCCTTCTGCTTCGCGGACTAAACGCGCAAGTTTTTGGGGATCAGTCTCTTCCAAGGCAGCCTTGTAGGGCTTCTGCCATCCCGGGTACTTGAGCATATCCATAGTCTTTCCTCCCAACGGCAATACTTTTGGCCACCTACATTGGCGCGGGGAGCTTAGAATTTTCGATTCCGGCCGTATGTTCAAAATTGTACACTTTCTAAAATCGCGTTTTTGGAGGAGTACCATTCTCAATACCTGTGCGGTGCCGTACCGGCCGACATTGCTTCCGTACGATGGTTCTGGCTCGCATGGACGGACTTGAGCAATTAAGGAGGAATACGAAGCGATCATAAAGAATCTCGCACTTTCCTTCAATTACGAAGAGCTCCAACAATACCGAGGACACCGTAAAACGATCTTTCAAGAAGCTCGAAATTCAATGGGAAACCTTGGCATCCCGTGGCCCCGTTGCCTCGCCCCGCCGTAAAAACCGTTCTCCCCAATCTGATAAAGCAATTCCAGCGAAGCGGCCACGAACGTCGTGACCACGCCATGAATCGCAACGCGGTGAAGCACGAAATGGGTGAGTGGTTTCTGCTGGCGGTCCTTCTTGCTCTCGGTGCCCTGACCGTCTTACTGCGCTGCTACTTTCCCTAGTCTAGTTCGCCGTTGTAGTTGGCGAAGCAGGTAAATTAAATTCTTTGCTATGCGCGCAAGCTGCCGTGGAGCAGGACACTACCAAGCTGTTGAACTTAGTCAGTGAGATCAACCGGCTGCTTGAAGAAAAGTACGACCACCGAACCGCGCAAACACAAAACGTGAGTGGCAATGTCCGGGCATTTGTTAACGGACCAACGTTGCTGCGATAACTCTCCGCCTGACGGTAATCGTAATCGCACTCGCCGTCCCGATTCGCAGCGGCTGCCCAGCTAGGCATCCCTCGCCAAAAAAATCGCCCACTCCCAGCACTCCGACCACCGCCTCTTTTCCGGCTTCATTCAGCACGGAAAGCCTCACGCCGCCTTTTTGAATGTAGAAAACATTCTTCGCCGGTTCGCCTTGCGAAAAAATCGTCTCCTTCTTCTTGAACTCGACAATTTTGCGAGCTACTCCGGCGGAATCAAGAAATTCCTGGGCGTTGAACGCCTCGTTGGCTTTGATTTTCGAACGGGTTGAAATTGTGGCTGGCACTGTCAAAATCTCTGCCTACAATGTACCTCAGCGCAACGGTGGAAATCCACGACCGACGCGCGAAGGTGTGCATGAATGTACAGAAACCTGCGGTTGCCTCTTCTAACCTGTCTGTGTGTGACGAGCGACTACTGAAGTGACTCACCGTCCATCAGCTTCACCGCTCGCCTTCGATCTTGCTTCCAAGCCACAGCCGGCAGGCGGAGCTCACGGACTTTTGGACCTCCGAGGCAGCATCATAAGACACACCAAGATGCATATCTTTGTAAACACCAGCACATTTTTTCCTTTGTGGGTTTACAGCCCACGAGGAGTACCGCAAGGATTTTTCGGCGCAAAACAAGGTTCGTCAGGCGGCACGCCGCTAACCTCAAGAGTCGGAAAACTTGGCTTGCAAGACTCTGGAAGCTGCTTTGATAAAGTCGATTTTGTTAGGCTGCCGCTTGCCCGCGTTACGCATCACTTGACCCATGAGTTCCTGAACGGCATCTTCTACTACTTGGTTGTACACACCATTCTCCACACCGACCAACCATTCAATGCGATTTGTTACAGCGTACCGTGAGATCGTGGCCTGGGCGCAGGCCTTTGCGGCTTGTTCCAATAGCGACGCCACTTCTTTCGTTGCGTTTTTTCCAACTGAGGATTTCGCCATTCTGACTACCCCCATCTCTGAGGATTGCACAAAAATTGACGGCAAGGCTACCTGTACTGAGGGGCAGGTGTGCTTCGATTGCAAACGGTCGAGCCGGGGACGAGCTTTCGAATAACTAACCGCTTATCTGTTGAACTTTCTATACTTGATGATAGTGCTAGTTTTACCGAAGGCATTTCGCTTCTGAACAGCACAATATCCATCGTATCGCTCTCGTTCTTCGCTGCTTCGCCAATAGGTAGGTTGGAGGCCGTCGCATCGCGCATTGGGTTAGTCTAGCCGCAGCTTTCATCGCCTCGGAGTTCTTGCCGTAGGTAATTGTTCGATTGTGATCTTGGTTTCACTTGTTCCCGAATGAAGGTGAACGTTCGTCGGACTGGCCTGCAAGATCCGGAAGATCGCCAGCTCGGATTCTTCCGAGAGGCGACGCAGCTTTTTCGCAATCTCAAGTTCAGCGTGTAATCAGCGCCCTGGTTTGTCTCATTCACACGCGGCGAATTTATTTCCGTACTTGTAGCGAATGGTTACGCAGCAATCGGCAAGAGGTCGTGCAGCGTCCGACCCCGCACCGTGTTCAAGCAGGTGCGCAGTTGCATGACTTTTATTCCAGCCGATTCACACACCCATGACAAATCGGCGCTATCTTGGAACAAGTACCGTTCGGCTTCGCGCTTAGGGCCCAAGGGCTTAGAGAGCCAATCCTGGATGGTCCTCGCGATCACCACACGCCACATCCGATTTTCCAATGTCAGCGGCTCATTGCTGCCAGGTCCCATTTGTCCGATCATCTAGATACCCTCCATTCGTATGCCGGTCGGTTGGCGGGCCGGCAGACGGCAAATCACAGTACAGAGAGTGCACTACCAGGGCCAATGCCTCGAAGAATTCCATGTTTTCGGAGAATGGGTGAAGGTGTTGAGTTTAGCGGACTTAGCCGACATAGAAAATCTCAATTGGGGACGGGCTCCCATCGCGCGAAGCACCGGCCCAGGCAATCTGGCACGAATCGTCCCAAATTACACGGCTTCGATGCTCCGACCAAGTCCAGTTATCATACTTTTACGATAAGTAACCGCCAACAGCCGGGGATTGTGCAGTTATCGTCTCCGGCGCGGACAAAGTGTTTGCAACGAAGAGTTCCGCTCCAATTTCCACCATCGTCCTCATGATCACCAAATGTTACGATTCCTGATCGATGACATGGATTCAACAGTGGTGGAATCGTGCATACGAGAGCTTAGGTAGGCTCAATTTGCGGTCTCTACGCATGTCTTTCACGTTGTCTCGTCCATCTTCACAGAGGCTCTCGCTAGGAATCCTTATTCAGCTTCGCGATTGTTGGGCTTCAGGTTGATGAGTAAATTTCTTTTTTGTGAGGTCTGTTTTGCACCCAGCAGGTGAGAATCCCATCAACTTCGTGGAGAAGATCCACCGCCGTTTGCAACTCCACCGGCAGCCTATCAATCGGTCTGCGGAGCACGCACTCGAGTCCTTCCGAGATTGATTTCTCGGCAGTAGTAACGATTGCGTGAACACGGTTCAGATGGCTGATTACTTTTTTGGCTTCATCGGGTGTCAATTCAAATGACATTGTGTGCGGACAACCGGCGAGTCCTCGTATCCGAGAGAATTCCCTACAGCCGTAACGTAGGCTGCGCCATGCTTAAACTGGTCTCCAACTTTCTCGACACGAATGACTCGGGCGTGGACAAAGATGTTTCCGCTTCCCGTTGAGTAAGGAACGGCGATGTCGATCTCGGACCCTTCCAGGTAACGCTTGGGGCTACGGAAGCACAGCCCCCCACGGGAAAGGTCTTCAGAGACGACGATTTCCTCGGAGAATCCCGACTGCCGTATGCAGGCTGACATAGTAGTTTTGACGCGGTTGTGCTCGCGCTTCCCATGGGCAGTAGCTAGATGGAGGGTTGAGAATTTTCGCTTGGATGTGTGCGCGTCTCCTTGCGGGAGAGGTCCACGCACAGTTTCTTTTGACTCTTGCTTCCAAGGGGTCATCGCGGAGCAAGACTTGCAAAATCGCTGGATCCGCTGAGTCGCGTCAAACACCTGAATCTCAATCTCATCCAGGTGTACAACTTCCCGACCGCTACACCCACTGCAAATCAGCAACATGCGGGCCAGCGGTTTCTCCGTTCCCGTTAATCGCGGGAACTCGACGTTCCACAAATTCATCACAGGATCGAGTAACATAGTCCCGTAAACAAACTCGCTTCCGCGCCCTCCGATCAATCCCACGACACGAACTTTCGCTTCCCTACTGGTGCCCAAGCAGCGAATCGTCAACTCCTGTCCCGCAATCAGTTTTCTATTCAACACGATCACAGCGCCGTTGCGGCTTATTGCTATTGTGCGCCCTTCCTCGTCAAAAGAACTGCCTTCGGTATCTATGCCTATCCCCTGAATCGGAAAGGCGAGGTAAACGCGGTCGCTCCGGCGTGAGTTTATAGTGAGCATTCACCCAACCCATAATTGCGAGAATCGAGATACAGCTTAGCAAGAACTTCCCGTCGGAACTTCTGAGTAGCTGGCAACGTATCGAGGCGCTTCGGCTCTGAGATGGAACGGTCGGAGGGGTCGGTTCTCAATGGTCACTCCTGGTTGTTCCCGGGGGCCAGAGCTTCGGCCAGGGGGGAGATCGTCGATGATCGCGTCGGGCAGCTTGTTTTCATTTCAGCAAATCCAGCATTGCTGTGGATCTCGATTGGTCATGGAATAGTGTGTCGAAACGGAAGACTCGACATCTGTTCAATTCGGTACAGTGTTAGCAACTACGACACGTCGAGGTGCGTTTAGATAGTCTGCCCGGAAAGGCAGATCAGTGTTAGTGCGCGTGGGGAAAGTCTGTGGAGAAATAAGCAAACTGCAACGGTGCACACAGGCTGGTGCTCATTTGATGGGTTTAACCGGCCACGGCTTGTGTCCCTTCGACGTACCGTTCTTCAGTTCGACCGGAGTAACCACCGCGGGATTTGAATGTGCGCCGCCGATAGCGGTGGTATCGGAAGCCGGTCTGCTCACTCCGCTTGAGATCACGCCCGGCACTCCGCAAATGCCTGCCGTCTTGCCCTGCTCCGAACTCCCGCCTGCGGCTGCGGCCACGCTGCGTTGGACCGTCGCCATCGGGGCCGGTACTCCCCCGGCGATTTGTTCGAATACTAAACGGAATTGTTTGTCGTCCCAATCTATCGAAAGCACGTCACCGAGGCCTACTTGCTCCGTGGCGAGCAAGTTTGCCAACGGATAAACCACGTGCCGCTCAATCGCCCGTTTCAAGTGCCGCGCACCGTACTTCAGATCGGTTCCTTCTTTCAGCAAAAATTGCCGCGCGGGCGGTGTTACTCGGAATAGAAATCTTCCTCGCGCCGTTTCGAGTACTCTCCGCTGCACCATTCCTAGCTCAATGTCCAAGATCGATTCTAGTTGCTCTGGCCGTAACGTATGGAACACCACCACCTTGTCGATCCTATTCATGAACTCCGGCGCGAATTTCTTCTTTGCCGCTTCAGACGCCGTCCGTTCCACTTTCTCGTCCAGCCCCGCCTGAGTCTCCGACCTTTGCTGCGGCGAAAAACCCAGGCCTCCAGTCATCAATTCCGTGATCTCCCCACCACCCAGATTCGAGGTCATGAAAATCATCGTCTGCGAGAGATCCACACGCCGATTATCTCCCAGCGTCAGAGTCGCCTTGTCCAGAATACCCAATAGCAATTGCCACAGTGAGTCCGATGCTTTTTCGATTTCATCGAAGAGGAGAAACGACAGCTTTAAGTTCTCCGTATGATATTGGCTCAACGCCTCCTGCGAAATCAGCGGGTGTGTTTCGCGATGACCGAGATAACCCGGCGGCGAGCCAATCAACTTCGCAATTTCATGCGAGTGCTGAAACTCTGCGCAATTTACTTTGATCACCGCCCGCGGATCGCCGAACAGCGATTCCACCGTCGCCTCCACCACCCGCGTTTTCCCTGCCCCGGTCGGGCCGAGGAACAGCAAATTCCCCACGGGACGCCCCGGTGAATTCAGTCCCGCGCGAAACACTTGATACAAATCCACGACCGCTTGCACGGCTTCGTCCTGTCCGACAATCTTTTGCCGCAATCCCAACTCAAAATCCTGCGATTCCGAGCTGTGCAGGAACGGATTCAGGAACTTGCGAGCTTGCATACTCATTGGTTTCCCCTTTATCGCCGAGACTGCCGAACGTCTGGACGACCGCGGAAGACATCAAGCAGAGGAGTGGCCAAACTCAAATCGATAGATCAGGCTACACTTCCCAGCTTGGGATGCCTTGGGCGATCTAACGCGATGCGAATCTAAACGAGTGTCATCGTGACCCGCCGAAGTCGGAAAAAATCACGTCGGTTACCTCGTAAAAGGCAGATCGTCCGCAGAATTCGAGTGCCCTACTAAGTCTGTATCACTCGCGGAACGGTGCGACAGGTGTGCAGGTGTCGCCCGGCTTACTGAACCAAGCACGGACCCACAAGGGTCGCCGTCAAATCAAACGTTGTCGCGCACGTTTCTTTGGCAAGAGCGGCAATAGCAGCGCGCTACGTACTCTCCGTTTGGCCCTCTGTGTTCGACGCATCCGTTCACTGGTGGAAAATGATGCGCCAGCTTATTGGCGTTTCGTCTATTTTGCACCTTGCTGCGGCTATCGAAAATTCTGACGGCTCGAATCTTGTGTTCTCCTTTGACCGCGTACGACCCGCCTCTTCGTGCCTCGACGTAGTATATTTTGCTGTTCGACATACGACGCTCCCGATCCCGCCTACATAACAGCCCGGCGGACTGACCGAAGTCCAGCCATGAAAAAAAGCTACAACAGGAGAGTATGGTGGGATGTCTAAAACCGAACATCTCTTACTATTGTGTTAACTCTTAGGTACAGGCGTTTTCGCCTATCTCCTTGGTTAGCTCAATGCGCGCGAAATCTAGGGTCCGTTTGTCGCACGTGCTGCATCCGACCGCGTCTCACGTCTCACAATAACGGGCTTGTTTCGGAGCGTTGAAAAACATACGCCATCGACTGCGAATGATCTGACCGACGACTCAATGTGGCTAAGTTAGTGGGTTAGCTCCCCGCGGTTAATCATGTAGAGGGCAAGTTCTAGGCGATTCGAAGTTCCGAGCTTATTAAAAATTCGAAATAGATAATTGCGAACAGTGTGCTCGCTGAGGTTGAGCTGCCTGGAGATATCGCGATTCGTAAGACCCTCGGCGACTAGATAGGCCAGCCTCGTTTCGCTTTTCGTAAGTAGATTCGCGGCGTTGGCGGTGCTGACCGTCGGATACGAAGAAGCCCGTGGCGTGTCGGCCAGCGTATCGAGCGCCATCCGTAGTTGCTCGCTGTTGGCCCACACCTGGCCTTTGCTGACAACGTGAATGCACTTGCACAAGACTTCAAATGGATCATCGCGGGAAAGTACGCCCACAGCACCAGAGCAAAATGCCTGGGAGATCGTGGCCCTATCGACCACGTCGAGCATCATCACCACGTCGGTCTTGGAGAAGGAAGATCGGATTTCGCGCGCCAAGCCGAAACCCGCGGAGCGGCCATCTTTCAGGTAGGCGCTCAGGACGACGATGTCAGGTTTGTTTTTGGCAAGCTCTGTACGGACTTCATCGGACGTTAGAGCCGTTCCGACGACCTCAATGGGATAGCGGCAGCCTCGGAGCGCGGTAGCGAGCAACTCTGCACCCATACGAGTGTTGTCGCCGATCAACACACTGACGACATGCCCATCTGCCGGCGCCGTTTCCATTCCGACTTCTCCCTCTGGCCGAGATTTCAAGCATTTGAGTGAGCCACCATGGGCCGCCAACGGTTAATGGAACCCCGCCCAATACAAACTCAGATTCTGCGAGTTCTGCTGAAAAGAAATTACGCCATCAATTTCAGTCCCTCGTTCGGGCTGTTTGACTTGAGTAACTTAGCGAACTGACGTGCAGGTACGGGCCGACGGAAATAGTAACCTTGCCCCTCGTCGCAGCCAGCCGATTGAAGAAATGCTAACTGTTGTTCTGTTTCTACACCTTCAGCGATGACCTTAAGTTTGAGGTTTTGCCCCATGCTGATGATAGTCCTCGCTATGACAGCATCGTTTACGTTGACGATAATATTGCGCACGAAGGACTGGTCAAGCTTCAGCGCGTCAATAGCAAATCGTGTCAGATAGCTTAGGCTGGAATAGCCGGTGCCGAAGTCATCGACGGCAAGTCGGACGCCGATGGCTTTGAGTTCAGCGAGCGCCCGAGAAGTGGACGCAGCATTTTGCATCAGAACTGCTTCGGTTATTTCGAGCTCTAAAAACCGGGGCTTCAAGTCGGTTTGCTTCAGGGCCGCTCGGACGCCTTCGAAAAAGTCCTCACTCCGAAATTCCCGTGGCGAGATGTTGACGGCCACTGGAACAGCGGCTAAGCCGGCGTCAAGCCACGCCCGCATTTGTCTGCATGCCTCGCGCAGCACCCATCGGCCGATTCCCAGAATAAGGCCGCTTTCCTCAGCGATCGCCAAAAATTGGCCAGGAAGCAGAAGCCCCCGCTTTGGATGTTGCCAGCGCACAAGTGCCTCAACGCTTGTGATGGCTCCTGTCTTGAGATCTATTTTCGGCTGATAATGAACCAACAACTCATCGCGCTCGACGGCGTATCGCAGGTCGGCTTCAAGTGATTGACGCTCGACGGCGAGGATATTCATTTCTTTCTCAAAGAACTGGAAATTGTCGCGCCCGTTTTCCTTTGCGTGATACATCGCCAGATCTGCGTTCTTAATCAACGTCTCGGCGTCCGCACCATCTTTGGGGTATGTGCTTATACCGATGCTGGCGGTAATGTGGAGATGATGTTGGCCAATGCTATGCGCTCCCTTCAGTTCGGCGATGATCTTTGCGGCGCTAACCGCGGCGTCCGCTGCGTGCCCGACTTCGGATAGCAGTAACAAGAATTCATCGCCACCCCAGCGGGTCACCGTGTCGGATTTGCGAATACACACCGATAGGCGCGATGCCACTGATTGGAGGAGTTTGTCACCAACGGCATAACCAAGGGAGTCGTTGATGTGCTTGAAACCATCCAAATCCAGGAACAATACTGCGACCTGGTGCTTGTTCCGACGGGCTAGCGAAATCGCCTGCGTTAGCCGATCCTTCAGCAAGAATCTGTTGGGCAAA
>Ga0210391_10005224_pt1 | contig 10713 bp, 12 predicted proteins | sample IncBWC12OmetaG_FD_160573 | JGI IMG/M metagenome (GOLD analysis project Ga0210391, IMG submission 160573) | Forest soil microbial communities from Barre Woods Harvard Forest LTER site, Petersham, Massachusetts, United States - Inc-BW-C-12-O ...
ACCGGTGGAAGCCTGCGCGGAGGTGTCGGCGTGCTTAGAAGCCTACCGGGCGACGGGAAAGGGCCGCTGGCGCAAAGAGGCATGGTGCGCTTTCAATTGGTTCTTGGGAGACAACGATCTGCAGATCGCCCTGTACGATCCGGCCACCGGCGGTTGTAGAGACGGCCTGCATCCTGACCGGGCCAATGAAAACCAGGGCGCTGAATCGACTTTGTCCTTCTTGATGGCACTTTTGGAAATGCGTCAGGTGGAAGAATGCGACGGTACTGGGAAAAAGATCTGAACCGCGGGCCGAGCGGTTGCTCTGCCGCTGAAGCAAAATTTGGAAAATTCCTTCCATGAACGGAGTCAGACATTCCATGAACACTACCACGATGGTTCAATATGAAACTCTGTTTGAGCGGCACACCGGTAATCCAATTCTGACGGGAAAGGATTGGCCGTATTCGATCAACAGCGTATTCAATGCCGGTGCAACGCTTCTGCCGGATGGTTCCACGCTGCTGCTTTGCCGGGTGGAAGATCGCCGCGGACTGTCGCATTTATGCGCGGCGCGTTCGCTGAACGGCGTAGACGATTGGCAGATCGATCGCGAACCAACTCTGTTGCCCGATGTGGAGCGATACCCCGAGGAAATCTGGGGCATTGAGGATCCGCGCATTACCTACGTCCCGGAACTCAAGAAATATGCCGTGGCTTACACGTCGTATTCCCGAGGCGGGCCTGGAGTTTCTCTGGCACTGACGAACGACTTTCGGAGCTTTGAAAGGCTGGGCGTCGTGATGTCCCCGGACGACAAGGACGCAGCGCTTCTGCCGCGAAGGATTGGCGGATTTTGGGCGTTGATCCACCGGCCGATGACCCCGCTGGGAGCTCACGTGTGGATCTCTTACTCTCCCGATTTGCGTCATTGGGGAAACCACAAGCTCATGCTGGAGGCCCGCCGGGGCGCCTGGTGGGATGCCAACAAGATTGGTATGTCGCCGCCGCCGTTGGAGACTTCCCGGGGCTGGCTTATGATCTATCACGGTGTGCGAAGGACGCCTTCGAGTTCGATCTATCGGCTGGGTTTAGCACTCTTCGATAGCGAGGAACCCGAAAAATGCTTGGTACGCGGAGATTCCTGGATGTTTGCTCCGGAAGAGGATTACGAACGCCTGGGAGATGTGCAGGATGTTGTTTTTCCTTGCGGCTATACGGTGGCCTCTGATGGGGACACGATCAATCTGTATTACGGCGCGGCGGATTCAAGCATTGCTTTGGCGCACGGTAGTATACGAGCTTTGCTGAGCTGGCTGGATGCCAATGGGCATTCGGAACATGGAAACGACCGGCGTCATAGGTGAGTCTTAGGCGAACTGAGCGTAAGTCGTGGATAGTCAGTAGCGAGAACAGCAACCCTTTTGTCGTAAGACACGCCAGTGCGGGTCCTGGCATGGCTCCGGACGGTTGGTCAACCATAAACCCGGTGCAGCAAGCGTTCATTCTAAAGACAGCCAGAGCGATTTGTTTTGCTACCCTTTGCCAATATTGGTTCTAGAGAACTCGCATTGCACCAAGATGGTGGCAAGATTTGGAAAAGTGCAGCGATATGGAAGACACCAGGAGTAGGACAGGCCGGTATTCAAGACAGTTTGTGGGGCTAACTGATAGCCAGGGTGTCGACGGGACCCGTCTGGTGTCAGTGCCGACGAATCTCTGAGGCCGGCATCAGTCGTATCTCGACTTCGCAGTCATGCTCTCCTGTGCAAGCGACCTTCGCTAACCTCATGTATTCCCCACAGGTTTTGAAAACTATGGATGTTTGCTATGTCGTAGTGGATTTCGAGGGGATGTCCTGATGTTTTCGTTTCCAGACCAATCGCCCACCGGTCAGTGGATCCGCAATGAATACCTCACTTCCCGTTTTAATGCGTACCGGAGCGCCTTTACGAACGATGTACACGTCCGAGTCGAGCCTCCACCTGCAAGCGGCTGCTCCGTAGGTGTAAGTCACAAACGCGGCGTCTAATGGGCCATTCGGGGGAGATTACTGGCATTAGCTACGATGATTTTGAGAAGACATCAGACTTAATTTTAGTGGTTCACGATGGGCGACAATTTTCTGGATTGCGGTTACCAAATTCTTTCCGCGCATGAGGGGACGGTCGTAGGCAGATGCTCTCTAGACGCCAAACGCCAGACCGCGAAGTCTGGTCATGCCAGTCTTGGAGGGAGCTCTTTGTCGAGGGTCGAGCGGAGCGGGCCGCCGCGCAGATGGCAATGAAGAAGGCCAGTTCGCCGGGAAGAGAGTTCCGGCGAACTGGCCCGTTGGAGTTAACGAGAATTCGAAGCGGAGTGCTCCGATTCGTTGCGGGGTGCGCTTTTGTCGAGAGTCCTGACGAGGTGACGGCCGGTGTCCGGCACGCCTACATGTTCGCCACGGACAATCTCACTAGCCTTCATGGGGCGGCCATATACGTCTGCGCTGGCATCATCGTCGGGGCGAATCGTGGAGCCTTCGAGAGAAACGCCTGCAAACACGCCGCGTGAACGGGAGTAGCTGAGGATTTCAGCCTTCATCCAAGCGTCGGTGTCTGCGGAAGCATCACGGCCCAAAGGACCTGCGGCAACGGAAGCGTCTCCGCCCAGCTTAACCTTGCTGCTGAGGATGGAGTTCATGCCGCTGTCGTTCATGACGAGAAGGATCAAGTCGGTCGCTTCTCCGCCGATTTGGAAGCCGACACTGGCACCTTCGAGCGCGTACATCGCTGGGGCTCCCCAAGGTCCATGGAAGTGCTCGCCCGTGCGGCAAACCATCGCGCCGCGTCCGTAGTCTGCGCCGACTCCAAAAGCCAGCTTTCTAACGGAAGGGATAACGATGACGCACTCGGCCTTTCCCAGAAGGTCATGAGGAATGTTGTCCGGGATGTTGAGGACTTCCTGCATGACGACGCCGCACTGTTCGAGGCGTCTTTGTTCCTTGTTCAGGTGGCTGGCGTAGACAGCGCCTGCCGCCAGAGTAAGACATGCTGCGGTAACCATGAATTTTTTCATTACTGACCTCCAAGGTCAAAACTTCTTCTGTTGACTGTTTGGTTCAAGAAAATCTTGATTGAAGAACCTTCAACACAATTTCATTTGCGAGAGGGTTATGCGTTACCCGACTCTCAGGCGGGCGTTGCTGCAATTTTGAGTTAAGAACTTTTCTTGCCCCCAACGGCCAATAAGACAATCCCGGCTACGAGGGCGAGCCCCCCGACGATGGGGGAAATAGGAACTCTGTCCTGAGTTTCCGTCGTGACATGCATTGGTCCCACATCCATTACATGTTCGTGACGGGTATAGGAGAAACCCTGGTAGGCAAGTGCCAGAGCACCAAGAACTACCAAGACAATTCCGGCTAGAAAGATCGGCTTCATACTTTGGACTTCCGAGTCAGGAGGCCCATCCTTTGGCCCCGAGCGACTCTGAGCAAGGAGATCAAAGCGGCCAAAATCAAAAAGATGTCAAAGAAAGCAGCGAGAAAATAGAATCCGGCTAAGCTCAAGAAGCACAGGACCAGCAGGATCGCCGAATATGTCCAGAGCACATGAACTCCGCTTAACTTTTTCCGTGTTGAGGGTTTGAAGCCGAGGCCATTAGGCAGAAACGAATGGGCGGATCCGCGAAACAACGCTCTTGCTACCCTGCAGGACCGAATGTAGACGAATTGAGATGAGTTGTCTGTCCAGTAGTGCACAGCTTTGTTTGCCGTGCGGGATCGGAAGTTGGGTCCAGTGAGAGGCAAAAAGGGGGTGCGGGCGAGGAATTGCGGGTCGGGTGAAGAATTCCGGGAATTCATCTAGGGGATGGCCTGCGGTTCTGGGGATGGGGAGAGAAGTTCGCGTGCGTGGACGACAAAGCGGTTGGGGGCTGCGCCTATGTAGTCAAACGGGAAGCAAGTGATGAGTGTTAGGGTGCGGCCGTCCGACGAGGCTAAGACGCCCACCTCGCTGGCTGCCACGACGGCGGTGGATTCAACAACATACTGAAAATCACCATCGGCAGTTTTGAAGGTGATCGCGTCACCCAAACGAATATTGCGGAGCGGCCGGAAAAAAGTGTCGCGATGCCCGGCGAGAGCGACGTTGCCAGGTTCGCCCGGCAAGGCTGTTTCGGGGATATGGCCGACGGCGCGGCGCAAGATCGTGTGCGAGGAGCCCTGAACGACAATCGCTTTAAGGTGAAGGCGACGAACCTGGATCTCACCGATCACGCCGCCCTCCACAAGGGGAGGAGACGGAGTTTGGCCGGGACTCACATCTTCGAACTTTGATTGCTCGTAGGCTTGATAGGCGTCCGCGTCCAGGACGACGTAGCCAGCGTAGCAGAGGGCGAGGATGCCGAGCGCCAGAAAAAAGTAGGACACCGCGCGGAAGATTGCGGCGGTGGTTCGCCTGGGCCCGGCTCGGGCGCGGCTGGCAGGTTTCATGATGCGTCCTTGCCGGAGTGCGGGGGAGTTTGGCGGGGGTCCGCGGCAAAATAACCGGGCCGATAGCGGACGTGAAGATTGCTGACCCCGGGGGCAGACACTTTCACTTGTATTTTTCTGAAAGAAGTGTCGGTGGTCTGTTTTTCTGGCGCGAAGCCGAGGGTGTACTGATCGCGCAAATCGCGGGCAATGAGCGCGGAGATGCTGGCGACGGTTTCGGCAGAGCGCGGGAAGTAAGAGATGCCCCCGGTGCTTTTGCTGAGGCGGCGAAGGACGCCTGGATTCTCTTCCTGGCCTTCGCCCTGGAGCACGATGGAGTAGATCACGACTTGGGAGCGTTGCGCGAGAGCGAGGATCTGCGAAAACTTTTGATGGCTGGCGTTATCGCCGCCGTCACTGACGATGATGAGGGCTTTTTTCTCGCAATGGCCGAAACGCAAATGTTCGAGGCCCTCGGCCACCGCGTCATACAGGGCGGTGCGCCCGCGAGCGGAAACTGCCGCGATGGCGGTCTCAAGATCTTTGGCGTTGTGGGTAAAAGGCTTTCCGCCGAGGATCTGGAGCCAAACGTCATCATTGAAGTCGACGACGAACATTTCGTCTTGAGGATTGCTGGAATGCGCGAAGGCGGAAACGGCGGCGGACACTTCGGCGAGCTTCGGAGCCATGCTGCGGCTGTGGTCAACGACCAGGCCAACGGTGACGGGAGCGTCTTCTTGTTGGAAGAGAGTGAGTTTTTGCGGGCGGCCGTCTTCGAAGACGTGGAAGTCCTCGAGGTTCAATCCCGAGACGACAATTCCATGGGCGTCCGTGACGCGAACCGGAAGTGCAACCAGTTCCGACCACACCGAAATAGTCGCGGGAGCAGCGTCCGGAGGCGATTGTTGGGATTTCGAAAGGCTCGCAGCCTCGGAAAAGAGTAGCAGGACGGCGAGGGGATAGCACCAAGGGAGCAGAGTGAAGTTGGGCGGTCGAAGGGTCGGAGTCACTGGCAAATCTCCTTGCGCCGCGGGATGAAAACAATGGATCAAGCCCGCGGCGCACTGGAGTTTCACTACATTTAGGAATGGGCCTTAGCTCGAGAAGCGCTTGAGCAGAAGCGCAGCGCCGAGTGAAACCACGCCGAGCAGCGCGATTAGGGGAAGCTGGCTAGCGGTCTGCGGCAATTGCTGAGTTTCTGCAACGGGCGCTGGAGTGGTGTCCACAACAGGCGCCGGAGTGGTTGCTGCGACTGGTTCGGGAACGGTTTCCTGAACGACTGGAGTGGTGGTTGCCACCTCTGCAGCCGGGGGAGTGACTTGGATCGCTTCGGCTACTGGTTCTTCCTTCTGGTCGGGAGTTACCGCGACGATGGGGGCCACTTTCAGATCCGTATTGTCGGCGGCGAGTGCGGGAACTGGTTCTTTCGCTAGCAAGGCTAGTTCGATAGCACGCTGCTTCGGGTAAACAAACTCCTGGCCGAAGTTATCGCCGGGATAAAACCATCCCTTGAGAGCTTCCGGATTGTCGCCCGAGCGCTCTGCGAACTTGACGACCGTGTCGCCGGTCGGTTTGAGCCGGTAGTTGTTTATCGCCAGGACGGTGGTGATGATTTTTGAGCCGTCGGCATTGAAAATCTGGACGATGTGGCGGTCGGAAGGTGAGTCGAGCAGGACGAAGGTGTAGGTTCCGGCAGGCAGAATCTGCCCGGGGATTTCTACAGGCTGACTAAAAGTCATTACCGTTTTCTTGTTCCACTCATCAGCACGAGCGCCAGGAGCTAAGGTGGCGCCGAGCAGTGTGAGTGCAAACACTGCCAAAATTGTATTTACAAACTTCATATCTATTTCCTCCCATAAAGTCTTCGAATTGAATTCGTTGCTGGAGGAAACAGAATAGTATGCGAGGCGCAAAAAGACTGTGCACTTGCGTACAGTTGCGTGGTTTATTTCTAAATTCGCGGGTGCCGGGAAAGCCCAGAGGACGGAACAACAGCGGCCCAGACGTAATAGAGACAATTCGGAGTCAGGCGCGAGGCCACGGGAAGCCGCTTAGGGTGATTAGCGACCTATGCGGGGCTCATGGTCGCGCGTAGGTGGCGATGAGACGGCGGGAGAAGGCGAGCACCCTTCGGGAGGCCGGCCCACTCCAGCTTGCAAGTTGCTCGCTTGCCCACCAGAGAAGGATCGCTGCCAGGACGGTCAGAGCGAGCGTAAGGAAAGCCACACTAAAGAGCGCCAGGGAGACCAGAAGTTCGCGTATGTAGTATGAGGAGAAACCGAGCCCCAAGATGGCGACAACAAATCCACAAGCGCATTCTCCGATTTTGGGTGTACGCAAGAAACCCCCTTGATCTGGCGGCGTCATCTAGGTGTCTGTTGAACCATAGCGGGTGCAGCACTGGCGTTGGGTGTTGCGGACTTCAATTGATTCAGCGAGGCCAGGACACTCTGCCATCGAACATTATCCTTTTTGGTTTCCAAAGGAAGAGAGAGGTCGGAATAGAAGTTCAGAACGTTTTCGCGGAGATCGGAGGAAGTCAGATCAAATTTACTGGCCGCCAGCTGGCCTAACAGCTTTGCATAGGTTTCGTCGGTCAAAGAGTACTCGGCCGCCTTGGTCGGTTTGCCGGTGTCAAAATCGCTGTTCGGCAGGTCCAGCGAGTCAGCAGCAACTTGCTTCAGATAAATGCGGTATTGGTCAACGGTTGTATTGATGCTCTTGAAGTACATGTCTTCGGTCTGCGCAGTAGGGTTGTTGAACGCCAGCGCCTTGAACGGGCCAATTTTCGGCATGTATCGCAAGATCACGGACCACACGCGGGTGCCGAAATCGGGCTTGGTGTAGTCTTTTCCCCACTCTTTTTCATAATCTGAGCGCGAGAGGCGATAAAGGAATTTCTTCTTCGCAAAATCCGGCGTCTCTTTCATCATGTCCTTCTGGTGGGTGCGAAGGGCGATCTGCGTCATTTGGGGAATCATGCGGCTGACCGCAAAGCGATAGGACCCGATGGCCATATCTTCGTGTGTCAGCACGTCTTTCAATTCCACGCCGTAGACGACGGGGAAGGCCCGCTCCAGCAGAGGCTTGGAAACCTGGAATCCGATGAAATCGTGATATTGCTGCGAGGCATAACGATTCTTGGCTACCTGCACCATGTCGAACCCAAACTCCGTCTTGAGATGCGCGGAGTGATCTTCGGCATACTTTACGGAATTCCCGTACTTGGCGCGCAACTTGGGATATTGAATGGCGACAGCGGCGTTGACGGCGGGATGGCCTGCGATATCGGAAGCATAGTGGGCCAGCGCGCCGAGAGCGAAGGCGTACTCATTGGCGTCCTGACTCTGTAAGAGAAGCTCCCGAACGAAGTCTCCGCTGCGGACGTAGTGAACCAAATTGCTGAATTCCACGTTGCCGAAGGGATAGTAGCCGAGGTCTTGGATGACGGCGCCGCCGTAAGCGTAACTGTGTGCCGCCTTGAGTTGCTCTTCCGTAAGCGTAGGAAAGCGCTTGAGAAGAAGCGGGCTGATCTGATCGGTCCAGAGAAGGTCGACGATTTCCTCGTGGGTGAGCACGGAATAGGCCGACAAAGCCGTGGCCGAGAGAAGCAGGACGATAGAGACGGCGGCCAGACGGACACCCCAGGCGTACCATCCACTCGGAGAAAGGGCTGCGCTCGACCGAGTCCTACTTGGTTTTTCTGAGTTCATGGACAAGCTTCTTCGCTTCCTTCATTCTTTCTTTGTAGAACGCCGGGCTGATCAGGACCTTTTTCTCTCCAAGGCGCAGGTCTGCCTTGATGCCACGCTTCGACAAGAACAAAGAAAGCGCCAAATATGTCTTGATCTCTTTTTCGAGAAACGCGATTGCATGGCGCCTGGATTCATCCATCGCTAACCTCCAGATTGACCGTAGCGGCAAACTCTAAATACGTCCGAGAAGGACGAGGATTACGACGATGATGAGAATGAGCCCGAGGCCTCCCGTCGGCCGGTATCCCCAATCTCTGCTATGCGACCATCGTGGTAGTGCGCCAAAGAGAGCCAAAATCAGGAAAATGATTAAGATAGTTCCAAGCATTTTTTCCTCTTTCCAAGAAAATCCACTGAATCAAACGAAAACTACCTGCGCCCCGCAACATTGTTTTTCTTTGACCAATTCCGCGCCTGGTCGGAGCCGCACCCGATCACCGGGAAGGATGAGGGGCTAAATCACGACGCTGAGTGAAAATCGGGCGCCGGGATGGTAGGGGTTGTACATGTAATATCCGCCGTCGACGTAATCGATGTAGACGTCGTCGGTGTAGTACCAGCCATTCGGCCAGGGTTCGACAAATCCGAACCAAAAGCCGTTGGATTGGAAGCGAGAGTATCCGCCGACCAAAACAGGGTTGCCCATGTGGAACACATGCTCACGGCCAAAATGGGAACGGAAACGGTCGTCAGGAATTCGACCGCTGCCCCTGGCACTTAGGCGGAGCGCGGGCTGAGCGCGTTGTCTATCCACTGCCTGCTGTGTGCGCTGGGGGGCTTGTGAAGATTTTGCTTGCTGCTGGCGCGGCTGTTGTTGCTGCGTCTTGGCTTGTTGCTGTTGTTTTGCGGAGTTGTTTTGCTGCTGTTGCTTTGGAGCTTGGGCTTGCTGCTGATGCTGCTGTTGTTGTTGTTTGGGAGCTTGCGCCTGCTGCTGATGCTGCGGCTGTTGTTTGGGAGCCTGCGCTTGCTGATGCTGCTGTTGTTTGGGAGCTTGCGCCTGCGGCTGCTTTTCAGGCTTAGCTTGCTGCTGTTGGGCAGGTTTGGCCTTTTCCTCTTGTTTCTCTTGTCCTGCCCGGGCCGGTGCTGCGATTCCGAAAAGTAGCAATACAGCGGCTGCGTTTATAACTCGAATCGGTTTCATACGTTTTCCTCATTGTGTCTACGAACGAGCGCGTCACCTGCGTTACACGGTGCGCCTGATATTCCCGATCGTTGATTCCCATCCAAAACTAGAAAATCTTCACTGCGCCTCTCATTGATCCGCTTTGGTCATCCGACGCGGATACGAGAGAGGGAGTGGAACAAACCAAATACATTGAGGAGCCAGAGCACGACGCAGATGACCACGAGAGCGTTCAAAATCGACTTGATACTGCCCGCCATGGGGATGAAACGATTCACCAGCCAGAGCAGGACGCCCACTACGATCAGGGCTATGAAAACTTGCATAAGAGGCATAGCTTTTACCTTTCTGTCGATGCTGCGAGACACTTCCACACCGGGCCGAAGGATTACGGCTTGCTCTGCCTGGTGCGGAGAACAGCGTTGCATTGGTTGCGTTCAACAAAGCGCTGAACTACGAACCAGACAAGCGGCGCGAAAGATGTGTTGTTCGATGTCCCGAGCGCTCAAGCGGGTCGAGGTATTCAAGCCGAAGGGGATGGACCGGCCAACACTGCAGTCGTTTTGATGCAAGCTAATCCTAATCTTTAGAGACGAAGATGTCTGTCCAGTTGTATACAAGATCGTAGTTTGTTGCCGCGCGAAACGGGCATCGGCAGGGTGAACCGTCGAAGAGGTCGCAGAATTCCTAGTGATTCCGGAAATTCCCGCAGCCTGTCCGGCGAACTAAAAGCAGAAGAGCGCGCCGAGGCGCGCCCTTCTGCTTCAGTCGGAAGAAATGCGAAATGGAGCGGGTTAACTTCCGCCGAGATATTGGACGTGGACGTAAGTGCCGAGGCGCACGTTGTAGGCGAGGTACCAGCCGTCATGGTCTGGGTCGTCGTAGATCACGATTTGGTCGGTGCCCCAACCCCAGTTGTCGCAGAAGCCGTAGTCAGCGGGGGCCACACTGAAATAGAAACCGCCGAACCAGAAGCGCTCGCGGTTGCCACCTTCGATGCGCCACACGTGGCCTTTGCCGATGCCTCCAGTGAAGTGGCCATGCTCCCAGGGATGATCAAGGTGATAGTGGGGATCATCGCGGCCGGTATCGTGGCCTATCCACTTATCGTTGGTGTGAACGTGAGGAGCTTCGGGGTGGCCGGCTCTGTCGGCATACTTTGCGGCTTGTTGCGGTGCCGCGTGTGATGGAGGCCGGGCCGGAGCAGGCCCGTGAGCGGGAATGTGCCCTCCACCGAAGCCTTTAGAAGGCGGACCTCCTTGGTGTTTTTCTTGTGCGAGAGCCGGAATCGAACAGATCAAGAACAAACTAAAAATTCCTAGGAGAGATTTCATGCGAGCCTCCAAACGGATTTGTGTTGCCGCAATTCGCGAGCCGGGAATTCTGCTGCTCTCGGCTGACCG
>Ga0210391_10005225_pt1 | contig 10713 bp, 10 predicted proteins | sample IncBWC12OmetaG_FD_160573 | JGI IMG/M metagenome (GOLD analysis project Ga0210391, IMG submission 160573) | Forest soil microbial communities from Barre Woods Harvard Forest LTER site, Petersham, Massachusetts, United States - Inc-BW-C-12-O ...
CGAGATGCAGAGCGCGGGCATCGACAACGTGCTCGCGCTGCGCGGCGACCCGCCCGCGGGCCAGGAGCAGTGGCGCAAAACGGAGGGCGGCTTGGAGTACTCGCGCGAACTGGTGGAACTGATCGCGGCCGACTACCCCTTTGCGATCGGCGGCGCCTGCTTCCCCGAGACGCACATCCACGCAGTCGGCCCCGAGGAGGACCTGGAACATCTCGCGGAGAAGGTGGCCGCGGGCGTGCAATTCCTAATTACACAGTTGTTCTTCGACAACGCCCTCTACTTCGACTTCCTCCAGCGCGCGCGCGCGGCGGGCGTGAACGTGCCGATCATCCCCGGCGTCATGCCCATCACGCAGGTGGGGCAGGTCGAGCGCATGGCCAAGCTCTGTGGGGCCTCCATTCCCGATGGCCTGCGTCGCGAGCTGCACGCGCGCGGCGAGGACCCGGAGGCGGTGCTCGACTTCGGCGTCGCCTACGCCACGCTGCAGTGCGCGGAGCTGCTGCGCGAGGGCGTGCCCGGCATCCACTTCATCACGCTCAACCGCTCCCCCGCCACGCGCGCGATCCTCAGCGCTTTGAAGTTGGCGCGGCCGTGGGGGCAGACCGTCCGCCCTGGCTCGACCTCCGGGCCTTACGCCACGCGTGGCGACCCGTCGGTGGCCTCGTAGCGCCCGGCGGCCCTCGTACCCTTCCGCGGATGGGCGAGATCCCCTACACGATCCGTCGTTCCACCCGCGCGCGCAGGGTGCGCGTCAACGTGCACGCCCACACGGGCGTCGAGGTGGTGTTGCCCGCGCGCGCCTCCGAGCGAGCCGCCGCCGCCGCCGTGCAGGAGCTGCGTCCGTGGATCGAGCGGCGGTTGCGCGAGGCCCACCAGACGCTTGCGCGCATCGCCGAGCGCGGCGCCACGGTGCCCTACCTGGGCGAGCCGCTGGCGCTGGTCGCCCAGCCGGGGCGCACGCGGGTGCACCGCCGCGGCGCACATCTGCTGGTGCCGGCGGACGATCCAAGGCCGGCGCTCGAGCGCTTCTACCGCCGCGCCGCTCGCGTGGAGATCGCGCAGCGGCTGGATCGCGCGACGGCGGTAGCGGGGACTCCCTACAGCGGCCTCTCGATTCGCGCGCAGCGCTCGCGCTGGGCCTCGTGTTCAGCGAAGGGACGGATGAGCTTCAACTGGCGCCTGTTGATGGCGCCCGAGAGCGTGCTCGACTACGTCGTCTGGCACGAGGTGTGCCACCTGGAGATCCTCGACCACTCGCCCCGGTTCTGGGCGCTCGTGGAGCGCCGCTGGCCCCGCTGGCGTGAGGATCGCGAGTGGCTGCGCCGTAATGGGGCGACGTTGGTTCTTTGAAGCTCGTTTTCAAGTCCTTGCAGAACTTTGCAAGGTTGTCGAGCGATCCTTACAAAGGTCCGCGAGCTTTGAAAGGAACGAGCGGCAGATGGAGCAGCCCGCTCAGCTCCGCTGCGCGATCGGCACGTAGTCGACGTCGCGCTCGCCGGTGTAGATCTGGCGGGGGCGGGCGATCTTCTGCTCGGAGTCCCCCACCATCTCCTTCCACTGCGCGATCCAGCCGGCGGTGCGCCCGATCGCGAACATCACCGGGAACATCGCCACGGGCAGCCCCAGCGCCTCGTAGATCAGGCCGGAGTAGAAGTCCACGTTGGGGTAGAGCTTGCGCGAGGTGAAGTAGTCGTCGTCGAGCGCGCGCTTCTCGAGCTCGGTGGCGACGTCCAGCAGCGGGCTCTTGCCGCGCACCTCGAACACGTCGTCGAGATATTTGCGGATGATTCTCGCGCGCGGGTCGTAGTTCTTGTAGACGCGGTGACCGAAGCCCATCAGGCGCTCGTTGCCGGCCTTCACACCCTCGAGGAAGTCGGGGATGTTCTCTACCTTCTCGATCCGCTCCAGCATCCGCAGCGCCTGCTCGTTGGCGCCGCCGTGCAGCGGTCCGTACAGCGCGGCCACGCCGGCGGCGACGGCGGAGTAGGGGTCGACTTGGGTGGAGCCGACCGAACGCACGGCGCTGGTGGAGGCGTTCTGTTCGTGGTCGGCGTGCAGGATGAACAGCACGTCCAGCGCCCGCGCAAGGCGGGGATCGGGCTCGTACTTGAGCTCGGTCATTTTGTACATCATCCCGAGGAAGTTGCCGGCGTAGATGAGGTCGTTGTCGGGGTAGACGTACGGCTGGCCCATGTTGTGGCGAAACGCGAACGCGGCCAGTGTCGGCATCTTCGCGAGCAGCCGAATGATCTGGATCGCGCGGACGCGCTCGTCGTGGATCTTGTTGGCGTCCGGGTAGAACGTCGACAGCGCGCCCACGGAGGCGACGAGCATGCCCATCGGATTGGCGTCGTAGCGGAAGCCCTGCATGAAGTCCTTGACGTTCTCGTGCACGAACGTGTGGATCGTGATCTCGTCCACCCAGCCCGTCAGCTCGCTCTGCGTCGGGAGCTTGCCGTTGATCAGCAGATAGGCGACCTCGAGGTAGCTGGAGTGCTCGCACAGCTGCTCGATCGGGATGCCGCGATGCTGCAGGATGCCGGCGTCGCCGTCGATGTAGGTGATCGAGCTGCGACAGGAGGCCGTATTCATGTACGCCGGGTCGTACGCCATCAGCCCGAAGTCCTGCTCGTCGGTTTTGATCTGCCGGAGGTCCATCGCGCGGACGGTGCCCTCGGTGACCGGCAGCTCGTAGGTGCGCCCGGTGCGGTTGTCGGTTACCGACAGCGTCTGCGCGGGCGCGGCGCCGTTGTGGGCCTGAGTCTCGGCCTGTGTCTCCGTGCTCATGGTTCCTCCTGTTGGCCGCTCTTGCTTACACCGTAGCGACTCTCGGTAGCCTCCACCTGCCCTTGGTAGTGGCTGCCGAGCTCGGCGTGGCCGTATGGCCGCAGGGCGGGTGCGTCGAGGGTCATGAAGGACAGCTGCGCGATCGGCAGGCCGGGGTAGAGCTTGATCGGCACGCGCGTGAGGTTGTTGAGCTCGAGCGTCAGCGTGCCCTTCCAGCCGGGGTCGCAGAAGCCGGCGGTGGCATGCACGATCAGCCCCAGGCGTCCGAGACTCGACTTGCCCTCGATGCGGGCGACGATGTCGTCGGGAAGCTCCACGCGCTCGAGCGTCCTGCCCAAGCAGAACTCCCCGGGGTGGATCACGAACGGCTCGCCGTCAGGGGGGCTGACCTGCTCGGTGAGCCCGCGTGGGGGGTCGCGCAGGTCGATCGCGGTGATCTTGTGGTTGTGGAAGACCCTGAAGGAGTCGCCCAGGCGCAGGTCCACGCTGGCCGGCTGCACGAGCTTCGCGTCCCACGGGTCGATCCCGATGCGGCCCTCCTCGACGAGGTGGACGATCGTGCCGTCCGAGAGCACGGAGCAAGGGTGGGGCTGCGTCACGGCGCGTGATTCTCGCAGGATCCGGGGGCGAGGGACGCGGCGGGCCACAGCGGTGTGGCCCGCAAGAGGTCGTTCGATCGACACGCAAACCCTTTACAAAGTGAAGTGGTTGGGGTCGGCGGTGGTGTCTCAGTTTGAATATGCCCGTCGGGTCGGGCATTTGAGGGGGTAGGGTCGCTGGCATCCGATTAGCCAGCGGCCCCGACGCGGATGGTGGTCCACGCCGGGGCCTAGACATAAAGGAGCTGTGAACTCCCCATGCCTGACGAGAAGCCTACCCAGGACCCTGCCGAACGGTGGGACGCGATGGAACGCGACGTGCTGTACCTGCTGACCGGCGACGACCAGCCGATCTGGAGCATCGAGGATCTCGGCCGCGAGACCGAAAACCCCGGCGACATCGCAGACGCCGTGCGCGGCCTCTTCAACGCCGGGCTCATCCACCAGACCACCGACGGGTTCGTGTTCGCCACCCGCGCCGCCGTACGCATGGTGCAGATGGTCGGCCGCGTCGTCTGAGAGCCGGACAGGGGCGCCACGCCGCAGGGCAGGGCGTGGCGTTCCCCTCACTGGTACCCTCGGAGGCGTGCCCGAGCGCTCACGCAAACGCCCGCGCGACCCGAACCAGCTCGCGAAGCTGATCGTGGACATCGCCACCGGCGAGGTCGAGGACACGCCCCCCGATGACGGGAAGGACCCCGCAGCGGTCGCGCTGGGGCGCAAGGGTGGCCTGAAGGGCGGGAAAGCGCGGGCCGCAAAGATGACGGCCGAGGAGCGAAGCGAGTCCGCCCGGCGTGCGGCGACTACACGGTGGCAAGCGGAGCGGCGCGGCCAAAAAGATTGACCACGTTGTCGCCCCCCAACGGGGCGCCTAGAAAGTCTCGCGCGAACTCCTCCGGCGTCAATAGCATTGCCTCGGCAAGCTCCGCAGGCGAGTAGCCATGCTCGTGCAGATGTACTTGGATCGCTTGGTCAATGAGCGTTGGGGGCTCGGCAGGAATCCGGTATGGCTCAACGCTGTTGTAGCCCCTCGCACTGTGCTGCTTGTAGAGACGAACGGCTATTTGATTGGTGATTGCGCCGAGAGCTTGCGCGCGCTTGATGATCGCCTTCATTGATATGCGCCAATATGCCTTGAGATTCGCCAGGCGGTCGAAGGTGAGTTTGCGCGCGTGATGGCGAAACAGTGATTCCGGGGCCAAGAACTCCCCAGCGAAGGCGTCGGCCTGCTCCTCCGGGTCTCCGTCGGGAGCCGTGGCGTGCATCGTCAGATGCCCAAGCTCGTGAGCGATAGTCCACCGCAGGTCCTCGGGCGGCATAGCCGCGTTCAGGAAGAACAGCGGGACCCCCTTGGTTGTCCAACAGCTCATGCCGAACAGCTTCCGCGTCCCAAAGTTCTCCATGATGACGATGCCACCCGCAGACTCGATCAATGCGGTGAGGTTGGGGATAGGTCCATCAGGCAGCCTCCAAGACGATCGCAGGGCGCGGGCCACAGCAATAGGCGACCCCCCGTATTCGTCGGGGTCCATCGTGTGGAAGGAGCGTTGAGCGTTGATATCGAGCCCGTCGAGCAGCTTGCCGGTGTTGGTGTTGCGGACGTACATGCGCGCGTCGAGGCGACGCAGAATCTTCGCCGGTAGCGTCTTGCGCTTCCGGTGATAGTGGCAAGCACTTCCGGCCTCGCGCAGACGGCCAGGCTCGTAGAAAAACCGCTCGGGATATTCGAGATACCTGGAGATCCGCGCTATGTCTTCGGGCGCGATGTTGGTCAAGCCGTGCTCGGCCTTGGAGATCAACCCCTGTGTTACGCCTGCCGCCTCCGCAACGTCCTTCTGTGCGTAGCCGCGACTCTCGCGTGCCACGACCAGCGCTTCGGCGTTGATCGTCGGCGCGCTCACGCCGACTCCGCGTGCGACTCGCCCTCCATCGCCTTGCGGGTGGAGGTCACGATTGCGGGCTTGGTGGTGTCGATCATGCCAGGGATCACGAGCGGTTCAACGATCGCCTCACCGCCATAGATGTCGTAACTCCATGTCTGGTGTCCGATGCAATCGCGGCGAATCTCAATGCGTCCGATGGCAGCGCCTTCGAGCGTGTAGCCGCATGTCAGCAGCGTCGGAGGCGCGGGTATCCCGTCCAGTGCGAGCAGCATCTCGGGCGTGAACGACTGCTTCGCCAAGAGCTTCTGCTGTCGGGTGGCGACGTTGCTCGGAGCGCCATAGCCGACGAACTTCATGCGGAGGATGATGTCGCTCCCGATCAACAGGGCGAAGAAGCCAAGCCCTTCGGCCAAGGTTACGCCGTCTGCATCTGCGGTGAGGTGGGCGACCTCGGAGCAGGCGTGGTTGTGGATGAAGTTGGCGCGGGTGGTCGCGTCCAACGGGAGGGCAAGTGCGGGATGCTCGCTGAGCAGCGTCTCCCAGTTCTCAGCGGCTTTCGTGAGCCCTTCGACAAGCGTGGGCTCGATCGGCTTGATCGCGTCTTGGGCGTAGGGAAGTTCGACCATGGATCGAGCATACCACACCAACGGATTTTGGGCTACGTTTTATGAATGTTTTCATTCTGCTCTTTCTGTCTGACCGCTCCCGCATAATGTTCAATATGAACAGGTTGCCCATCGAGAAGCGCGCGCAGATACTCGGGATGCTGGTCGAGGGGAACAGCCTACGCGCGACCACCCGAATGGCCGGCTGCTCGATCAACACCGTCTCCAAGCTCCTGCTGGACGTCGGCGAGGCGTGCGCCACCTACCAGGACGAGCACCTACGGGACCTGACCTGCAAGACGATCGAGGCCGACGAGATTTGGTCGTTCGTCTACGCCAAGCAGAAGAACGTCCCGGCGGACCTGAAGGGCGAGTTTGGGGTGGGCGATGTCTGGACGTGGACCGCGCTCGACGCCGACACGAAGCTGATCGCGTGCTGGTACGTCGGCAGCCGCCAGTACGAGGACGCCGCCGCGTTCATGCTGGACCTCAAGAGCCGCCTACGCGACCGCATCCAGCTCACAACCGACGGGCTCCCCGCCTACCCCAACGCCGTCGGGCTCGCGTTCCGGCACAACATCGACTTCGCGCAGCTCATCAAGACCTACGCATCACTGCGTGAGGGACAGGCGCGTTACAGCCCACCCGTTTGCACCGGGGCACGCACCCGCGTAGACCGAGGCAACCCCGACCCCGCCAAGATCAGCACCAGCTACGTCGAGCGGCAGAACCTGACCATGCGCATGGGGATGCGCCGGTTCACCAGGCTAACCAACGGGTTCAGCAAGAAGCTCGACAACCACATGGCGGCCATCGCGATCCATTTCATGCACTACAACTACGCCCGGCCCCACAAGACCCTTGCGAACCCATATCCCCGCACACCAGCGATGGCCGCCGGGATCTCCGATCACGTTTGGAGCCTGCGCGAGATCGCAGAACTTTCAAACTGAGACACTACCGGGTCGGCAAGTATGTCTTCGATCAGCACGCAAACCCTTTACAAAGTGAAGTGGTGGGGTCCAAAAAGTTAATACTCCACACCGAGCTCCTTGATCTCATCCAAGCGGCCGCCGGCCCCCCACGCGCCAGCCGGCTGTTGCCTCTCGACCCTGGCTCACTCCCCCAACGGCACGGGCGCAGCCGAGAACTGCGTGAACTCCCGTAGCTGACGCACGCGCGCAACGATCTCGGCTCCCGCGAGGCTCTCGATCCGGTGGGTGCCGAACTCTTCGACGTTGAACGAGGCGAGCGCGGTGCCGTGCGCCATCGCCTGGCGCAACAGCTCGTCGGTGATCTCCTCGTCGGCGTGGGCGGCGATGTAGCCAACGAAGCCGCCCGCGAACGTGTCGCCCGCCCCGGTGGGGTCGACGACCGACTCCAGCGGGAAGGCTGGCAGCGAGAAGAAGCCGTCGGCGGTGACCAGCGCGGCGCCGTACTCGCCCTGCTTGGCGACGATCACTCGCGGCCCGCGCCGCGCCGGCGTACCCCGGTCGCCGTCGGCGGCGGGGGAGTCGGTCGGAGAGGAATCGGTGGCGGAGGCGCCGGAGGAGGAGTCGGAGGGGGCAGAGGCCCACGAGAGCACCTCCCGCGCGGCCGCGTACAGCGAGGCTTTGTCGGTGAGCTGGCGCAGCTCGGAATCGTTGAGGATCAGGCAGTCGCACTCCGCGATCGCCTTCATCAGCGACTCGCGCGCCGCTTCGATCCACAGGTTCATCGAGTCGAGCGCGACGAAGCGCGCGTCGGGCATCTGCGCGCGCACCTCGCGCTGCAGGTCGGGCTGGATGTTGGCGAGGAACAGCACGTCGCTGGAGCGCGAGCTCTCCGAGAGCTTCGGCTGGAAGCCCTCGAACACGCCCAGCTGCGTGTCGAGCGTCTCGCGCGAGTTGAGGTCCCAGCCGTACTTGCCGCGCCAGAAGAAGGTCTTGCCCCCGGGGATGCGCTCGACGTCGGAGATGTCCACACCGCGGTTGCGCAGCACGTCGAGCTCGGTCTCGCCGAAGTCGTCCCCGACGGGCCCCACCACGCGCACCTCCTGGAAGAAGGAGGCGGCGAGCGCGAAGTGCACGGCGGCGCCGCCGAGCATCCGCTGGCGCTCGCCGAAGGGGGTGGAGACACTGTCGTAGGCGATCGATCCGACAACTGTGATTGGCATCGGACGGCACCCTACACCCGGGGCCCGCCGAATCGTTGCGCGATTCGACACGCCGCCCCGCGGTGGTCCCCGCGGCCGGTGCTTCGCCGCGCGGTCCGCGGTGTAGCCTGCCGCCGTGCGCGCGATTCAGATGAGCGAGTTTGGCGGCCCGGAGGTGTTGAAGCTGGTGAAGCTGCCCGATCCCCAGCCGGCCGCGGGGGAGGTGCTGATCCGCGTCACCAAGGCGGGCGTGAACTTCGCGGACACGCACACGCGCACCAACTCCTACGTGCGCAAGGCTACGCTGCCGCTGGTGCCCGGCGGAGAGGTGGCGGGCGTGCGCGAGGACACGGGCGAGCGCGTGGTGGCGCTCACGGGCACCGGCGGCTACGCCGAGTACGCCGTCGCGCCCGCCGCGCACGTGTTCGCGATCCCGGAGGGCGTCGACGACGGCACGGCGCTGGCGTTGATCATCCAGGGGACGACCGCGTGGCACCTTTACCGCACGGCTGGGCATGTGAGGGAGGGCGCGAACGGAGCTGGTGGGGGCAAGAAAAAGAGTGGTGGGGACGGGCAGGGAAGTGGTTGGGGTGGAAAAAGAGATGTAACGCCTGAGGGGAGCGGCGAGACGGTGGTGGTGCACGCGGCCGCGGGCGGGGTGGGCTCGCTGGCGGTGCAACTCGGCCACCCGCTCGGCGCCGGCTGCGTGATCGCGACCGCGTCGAGCGAGGAGAAGCGCCAGCTGGCGCTGCGGCTGGGCGCCGACGCGGCGATCGACCCCGCGCCCGAGGGCCTCACCGAGCGGCTGCTGGAGGCGAACGGGGGCAGGCCGGTGGACGTGGTGTTCGAGATGGCGGGCGGCGCGGTGTTCGACGCCTCCTACGCGGCGCTGGCGCCGTTCGGGCGGCTGGTGGTGTGCGGGATCGCCTCGCAGCAGCCCAACCAGGTCAGGAGCGGATCGCTGCTACGCCACTCGCGCGCGGTGGTGGGCTTCTACATCTTCCACTGCCTGGAGCGCCCCGGCATGTTCGAGCAGGCGCTGGCCGACCTGTTCGACCGGGTGGTGCCGAACCCCGCCTGCCCGCGGTTGGAGGTCGTGGTTGGACACACCTACCCCCTGGAGCAGGCGCCGCAGGCCCACATCGACCTGCGCGAGCGACGCACCACAGGCAAGCTGTTGCTCGATCCCACGGCCTGAACGATCGCGCTTGCTCCGCGTTCCGCGGCGCCGGCGACCCCGCTCTCCGTGTCCCGCGGCGCTGAGCGATCGCTCCCTCTTCGCGTTCCGCGGCGCAGGCATCCGCGCACAATGGGCCCCAACCCGTAAGCTCCCCAGCGTCGTGGCCAAGTCATTCGCAGAGCTCGGGCTCACCGAGCGCACCCTCGCGGCGTTGCGCGCGGTCGGCTACGAGTCGCCCAGCCCAATCCAGGAGCAGGCGATCCCGCCGCTCTTGGAAGGCCGCGACGTGATCGGCCAAGCGCAGACCGGCACCGGCAAGACGGCGGCGTTCGGGCTGCCGATCATGGAGTACGTGGACCCGGAGCTGGCGGAGGTGCAGGCGCTGGTGATGACCCCCACACGCGAGCTGTGCATCCAGGTGACGCAGGCGCTGCGCGCGTACGGCGCCCACGCAGGGGTCGATGTGGTGGCCGTATTCGGCGGCGCGCCGATCCGCAGCCAGCAGGCCCAGCTGCGCTCGGGCGGGCACGTGGTGGTCGGAACCGTGGGCCGGGTGCTCGACCTGATCTCCCGCCACTCGCTGGTGCTGCACGACTGCCGCTTCGTGGTGCTGGACGAGGCCGACGAGATGCTCGACCTCGGCTTCCTCGAGGACGTCGAGCGGATCCTCTCGATGACCCCGAGCGGCCGCCAGACGGCGCTGTTCAGCGCGACGATGCCGCCGCCGATCCGCAAACTGGCGGACGGGTACCTGTACGACCCGGTGCTGGTGAAGGTGGAGGCGGCGACGCTGACGATCGACACGGTGGCGCAGTTCCAGCTCCCGGTGGACGCCAAGCAGAAGCCGGAGAAGCTGGTGGAGGTGCTGAAGGCGGAGCGGCCCGACCAGGCGATCGTGTTCGTGCGCACGAAGGTGCGCTGCGACCAGCTGTTCCGCACGCTGCGCGACGGCGGCATGAACGTCAGGGCGCTGCACGGCGACATGACGCAGGGCTCGCGCGACGGGGTGATGCTGGCGTTCAAGGCCGGCCGCGTGCCGGTCCTCGTGGCGACCGACGTGGCCGCGCGGGGCCTTGACATCTCGACGGTGACGCACGTGATCAACTACGACGTGCCCACCTCCCCCGACACATACGTGCACCGCATCGGGCGCACCGGCCGTGTGGGGCGCTCGGGCCGGGCGATCACGTTCGTGGAGACTCGCCAGAAGCGGGAGCTGGAGGCGATCGAGCGCCACATCGGTACCTCGGTCGCGCCGTGGGAGCCGCACGCCAAGGCCCCGCCCACGCCGGTAAAGGAGCGCCCGCGCCGCCACTCCAAGCCGCACATCACCCGCGACGGCTCAGAGCCCCACGTGAAGCTGCTGCTGGCCGGCGGCCGCGCGGGCGGCGTGAGAGTGGCGGACATCGTCGGCGCGGTCACCTCCGCGACGGGCCTCGACGGGGAGGCGGTGCGCGACGTGCTGGTGCTCGACCGCTTCTCGTTCCTGACGGTGCCGGCCTCCGAGGCCGGCCGCGTGGTGGCG
>Ga0210391_10005227_pt1 | contig 10712 bp, 9 predicted proteins | sample IncBWC12OmetaG_FD_160573 | JGI IMG/M metagenome (GOLD analysis project Ga0210391, IMG submission 160573) | Forest soil microbial communities from Barre Woods Harvard Forest LTER site, Petersham, Massachusetts, United States - Inc-BW-C-12-O ...
CTGCGCGCCTTTGCCCGGCTTCAGCTCGATGTTGTGTACCGTCGTGCCGGGAGGAATGTTGCGCAGCGGCAGAGCATTGCCCACCAGGATGTCGGCGTCGGGACCGCTGACCACCTTCGACCCAACCTTCAGGCCGACCGGAACTACGATGTAGCGTTTCTCGCCATCAGCGTAGTTCAGCAGCGCGATGCGCGCCGAGCGGTTCGGATCGTACTCGATGGAGGCAACGGTTGCCGGAATTCCGGTCTTGTCCCGCTTGAAGTCGATGATGCGCAGCTTGCGCTTGTGTCCGCCGCCACGGCGCCAGATCGTCAGATCGCCGGCATTACGGCGTCCGCTGATGCGCTGCTTGGACTCGGTCAACGGCTTGTACGGACGGTTCGTCGTCAGGTCATCGTTGACTGTCGTCGTCGTAAACCGCCGCGTCGGAGTTGTCGGTCTGTAAGTCTTGATTGCCATGTTTCGCTCTTCGCTTTTCGCTGTTGGCTATTCGCTCAACAGCCGCTCTGGCCACTAACTACTGGCTACTGGCCACTACAGGTTCTCGGCGTACTCGGGCATCTTCTCGCCCGCCTTCAACCGCACGTACGCCTTCTTCCAGTCGGGACGGTAGCCGGTGAACTTACCCCGGCGGCGTTCCTTGCCTTCGAACGTCGCGGTGCGCACCGAATCAACCTTCACCTTGAAAATGCTCTGCACTGCCTGCTTGATCTCCGTCTTGCTTGCGCCGACGGCGACTTCGAAAACTAGCGTCGCTTCCGTTTCCTTGACCCCGAGGCCCTTTTCCGTGATCACCGGGCGGCGAATGATCTGATATGCCGACTTCATTACGCCACCTCCGCTTTCCGCTTAGGAGCGGTGGCCTTCAACGATTCCTGCAACTTCTCCAATGCCGGACGCGCGAAGATCGCTCTCTCGTAACGCAGCAGGTGATAGGGGTGAACCTGGTTGCCCGCCAGCAGCTCCACGCCTTTCAAATTGCGCGAGCTCAGATGCAGGTTGTGGTTCTCGCTCGCCGAGTTCTCGACCAGCAGCGTCGTGCTTTTGGCATTCAGCTTGTCCAGCGTTTTGCGGAAGTCCTTGGTCTTGGCAGCCTCGAGATTGAAGTTCTCTACCACGACCAGCTTGCCGTCCGCCAGCTTCGCCGCCAGCGCGGAGCGCAGCGCGCCCAACAGCTTCTTGCGCGGGAACTGATAGTCGTACGAGCGGGGCTGCGGTCCGTGAACCGTACCGCCGTGACGCCACAGAGGAGAGCGGATCGAACCTACGCGAGCGCGGCCCGTACCCTTCTGTCTCCAGAGCTTCTTGCCGGCGCCGCTCACCAGCTTCTTGTTCTTGGTGGCGTGCGTACCGGCACGCTGCCCGGCCCGGTAATGCCTCACCGCTTCCCAGAGCAGGTCCTCGTTCACTGCACCGAAAACTTCATCGGCTAGCTCGAAGGAGCCTACTTTTTCGCCGCCCAGATTTACTACATCAATCGTCGCCATAATCTTTTCTCAGTGACCAGTGGCCGGTGGCCAGTGGTCAGTCACTAAATTGTCGTCGCAGCAATCATCAGAACAACTAGCCACTAATCACTAGCCACTAACAACTACTTCTTCTTCGCCACCGCGCGCTTCGAAGCCTTCAACGGATCGACCGTGCCGCTGCCGCTGAATCCACGGCGCTCTCTCGGCGGCTTCTTCGCCTTGGTGATTAAAACGTATCCGTCTCTGTGACCCGGAACCGCGCCTTCGACGACCAGCAGGTTCTCGTCCTTGTCGACGCCCAGGATGCGCAGGTTGCGGACCGTAACCTGCTCCACGCCCATGTGCCCCGACATGCGCATGCCTTTGAACACGCGCGACGGGAACGAAGACGAGCCAATCGAACCCGTGATCTGGAACATCGAGCCGTGCGAGGCAGCGCCGCCGGCAAACTTGTGGCGCTTCACTACGCCCGCAAAGCCGCGGCCCTTGCTGGTTCCGGCGATGTCGACAAACTTCTCGCCGTCAAAAATGTCCACCAGAACTTTGTCGCCAACCTTCACCCCGTCCTGCGACTCCGGGGTGACCACGATCGGCACTTCCTTCAGCAGGCGAAGCGGCGGCAGATTGTTCTTCGCGAAGTGTCCTTTCATCGCCTTGGTCAGGCGCGACTCCTTCACGAACTCCACCAGGCCGATCTGGGCGGCATCGTAGCCGTCCTTGCTGGTCGTCTTGCGCTGGGTCACAACGCACGGGCCGGCTTGCAGCACCGTGACCGGGTGAACGTCACCCTTGTCATCGAATAACTGCGTCATGCCAACCTTTTTTCCAAGAATTCCACTTACCGGCATATTCGTTTCCTCAACTCCGCTTCCTGCCGTTCACTCGGACCGGGGGTTGATTTTCAACCTCGGAAGCTTTGTTTTACCGAAGCTCTTAGCTCTTAGCCTTTAGCAAACGGCCTCGTCTATCTTGATCACGGGTGCCCCGTTCTACGCCTTCTGCTGGCGTAGGGCGGGCTTCTACTTATGCTCTTTCCCGAACGCCTTGATCTCGACGTCCACGCCCGCGGGAAGCTCCAGCTTCATCAGCGCGTCCACCGTCTGCTGCGTAGGTTCGAGAATATCGAGCAAACGCTTATGAGTGCGGATCTCGAACTGCTCGCGCGACTTCTTGTCCACGTGCGGGGAGCGCAGTACGGTGTACTTGTTCTTCACCGTCGGCAGCGGAATCGGCCCTGCGATCTGTGCGCCCGTGCGGCGAGCGGTGTCTACGATCTCGCCGGTGGACTGGTCGAGAACGCGATAGTCGTAAGCTTTCAGGCGGATCCGGATTCGTTCTTTGCCAATCACGTTAGTTATCTCTCAAAGATCTTTTTGTTTGGACTCGCCGGCTTTCGCTGCGCGTCCTGCGGCGTATGCCGCGATTATTGGGTGCCCCACTCATTCCTGCATTTGGTAATGAGTGGGGCTGGAATTAAGCAATGATCTCGCTGATCGTGCCCGCGCCTACCGTGCGTCCGCCTTCGCGGATTGCAAAGCGCAAGCCCTTCTCCATAGCCACCGGCGTAATCAGCTCGATGACCAGCGCCACGTTGTCGCCAGGCATCACCATCTCTGTACCTTCCGGCAACGTCGCCACTCCCGTCACGTCCGTGGTGCGGAAGTAGAACTGCGGCCGATAGCCCTTGAAGAACGGAGTATGACGTCCGCCTTCTTCTTTCGACAGCACGTAAACTTCGCCCTTGAACTTGGTGTGCGGCGTAATCGAGCCCGTCTTGGCCAGCACCATGCCGCGCTCCACGTCTTCTTTCGGAATGCCGCGCAGCAGCAGGCCAGCGTTGTCGCCCGCCATACCTTCGTCCAACTGCTTCTTGAACATTTCCACGCCGGTCACAACCGTCTTGCGGGTCTCGCGGAAGCCGACGATTTCTACTTCCTCGCCCACCTTCACCTTGCCACGCTCGATACGGCCGGTAACCACCGTGCCGCGTCCCGAGATCGAGAAGATGTCTTCGATCGGCATCAGGAACGGCTTGTCGATATCACGCGCCGGCAGCGGCACGCTCTTGTCAACGGCTTCCATCAGCTCATCGATCTTGGCTTCCCACTGCGCTTCCCCGTTCAACGCACCCAGTGCGCTGCCGCGTACCACCGGCAGATCGTCACCCGGGAAGTTGTACTTGCTGAGCAGCTCGCGAACTTCCATCTCCACCAGGTCGATCAGCTCAGGATCTTCCACCGCATCGCACTTGTTCAGGAACACCACGATGTAAGGCACGCCAACCTGGCGCGCCAGCAGCACGTGCTCTTTGGTCTGCGGCATCGGACCGTCGGTGGCAGCGACCACGAGAATGGCGCCGTCCATCTGCGCCGCGCCGGTGATCATGTTCTTGATGTAGTCGGCGTGGCCCGGGCAGTCAACGTGCGCGTAGTGCCGGTTCGGCGTCTCGTACTCGACGTGCGCCGTGGCAATGGTGATGCCGCGCTCGCGCTCTTCCGGCGCGTTGTCAATCGAGTCGAAGCTGCGAAACTTGATGTTCGGATTGTGCTTCGACAGTACCTTGGTGATGGCCGCCGTCAACGTCGTCTTGCCGTGATCGATGTGCCCGATCGTGCCAACGTTTACGTGCGGCTTGCTGCGATCAAATTTCTCTTTCGCCATTGGAGCTCCTAAAACCTGTGCCGCCCCTAAAGGGGCTCAAAAATAATTGCTTCACAATCGACACGGCTAAAGCCGTGCCCCTTCAAATCTACTTCGTTCCTGCCGGACTCTTGCCTTGCACCTTGGCCACGATTTCTTCGGCCACTGCGCGTGGGGCCTCTTCGTAGCGCGAGAAGTGCATGCTGAAAGTCGCGCGGCCCTGAGTGTTCGAACGCATGTTGGTCGCGTAACCGAACATCTCAGCCAGCGGAACCATTGCCTTGATCACCTGCGAACCTGCGCGATGCTCGATTCCCTCGATGCGTCCACGGCGGCTGCTCAGGTCGCCAATGATGGTGCCCATGTACTCCTCAGGAACGACCACCTCTACCGACATCACCGGCTCCAGCAGAACCGGGCTGGCCTTGCGGGCGGCTTCTTTGAACGCCATCGAACCGGCGATCTTGAAGGCCATTTCGTTCGAATCGACATCGTGATAGCTGCCGTCGTACAGGATCGCCTTCACATCGACCATTTCGTAGCCGGCGAGAACGCCGCCTTCCATGGCTTCCTTGATGCCCTGATCGACCGGCTTAATGAATTCCTTGGGAATCACGCCACCGACAACTTCATTCACAAACTCGTAGCCCTTGCCCGGCTCATTGGGTTCCAGGCGGATGCGCACGTGACCGTACTGGCCGCTGCCGCCGGTCTGGCGAATGTACTTGCCTTCTGCCTTCGATTCTTTGCGGATCGTCTCGCGGTAGGCGACCTGCGGCTTGCCGACATTGGCCTGCACATTGAACTCGCGCATCATGCGGTCGACGATGATCTCCAGGTGGAGCTCGCCCATGCCGCTGATGATGGTCTGTCCGCTGTCTGGATCGGTGTTGACCTTGAAGGTGGGGTCTTCCTGCGCCAGCTTGCTCAGCGCCACACCCATCTTCTCCTGATCGCTCTTGGTCTTCGGCTCCACGGCCACCGAAATTACCGGCGCCGGAAATTCGATGGACTCGAGGATGATCGGGTGTTCCTCATTGCAAATCGTGTCGCCGGTAGTGATGTGCTTCAGGCCGACGCAAGCGCAGATGTCACCCGCATAAATCTCGGTGATGTCTTCGCGCTTGTTGGCGTGCATTTTCAGCAGGCGGCCGATGCGCTCTGAGCGCGAACGTCCGCTGATGTGAACGCTGTCGCCCTGTTTCAGAGCGCCCGAGTAAACCCGGATAAATGTCAGCTGACCCACGAACGGGTCACTCATGATCTTGAAGGCCAGCGCCGAAAATGGCGCCTTGTCATCGGCGGGACGCTCTTCTTCCAGGCCGGTGTCCGGATTGATTCCCTTCACCGGGGGGACATCGAGTGGCGAAGGCAGGTAATCGACGACTGCATCCAGCAGCGGCTGCACACCCTTGTTCTTGAAGGCCGTTCCGCAGATTACCGGGAACACCTTCATCTTCAGGGTGGCGCGGCGCAACGCGGCTTTCAGTTCCGCTTCGCCGATGGTTTCGCCTTCGATGTACTTATGCATCAGCTCGTCCTGGTCGTCGTTTTCGACAACCGTCTCGACGAGGATCTGATGGTAGGCCAGGGCTTTCTTCTTGAGCTCTTCCGGTATCTCTTCGATCGTGTACTCGGCGCCCATGGTCTCGTCTTTCCAGACGATCGCCTTCATCGCCATCAGGTCGATGACGCCTTTGAACTTGTCTTCCTGACCAATGGGGAGCTGGATAGCGACGGGCTTAGCGTTGAGGCGCTTGCGGATGGTGTCGACGGCGTGCTCGAAATCGGCGCCCATCTTGTCGATCTTGTTGATGAAGCAAATGCGGGGAACGCCGTATTTATCGGCCTGCCGCCACACGGTTTCCGACTGCGGCTCGACGCCGTGCACAGCATCGAACACAGCGCAAGCGCCGTCGAGGACGCGCAGCGAGCGCTCCACCTCGGCCGTAAAGTCCACGTGGCCGGGAGTATCGATGATGTTGATGCGGATATCTTTCCAGACGCAGGTCGTCGCGGCCGAGGTGATGGTGATGCCGCGCTCCTGCTCCTGCGCCATCCAGTCCATCGTCGCGGTGCCCTCATGAACCTCACCGATGCGGTGCGTGCGGCCTGTATAGAACAGGATGCGCTCCGTCGTGGTGGTCTTGCCGGCATCGATGTGGGCCATGATGCCGATGTTTCTGCAACGATCTAATGGAACCTGTCTGGGCACAATCTTTTCCGTTTCCGCTGTGCGACTGTTTGGTCGCGTTGTTTCTGTCTCGCCCCAGAGGGGCCTTATCTACGCGTGCTTTCCGGCAGCGCCATCAGCGCCGCCCCACCCTGCTTACCAGCGGTAGTGCGCGAAGGCCTTGTTGGCCTCGGCCATGCGGTGCACGTCTTCCTTCTTCTTGATGGCCGCTCCACGGCCATTGGCCGCATCGAGCAACTCATTGGCAAGCTTGTCGATCATGCCTTTCTCACCGCGGCCCCGGCTGTAAGTCAGGATCCAGCGGATTGCCAGCGAGGTGCGACGGTCAGCATTGACCTCGACCGGAACCTGGTAGTTGGCGCCGCCCACACGGCGGGTCTTCACTTCCAGGACGGGCTTGGCATTTTCGACGGCCTTCTTGAACAGCTTGATGGCCTCATCGCCGCCTTTATCTTCCAGCTTCTTCATGGCGCTGTAGAAGATACCCTGGGCGGTCGACTTCTTGCCGTCCCACATCATGGAGTTCACAAACTTATTGACCAACGTGGACTGATAGATCGGATCGGCGATCGGCTCACGCTTGGCGATATGTCCTTTTCTCGGCATAGTTCCTCGAACCTCTTACGCCTTGGGGCGCTTGGCTCCGTACTTGGAGCGGCTCTGCTTGCGGTTGGCGACGCCGACGGAGTCGAGCGTGCCACGCACCACGTGATAGCGAACACCCGGCAGATCCTTCACACGGCCGCCGCGGATCAGCACGATCGAGTGCTCCTGCAGGTTGTGGCCGACGCCGGGGATATAGGTCGTCACTTCAATTCCGTTGGTCAAGCGCACGCGCGCGACCTTGCGCAGCGCGGAGTTCGGCTTCTTCGGCGTCTGGGTGTAGACGCGGGTGCAGACGCCACGCTTCTGCGGGCAGGACTGCAGCGCCGGGGAGGCCGTCTTGTAATTCGGCGCCTTCCGGCCCTTGCGCACCAGTTGATTGAATGTAGGCACTCTTTGCAGCTCCTTAAATCTTCCGACAACCTGCGGCACGCGGCCGCGATCAAGTCTCCGGTATGCGCAGCCACAAAGGGCCGCGCTATTCCGTCCGCTCCGGACAAAGCCGCAGCGCAGAATCTTGAATCCCACATGGGGACTGGGCAGCAATTTGCGTGGCCATCACGGCCACTCGCCCATGCTTCTCCGGGCATACCGCCGGAGAGTGTTGGTTTCCGCTCAGGTTAGGCTTACGACGGTGACGCCGTGGTCGTCCCGCAAATGAATGCGGTGAACAGGAACGAGGGCGCTCCGTTTCGTTGCCTCGGCTTGCATACCCATCGGAAAGTCCGACGGAAGCGCAAGCACGTTTCAGCGAGGAATCCTGCAACTTCATTCTACAGGATTGGAGATTACAGCAGCACAGCCGACACTACAGGCAGGCCAAACATGACTCGCAGAACCTATTCAATATAGCAATCCGGCATCCATGTCGTCAACACTGGTTTGCCATGTAATCGCACGTGGCCTCAGCAGCTTGCGTTAATTGGGCGTAATCTCCCAAATTGTGCCGCAACCATCGTATCCAGTGCCGATGTTGCAGCGGCCGCTACCGCCAAAAGCCGCCGTTCCAAACACATTTCCAGCGCTATCGATGATTAGCGGCCCTCCCGGCCTCTGGCCATCGGCGTACCCGGTGAAATCGTGCAAGTCGGTATAAACCCAGCCATTCGCCGATGGCGTCAGCTTGAAGATGGATCCCCGCTCGTCATTCGTGTAGCTGAGGATGCCATACAAATTGCCCTGGCTATCCATGGACAGAGCGTCGGGCGACGATTCGTAGAGAAACGGATAAATCACGTTCATCATCCATTGGTTTCCGGACGGCGTGAACTTGACGACGGTCCCGCCTCCGTTAATCCCGCCGTTCGTGTTCGTCATATACAAATTGCCCGACGCGTCGAAGATGGGATCTCCGTCTGGGCCGGAGCCTTCCACGCCCGACGATGTGAAGTTGTCGATGACAGTCTCGGTCCAGCCTGTACCGTTGCGTTTCAGCTGGTAGAGCGTACCGTAAGTGCCGGTGCCACCGTAATAAGTGACGCCGTACAAATTTCCTAGACGATCGAAGACCACTCCCGACGAAGGATAGAGACCGTCGTTAGGCCCGCCGAAACTATAGACAACCGACTTGGTCCAACCACCGCTTGCGTGGGAGAGTTCAAACACGGTACCGCCGTTGTAGGTGCCTCCCAAATACGTTGTCCCGTAAAGATTGCCGGCGCTGTCGGCAACAACTCCGCTGGGCAGATTGCCGTCCTGTCCGCCGGAGAAGCCATATAGCGTGGTTTTGGTCCAATAGCACAGGGCGGTCTTGCAGGGACCCAAAGGAGGCTGGAGACGGAACACGATGCCGGAACCGCCTGCCCCACCATATTCGGTGGAACCGTACATCGCGCCGCCCGGCCCGAAACTCAGCTCTCCGGGACTGAAGCCGTCGCTCCCTCCGGCGAAATCGTAAAGAGTCGTGAACCTCCAGCCCGAAGCCGACCTCTGCAATACAAATGCCGTACCGCAACCCACCAGTCCATTGACTCCGCAAGTCTGAACTCCGCCAGCCGCAGCAACTCCATAAAAATTGCCCGCCTGGTCGACAGTCAATCCTGCAAACGGATCGGCGCCATCGACTCCGCCGGTGAAGTTGTAGAGCACATGCAGCGTTTGCGATTGTGCTGGTGGCACGACAAAGCCGCATGCGAGAACCAGCGCGAAGACCGCGCTGCACTGAACGGTGTAGCCTGATCGCCGCTGTCGGTTCATTAAACGTCTCCGGTTGTTCTGAGTTTGGGACCCGAGGTTCGTTTCCGCCTGCAAGATTCCGGGAGCGAGGAATCTGGGCGCGCAGTGCCCGAAGATGGCACGGCCGGATTCGGCTAATGCGCGCTGGATTCCGACATCATCCCACTATCATCTGCCGAATGCCAGAACTTATCCCGAAAATCGTCTCGGCAACGTCCTAACAACCTGCGGGTGCGATGGAAAGCGACATGCGCCCTCGATTTCAACTCACAGAGTCCAGCGATTTCCCTCAAGCTCCGCTGCCCATTTCTGCGGAGGAGACGAATCGAAGCTCCGTAATTCCCCATTCCTGACATTGCGCGATCCACTTCAGTGAGGGGAGCGAACCATCTTGCAAACGGCGCACCGTAGCGAATGGATCGCAACGCTCGTCGCCTCGGCTCAGGTACAGTTCTCCGGGAGATGCATGCAAGGTCCACCCGTGGCCCAACAGCGCAATCGCGAAAGCGGCAGACAGCAGGAAACGCGCCCGCTCCTCGCGCTGCTGGGGTCGCAGGAGCATGCCTTGGGGATCGCGGATATAGGAGGCGACCTGCGGCACCCGATCCAGGGCCTGGCGTAGATTCCCCGGCGTCACATCCTTGAGCAAAGACGCGTACTGGGTCACCCAGCTTTGCCATGAGGGAATTAGAACTTTACTTCCGTACTCCTCCCAGCTGACGCGCCGCAGGGCATTCGGCGTCAGCGCCGAGTTCAGGTGCAACAGGAGACGTAACTCCTGCCCTTCGGGATCATTCAGCAATACCAGGGCCGGCTCAGGATCCTCGCTGCCAGGTTCGACCTCGAGACCTTCGACCGCTGCGATACGATCTCGCAGCGGCGGATGGCTGTCGTATGGCTTCACCTTGGCGTTCTTGATCTCCAGTCCAAGCACCGTCTGGACCTGGAACGCGACTTGTGGACTAGCGAGAAATCGCGAAAAGCCAGCGCTGATCGAAGGCAGGCACCCTCCATTCAGCATCCGGTTAACATCGTCTCTCCAATATGTCGGCCACGCATAAACTGCTTTGTGAGTGGTGGTCAGACCATCTAGAAACGCCTGCTTACCACCGACAATGCATGCCAGTTCGTCGGCGCGATATTCCTGACGGCGGGATACCGCATTGATGGCCCGGAGAAACAGCCGCCAATACCAGCTTAGGACCAAGGTTGCAATTGCAAACACAAAGACAAGAGCGGCGGGCAGACTAGTGCCTTCAATAGAACCGAGCCCTTTGAAGGTGCGAACCATGCTGCTCTGCGCTTTGTAGACCCATGGCCCGAGCCGGGTGTCACCTCCGTAATAGTGCGCAAATTCATGGGCGAGTATGGCTCGGAGTTGCGCGAGACTAAGCGCGCCCAGAAGGGGCAGCCCGATCCCCATCACGCGCCGGCTCCCTATCCCCATAAATCCGCCCCGGTCCGCCACCCAGGCGTTGGGTTCACCGATTAGATACACCTCCCGTGGCATCGGCTCTTGCAACGAACTCGCAATGGCGCCCAACTCGCGAAACATCCTGGGATGCACATCCGGTTCGAGCAACACGCCGGGAACGACGAACTTGTTGCGACGCGGCACCAAAGACCAGAGC
>Ga0210391_10005229_pt1 | contig 10709 bp, 7 predicted proteins | sample IncBWC12OmetaG_FD_160573 | JGI IMG/M metagenome (GOLD analysis project Ga0210391, IMG submission 160573) | Forest soil microbial communities from Barre Woods Harvard Forest LTER site, Petersham, Massachusetts, United States - Inc-BW-C-12-O ...
CATCCGCACCTACGCGGGCTTCGGTGACGCGCGCCAAGCCAACGAGCGCTTCCTCGCAAATCTGAAGCAGGGCCAGCGCGGACTTTCGATCGCGTTCGACCTGCCGACGCAGAACGGCTACGACCCCGACGCTCCGGTTGCGCGCGGCGAAGTCGGCGAGGCTGGCGTTTCGATTTGTCATTGGGACGACATGGAGCGGCTGTTCGAGGGGATTCCGCTGCAGTCGATCAACACCTCAATGACGATCAACGCGACCGCGCCATTTCTGCTGGCGCTCTATCTCGTCATCGCGGAAAAGCACGGCGTGCCGTGGACCGAGTTGCGAGGCACGACGCAGAACGATCTGCTCAAGGAATTCGTCGCACGCGGCACTTCGATCTTTCACCCTGAATTGTCGTTTCGGCTCTCTACCGAGCTGATTCGCTTCGCCGTCGAGCGCGTACCGAACTGGAATCCGATCAACTGCTGCGGCTACCACTACATGGAAAGCGGCGCGGGGCCGGCCGAGGAGATCGGCTACGCATTCGGCAACGCGCTGATGATTCTCGACGCGATTCGCCCCAAGCTTGACGAGGCGGCATTCGAGCAGACGGTCCGCCGCATTTCATTTTTCATCAACAGCGGGATCGAGCTGGTGCCCGAGATTTGCAAGATTCGCGCGTACTTCAAACTCTGGTCCGAGCTGTGCGCGACCGAATACGGCGTCAACGACGTCGCCTTCCGCGCCGGATGCCAGGTGCGCTCGCTCACGTTGACCGAGCCGCAGCCCGAAGTGAATATCATTCGCATCGCGTACGAGGCGCTGCCCGTCGTCCTTTCCGCCGATGCGCGCGTGAATGCGTTGCAGTTGCCCGGCTTTCGCGAGGCACTCGCCCTGCCCGACCAGGCCGAGCAAACGCTGAGCCTGCGCACGCAGCAGGTGCTGATGTACGAGACGGGGCTGGCTGGTTACGGCGATATTTTCGAGGGCAGCAAGGTAGTTGAGAAGCTTACCGCCGAGACCGCGGCGCGCGCGCGCGAAATCGCGCTCCGGCTACGCGAAGCGGGTTACTCGCGCGCCATCTCGATTGTCAGCGGCGAGCTGACGCGCCAGCTGGCCGAGCGTCATCGCAAACTCGAGTCGGGTGAGATAGTGCAAATCGGCGTCAACGCGTTCACCGGCGAAGTCGGACTGACGCCGCCGCCAAAACGGAATGCCGATCGCGACGCGCAGGCGGTCAAGGAAAAAGAACGCATCGAGTCGATCAAGCAATGGCACGCCGCTCGCGATCAGAAAGCGGTCGCCGCCGCTCGCGAGTCACTCGAACGGGCGGCAGCAAATGATGGCGGCAGCGGCCTGATGGAGGCGACGATCGATCTCGCGCGCGCCGGCGGCACCGTCGGCGAATGGACCGACTCGCTCGTGCGCGTCGGCCGCGGCCGCTACACGCCACCGATTCTCGAAACGAGCGTTAGCGTCGGCGCGCTCAAGGTGCCGAAGGCGACGCGCAAGATTCGTATCGCGCTCGGCAAGGCCGGCCTCGACGGGCATATCAACGCGATCAAGCTGCTCGCGCACGCCTGCATGCAGGCCGGGATGGAAGTAGTGCTGGCGGGATTCAAGCAAACTCCGGAGCAGATGGTCGCGACAGCGCTCGAGGAAGACGTCGACGTGCTCGCAATCTCGAGCCTCGCCGGCGCACACATGTCGATCGCGCGCGAGACAATCGAGTTGCTCAAAAGCCGCCACGCGAGTGACGTGGCGCTCGTGATGGGCGGGATAATCCCCGAAGCCGACCGCACTGCCCTGCTAGCGCTCGGCGTCAAGGCGGTCTTCACACCCAAGGACTCCAACCTCGGCGAGATCATCGGCCGCATCATCGCAATTGCTGGTCGGGAATAATAATGAACATTCAAAAATTCGGACGATACTTCGCGATTGTCGGTGGATTGGCGCTCGGACTCACGCGCCCGGTCCTGGCGCAGGAAGCGCGGCCGTGGCTATGCCGCGACAAGCCGGTTTTTTCGTACGAACACGCGATGGAATACCGGGCGACCGCACTTCCCGGACGCCAGTGGCGAATGTTTTTCATGCAGTACTCGCCCGACGCCGCGCACGACGGCTTCGACATCGTCGACACGCGCCCGCTCGGATCGAGCGGCGATCCGATGGCCGGCAATCTCGCGGCTGGGCAATACTACGCGGTCGCGCTTTACCGCGGAGCCGGCGGCCATTGGATATGTCCCGACTACACCCACGACGACCACAATCCGCGGCTCGGCGAGGTGAGTAATCTCTGCTACGGCGAAGACGGGCCGCCGTGCCTCGTCAAGCTGCTGGTGAAGCCTGACCATCGCGTCGCGGCGCCGGCGCCCTAACAGCGAATGAAATTCCATAGCGGCGAAATCGCGGTGCAGGAACGCGCGGGCGTGCGCGACATCGCGGAGGACGTCGGCGAAGGTATCGTCGATCATCTGCCTCCGGGCGCCAGCGGCTTTCTTGAACTCCGGCAGATGGCGGTCGTCGGAACTGTAGATAGCGACGGCCGCGTGTGGGCTTCCGTCGTCACGGGGCAGCCCGGGTTTATCGAGACGGTGGACGATCGCACGCTGAAAATTGCGACGCGAGCATCTTCCAGCGATCCGCTGTTCCGCAATCTCACGCATGAAGGCCACATCGCCCTGTTCGCGCCCGACTTCGTCGCGTCGCGGCGAGTGCGCGTAAACGGCCGTGGCGTAATCAAGCAAGGCTCAATCTATATCCGTACCGAAGAGGTCTACGGCAACTGCCGTCGCTATCTGCAAGAGAGATTGTTCATCGGCGAGCGAAAATCATCCGCGACGGATCAACCAGCCGAGACCGGTGCCGCGCTATCTGCCACACAGCAGCAACTGATCTCTCGCGCGGACACGTTCTTTATCGCGACGGATAATCCCGAGCACGGAGCCGACGTATCGCATAAGGGCGGCAATCCCGGCTTCGTTCGCGTAGTCGACGAGAAGCAGATCGCATTCCCCGACTACAACGGCAACAGCATGTTCAACACGCTCGGCAATTTAACGGTGAATCCACACGCAGGATTGCTGTTTATCGATTTCGATAGTGGCCGCACTCTTCAACTCAGCGGGCGCGCCTCGACTGACTGGAATGCCACCCGCATCGCCAAATTCGCGGGCGCGGAACGAGTGGTTGATTTTGAACTCGAGCAAATTATCGACAACCAGGCAGGCTTCCCGCTGACGGCAAAATTCCGTCAATTCTCCCGCTCCAATCCAAAGCTGTGATTGGCTCGCCGGGCCTCTGGCTATACTGCTGTGTAGCATTATCTTGTCTAGTTGGAGGATTGCTTTGATGGGTTCGGGTAGCGACGGTAAATCAGCTGCTAGTGTCGAAGAGCGGGTGGAAGCGATCGTTCAAGTGGAAGCCGGCCCGCTTCCGGGTTCCGACGGCGAGCATAACCTACAGCAGAAGTACGGCAAGACGACTCATGCGATGGCGTTCTATCGACACCAGGTGCTCGACCATCTCAACTCCGCGATGCAGGCCTTTCTAGCTCGCCAGGAAATGATGTTCGTCGGGACAGCAGATGCGAAAGGCCACGCTGACTCGGCCTTTCGATGCGGGCATGCGGGATTTGTGAAGGTCCTCGATGAGCGCACGGTCGCCTATCCGGAATATCGCGGCAACGGCGTGATGGCGAGTCTCGGCAACATTTCGGAAAATCCGCATGCAGGTTTGTTGTTCGTCGACTTCGGCGAGCAGATAGGTCTCCACATCAACGGCGGCGCGCAAATAATCGAGAACGATGAGTTCCTGAAATTTCTAAAGAACCACCCAGCCGAACAAGCAATACTGGGAGACGCAGTCCTGAAGGACATAATCGAAAGTGACGGCGGACACCTGGAGCGATGGGTAATGGTCTCAGTAGTCGAAGCCTACGTCCAATGTTCCAAGCACATCCCGCCGATGCAGCGGATGGATCACGACATCGAGTGGGGCGCGGAGAGCCATCACGTAAAAGGCGGCGACTATTTCGGCGCCGCACACGGTCAGAAGTGAAACACTCACCTGCGGGAAAGTGAGTGGAGGCGGCGATCGGATTCGAACCGATGCATGGAGGTTTTGCAGACCTCTCCCTTAACCACTTGGGTACGCCGCCCCAGCCTGAATCGCGGTCGCGACCGGACCCAATCAATTATCACGCGCAGGAAAGTGCATCAATTGAGGTTCCGCGCTCAGCCACTTCGGAGTGACAGGCTCATCTGGCCGGCGGGCTGCAGCAGATCGGGCGAATCGTTGTCGACGTTGTTGACCTCGGGCGAAACCGGCGTCGCGAGGAGCAGATCGTCGGGCGCGGGAATCAGCAAGCGCTTGAGCGCTCGCGGCGACGGCGCGCGCGGATCCATCCAGTCGTCGGCGTCGCGATCGGCCAGTATCACCGGCATGCGATCGTGATACGACTCGAGCACCGCGTTGGCCGCCGTCGTGAGAATCGTGAAGGTCGTCTCCCACGCGCCCTGCTCTTTCTGCCACGCCTCGTAGAGCCCGGCGAACAGCAGCAGCCGGCTATCGTCGCGATGGAACCAGGTCGGCTGCCGCGCCGTCTTGAGCCCGGTCCATTCGAAGAATCCGTCGGCCGGCACGACGCATCGCCGCTTCTGGAACGCGTCGCGAAATGCGGACCTCGTCTCGATCGTTTCGGATCGCGCGTTGATGCATTTCGCCGCCATGCTCGCATCTTTCGACCCGCTGCGGACGAGTCCCCAGGTGGCAGGCAACACTTCGCGATTTTCGTATTTGATCCTGACGATGAAGTGCGGCTGCGTCGGCGCGATGTTGTAGCGCGGCCGATAGTCGACGAACGAGCCCTCCGGCACGCCGAGTTCGGCGGCCAGCGAATTACCGTCGCGCCGCGTTATCGTGAATCGTCCGCACATTTTAGAATTTTACGAGGGTGCTACGAACGCGCGCTGGAATGAGGGCCTCGCGAGCATGCGCTCGGCATAGGCGTTGAGCGACGGGAAATCATTGAGCAGCTGATGCCGCGCGTCGACCCAGATAACACCCGAGCCGATCATCACGTCGGCCGCCGTGATCTTGCTGCCGCCCAGAATGAACTCCCGATCCGCGAGCACGTGATCGAGCACTAGGAAAGATTCCTTCATCCGCTCGCGGTCGAGCGCGAGCGCGTCGAGCGCCGCTATCGAATAGACCATCCACTGGTAGTACATCCCGCGCTCGATGGTACCGAGCGCCGGCGCCATTTGTTTGTCGGGGAACTTGTCGGCAAGGTACGCACAGATCGCCGCCGACTCGAACATCGTGAGCGCGCCGTCCTGCAGCGCCGGCAGTTGGCCGTGCGGGTGAATTTTCCGGTACTCGGCGCCTCTATGCTCGCCGCCTTTGAAATCGATCAACACGATCTCGTACGGCACCGCGAGTTCCTCGAGCATGATGAGCGGCCGGATTGCCCTCGTTTGCGGAGCGAAATAAAGCTTCATCGTTTACACAAATACCAGTCGAGCCGTATGCCGCGCGACCATTAGATTTTCGTTGGTGGGAATAACGCGCACGCGGACTCGGCCGTCAGCTGCGCTAATCGTGTCCTGGTTGGAGTTGTTTCGTTGCGCGTCGATCGTAACCCCGAGATGCGCCAGGCCGGCGCAAACTTCTGCGCGAATTGCGGCGGCATGCTCGCCGATTCCGCCGGTGAAGACGAGCATGTCCAATCCCGCGAGCGCAGCTGCCAGCGCGCCAATCGTTTTTCTAATCTGGTAGCAGAACATCTCGATCGCCATCGCCGCATCGGCGTTGGTTGAATGCGCGTCGAGCAGAGTCTTCACGTCGGAACCGAGTCCTGAGACTCCGAGCAATCCGGATTTGAGATTCACCAGGTCTCCCAGCTGCTTCACGTCGTAACCTTTCTGCTCGAGTAGATGGAGAATCACGCCCGGATCTAGGTCGCCGGGCCGCGTGCCCATCATAAAGCCGCCCGCGGGCGTGAAGCCCATCGTCGTGTCGAGCGGCTTTCCGTTTGCGACCGCGGCCATGCTCGCGCCATTGCCCAGGTGCGCGATTATCAAGCGCGACGGCACGTCGTCCGCCAGAGTCCGCAGGATGTACTCATAAGAGATGCCGTGAAAGCCGTAGCGGCGCACGCCCGCGTCGAACAGTTCGCGTGGAATTGGGAGGCGCTCGGCTCGCTCGGGCATGCCGCGATGAAATTCGGTGTCGAAGCATGCAACCTGCGGCAGCTGCGGATGCCGCGCCGCAACCGCCTCGATAGCTTCGATCCCGCCCGGCATGTGCAGCGGTGCGAACGGAATCAGATTCTTCAAATCAGCCAGCAGCGCGGGCGAGACGAGCTCCGGCGTCACATGCTTTGCGCCACCGTGGACGATTCGATGGCCCACGGCGTCTAGGCGTGGCAGCTTAAGGCGCTCGAACTCGTCGAACAGCGCGTCGACGGCATCTTGCGGACGTCTGAGTTCGCGATCCGACTCGGCGATCGAGCGGCCGCTGGCGTCGCGGATGCTTACCTTGCCGCCGCTCGAGCCAATGCAATCCGCACCGCCTTCGGCCACCACCGATTCGGCGCCGCCTGAAACTGAGTACAACGCAAACTTGCATGTCGATGATCCGACGTTGATGCAGAGTATGTGGCGAGCGGGCAAGCCTGATTCCTCAGTTGCCCGTTTTGGACGCGGCCTGCTTGAAGACTCGCGCGATCAGTTCCTGCGCCTCGGCCTGAATGCGATGCAGGTGATCGGCGCCGCGAAAGCTCTCCGCATAAATCTTGTAGACCTCTTCAGTGCCCGACGGACGCGCCGCGAACCATCCGCTTTCCGCGACGACCTTGATACCGCCGATGGCCGCGTTGTTGCCGGGCGCAACTGTCAGCGTCTTGACGATTTTCTCGCCCGCGAGCTCGCGATCGGTCAGTTGATCGGGCGTCAGTTTCTTTAAAATCTCCTTTTGCGCGAGCGTTGCGGGTGCGTCGATTCGTTCGTACGCCGGCGTGCCGAACTTCTCAGTGAGGTCGTTGTAAATTTCGCCGGGGTCGCGGCCGACGCGCGCGGTCATCTCGGCTGCCAGCAACCCGAGGATGAGTCCGTCCTTGTCCGTGGTCCACACGGTGCCATCGGTGCGCAGAAACGAACCGCCCGCACTTTCCTCGCCGCAAAATCCGACCGACCCATCGATCAGCCCGTCCACGAACCACTTGAAGCCGACTGGCGTCTCGATGAGCTTGCGTTCGAGGCTGCCCGCGACGCGATCGATCATGCTGCTGCTCACCACGGTCTTGCCGACGGCAGCGTCTTTGCGCCATCGCGAGCGATTGGGAAACAGATACGAAATTGCGACCGCGAGATAATGATTCGGATTCATCAGCCCGCTCGAGCGCGTGACGATTCCGTGTCGGTCCGCATCGGTGTCGTTGGCAAAGGCGACATCGAAACGATCGCGCATCGCGAGCAGACGGACCATCGCGTATGGCGACGAGCAATCCATCCTGATCTTCCCGTCCCAGTCGGCGGTCATGAATCGAAATGTCGGATCGACGACGTCGCTGACGACAGTAGCTTTGATATCATACTTCTCGATCACCGCGGGCCAGTAGTGCACCGCCGCGCCGCCAAGCGGATCGATTCCAACCTTAACGCCCGCGCTGCGAATCTTCTCCATATCGACGACGTTGCCGAGGTCGCCGACGTAGGCGGTGATGTAGTCGTGCTTGTGAAGCGTCGTGGCGGTGAGCGCGCGCTCGTATGGAACGCGCTGCACTCCGGCGAGCTGGTTTTTGAGAAATTCGTTAGCCGTGTTCTGAATCCAATCGGTGACCGACGTGTCGGCCGGTCCGCCGTTGGGCGGATTGTACTTGAAGCCACCGTCAGTGGGCGGATTGTGCGACGGCGTGATCACGATCCCATCCGCGAACCCATTCTTGCGCCCGCGATTGTAAGTCAGGATCGCGTGCGAGACCGCGGGCGTCGGCGTGTAGCCGTTCGCGCTATCCACCATCGTTTCGACCCCGTTGGCGGCCAGCACCTCGAGCGCGCTGGCGAACGCCGGGACCGAGAGCGCGTGCGTATCCATCCCGAGGTAGAGCGGGCCATTGATATTTTGACTTTTGCGATACAGGCAGATTGCCTGGCTGATCGCGACGATGTGCGCCTCGTTGAACGCGGTGTCGAACGCAGACCCGCGATGTCCCGACGTGCCGAACGCGACGCGCTGGGCAGGATTGCCGACGTCCGGCTTGAGGCTGTAGTAGGCGGTGATCAATCGCGGTACATCGACCAGCTGCGATTGTTCGATCGGTTTTCCGGCAAGCGGGCTTACATTCATCGAATTAATCCGGTGTCCATTTCCAGTTGGTGATCGCGGGCATGTCTTCGAGATGCTCGACGACGTACTTGCGATGCGCGTCGAGCGCGGCTTCGGTCATCTTGATCAGTTCGCGGGCGCGCTCCTGGTAACGAGGCGCGCGGCGCAGCCCTTCGATGCAAAGGTGGTAGCGGCTCGCCTTATTCAACACCAGCATATCAAAAGGCGTGGTCGTGGTCCCTTCCTCGACATAGCCGCGCACGTGGAAACGGTCGGGATTCGGCCGCCCGTGCATGAGTTGATGCACCTCGCCGGGGTAACCGTGGAAGGCGAAAATCACGTCCTTGTCGCGCGTGAAGAGCTCGCGGAAAGCGTCGTCGCTCATGCCGTGCGGATGGCGGTCGGGTGGAAACAGCGTCATCAGATCGACGACGTTCACCACCCGAATTTTCATCTCGGGCAGATATTTGCGAAACAGCCACGCTGCCGCGATCGTCTCCTCGGTCATCACGTCGCCGGCACATGCGAGCACGAGATCCGGCTCCCCCTTGCCGTCGTCGTTGCCGGCCCATCGCCAGACTGACGCGCCGCGCGAACAATGCTCGCGAGCGGCGTCGATATCGAGCCATACCGGATGCTGCTGTTTGTCGATCACGATCAGATTGATGTAGTCGCGGCTGCGCAAGCAATGATCGGCCACCGACAGCAGGCAGTTGGCGTCGGGCGGCAGGTAGATTCGTGACACGACTCCCCGCTTGGTCAGGAGCGTGTCGATAAAGCCGGGACCCTGATGGCTGAAGCCGTTGTGATCGTTGCGCCAACAGGTCGACGTCAGCAGGTAGTTGAACGACGGCACCGGGCGCCGCCACGGCAACTCGGTCTGGCAGGTCTGCAGCCACTTTGCGTGCTGCGTCGCCATCGAATCGACGACCATCGCGAACGCCTCGTACGACGCGAACACTCCGTGGCGCCCGGTCAGCGTGTAGCCTTCGAGCCATCCCTGGTGGCAGTGCTCGCTCAGCACTTCCATGACGCGGCCGTCGTGCGTGACGTGATCGTCGTAGCTCTCGACGCGGCTCACCAGGCATCGATTCTCGACCTCGAACACGTCGCCGAGGCGATTCGAGTTGGTTTCGTCGGGACAGAACAGGCGGAAGTTATGCTGCTTCGCGTTGCGCGTGAAAATATCGCGCATCATCTTGCCGAAGGGCCGCGTCGATTCGACTTTGACGCTGCCTGGCTGCTCGAGCGGCACCGCGTACTCGGTGAATGACGAGATGTCGAGCGCGATCGTTAGAAGTCCGCCGTTAGCGTGCGGGTTCGCGCCCATCCGGCGATTTCCTTTCGGAGCGATTGCTTTGATCTCCGGCTTCAGGCGTCCGCGTTCATCGAACAATTCATCGGGCCGGTAACTGCGCATCCACTGCTCGAGCAATTTCAGGTGCTCGGGATTTTCCTTCACGCCCGAGAGCGGCACCTGGTGCGCGCGGAACGTCCCTTCGATCTGCACACCATCAACGACCTTCGGCCCGGTCCATCCCTTGGGCGTTTGCAGCACGATCGCAGGCCACGTCGGCCGCTTCTGGAGCCCGTTTGCGCGCGCATCGGTCTGGATCGCGCGAATCGTCGCATAACATTTGTCGAGCGTCGCGGCGAATTCGCGATGCATCTTCGTCGGGTCGTCGCCCGCTACCACGTGAACTTCGTAGCCATGACCTTGGAGCAGGCGAGTGAGCTGTTCGTCGGCGTCGCGCCCGAACACGGTCGGCCCCGAAATTTTGTAGCCGTTCAGATGAAGGATCGGCAGAACGGCGCCGTCACGCGCCGGATTCAGAAACTGAACGCCTTTCCATCCGCCTTCGAGCGGCGCGGTCTCCGCCTCGCCGTCGCCGATCACGCACGCGACGATGAGATCGGGATTATCAAACGCCGCGCCGAACGCATGCACCAGCGAATAACCGAGCTCGCCGCCCTCGTTGATCGAACCGGGCACATGCGGACCGGCGTGACTGGGCACTCCGCCCGGCGACGAGAACTGGCGAAACAGCAGCCGCATACCCTCAGCGTCCTCGGTGATTCTCGGATAGATCTCCGAGTAGGTGCCCTCGAGATACGTGTGCGACATGACCGACGGACCGCCGTGGCCGGGACCTGAAATATAAATGACGTTGACGTCGTGCTCGCAAATCAGCCGGTTGAGATGGACATAGACAAAATTCTGCCCCGGCGATGTCCCCCAATGCCCCAGCAGGCGCGGCTTGATGTGCTCCGCCAGCAGCGGCCGGCGCAGGAGCGGATTCGCCATCAGGTAGATCTGGCCGACGGTCAAGTAATTGGAGGCGCGCCAGTACGCGTCGATGAGAGAAAGCTGCTGGTCGGAGAGTGGCTCGGACATGGAGAT
>Ga0210391_10005230_pt1 | contig 10709 bp, 14 predicted proteins | sample IncBWC12OmetaG_FD_160573 | JGI IMG/M metagenome (GOLD analysis project Ga0210391, IMG submission 160573) | Forest soil microbial communities from Barre Woods Harvard Forest LTER site, Petersham, Massachusetts, United States - Inc-BW-C-12-O ...
CAGTTCAGCGCGCTAACGCGATCCGCGATGGGTGGAATTGTCTTACAAGGCATCGCGTTCGGCGCAGGTCACGGTTATCAAGGCTGGAAATTCATGCTGATCATCGCCGTCTTCGGCACCACGTTCGGCCTGCTCGCGCAATGGCGCCGCAGCCTGCGCCCCGGCATGATCGCTCACTTCGTGCAGGACGCAATGGGCGGAATCGTCGCGCGGTATTTGGTGCACTGACCAATTCCTAATTCATTTAACGACTCGGGGGGCGAATGAAGGAGGTTCATCCGCAGAGAACAGCAGTCAGAATCAGAATCAAAAATCAGAGTCAGAATCAAAGTCAAAGGCGGCGGACAGAGCCTGCCCCTGAGCTTGCCGAAGGGAGTGCCCGTCCCACACATGCAAATTACGCGTTACGGGGCGGTCACGGCATTCTGTTCGAGAGTGACCGCAGTTTGCGCTAACAGTCTGCCGTTTGCCGATGCGCCCGTCTTCATGGCGATTTTTGTTTTAGCCAGTATTGTTCCCTCAAAGTGCGCAGTCGTTCCAATGGCCACACCACCGGCGGCCTGCCAGAAGATGTTCTTGGGGCGTGCGCCGCCCGTCAGGATCACCTGCGTAGCGCTGGCCTGGGTAAGAGTTCCCGCTATCTGGAATATCCAGACAGCGTCTGCGCCGCCCGAGAGCGTGACATTCGTTGCTATTGAAACGGCGGTAGTCCATTTGTATAGGCCGGGAGCCAGGGTTAACCCGCCAATATGTCCGGCTCCCAGGTTCACGAAGTTGGGATTCGTTCGTCCGGCGGCGTTGGTGTAGGCGGTTTGCATGTTGGCTACAGCCGTTGTGAGTAAGGTGGGGTCGGTCACCCTGCAGGGAAGAGGGCCCGCCGCATTCACGGAGTAGATTGTCCCAGTCATCACTTCGGGGCAAGTCAGATGGATAGCGGCCCCGGTGATGGGGCTAGCTCCGACGTCCCCGTTGATAGCAGATGAAGGAACGTCTGTGATTCCTGATTTGGTCAGAATCGCGAAAGGGCCTGCCGCTCCAAGGGCCACTGGTGTCTGTCCGAAAACCGCGACGGCGTTGGTGGTAAATCTCCATGTAATGGGATGGGCCATGGCAACTCCGGCGGCGTTCTTCGCCGCCGTCGTAACCATGGCGGTATAGCTGGTATTCCGGCTGAGAGCGGACGCGGTGGGCGTAAAGGTTGCCACAGTGTTTGCGTCACTCATGGCGACAGTGCCGGGGACGTCAGTTCCGTTCGTCTCTCTGACCGTGAATGTGAGCAAATCTCCCGCCGAGGACGAGTTGATCGTTTCGGGGTCCATCGACTGGCTGAAGGTCGCAGTCACCACGGTGCCAGTTACAACGTTATCGCCGCTATTTGTGCTGGTCGGTACGTTCGTGGCCCAGTTACTTGGGCTTGACGAAATCACCGTGGGTTCTGTAGCCGCACCGACAAGAGTGCCGGGATCGGCGGCAGCAAAGACTCTTCCGATTCCGTCACCTGCAAGCAAAGCGGCGAGTAGTAACGCCATAAACATCGGTAGTTTGTATGAGCTTTCGAATCTGGTCATTGATTCTTCCCTCTTTCATGCGCTCGCAGGACACCGATGGTGGCCGAACCGTTGCCTAGATTAGCTGGGCATCGATGTCATCTCCATATTGAGGCCAAGTCAAGATAGCAACTGTTCTACATTGACCACTTGCGGCAATTATCGTGGAGACTCATTGGGCCACCGGCATGAGACGTATTAGGGCTCGCATGAACGGCCTTTTTTGCCCGTTGAGCTTCGTTGGTGTTTATCTCATGGCCAACCGTACGCCGTCGGTGATGGATAAACCCGTGCGGTCTGTGGAAAAAAGCGCCGAACCCTTGGAACACAAGGAGGGGCTAGTCCACCTTATCTCCAGTTCTTTGTCGGCACTATCTTTAACCTGAGGCTGCCCCGTCCGTCCGCGGTTTTCTGCGGGTGGGTGGGGCAGGTCCATTCGACAGGCTCAAGTCCCTACCAGATAGGTGTTGTCTTAACTGAGGAAGTGAGCAATCTTGAACAGTTTTGCGCCTGGGATGCCGCTTATTATTCCTGCCATCCAACCAGCCGTGGCCGACCTTGGAGGAATTATGGAAAACTACGCCGACTTGATGCAAAGGCTGCTTGAAATCCAAAACGGAGAAAGACGAAGCCCAAAGCTGATCGCGGAAGATGAGCGATTGATGCGTAGTTTGCAGAAGAAACAGCTGGCAGGAAAGCCCACATAACGATTAGAGCTTAGCGAGGAATAGTCTAGGGCGGGCCGACCACCTTTCCCTGGGTTGATTGACGGCACTGTCCTAACTTGAGGCTGCCCTAAGCTTGAGCGTCAGGCAGCGAGCGCGTTGAGACGCCGCTGGGGGGCTTGGCACACTTCTCTAGCTCTATTGTCGGCACTATCCTAACTTGAGGCTCCCCGTCTGCCGCGGCTTTCGGCGGGCGGGTGGCGGGGGGGGCGATCATTAAGCGTCGCCCTCCTTTTTCTTTCACCCGTCTGCGATGGCCATTTCCGAAAGACGCGCTACGCAGCAACTGCGGACACCCGCTCTCCGGTCCGCTTTGCCGGAGCCAGCACGAGCAGGATCACACCGATGATGGCCAGCACAACCACGCCTACCAGTTCGCCGCGCTGGATCAAATTCTGAGAAACCTGAAACGCCATAAAGCCGGCGTGAACGAGGCTCGACCACGCTGTGAAAGCGATCAAGCTGCGATTTGCCGATGGATCGCGTGCCGCGAGCAGCAGGAAAATTCCGAGGGTAATGTAAACGCTAAGCATCATCGCCACCGCAGGCTGCTGCGGGCCAAAAACCACCAAGGGATAAACTAAAGCCGAAAAGATCAAACCCACCACCACCAACACAACCTTTAGCGCCTGTTCTCGATTCATGCCGCCCTCCTGCCTAGCCACGTAAGTGAAAAGAAGTATAGCTGAGTGTAACGATTTGTCATTGCGTTGCACTATCCGAGTAAGCAGGGGCTTGCTTCCAATCGAAGGCATTGGGCACCACCCTGCACATCGGCCAAGGAGACTGCGATGCCGCTCGATTTAAGAAAAATGAAGGCAACGGTGGCACGGTTAACTCTGCAAAAAGAACTTCCAAAAATTACTGACACCAGCGCGACCGCGACGAAGTTGAGTGCCAAAGATCAGAAATTCCTGGATCTCCATTTCGGAAATTTCGGTGTTCGGACTCAACTCTATATTTGGAGTGCGCTTATGCGTGTCCTGCAGGAATTGCGTGATGCCGAAGCTGCAATCCAGGCAAAGCGCGACCAATTTGCAGGATTCGGGAACCCGACCACCGACGTCCAAACCGGCTCCGACGGGAAAGGCTACTACCAGCATTTCCAGGGAGGCTCCATTTTTTGGCTGCCTCAGTGGGGAGCCCACGAAGTGCACGGCGCGATTCGCGACAAATACCAGAGCCTGGGTTGGGAGGCATCGTTTCTGGGCTATCCAACCACCGATGAGACGTCGGCTGGAAGCCTGAGATACAACGACTTCGAAGGAGGAGTCATCGACTGGACCGCTGACGCTGGAGCCAATGTCGTTTTGACGCTGAATGCGAGCATTGAACCGAACCAGTTTGGAGCGTGGGTGCATCTTTCCGGCGAAGGCTATACCCCGGGCGGCGTTGTCCGGTTTTTGGTGAGGGGCTTGAGCGGTTTTTCCGGCGACGAATCAACGGGTGTCTTCACGATTGCAAAAGCTGATGGAACCTTCTCCGACGTTATCTGGGAGGGGCAAACATGGGTGGCCGGTGGCGATGCAGAGATGTTGGCGTTGGACGAAAGTTCTGGAAGATCTACGACTACGCCGATCCCTGCGCTCTACTGAGCATACTGGCTTTGTGCGAAAGGCCACGACTCGCCGCCGTGGCGCAGACATGGGATGGCTTCAGGTTGAGGTCGCTTCGTCCTTTGTCAGTTCACAGTGAAGGTTTCTTTGCTCATCGTCGCGCCGTTGGGCGTCACTACGCCGACCTTGCCTGTCTTCGCGCCTGACGGTACGGCAGCCTGGATCAGGGACGGGGAGACCACGACGAAATTTCCCGTCGGCACTCCGCCGAAGGTCACTTTCGTTGTTCCCGCGAAACCGCCGCCCACGATCCCAACCTGCGTACCCACCGCGCCGTTCGAAGGATCAAGGTTAATGATCTTAGGAAGAATGTGTACCGTCTGCTGGCTTTCAACCTGCAGCCCGGTGGCTAGCGTGACGGTGACGAGGGCATCAATCGCCGCGCTGGGCACCGTCGCCGTTAGATACGTGTCCGAGCCTTGCTTAAATTGCGCCTGCACCGAACCAAAGCTCACGCTGACGGCACCCGTAAGGCCGTTGCCCATAACAATGACCGGTTCGTCGAGTTCGACCCACCAGCAGCAGAATGCGATGTTGGGAATCAGTTGCTCGGGAGTTACGCTGTAAAAGACCCCTACTCCGTTGGCCCCACCGGCGACGGTTGTTCCATAGAACAATCCATTCGTGTGGTACATGAGAGTCGCGCCCGGCTCCATGCCCCCGGTTCCGGTCAAGTCGTAGACCGGACCAAAGGTGCCGCCTGAGGTAATTTCGAAAATAGTGCCGTCGCCGGTGGTGCCGCCAAATCCCGTTGATCCGTAGAAGTGCATGCCATCGGACGCGGCCAGCAGGCCAGCAATTGGGTTCGCTCCGTCGCTGTTGAAGCCTCCAGCGAGCGCGCTGAAATTGTGAAGAGGCGTCCAGACGCCACCCAGGCTCAAGTTATAGACCTCACCGGTGCCGTTGACGCCGCCCTTTTCCGTGATTCCATAAAGGTTGCCATCCGCTCCCAGCACGAGCGGACCTCTTGGCTCCGCGCCATCCGTGCCGCTGAAAGAATAAATAGTGTTGATGGCTCCTGTGGTTGTCATATGGAAGACAGTTCCGCAGCCTCCGGTGCAGCTGCTGTTGCCACCGTTTACCGTCGTGCCATACAAGTCCTCGCCCAAGGCGAGAAGCGGGCCTTCGGATTCGCCGGGTGCGTTGCCGGAAAGCTGTTGAAAAGTTCCCGACGGCAGGGTCACGCGGTAGGTGGTTCCAGAAAGAGTCACGCCATAGAGCGCGTTCGTGGTGCCGTCGTAAGCTTCCACCGGTGGTGCACCAACGCCAGCGCCGTCAGTACCGTTAAAGCTGTGCAGCGTGGTGAACGTCACCGACGTCTTGCCCACGGCGAGTTTGAAGATGGTGCCTTGATTGCTGGTGCCTCCGGCAATGGTTGTCCCGTAGAAATTCCCGTCCGTTGCCAGGGTCAGGGATGCGGAAGGACCACTTCCATTCGTCCCGTCGAAGTCCACCAGATCTTTGTACACGCCAGCAGGCGTCACTCTGAAGATCGCCCCCAGGTCGTGTTTGCCTCCGGATTCGGTAGTTCCGTAGAGGTTGCCGTCCTTCCCCTGCCACAATCGACCATAGTCTTGCGGAAGGCATCCGCCACTGCAGTTCTTAAAATCGTAAAGGTCAATATAGTTAAATTGCGCGTGGAGCGGAACGGCCGCAAACGCAATGAGCAGAGCGCAGACCAGCAACAGCCCGCGTGAGCCATTCCGATTGGCTTTCACCAAAACATCAAGAATTTGTATGAGCGACATAGATTCTTCTCCTTCCTAAAAACGCAGTCAGGGAGACAGCCGCGGACCGGCCCGGCTGCCATCTCAACCGGGGATTTCGTCGTCGAGCAGAAAACGGCACCGATTCTACAGGATTTTAGCCGGGCAGTTCGTGTCCAAATTTGCCGAGTCTGCTTATCCATATCTGGAATCGTCTGGAATCGTCTTAAGCAGCGAAGCGTTTGCTCTCGATGTCAAAAGTCCTGCAAGCTCCCGTCTTCCTCGAAATTTTAAGGTCGTCATATGGTGAAAACCGGCCCGTTTTCGTTTCACGAGCTCGTGTGGAGCGGACACTCCCTTCGGCAAGCTCAGGGCAGGCTTAGTCCGCTTGCCTTTGATTTTGATCGTGGTGATCGTGATTTTGATTTTGAATTTGACTTTGACCGGGAAGGGCGCGGCTTCAAGAGCTCGCCCCGTTTTTGCCGCAGCCCCGAGCGAAGCCGAGGGGGAAGCCGAAGGGTGCCGCAAACGACCGACCCAAATCAACCAGGCACCAGCCGCTGAGGGACCGCGCCCTGCTTGAAGACCTGTCATTCCTGGGGACCGCGGTCGGCCCGCCCTAGACTATTCCTCGCTAAGCTCTAACCGTTGTGTGGGCTTTCCTGCCAGCTGTTTCTTCTGCAGGCTACGCATCAATCGCTCATCTTCCGCGATCAGCTTTGGGCTTCGTCTTTCGCCACTTTGGATTTCAAGCAGCCTTTGCATCAAATCGGCGTAGTTTTCCATGACTTCCTCCAAGGTGAGCCACGGCTGGTTGGATGGCAGGAATAATAAGCGGCATCCCAGGCGCAAAACTGTTCAAGATTGCTCACTTCCTGAATTAAGACAAGGGGCTCCCCCGCAAAGTGTTACGCCGAGTGGCGCTCTTTGAACTCCTCAATCTTGACCTTTGCCTTGGCTTTCGTGTCATCCACCGATTGGCTGACGTTCTCCCGCCTCTGGGCGGCCTTCTCGGAAGCGGCTTCCTTGCGCGATTCGTGGATCTGTTTCGCGGCGTCCTTGGCATCGCCCCAGGTTTCCTGCACCGCTCCTTTGGCTTGCTTGACCACCCCTTTGTTGGCCAGCTTTTTGCTGCCAACACTTTTTCCAACGCTCTGCTCCACTTTGCCCACTGCCTGATCGATCTTGCCCGCCACTTGATCCTTATTCATGAGTTCTCCTTTATTTTGTATGGTTGCGGTATTTTCTGAATGCGGGTTGAGACTAGTCACGCCGCCAGTCACGCCCGCTTGCGAGTTTTCGCTGCCATCTTTCCCGCAGCGCGTGGTTTCTTGCGAGCTACGGCAGCAGTCTTTTTCTTTTTCTTCTTTTTAGTTGCGGCTTTGATTGGGGGCAGCAATTCCACCTTGGGCTGTTTTGCCGTGCGATGGTGGCCATGCTGCAGCGGCTGGATGCGCGCCGCTTCTTCTTCTGTTCGGAGCTGAGTGTCGGCAAATTTTTGCCGCTCCTCCTCAAGGTATTCTGCAATCGTCTGAGTTGTCATGGCTGCAGTGTGGCAGAAACCGTCTCCTCCAATCTGTGCTGTTTTGGCCACTCAGCGACAATTCCTGGGCACCACGAGAGATGTCATTGCGAATTGGGCCGAAAGCTCGGGGAGAGCCTGCTTGGGTTTGCGCTGTCATCCTGAGGAAGCGGAGTCGGACGCGAAGCGGGCAACTCCCAACGAAGGACCTATGCAACTCGCCGGCGGTTCCACGAAAGAGGCTGCCCCATCTTTCGCGGTTTTCGAAAAGTCCCCCTGATACCATCGTCCGAGGTACCCACCCTTCGAAAACCGCGAAGGGTGGGGCAGCCTCAGTCGCGGTAGAGGAAAGGTCGGCCAGCCCACCATGGTGTCAGACACCCCCCCGAATTCTCTGAGTCCTATTCAATTCGCTGCACTTGTCCTAGCACCCGTGCTCGGCGTGATGCTGGCAATAACCCGTCACAAAAAGAAAGCGGGTTTGAAGGATCTTATCGTCGGCCTTGTAGGGTCAGTAGTAGGAATTGAAGTGGTGCTCTTCGGAAGTCAAGCGATCAAACTGTTTCCTTATTATGCGGATAAATTTGGGCTTCACCGTCTTCAAGCATTCATCGCAGCAGGTGTTGTTGGGATCGGCTTATTGGCCCACTACTTTAAGAAAAGGAATCAATATCTCTACGGCCTAGTGGAAATCGCATTCGGAGCAGGTTCCGCTTTGAGTATCTCAATCGGTATGACTCCCGGCGACATTTTGTTCTCCCGATGGGCTGCATTGGCTGGTTGTGCCTACGTCGTCGCTCGCGGAGCAAATAACCTTTCCGAGGCTAAGGCCAAGGAATTACCTCGTCTCAAGTTCACAAACTAATCCAAAGCTTTTTCTCGCAGAAATCTTATAGTTAAGTTAATGGGCGGGTGTTGGCCCATGCATGCACCGCCACGACTGAGGCTGGCCCGAGATTGCACCTGCACCCAAGGGATGTCATTCCGAATCGGGCTGAAAGCCCGGTGAGGAACCTGCTGTTCCTTCAGTTGGCGCGTCATCCGCCGCTTCCTGCCGCTGTTTTCTTCGCTGTGAGAAGTGGTGCCACATAAGATAGTCCCACCCGACGTCTACCAGGCGCACCGTTACGATCCATGGTGACCGCGGGTCGCCGTGGAGCTGCTTGGTCTTGACGAAGTCGTGGAACTCGCGGACGGCTTCGAGTGCGTCGCCTAGCTCTGCTGACTGGGAGGCGGATATGAGCTTCTCGGCGACGCGCTTGGCCTCTGCCTCGATTGCGACTCCGCACTCCAGGAGATTCTTGGCTGCAAGCCGCAAGACGTCAAGGATGATTTTTATGGGGAACGGACTTTCCGTCACCGAGCTGTATTGAGCTGCAACGTCAACTTTTTCCGCTATGCTCTGCAGTCGCTCCAGAGCGGACAGCGTGTTGTCACTCAGCGTCCTTGACATTTGCTCAAAGCGCTCCCGATTGGTTACAAATTTGTCTTCGAGTCTGATTTGCTGGGCGAGGCCAGCACCAAAAAGCAGTGTAGCTGTACAAAGTTGAAATATGTGTCCACCGTAGGACAGTAACGAACCGTAGAGAGTGTCATCTGGTGGCTTTTTCGACTTTACAACGCTGAACCACAATCTCGTAGTTTTGCCTTCGTGCACAATTCTTGAACGGGCCTCGTAGAATTGCCGAGCCCACTCGTCGAGCCGAGGAATTCTCCCCAAGAGCAGAGCAATTGAGTCGACAAGACGCTCGGTCTTTTCTTCGGGCGGGAGGCCCAACAAGCTCTCGAAGGCGATAGCCAAGTTTACGATCGCGGCGCCCTCCTCCGTCGCAAGAGCGTGGGCTTCGTTGAACCATGCTATGCCAATCAGCGCTCGCTCTACCATTCCGCCGACCGCATTTGTGTCGGTTAGCTGAGGAAGCATGTGGAAGCGGCGTGACGCGCTGAACTCGGCCACATCGTTCGCAAGATCTTGGGCGATGTTCAGCGTGATATCCGGTACTGGCGGGTAGAGACGGGAGCCTTTGGCGGCCCAGAAGTGGTGCTTGAAGTTGTAAAGCCCGTGATAACCTCGTACCTCGCCCCGCTCGTCTGGCAGAAGCCTCCGATCCGACTGCGGCTTAACGTGGTAGTCCGGGTGAACCAGCCCTGCAAAAACCTGCGCTGGACTGAAAACGATCAAGCTAGCGTTCTCAGTGTGGAGATGTGGGGTCCCGAAGATATGATGTGGTATGGCATAGCAATATGCGATAACGGCCCGGATGCGCTTCAGTTTCTCGAGGTCAGGATTAGGGAGATCTAGGTCGATCCAGGGCAGTACAGCATACGAGGCTGCTTCTATTCGGAGGTCATCCTGCAGAAAGAGCATTTCCGGAATCTCCGACAAACTTTGAGCATCCTCGGGACTTATATCGCCCACATCCTCGGTCGAGCGGAATACCAGATTCCCAATTAATATAGGCGCGGCAGTCTTTAGAAACGGAAAGATCGCAATCGTGGACGCTTGGTTTTTCGGCCTTTCGAGTTCCGTCATCTTTACACCCCGTCCCGCCGCATGATAACCTTCCTACTGTCACCAAGATAAATCGAAACTAGAACAGGAGTGCACCAGGTTAGTGTTAGCCAGAGAGCAAAAGAAATCTGTCATTGACCAGTATCAGACGCACGCGACTGACACGGGGAGCCCCGAGGTTCAGATCGCCATCATCAGTGAACGCATTGGCCAACTGACAGACCACTTCAAGACGCACCAGAAGGACCACGGCTCGCGCCGCGGCCTGCTTATGCTGGTCAGCAAGCGGCGTCGCTTGCTCGATTACCTCAAGAGATACGATTCCGAGCGCTACAAGACCGTCATTGGAAAACTCGGCATCCGCAAATAAGCGTTGGAGAAACCATCCTGGATTTTCGTGTGAATGTGGGTGCGCCATCCTGATCGCGGATTTTGCGATTCGGGTGGGAGCCTTCACAGTGAACCGTCCTCCCGGAATTTTTCCTGACAGTATCTTTGAGAACGCCGCCTTCCTGGCGAAGCCGGCGCGGCATTGGGCAAACTCCAGCCCTGCAGGAGTTCAGGGCGTATTGCGGAGCGTAATCTCGGGGCCCAGCTCTCATGGCACCCGCTCATTCCATGGCTGAACGTGTTTTCCCGATCCACATTTTCTCCGCGTCTTCGTCTCGCTGCCCTAGGCGCAACCCGGGGATTCGCGCCTGCCCTCCTGATTCCATAAGCATAAGAAGGATAGAACAATGAAACCAGAAGTTAGTACAGTTACAGTCGACCTCGCCGGCGGCAAACAAATCTCATTCGAAACCGGAAAATTGGCCAAGCAGGCCCACGGCGCAGCCGTTGTCCGCCAGGGCGATAACGTCGTCCTCGCCACCGCTACGGCAAATGCCGACCCGCGCGAAGGCATCGATTTTTTCCCGCTCACCGTCGATTACCGCGAATACACCTACGCCGGCGGACGCTTTCCCGGCGGCTTCATCAAGCGCGAAGGCCGCATGAGCGAGCGCGAAGTGCTCACCAGCCGCCAGATCGATCGGCCAGTGCGTCCCATGTTTGCCGAAGGCTTCAAGTGTGAGACGCAGGT
>Ga0210391_10005231_pt1 | contig 10708 bp, 11 predicted proteins | sample IncBWC12OmetaG_FD_160573 | JGI IMG/M metagenome (GOLD analysis project Ga0210391, IMG submission 160573) | Forest soil microbial communities from Barre Woods Harvard Forest LTER site, Petersham, Massachusetts, United States - Inc-BW-C-12-O ...
AAGTACAACCGGGAGTTCAGATGACACCCAGGTTCGCCTCGGATGGGCAGGTTTGCGAAATGCAAGTCGAGCAGGCTCATTTTGGAGAGAATGGAGCAGACTTGCGGGATGGTCTCGACCAGTTCAAGATCATTGCCATTATCGACCAGTTGGTTCCGGTAGGGGAACGCGGCAAGAAAATAAATACCTTGTACGAGTGCGTTGGGGTTTGCCAAACCGTAGATGAGTATTCAAAAGTGTTCGTGCATGTATTTTCCGTTGGGAGCACGAGGCTGGTCTCGATCAAGTGGCGCAACCGGAATTGCGAATAACGTTGGCTCACCCCTATAGGCTCCCGCACCCGCGCAGCCGCATTTTGCCTATGACTGGTGAAACATCCCCATTACACTCATTGACACCGGTCTGACCAGCCGACCAAACCTCAATGAGTGTAAAAGACCTGATTTCAACACTTGACCGCTGCCAAGGAGTCCCCACGCTAAGATGTAACTACGCAACGGCACGGAGGTTAGCGGCCATGACTGGAGAGCGACAACTTTCTCGCCCCATAGACGCCTACAAGGAAATCATTGACCAGCTCGTCACCGAGACAAGTCGCGGAGTCACGGAGAAGCTTGTTGTCCAGGAGGGTGGTTTCTTGGAGACATCGGATAATCGCGTGTTCAATCCATTCCTTAAGTCCCTCTCTGCTGAGCAGCGACTAACGCTGGCTCGGATGCTGCACGCCGAAAGAGTTTCAGCAATCGGTGGCGCGCTAGCAGTTCTTACGTGGTGGATCATAGCCCGAAAGGTGGGCCTGACGTTTCGGGGCGAGCCAATGCCTGTAGCGCTTAGCGGCGAGGGCCTTCACGGTGACTACGTTGGTCGCCTCGATGATTGGGAATGGCCTGAAGATGACAGCGCGATTGGATCATAACGAGTCGCTGGACCGCAGCCGATTGCTCCATTGGTGAAATATCCCCATTACACTCATCATCAAGCAAAATGAGCGAAATCGCCTGCTAGAATGACCTCTGCATGCACGATGTGGACAGGATTATTCAGTTGGTCAGGGGCGTCTGTCCCGCTGTGGACGTTCAGCAGCTTCGTGTGTCCCATCCCGGAGCAGATGACGATGGACTCTGGTATTTCGGCCAACCTGCAAGCGAGTTTGAGGTCCAAATAGAGTCGCCGAATGGGATGTGCCCTTTTCTTGCCGAGACGGACGAGAATAACGACCGCCTGACTGGTCGCTCAGTCGAAGAAACCGTCGAAATCCTCACTCGGCTGCTCCACACTTAGTTGGCGAAAAATCCTGATTACGCTCATTGACCGGGCGACGGGGTTTTGAGTGTAAACGCCTGATTTCGCCAAACCTGGAAGCGTTACTCTCGTAAGCTGTCCCCCGATATTCTGAATGGTATAGCGTCAAACTGTCATGACTAGAGAAAGGCGCCTCGCAATCTCTGCCTGCGTATTTGGCCTGTACGCGTGGGCGGCTCTTGGCGCTAACGCACAACAGAGCCGGCTGCGCATCACGTCTCCAGCGACGGGCGACGTCGTGATGGAAGGTCGACCCTTCCGTATCACGGTCTCCGCGGATGAGTCGGTGCGAGTGGTCGGAGTCTTCGCATCGCATCCGCTGCCAGGTGCTCGCCCCATGGGTTCGAACCAGTTCGAAATGAACATTCCGAAGACCGTCCCCCCGGGAGAGTACCAATTGACTGCTGTCGGTGTGGGGTCGACCGACGTGGAATCCGAGCCGGTTACAATTCGGGTCGAGCGGGAAGATCCGGCCACCGGATTGGAGGTTCAACCGCCATTTCTGGTGTTCGCTGAACTTGAGGATAGCTACGGCATGCCGGTCAGGGTTATTGCTACATTTGCCGACGGATCGCGTCTCGACGTTACCCACTCCCCCAATTTGTCCTTTACAACGAAAGATCCTGAGATCGCCAGAGTCGATGATCAGGACAAAGTGATCCCCGTCGGACCCGGGCAGACCTCGATCATGGCGAGTTACACGACGAGCGGTTCATCGGTACCCGTCTATGCGGCCATGCTAGTGCGGTGTCCGCTGCCCAAACCGACCGGACCGGCGCCAGAGATCGACAGCGTGACGCCTGAAACTGGTGTTCCCGGCGTCACTGACGTCACTATTCGCGGGCGGCACTTCGGCGAGACTCAAGGCAACGGCTTCGTCTCCATCGGCAACCGGAATGGAATCGTGAAGCGCTGGACCGACGCGGAGATCGTCGCTACCGTCGACGAGCACGCGCACCACGGGTATGTTTGTGTGTTCCGGGACCGCCAGGACAGCAACGCGATCCCGTTCACTCCCGTCGGCCTTTTCATTGATGCCATTTCGGAAAGGCCAACGCCTGGCAACCAAATCCGCATCCGGGGCTCCGGTTTCGAATCCGAGCAGGGAAGCGGTTACGTGACTATTGCCAACATCAAGGCGCAGGTCGTCCAATGGAGCAGTAGCGAAATCATCGTGACGGTGCCCGACTTCTCGCCCGCGGGGTGGTCTTTTCAACTCGCGGTCCACCAGGACGGCCAGTCGGCCGAATTCCGCCTGATCTCTCCGCACAAGTCCGCCATGAAGTGATCCTGAAGCCGACCGGCTCTGAGTGACGATAAGTCGCCAGTACACTCAGTGGGGCGGATTAACAACGATGCAACGCGAATCACGATACGCCGGAATGACGAACGAACGCCTGTTCGATGCGGGCCTCCTGTCAGAGTGGACCGCTGCCGCACGCTCACGCAACAGGGAGCGGATGATCGAGTTGCTCGTCAAGGTCGATCTCGGAGATCAGGCGGAGTCGATCACTGACACGATTTTATCGAATCCCGGGAAATATGGTTTCTAGCCTTACGCCGCAACTGTTGAAACATCGCCATTACACTCATTGACCGGAATCTCCCGCTCCCAGGGGTCAATGAGTGTAATCGCCTGGTTACAATAGTTACGAACTCGCCGCGCCGAATCTTACGATTAAAACCCGCTTCTCGGGGAAAGTCACGGTGACTTGCACTCATCCAGCGCAGGTTACTTGAGGCAGCCTTCGCTTCGGCCCGGCTTTACTTCAGCCCGGCTTTATTCAGCCCATCCACAACATACAGGTCGGAGAGAATGCGGTGCACGGAGTAGGCGTACGATTTTCCATCGGCGCTCAAATTCAGCGAGACAATGCTCTGCACGCCGGCCGGGTCTGCCGGTGCAATTTCCTTCCAAAGCTCGTGCTTGCCGGCCGCGATGTCAACGCGGAAAATCTGGGTCGGAACCGTTCGCGTCCTCACGAGTAGAATCTTGCCATCCTGGGTAAAGCCCATGACGTTCTCGTCCGGTTTGGAATCGTAGTTGAATCGTTGTGGCTCGCCGCCGGCAATCGGATAGAGCCAATATTGCGTCTTGGCATCCCGACCCAGCAGCCACTTGCCGTCGGGCGTGATAAAGCCGCCGACAGTTCCTTCCGGTGTGATGGCCCTCGGACTTCCACCCTGGATGTCGAGCAGATAAGTACGCGGCCCATGCCCGGGCTCGGCGGCGCTGAATACAACGGACTTTCCGTCTGGCAACCAAGCGGGAGCATAGTGGTCCACTTTGCTGTCGGTAAGATCCCTCGGCTCCCCAACTCCGGTCGCCAATAGCACGAGTCTGGCGGGAGATCGATCCACGGCCAGCACCCACTGCCCGTTAGGTGAAAGAAAGCCGAAGCCGCCATCCCCCAATCGAACCGCGGGGGAGCCATCGGTTTTGCGAAGATACATGCTGTAGTCCGCGCCCACAGCCTCTCCGGTTTCCGAGAAAACAACGGTTTTGCCGTCAGGCGACATGTCGGTCAGCAGCGACCAGTCAAACCAAGACAGGCTGCGCTCGCGCGTCTCGCCCGGCGGCAGTGCTGAGAGGGTGATTCGAGTCTTATCTGAGGTCAAGAGCACAAGTCCCGTGCGGCTCAGATCGTGAAGCGTCAAACCGCCCGGCGCCCGATAGACGAGCCGCTCCTTGCCGGACAGGTCGAGCGCGTAAATCGAGCGTGCCGCCCCGCCTGGCGCCGCCGAGTACCAGATTTCTTTGCCGTCCGGAGTCCAGGCCGCGCCCCACACCGTTGAATAGAACGACGAACTGACCTTGTGATTCCCTTTCACGTCCGTGATGACGATCCGGCCATCGTCTCCACTGCTGACATGATCCACAAACGCGAGGAACTCCCCATTGGGGCTGAATCGCGCATCAGTGACCCATCCTGCGGGCTCGTAGATCACGTTCCCGGCAGGAAATTCCAGGTGATTCTCACCACCTGTCCCCGTGGGGTTACGACGTATCACCGCCAGCGACTGGCCATCGGGCGTCCAGTCGGCTCCGTAACAGCCTTCGAGGATCTCCCGCGGTGCACCGCCGGCCAGCGGAACCCGTGCCAGGATGCCAAACTGGGAGAGCCCGAAACTCGTAGGATGCAGCAAGATCGCCATCTCACCCTTGGAAGAGATGGAAAGGATCTGCGCTGTCGGCAACCCAATCGACCTTGAATCGGTGCTGTCAAAATGCGTCGTGAAAAGTTCCTGCGGCTGCCCATCCCACGCGGCGCCATAGATGATTGTCTGCCCATCGGGAGCAAAACGTGCCTGCTGAATCGTGCCGTTGCGAAAAGTAATTTCGTGGAACGTGGGATTCGCCCTGGCCGCTATGTGCCACGCGTACCGATAAATTCCCACCCAGGACGCGAGCATGAGCAATCCGGCGACTGCCGGCACAAGCCAGCGGCGTGCCGGTTTTTCTTCTGGCAGCGCCTTCACGCCGCCGCGCGTAGAAGTCGAAACATCCGTGAGTGCTTCCAGATTGAAGGCCACGTCTTGCGCCGACTGGAACCGCTCCGCCGGACTTTTCTCCAGACAGTGGCGCACGATGCGGTCGAGCGCGGGCGAAATATTGCGGTTGGTCTCGTTCAGGTCGGGCGGATCCTCTTTCAGGATCGCGCTCATGGTGTCGGCGGAGGAGTCGCCATGAAACGCGCGCTTTCCCGAGAGCATCTCGTAGAGAATTGCTCCGAACGAGAAAATGTCGGAACGCGCATCGGTCGCCTTGCCGCGCACCTGCTCGGGCGACATATAACCGGCTGTGCCCAGCACGGTGCCGGCTTCCGTGGCGACTTGCACAGTAGGTGCGTCGTCGGAAACGTTGACTTCCGGGCGCGTGAACTTGGCCAGACCGAAGTCGAGAATTTTTGCCCGCCCGTCGTGCGTGATGAACAGGTTTTCCGGCTTCAGGTCGCGGTGAATAATTCCCTTTTCGTGCGCGGCCGCCAGCCCACGCGCGATCTGCTGCGCGTAGTCGATAGCCTTGCGCGTGGAAGACAGCGGACCATTGCGCAGGCGGTCGCGCAGCGTTTCGCCTTCGAGCAACTCGGAAACGACATAAGGTGCGCCGTTGGCCTCGCCAATGTCGTAAATCGATAGAATGTTGGGATGGTTCAGCGCGGCCGCCGCGCGCGATTCCTGCGCGAACCGCTGCAGGCGCTCGGGATCGGCCGAGAACGACGCGGGCAGAATCTTGACCGCGACGTCACGGTTCAACCGCGTGTCGCGGGCACGATAGACTTCGCCCATGCCGCCCGCGCCCAGCGGCGATTCGATTTCGTAGGGGCCAAGTTTCGTGCCAGAGGTGAGGGCCATTCGTGCGTGCAATTATAGCCTGAGCCGCACGTTGCACGCGGATGGCAATGATTCTGGGTGTGTCGGCGGCCTGGAAGTTATGCGACCCGCCAACTCGTAGGCCATCGTCTCAATTGGCGATAAATCGCCATTACACTCAGTGACCCGGATCGGCCATCCTCAATGAGTGTAAACGCCTGATTACGTCAACTACAGCGTCGCTAGCCGCGCGCTTTCATCAAAGAGGACACCAAGTCATCAGCTTCTGCGACAGCCCCTTTTGGGGAATCGGCAAAACGAGACTGTACCGACTCCCATCGTTTTGAAAAACGTTCGTATTCCATCGGATCAAGGGCGCGAATGTTGAGTTTCTCAACCCGCTCCTGGCGATCCACTAGTTTGGCTTCTGCTTTTCGTTCCGACCCATGCTTAAGCACCGCTCGTCCGTATTCGGGCCCAAATTTTTGCCGCAGGTCCGCAGTCGTACTCCTGCGTTTTTGTATGTATAGCCAAACCAGTATCGCGATAACCAGAATCACCACGCCCGCGAGCATAAGCAGCTTCGGATCCATCAGATTTACATTCATCGAAATCTCCCCGCATCAAGAAAGTCCAGACAGCCAGATCTGTTCACCAAGTTCCCTCTGTCACCAGAACCTTGTGAACGGCCAGTATCAAACTCTAAGCCGCAAAAAACTGGTCAGAATTTGATCGTCATGTAAATCAGCACTCTTACCATCGAACCGAAACTATGCGCAGAGTGCGGAGAAAGGATCATCAATGTATTCGGCCTGTACCGATCAAGTTGAGCCTGCGGCCGGTACATGTCAAAGGCAAGATCGAAATGTGCCGGCTTACGGCAAGACAAAGCTGAAAGCGGAAAGCCGATCGCTAGAGTTGATCCCTTGATACTGATCCACTTTCTTGTTGCTAGAGCATTCAGCAGGTCAAACGTGGAAAGACCGAACGTGAGTCTTCGGACTCACCTTCGCCGCTACGCTTGTGGAACGAACGCACACAGCCGTTGCGTAATAACTTTGTCAGAGTGAGCTCAGCGATTCGCTGTACGCGTGCGATGCAGACGGGATTCGCGACGACGGACTGGACAATGCGGGATCTGCTGGCAACGAGGATTTAACTACCGTAGCTGATTCGTTGATCTCCCGACGCCGTTTGGCGGGCTCATTGAGCGCGCAGCAAAGCTGCTCAACAAGGGCGCCAGCTTGTTCGGGTCCATTTCCTTACTAGCCTGTTCTGCGATTGTGCGCCAATCTCCTAAATCCGGGGCCATAGCGGGGCCTCCATTTCTAAGAGAAGACGCTACACTGGCGTCCCGATCTGAATCTGAGCAATAATGCACACGTCGTCACAATGACTAGCAAGCATTCAACGTTCGCAGCCAAATGAGTGGGGTTTCCGAATGTCGAAGGACGAAGTGCGTTGTCCCTATTGCGTGGTCGACGGCAAGTTCCATGCAATGACTCTTCTGTCAAACGGGCGATTGATCTGCAACAACTGTGGACACATCATTTTCCCTAATGACAGGGCCTTCAGGTGTCCTTGCTCAAAGTGCCTAGAGGTGAATTTCTCTCCCAGGTTTCGCCGATTGCGACAGCCGTAGGCGGACTCTCAAGTGAATGGAGTTTTTCAAAGCCTGGGAAAAGCGGAGAATCCGCTTCTTCCCTGAGATCCCGGCGCACACTACCCGGCCCCTCTGACTGATGGAAGCGAACGGCTGAGGGCCGACTTTTCTAAACGCTTGACGTGCTCATGGAGAGAAGTTCTTCACTGTTGGAGAATAGCGTGTAATTCAGAAGAGTCCTCCGTAGCCACAGCTTTGGCGCACAGTTCGCGGATCCTATCGTCCAATCGGCTGAGCATGGGGTTGCCAAGGTCCTTTCACGCTCCCACGCGTCGAGTATTTGTTCGATACGGTAGATCGTGTAGAAATATTAAATTGCGAACCGGATTACTTCCAAAACCGAGGTAACCGTTCAGCTCAATTTGGGCGGCGTAGAAATCAGGACTACGAGGCTCGGGCGTGCTTCAATTTCTTATCCAGGCCTTGGCGCCACCCAGCGTTGCCGCGAATGCATGCGCCGCCGATCCTGCTAGCGTCGGGATGGCAAGAAATCCGACGCCGACAATGCCGACAGTAAACAAGGTCGCAGCGAACTTCCCCGCGAGAGGGCGAAGCGCTTCGGCGGCCTGGCGAGTAGTCTCGATGTGCGTAATGCCGTGGCGGTTGAGCGTGATGGCGGTTGTCAGAATGATGAAAAACATGACCAGAGTCGAAAACAAACGTGCCGACGCCGACATCCATTTTCCTCAGCTGAAGTTCAATGGCCGCTGCTCCTCTCCGTTGAGAAAGCGAATTGAGACCGGCCGCTTTTTCTTCTTCAACTTCTTCACTTGCCTGCCAAAAAAACAAATAGGGACTGATGGTGGTGCCGAGGATGGCGACTAGCATCGACCATTCATCTCTGGTATGCGGCATCGACGGTAAGCGCAATCTGTTGTTGTGGGCTTGGCATGAAAAGTATCGAACAAAGGTGTACGGGCTTTCCCGCGCTGGATGCAGGGGTTGATTCAAGGCAGATCATCTGGACGCGCATTTCGCACGCCCAGAGGGTTCATAGAGCGCGGATGATCACCACGATTACTGCGATCACGACTATCGTTCCCAACAATCCGTAACCTAGCATAGTCCCTCCTGTGGGAGAATCTGCACCAAGTACTGCGAGGTTGCTTGAAACGTGCGAAATCAGTGCGCGTTTGGCTACTCTAACCTAGCTAGGCTTGATTTTCTGGCGAAGTCGGATGGTTTTTACTGCGGATCAACCGTTGCGCGTAGCAATCGGCGTGTACTGTTTGCCCGTTCTCATCCGCGCAGATCATCCCCATCGTTTCAAGCGATATTAGATTGTTGCAGAGATTACAGATAAGCCGGTTCCCTGCTGGGTGTTTTGATCTGGCCATTCGATTGATCGCCGCTTTAAGTCTGTCTAACACATCTCGGTTAACAAACTCTTTCGGTCGGCGGGGGGTTTCCAACATAGCGAGGAACCTCCTTTTGTGGGACTCCGGACATGGTATGCTCAGTCCCAAAACTCGTCTGTGCAAAATTGAACACTTTTCTGGGGCGGCGTGCACTCCCCAAGAGGCAAGCTCACGAGAATGTTGCCGCAATCGCGCCGATCTTCCGCTGCGTGATTTCAACGTTTGGCTGCGCCTTGCATGGGGATACAGCCCTACCCACTGAAGCGGGCCGCGTAAGTGTCGCTAACAGTTGATTACACTCATTGACCCTCAAAGAGTGCTACGGCGATGTTACATCCGCTCACTTGATCTTTTTGGCGCGGATTTCCTGTCCGTCCCAGCTGTGATAGGTGTAGCCGGTGACATGGCCCTGAGCGTCACGAACAAACACCACGCTTCCCCGGTCATTCTTCACGAAAGATGTCTCAGACCCTGATGGAAAGTACTCCTCGTCCCGCCTACGCCGAAGTCGCTCAATAGCTTCCCGCCCTTCACCGACAAGGTGATCCAGCGGACGCCACTCATTGAGAATCAGGCTCGACCCTCCTGGTCGAGGTCAATGAGTGCAATGGCCAAATAGCGCCGATTGAGAAGACGAGTGTTGCAAATCGTTAGTGTCCTAAAAGTGTGCTGCCGACTTGTGAGCAATATTGCACAGAACACTCCAAGCAGTCGCCGATATTCTCTGGGGCAAGAATGGAGGCCCCGCTATGGCCCCTGACTCCGCGCACGAATCAATCTTGGAATTTCTGAACTCTGCCAAGTCTTCCCCAACGAGGAACACCCGCTGTCCTTGTGGATCGACCATGACACGACAGAACACAACATTTTTCTACAATGGACAAAGCTGGGAAGTGATCCTTCGGGTTTGCCTCAAGTGCCATCCGGCAGTGCATCTCCCGATCTCGCACGACGCATAGCCCGCTAGCTAGGATTTGCGGCGTTTGGACGGTTCTCTCTTTGTCAGCCTTTGGCTTCGCTTCGGCCGCGAGGCTTTCTATCTCGTACATGGACATGCTTGAGGAGTAATCAAGGACGTTCGTTGAGAACGGCCTGACCTTGAAGGGGTCGGATGACGTAGCATTTTTAGAGGACTGCTTTCCAGTTCTCATCGGTCTTGCAGGCTTCAATGTCATATGGCTTTCCTCACAGTGTCGCTGATGGGAAGTATAGTTTGTGAGAGATCAACGGCCTGCACGCTACCTTGGCGAAAGTCAACCTTGAACGAGCAGGGACGCGAAGACGGTTCCCTTGGTTGTTTGAGAAGTGAGCAACTTTGAACAGCCACAGGATGTTGGGAAACAGTAGTCTAGCATCTGCTTAAACCCGGCAGTCCCCTGAGAAGGCGGACCGCCCTTTCGGGGCGGGAGTCATGGGTTAGTGTCGGGTAACTGACATTCGGACCCTCACGACCGCCCCTCTTCAACGTGTAACGATCCTCAACGATAGTTTTTGTATGACATCATGACCCTCCCCAGGAGGCACCCAAATCACTGACGTGTTAAAAGGAGCGATATGAGTAACGAATCTGAAAGAGATCCACAGCAGCAAGGCAAGCAGGACCCAACCGGAAAGGTAAACACTTCGGATGGGAAGACCAACCCCTCACCGGAAAATCAGGGCCAGGGCAACCGTCCGCAGGACATCTCCAAGAAGAATCCACCGCAGGGCAGTGACCCTCAGCACAAAGGTCAAGAGAAACCAGAAGATGAGAAGCGGCGTGCTTCCTAAACAATTCTCTTGGGGACAAGCTGTGTAGAGGGATGAGGCACCCCGGCTTAAGCGCCGGGGTGTTCTTGCGTTTGAAGGGGACAGAGCCATTAGTCCCGAGGCGTGATTCGCTATCTTGATTCATTTGCGATTCGATTTCTCGCCTGAATACCACCGCCCGTTGATCGTTGATGAAATCAGGCGATTACACTCAAAACCCCGGTTCGCAGGGTCAATGAGTATCATGGCGATATTTTGTCAACGGTTACCCTTCCAGCCAAACGTCGAACTCAATTCTAACTTCGTCTTTGGCTCTGACGCC
>Ga0210391_10005232_pt1 | contig 10708 bp, 8 predicted proteins | sample IncBWC12OmetaG_FD_160573 | JGI IMG/M metagenome (GOLD analysis project Ga0210391, IMG submission 160573) | Forest soil microbial communities from Barre Woods Harvard Forest LTER site, Petersham, Massachusetts, United States - Inc-BW-C-12-O ...
ATCGACGACAACCCCAGCGAGCGGGCCGCGGTGAAAGCCGCGTTTCCGGAGATACGAGTGTTCGGTCCAAACCCGCTGCTGTGGCGCCGTATCCTTCTATGGTCTGCCGAGACACAAGTTTCCTCCATCCCCTCGGAGTCTGCAGCGCGAACCGAAACGGCGCCTGCTCAGGCCGCGGGCCAGAACCGCGATGTCTTCAAGCAGGGCCTGGCGTCGATCGCCAAAGCCCGGGCCCTGGACCGCGAGCGGCAGAGGCAGGGCCAGCAGATGTCCCGCCAGGATTTCCTTGCCTCACTGTCGCTGGCAGTCAATCTCATCGAGATCACTGACATAGACGATCCCGGTTTTCCGAAGCTGCTACAGCTGATAAACAGGACAAACCAGTTCAACACCACCGGCAAGCGCTGGACGAAACAGGAGTGCATGTCCGCCGCTGGGACGGGCACCCGGTTCATCACTTTTGATGTCGAAGACCGGTTCACCGCATACGGAACAGTGGGAGTGGTAATCGTTTGCGAGTCCCACATTGTTCAGTTTGTGATGAGCTGCCGCGTTGTAGGAATGGAGGTTGAGATTGCGGCGCTGTCGGAAATTCTGCGGGCCATCCAGGAAGGTGGTTTTGGGAGCGCTCGTGCCAGCTTGGAGGAAACCGAACTGAACCTCCTGTGCAGGGACCTCTATGAACGATGCGGGTTCAATGGAGGAGGAGATGAGTGGATCCGACCGGTGATGCCTCTTCTTGAAAAACCGAGCCACATCCGAATTACCGGTGGCCTGAAGCCCTGCTCGGCAGCTACCCAGCGCCTAGACCAACCGCACGCATAAACTGCTTCGACCCCCGAGGGCAGCCTGGTTCTTGTTACACGTCCTGGAGCCCTATGGGCCCCAGGACGTGCTGGATCATTTGATCGATTCGGGTCGTATCTGGACAGCCTTTGTCGTCCCGCCCGAGATCTGTTTGAGATCCTCCTCGGTCAGTTCGATATCGGGCCGTTTTCCCTCGTCATGACTTTCTTCGCCGCCTTTTTTCTTTAGGCCGATACTGAGTTTTTCCGCCATCGTTTCCTCCTTAAGTCGAGATGTCGAAAGTCTACTGCGGGAATCAATGGTATCATGATGGCGGGCGGTTGTCCAGGGGCATGGGTGCGAATGTGGCATGGATGCGAATGGAAGTGATTGCGGCTATAGTAATGACCGCCAAGGCCTTGCCGTATGGCCTGGGGGTAGCGATCATCACGGGCCACCGCGCGCTTTTGCTGGCGAGGGCACTTCCACATTGCTAGCCGAGGAGCGGCGTACCCCGGCAACCGCCATGCGTCCGCTGGTATTTCTTGGTCCTAGCCTGAAGCGGGCCGAGGCTGAATCATTGATAGCAGCGGAGTTTCGTCCCCCGGCGCTACGCGGCGACATTTATCGTGGGCTCCTCGACGGATACACAACGATCGTGTTGATCGACGGCGAGTTTCACGGCCACCCGTCGGTTTGGCAGCGCGAGATCGTCGACGCTCTGATCGACGGAGCAGTGGTGCATGGCGCTTCCAGCATGGGCGCTTTGCGCGCTGCGGAATTGCACAGCCTCGGCATGGCCGGCTACGGGCGGATCTTCGCGTGGTACCGCGACGGAGTTATCGAGGGTGACGACGAAGTGGCCCTTATGTACGGCCCGGCCGAACTGAATTATCCGGCGTTGTCGGAGCCGCTGGTGAACATCCGTGCCACGCTGGCGGCGGCTGTGCCTGAAATCATGAGCGCGGAGGAGCAAGCTATGCTCCTCGAATCGGTCAGGCGCTTGTACTTTCCCAACCGTTCCTTCGCGGCGATCCTGAACGCCAGTCCCGCTACGGAGTGGCCGGCGGTGCGTCGGGACGCCCTTTCGAGGTTTCTGGTCGAGCGGCGTATCGACCAAAAGCGTCTCGATGCCATTGCTGCCCTGACCACCATCGCGTCCGGCGCGGCGGAGGAGCCGCGAGTACGTCCAACCCCCGCACCGCGGCCGCATTGGTATCCACGGGAGCGACTTATTGCCGAAGGTTTTGCTCCTCGCCTGGCGGCACTCGAGCCGGCCGCGATCGCCCGACGTGCCGGCATCGCCGACGATCAGCTACAAGTTATGAAACAGGCTCTGTCGACACTCTTCTATGTCGGCGAATGGGCACGCTCTCGAGGAATGGTGGCTACGGTTGACGATCTCGCCCTGGAACGCTCCAGGTTTCCGGCCGCCGCCGGACCGTCTTGCCGCGTCGAGGCCGCAATCACAGAACGGGCTCTGGCCACGGCGGCAGTGCGTGCCGTTGCCGCAGCGCGCGACATCGATAGTGATTTGGCTCGACGCAGCATCATTCTCGAATGGGCCAGCGAAAATGGTATCGAACGCCCCGGCCTCTGTGGTGAGAACCTGGTGGATTGGCTGCTCGAAATGACCCCGGCGTACTTCGGCTATCTCTGGCATTTTTCGGTGGCGCTGATCGAGGCTCTGGAGCTTGATGGATGCGCCGGCCGGCTGCGATCGGAGCCGCTATCGTGACTCCGAGCCTGCCCGTTGTCAGCTACGCCGATGGCACTCATCGCGTGGTGGCGCCGCTGGATACTTTGGCGCGGATCAAGCCAATGCTCGCTGAGATGGGCATCACTCGCGCGGCGAACATTACCGATCTCGACCGGCTCGGGATCCCGACCTGGTGCGCAATCCGGCCCATCTGCAAGCACGTCCAGGTCTCCAATGGCAAGGGCATCACGCACGCGGCCGCCAAGGTTGGCGCCTTAATGGAAGCCATCGAACATTGGCATGCTGAAACCCCGCTGGGAGAATTTCGACGCGCGAGCATGGCCGAGTTGGAACGCGAGTGCCAACCTTTTCTGGCGCCAACCGCCTTGCCCGATTTTTCAACGGAGGTGCCCCATTATCTGACGCCGCAGCGGGTGATCGACTGGATCCGCGGCGAGCGGGTGGCGCCACCAATGCCGCCAACGCCGGTGTGGCTACCAGTCTGCGCCGCGTACGTGGTCGAGCCGATGCTGGCAGACTACTCGACCAACGGGCTCGCCTCCGGCAACCACCCGGTGGAGGCCACCTTGCATGCTCTCTACGAGATCATCGAGCGCGATGCCATGGCCGGTCTGCTCCACGGTGGGTTGACTCTGCCCCGCGGCGAATCGCGGGTGGTGGATCTCGACACTTTACCAGCCGGGCCGCTGGCTGCGCTGCGAGACCGGCTTGTCGGAGCTGGGATCGCCATGACCCTGGTGCGCGTCTCAAGTTCCGTGCCGGTAAGTACGTTTTGGGCGGCGTTTGTTGATCCTGCCAGCCCGGCTGCTTGCACTTCCGTCAATATCGGCCATGGCACGCATCTCAATCCAACTGTGGCGGCAATCCGCGCCATTACCGAAGCGGCCCAAGCGCGCCTGACGTTCATCCACGGCGCGCGCGAGGATCTGACTCCCGAGGCCTACGAATTCAGTGACGTCCACAAGCGTCTCCGCTCCTTCTTCGAGGCCCAGCGGGGCGATCTCGCTTGGAGCGCCATCGTCGATCGTTCGAGCGGAGATCTGGCGCAGGATCTGCGGACTGTCTTGGGCGACCTGCGAACTGCCGGCCACGGGGATGTCTACCGGATCGATCTAACCAATCCCCGTTTCGGAATTCCCGTCGTTAAGATGTTTGTGCCCGGCATGGTTCACCGGCCGATGCACTACTGAATTGGTGCCCGATTTGAAATCCCGATAGCGGCGGCGAGCTGCTCAAATAGGCCGGCGGGATCAAAGTCCGGACCAGAGCCAGAATGATGGCTCGATGCGTCGTTCTTTCTCAACGTAGGACGGCCGCGTTGAAATCTTTAACATCAATGGTGTAGCCTAATGGTGCTTTCTTGGCAGGCCTCTGGAGACGGTGCAATGTCTACCAAGCCACCCTTCCGGGACTGTAGAAAGCTCAGGAAAAGCTAGACTGGGGTGCATGGCACTAAAAGGCTATTTCGCGAACGGGGACGAATTGGCGGCGGAGCTGTTACGGGTTCCAGGTCTTGGTCTGCCCCGTGGCCTTATCCGCAGTAATTGTTCCCGCGGCTGTGGCGCAACGAAACCAGCGCGCTATTCTAAAACACGTTTCTTCAGGACTCTGCAAGACCAGGCACTGAAGCAGGCTATCAAACGGGGAAGTTGTGTCAATGCGTTCTAAAGAGAACACAGAGGCCACCGCAGCGAGCGGGGTTCCCGAAAATTCCGCCAAAGCTATCGACCTCGGGGGCACCGTGCGGGACGCGACGCCCAGTTGCACGCTGCAGCGCGTTCTTCCAATATTGAACACTGTCGGCATCACCCGCGTGGCCAATATAACCGGCCTTGATCAGGTTGGCGTTCCAACATGGATGATCGTTCGGCCGCTCGCCCGCTCCCTCACGGTGTCGCAAGGGAAAGCGGCCACGCATGAATTGGCAAAACTTTCCGGCATCATGGAAAGCATCGAAATGTATCACGCGGAGCATGTCACGCCTCCGGGAGAGTGGGCGCCGTTGTCGCAGTTCGCCAAGATGGACGACTACGTAGATCCCGCATTGTTAGCCGTGCGCTCTGACGCAACTCTTGACTTCGAGAGCGAGATCTACTGGGTTCAGGGCCACGACATCGTTTCCGGCCGGCCAAAGTGGATCCCTCATGAGCTCTTTGATGCTGATTGCACCAAGAGGAGCAAGAACCCAATCTTTTGTCAGTCGTCGAACGGGTTGTCTTCAGGTAATAGTGTTGAGGAAAGCATTCTGCACGGTTTGTGCGAAGTTATCGAACGCGACCAGGTTTCATTTTGGCTCGAAACAGCTCAATATACTAAACGGATCGCGAATACACTCGTTTCCCTCGATTCAGTAGACCACCCAATCTGCCTTTCATTAATCAATAAATGCCGAGAGGCAGGCCTCGACGTTCTTATCTGGTACGCCACCACGAACATAGACATACCGGTATTTACCTGCACGGTAGCCGATCGAGCCGGACGTACATTTTATCCGATACGTACCAGCGGGCACGGTTGCCATCCCCTCAAATCTGTTGCGTTGAGCCGCGCAATCACGGAAGCTCTTCAAAGCCGGCTGACGCATATTGCGGGCACGCGAGATGATATGTTTTGGGACGATTATCTGCAAGGAGAGTTCTTATGTGGTTTAGAAGCGAACAAATCATGGCTCAACAAGCTTCTGTTGAGCGAGGGTGCGATTGACTATCGAACCCTGCCTGACGTAGAAACATACACAACAATCTGCGATTTGCTGGAGCACGTAAAAAACAGGTTGATTGCGGCCCACTGTGACACCATTATTTTCGTCGATCTTTTTCAGGAGTCGTTTGGGATACCCGTGACTTATGTCTGCGTGCCGAAGTTGGAGCAAAAGATCGTAGGACCAATGTATGTGCCCGGCACGCGAATGTTGGAACATTTGAAAAGGCTTGAGCAGTGTTGAAGACCTGTCTTTTCATCGGGCCCACCAGATTGAGCTCGGCACTGCCTGGTCTGGTTGACCGGTATCCGCCTGCCTGCTTGGGCTCCGTGTTTAGAGCGGTTGAGAGCGGGTATCGCCAGATCGGGATTGTAGATGCGTATTTTGGCAATGTTGCCTCAATTTGGCACAAGGAAATACTATTTGCGCTTTCCCGCGGCGCGGTCGTATGGGGGGCCGCGAGTACCGGGGCGTTACGCGCTGCCGAGCTCGCGCGCTATGGAATGCTGGGTTGTGGGGTTGTGTTTCGGCTCTTTCGAAGGGGGATTTTAGAAGATGACGATGAGGTTTGCGTCATGCACGCACCGCGAGAGTTCCGATACGAACCGTTGTCTTTCGCTATGGTGAATATACGATACACACTGAGGGCGTTACGAAGACGAGGCGCTTTTGACCGCAAGGAAGAGCAGATATTATGCGATGAACTAAAATCGCTGCATTTTAGTAGTCGTGATGCAATAAACTTGCACACCATTGCGATAGCTAGGTTTGGAGAAGCACGAGGGAAAACAATTGCCGATGAGTTTATGCTCAATTATTGTGACGTTAAGGCACGGGATGCGGCGCGCCTGGTGCATGTTATGGCCGGCCTTGAATCAACCGATCCGCCCTTGAGAGACTGGGAGTTTCCGAGAACAGAATACTGGGTGAAACAATTCGAGGAGCAGCTCTCGCAGGTTCCTCCTTTGGGATACGATGCCGGCGATTTGCCAGGCGGTCACCCCAGCCAACATGCGGTTCGTGCCAACCAAGACGAGCGCCAGAGTGGCTCTGAAGCTTCACCGTACACGCCCTATGTTCATCCGCCATCAGACGGCGGTGATTAATTTGATCCGAGTAATAGCCACGCATCTGTCATGTTTTTCACACTTGACTCGCAGTGGTTTGCGGCTGGACCATTCATCGCTGCGCTTCGCGCAATAGCGGCATTGGGCCAGCCGGCGCATGGGAAGCTGAATTAGAGGTAGTGAAGAAATAGAGGCTGTGCTGACGGTCCGTGCGTCGGTTACTCGCATCGGCGGCCACACGGCTAGAGGCCTGCTGTCGCTATTGGGCGCGGTCGGTGAGGGGCATGGCCAGGAGGGCATCCATCGTTTCGTTAGGTGCGGTCGTGACCAACCCGAGAGTTGCTTCACCCACTTTCAGGGAGTAAGCTCCTAGACATGCGGGTGTTGCTCCTCTGCGCATTGGTAAGCTGCCTCACCGCGCAGTCATACTCTCAACAAGACCCGAAAACGCTGCTCCTTGAAGTCCGCAAGAAGCAAATGTTGACCCTGGACCGTCTGCCCAGGTATATGTGTACGGAAACAGTCGACCGGTCTATGTTCGAACCGCAAGTGAAAGTCGCCAGACGTTCCTGCGACGACATAACGAGCCTCAGGATGAGGAAGGACTGGGTCATTCGTAAGTACGAGTCCGACCGGTTACGTTTGGACGTAGCGATCTCAGGTAACACTGAAATGTATACCTGGGCCGGCCAGGATCGTTTCCAGAATCAGAAACTCAGCAAGTTGGTTCTGGGTGGAGTTACGGCAACCGGCGAATTCAAGGCTTTCCTCGAATCCATCTTTGGAACCAGCGAGGCACTCTTTGCTTACACGGGGGAACTTAGCGTCGGTGGCCGCTCACTCGTTGAGTTCAGCTTCAGCGTGCCGCTTGAACAGAGTAGTTATCGTATTTCGAAACAGCGCCAAAGTGCCGTGGTGGCTTATGACGGCACATTCCTGATTGACCCGAAGACATTCGATCTGGTGCGCTTGACGGTCCACGCCATTCAAATTCCCGAGGAGCTGGGATGCGACATCACCACCACGGTCGACTATCGAAGCCTGCGGATCAATAATTCGGAGTTTTTCCTTCCGAGTGACGTCGATCTGCGCGTCGTCGAGGCGGATGGCGCCGAGGCGGAGAACCGCACCGTATTTACGGGGTGCCACGAGTTCCTTGGTGAGTCGACACTGCGCTTCGACGACGCTCCAGCCCAGCCGGTAACCAATCAGCAAGCCTCTTTCAAGATTTTGCCGCTGCCGCCGGGACAACAATTCAGGTTCGCTCTTACGCGGGCCATCGATCCCGCCACTGCGGCCGCGGGCGATCAGGTCAACGCCACGCTAACCAGCCCTATCAAAGACAAGCGTGGCCGTGTTCTGGTGCCTAAGGGCGCGGCGGTCACCGGAAGAATCGTCCAGATTATGTGGCGGTACGGGTTACAATCCGAATCGTTAACTCTAGCCCTTAAGCTGGAAACTGTGGAAGCCGGTGGTGTTCCCCGCGCTTTCGACACCCGCATGGAATCCACGGTCAAAACGCATACCAACAGCATCGATTTTTCAGCGGTGCGCCGGACCCTGGGATCGTTTGATCAAATGCTTGCCCAGGAGGACCCTGCTGTCGGCTTCCTCGAATTCCCGAATGTGACCCGCGATTACGTGATCGATCGCGGTCTGGAAATACAAGCGATGACGGCTGACCCACGATGATTCCAGCCCAGTCGCGCTTGGCAATTGTGGTGGCTCTTGCTGGTGGCCTTGCCTGGGGACAAGCCGCCTCGCCCCCTGAAAAGCTGTTCATTAATTGTGACGGTCCGGAGTTGCTGCGTCTCATTCCCGATCTGGCAGGTATGAATTTCGATGTCAGCCAGGATGGCCTGGACGCGTTGCTCAAATCCACCGGCGAAAATCTCGGCGCCATGCTCAGCAAACTGGTGGACCTCTCCGCCGCCGAACAGATCCACGAGATTCGGATGGAAGCTGGCATGGGCGAGGCTGGCCGGCGAGAGAATTTCCGCTACTCGATCAAGCTGACGGAGGGGCAGCAGGAGCAGTTTAATGAGTTGCGGCTGGATCCAGCCGGTATCTCTGCGGCCCGGCCTCCGGATGGTGAGTTTCTGGCGATTGGGCACTTTTATAAATTGGTGCGGTATCTGCTGCCCCAGTATCGGGCAGAGTCGAGTTTCCGGTACCTAGGACGCTCCACAACCGGCGGGCGGGATTTGCTGATCGTAGTATTTGCGCAGCATCCCGACAGTAGCGGGCTCCGAAGCCACATCGGGCTTCGCGAAGGACGCGCCGCGCTGTTGCAGGGCGTGGTTTGGATCGAAGCCGCAACTCATCGCGTGGTGCGGCTTCGCGCCGATCTCCAGGGACGCATTGAGGGCTTTCCGTTCGAAAGATTGAGCACCGATATCTCTTTTGTCCCGGTAACATTTGTCCCGGTACCCCCCGGTCGCCCCGGAACAGTCTTGTGGCTTCCCGCCGCGGTAACAGTTCACGCGCGTTATGCCGGTGGCGAGCTACACAGCGTACATCGCTATTCGGATTATCGTTTCGATGCCCCCGGCGAGAATGCCGCCGGCGTTCCTTCAGTGCCTGCCCCCGCTGACGACGACGCCTGGGAACTGGTGGACCGTGGCATTTCGCTGGCGCGCGAAAACAAGCCTTCCGAAGCCATCGCCCCCTTGCGGGAGGCACTGCGGCTTAACCCAGGAATGGCGGCGGCACACTATTATCTGGCGGCTGCGTTGCGCGATACCAACAACGCCGCGGGTGCGGAAGCAGAACTGCGCGAAGCCCTGAAGCAGGCGCCCGATTATCCGATTGTCCACAACGCCCTGGGTGTCCTGCTATTGAACCGTGGAGATATGCCAGCGGCTGTGGCCGAGCTACGATCCGCTTCGCAGTTGCAGCCGAAGGACGCCATCGTTCATTACAATTTGGCGCAGGCGCTCGAAAAGACCGGCGATCAAAAGGCCGCGCTCGAAGAATACCGCACCGCCTCGGCACTTGCGCCTGACAATGTCAACTTCAAAGCCCGTTACCAGCAGTTGGAGCGGCCAGAGAGCGGGACAACAATTAATGTTGAAGTACGCCAGGTGCTGGTACCCGTTGTTGTCACCGATAAGGCAGGGCATTATGCCACGGGACTCACCCAGGCGGACTTCCGTTTGTTCGAAGATGGCATCGAACAGAAGATCTCCAGTTTCAGTGTTGAGAATGCCGGAGTTCCCAGTGCGGCGCCGGTCCCGGAGGCTTTCTCACAACCGTCGGGCGAATCTCCGGCAGCCGCTGCTCCGCCGAGCGCGGCTCCGGTCCGCCGGACCTATCTCATCTGCATAGACGTGTTGCACTCCGACTTTGCGAACTTTGTGTCTATCCGCGAATCCCTGTTGAAGCTGTTTCGCGCCGAACCGGCGGGTGACGCACAGTATGTGGTCATTTCTATGGGAAGCGCGATGAAGGTTGTGCAGGACGTAACCTCCGATCCCGCAGTGGTGTTGCATGTTCTCGACAGCCCCGATTTTAAAAAGTGGTTTTCCGGCAGCCGCAGAAACTCCGTGCAGGGCGACCTGCGGGCGTTCCGGCGTGAGCTCGACGAGGTGCGGGCGGCATGCGATGCGTTCCAGCCGGGCTGCGAATCACGAAAGCGCGGCCTGCCATCGCAAGCCGACCGGATCGCGAGTCAGGATCGTATAGATAACCTAACCTTCCTGGATCAGTTTCGGGCGTTGATTGAACAATTGCGACGCGGCACGGGCCGGCGGACCATCGTTCTTTTCTCAGACGGCTTCCAACTTGTGCCGGGCAAACAAGCTTACGAATTATTAGGAACCTATTTTCCGGAACTTCTGGGCGTCAGCCTCCGCACGGTGGATCGCATGCCGGAGCTGGAACCGGTGCTGCATCTGGCCGCGGCCGGCAATATCCCCGTCTACACCATCGACTCGCGCGGCCTTTATACCTCTCCGTACTTTGACGTATCGAATGGAAGCCCTGTCCCACGGCTGGCGGGTGCCGTGCAGAGTATCATGGATCGCAATGCCAGCGAAGCGGGTGACGCGCTCTCGGAGATCGCGGCGGTGAGCGGCGGCATCTTCTTTCACAACAGCAACGATATCTTCGCCGGCCTGCAGCGCGCCTTCGCCGACGGCCGCCAATATTATATGCTCGCGTACGTCCCCAGCAATTCGAGTTCGGATGGCAAGTTCCGCGCCATCTCCGTGCGGGTGCGGGATGCCAAATTGGTGGTGAATGCCAAGCGTGGTTATTGGGCCACCAGTCGCTCGAATTAAATCGATTACAGCTCACTCAGGACGGTTTCGACCAGATCTCCCAATTGCCGTGGTGAACCGATTGCCCTCCAGATTGGCCGCCGATTTTTCTTCGCGGTCAATTACTGTGGTGCGCGCGAAAAAGTCAACGCCAAACAGCCCGCACCGGCATTGC
>Ga0210391_10005234_pt1 | contig 10707 bp, 9 predicted proteins | sample IncBWC12OmetaG_FD_160573 | JGI IMG/M metagenome (GOLD analysis project Ga0210391, IMG submission 160573) | Forest soil microbial communities from Barre Woods Harvard Forest LTER site, Petersham, Massachusetts, United States - Inc-BW-C-12-O ...
GGGCCTTGGTGGTCCAGCGTTTCTCATCGACAGCGCCCAGCTCTTCGGCGATCCGCTGCGTCAGATTGAGATATGAGGCCAGCATCTCCGGATGAGAGAGACGATGTTCGATGGGAGGCCCATCCGATTCATAGGTTTTCACGATGTCCAGGCGTATCTGCAGCCCCCGAACAATCGTCCACAATAGCTCATCAGCTGATGGTGCCTTTGGGTGCGGACGAAAATCCAGACGATGGGGCGGTAGCTGTTCAAGGACGGACTGGGTAAATCCGGCTTCTTCCTGAAAGCGGTTCCGATAGAAACTTAGATCGTCCATATGGTTACACCTTGCTCATCGCTGGAACCAGGCTCGGCACCTGCTAAGTAAGGAACGGATAATCCGAATATCCGATGGGAGAGGATCCGTAGTATCCCTCTGGCCGTCCCTGGTTGAGCGGTGCGCCTGAGGCAATGCGTTCCGCCAGGTCGGGATTGGCGATGTAGGCTCGTCCGAACGCTACCAGGTCTCCTGCTCCCTCACTGATCAGACGTGCTCCATGTTCCGCGTTGATTCCCACATTCAAAATGAGAGAGCCGTCATAACGCTTCCGCAAGTGATGAATCACAGCATCCCCGGACAGCGCTTCCATTGGGGTACCGGTCAAATCTGCGTTTTGCCGCATGAGCAGGACGTGCGAAAGGTTGTAGGGACCCAGCCTTTCATAGACGTATTCGCTGGCGGCGAGTGTTGAATCTACAGCCTTGAAGGCACCCACTTCGTTCATCATCGGGCCAGCCTTCACCCCTACCCGTGGGCTCGGCCATACTTCGAGAACCGCATGCAGCACTTCAAACAGAAAGCGTGAGCGATTTTCGATGCTTCCACCGTATTCATCTGTGCGGTGATTTGTTGTCTCGTGCAGGAACTGGTTGATGAGGTACACGTATCCCGCCTGCAACTGGATTCCGTCGAATCCTGCCTGGCGTGCAATGAGCGAAGCATTTTTGTAATCGGAAATTGTTCTCTTGATATCTGCTCTTGACATCGCGCGCGGAAGATCGCTCATGACAGAGCCGCCGCGCATATGAATAAGCTGCTCCGGGTTGATCGCGGAGGGGGCCAGCGGTTGGTGCCCATCTGGATAGAAGCTGTGATGTGAGACACCACCCTGGTGCCAAAGTTGAGCGAAGATACGGCCACCGCGTTCGTGAACCGCATCGGTGACCTTCCTCCACGCCCGTCCTTGCTCTTCGTTGTAGATGCCCGGCACTCCATACCAGCCCTGTGCTTCCTCACTCACCCAGGTTCCTTCCGTGATGATCAGTCCAGCGCTGGCACGCTGCGAGTAGTACTCAACCATGAGGTCGTTTGGAATGTGCCGGGGATTTTCGGCTCGTGTGCGTGTGAGAGGAGCCATCACGACACGGTTCTTCAATGGCAGGTCTCCGAGTCGATACGGAGTCAGAAGAGGATTTTGAGTGTTGTCAGACATATTCATCTCCGTGGGTAAGCTGCGAGTCCGGTACTATCCCTGTAAAAACCGATCGTTCAACTGCTGGAAGAAGGCTGCTTCGTTTACTCCAGGATTCGCCCGGAAAGGTTTGGCGATTTCCACCAGTACTTCGCTGTCACTGGTTACGAGCGCCGCAATCGTCTGTTCGATGAAGGGCTTCAAAGGCATCGCACGGGGTTCTTCACTGCTGTTCAGCATATCCGTCTGGACCCACGGCGGAGCGATTTCCTGAACCTGGACCGATGTTCCTTTGAGCTGATAGCGGAGACCCATCGAGTAGGCATGGATAGCAGCCTTCGTCGCGCTGTAGAGTGCTGCCACTGCCATCGGCACGAAGCCAAGCACAGACGATACATTCAACACCGTCGCCGATTCTTGAGACTTGAAATGCTCGATCAACGCGCTCGTCATTCGCACCGTGCCAAAGAAGTTTGTTTCGAATTGCGAGGTCAGGAGCTTGTCGTCAATGGGCTTGGAGACATCGTCCAGGATCATGATGCCGGCGTTGTTTAGGAGCACATTGAGCTTGGGATATTTCGTGATCAACTCTTTCGAGACAGAGGCTATGCTGTCCGGATTCGAGACATCCAGCTCCACGAAATCGATGCCTGGGTTTGCTTGCACTACGTCAGCAAGGTTGGCCTTTCGGCGTCCCGCGACGATTACTTTGTTGCCCAGCTTGTGAAATGCCTCTGCGAGACCCCGTCCGATACCGGATCCGCCACCTGTCACCAAAACCGTGTTTCCCGTCAGCTTCATATTTCCTCCGAATCTGCGAAGTGGAGACTATCCACATCTCCGCGTTCACTGAAATAGAGTATGATCGTACTCCTAAAGATTCGGAAATATTTATGCACACTCTGAATTTCGCTTCTCCCGGTGATTGACGCCATCTGGGAATCTTGGCTGTTTTGTGGCCGGTGCATCATTTGGAGTAGCAATGTACTCTAATGACTTGCGATAGAATTTCGTTCTCTCGGAGTTCTGGGAGGTAGAACCATTGAGACACTCGAGGACAGAAAAAGCGGTGACCCACTCCAAGATCGTTGCGGTGGCGGCCAAGCGCTTCCGCGAACTCGGGCTGGAGGGGATCGGAGTCGCAGACGTAATGAAGGAAGCGGGAAGCAGCGCCGGCGGCTTTTACAAGCATTTCGAATCGCGTGACGAGCTGGTCATCGAAGCGCTAGCGGAGGCGTTCAAGGATCTCGACAGATGGGAGCAGCAGGCGGAAGACCTGCCTGCACTGTTGCGCTTCTACCTGGGGGAAGAGCACTGCGACCATCCTGAAACGGGTTGCGCAATGACAGCCCTGGCCGGCGACGTTCGCCACGCGAGTACCGGTGTAAGGACTGTCTTCACAGAGCGTGTGAAACACAGTCTTGGCTACTCCGCCGATCGGGTGAAGGGTGGAGACGCAGCATCGCGCCGGGCGCGAGCGATACTGCTGCTTAGCGCTGGCATCGGGGGCTTGTCTCTCGCCCGTGCTGTCAACGACAAAGCGTTATCTCGTGAAATTCTCGGCGAGCTTCGGGATCAACTGATCGCTTTGACCAGACGTCCCCTGCCGAAGAGAGCAACGGCTGAAGAGAGTGCGTAGTGGATGCACCTGCGGTCGTTTCTCTCTCTTACTCTGCGCCTGAACTTTCAATGCGACCAATGAAGTGAAAAAATCTGGCCCACGCCCGTGCGGCTCATCATCGCCGGTTGACCGTCAGGAGTCAGGCTCATGAACGAGTCAGCAGATTGCGGATCGTTCACGCCGTCCAACCCGCCTAAACGCTCCCATTCTCCCTCGGGCACCGTGAGCCGGTAGATTCCGTTGTCGCCTTGGATCAGCCCCATGTAAATTGACCGGCTGTCGCTTGCCCACAGCCAGTAACCCCAGGGCACGTCGAACATGTGCAGATCCCGCCAGGCTTTCGTTTCTGCGGAGTACAACACCATGCGCGACGGGTTCTGCGCGATGGCCACCATATATTTCCCGTCAGGCGACCATGAGGGCACAAAAAAATGGTCCGCACCGGGCATGTCGGAGATGTGGCGGGTGGCTAAGTCAAAAATATGGATCCTGTATGGTCTGCGTGGGTCAGGAAAATTATTAAAGGCAATCGACTTGCCGTCGGGAAACCAGCTCGGGGCCACACCGTAGGCGCCATCCGGAGTCAATTGTTGCGGTGCACCTCCGTCGGCGGACACCAGGTAGACGTTCTGCCAATTCGAGTACGCCAGCCACTTTCCGTCCGGCGACCACTGCTCCATCGCTGCATAGGATTGCGTCAGCTGCACTTTTCCGCTTCCATCGAGCCGGCTCTTCCATAAGTATCCGCTGGGGTATTCCGTGTAGGCCATCCATTGCCGATCAGGCGAAATCACGAACTGCAGCATGGATAAGTCATCGAGGTACGGAATTAGCTTTTTGCTGAGAGGGTCGTAGGCGCGCATCGAGCCCTCATCCATCTTTGCCAGCACAAACAGGCCCTTGCTGTCGCGCATCGCCGCCGCTGCCAGGATTGGCAACTGATTGCCGGTGATGCGGACCGCAGTGGGTTTCCTCCAGAAGGCAAACCACGGGGGCGCTACCAGTTCATATAGATTCTTGCGCCCTTCGCGATCGGATGAAAACATGAAATGCCGTCCGTCGGGTGTCCATAGGCCCGAAGACTCACTGGCGTCGTTCGGCCAATCAAGACGCAGTGGACGCGCATCATGCCCGTCGCTCTTGATGCTCCAAAGCCGTGTCGACGAATCTTGACCAACGGTTGCGGAAATTACCAGGCCATCCGGGGAGAGAGCAAGAGCGAACACATCGTCGGGCGCTTCCCAAATTTTCCTCAGGTTCTCCCCGTCCACACCGATTCTGTAGAGCGTCCGCTGGTCGGAGAATACGACCGAACGGCCATCGGGGGACCACCGTGCCACCAGCGCAAGATGATCGCTCAGCTTTCGTGGAGTACCGCCTAATATCGGTTGTGTCCAGAGCCTTCCGCGGCCAAGATTATCGTCTGGTTCGGGCTTCAACCCCAGCGCCTCGGAACCGTCTGCCCGGATATCCAACAAGAAAATGCCTGGGCCGAAGACGTGCTGCGGAACGACGGCGCTGCCTGCTACCGCCATCTCAGAAGGTACTCCGCGGCTGTTGAAATAAAGCCTGGCTCCATCGGTAAAGAGTGGCCCCTCTTTTGGCTCCGCCGAGAAGGTGATCTGGGTTGAGCCGAGCGGGGCGGACACCGGGGGCCTGGTAATCATCGCGGCAAGCGCCAGCATAGTCGCCGCAAGCAGGGGAGCCCCGATGTACCAAAGCAGTTTCTTGTTCCGCGAAGACAATGGATGGCGGTTCGACGACTGGGTTGGCCCGTAGCCACCGCCGGCCACCCGCTCAAAGGCGCGCAATCGAATTTCAGGGTCTGAGGAGAGAAAGCTCTCAACGGCCTGAACCAATTCTGCTGGAGCCTGGGCCGAGCGCAAGGACGGCGACGGAGCAACAGAAAGATCCCTTCCCGATGCGGCGGGACGCTGGCCGGTAAGCACCTCGTGCAACACAACACCCAGAGCAAAGAGATCGGTAGCCTTGGTGGGAGGCTCTCCACGAAGCAGTTCGGGCGCCAGATATCCAGGTGTTCCGGCGATCATGCCGGAGCCGAGCAGCGTATTTTCAGCCTGATGTAGACGGGCGAGGCCAAAATCCATGATGGAGACGTGCAACCGCTCTCCATCCGATTCCAGCATCACATTGTTCGGCTTCAAGTCGCGATGAATAATCCCACCGGCGTGCAAGGCCGCTACGCCTGCCAGCATCTGGTTACAGATCTCCACTGCCTCCGGGGGATTAGTCGATTCTTTGAGCTGGCTGTAGAGTGTTTCACCCTGGAGTAACTTCATGGTGAGGAACAGAAAAGGCGGCGCCGGCAGGTCGCAGCGAAAGATCTCGTAGATCGGGCAGAGATTGGGGTGAACTACCTTCCGCGCGAGAAGCACCTCCTGCTCGAATCGTGCTGAGGCCGCTGCATCGGCGGCTATCTCGGGCCGGATGATTTTCAGAGCAATGGGGGCGCCCTGAAGAAATTGATCCCTCGCCTCATAGACCTCTCCCATCCCGCCACGAGCGATGAAGCGAACAATCAGAAAACGGTTGGCGATGAGCTGGCCGGCCTGGAAGCGGTCAGGAGTGGCGGGAGGATTCGCGGTAGGCGGGGTCAGCGTGCCATCCGGGGCAAATGCCGGATCCGCAAGAAAGCTGCCCGCCCGTTGATCCTCGAGCAAGAGGCGCTCGACCTGACGCCGGAGTTCAGGAGCATCCTGGCACGCATGGTCAAGGAAAGCTGCCCTGCGCTCGGGCGGCAATGCCAGCGCTTCGCCAAACAAATCCTCGGCATATTGCCTGGGGTCGCTCATCATTTCGGTCCAGCAAGAGTATCAAGGCGTACGCGTGAACTATATCAGGAGGGCCTTTAAGAAATTGGCGGATACCGCGGCACGATCCCATCCCTCTTGAAAACGACAGTCATTTGCAATAGCCATGCGATGGCCGTAACCTTCCTTTGCTGAAGGAAAACGATTGGGCAAAGACGAAAACTTCGATGTCTGCGTCATCGGCTCCGGCGCCGCTGGTGGCGTCATGGCCAAGGAGCTCTGCGAAGGTGGCGCCAAAGTAGTGATGTTGGAAGCAGGGAAGGGAATCCAGCCGTGGGAGTTGCTCTCTCACAAGTGGCCCTACGAGTTGCCCTTTCGCGGCTTCCGTGGTGAGAAGCAAGCACCCTTCTATCAGGGCGACGTAGCGAAATCCATTGCCTACGCTGACTCCGATCACATCTCAATCGATCGAGTGCGTGTCCTCGGCGGCAGAACCATGCATTGGAACGCGGTCACCCTGCGCTACGCCCCGATAGATTTCAAAGAGTGGTCATTGCAGGGGATTGAAGAGGACTGGCCGCTGACCTACGAGGAACTTGAGCCTTATTACGATCGCATCGAGCAGATCATCGGTGTTTGCGGCAACGACGATCATTTGGAAATCCTGCCAGCAGGAAAAAATTATTTGCCCCCCATCCCCTGGCGCTGCAGTGAACACATCATGAAGCGATCCACCGACGCGATGGGCATCCCCCTCATTGCGGTGCGCAAGGCAGTCCTCACCCGCCCTTACGACAAGCGCCTGCCTTGCCACTATTGTGGCCACTGCATGGATGGTTGCGACGTCGCGTCCATCTTCAGCTCGCCCGATTGCATGTTGCCCAAAGCCCGGGCTACTGGCAATTTCACCTTGCGTCAGAACGCCCTTGCTCGCGAGGTCCTGGTCGACCGCGAGGGTCTGGCAAGCGCCGTCTCCTACATCGATACGGAGACGCGCGCGGAACAGCAGGTCAAGGCGAAGGTCGTGGTGGTCTGTTGTTCCACCGTGGAGTCGGCGAGACTCCTGCTCAATTCACGCTCTCCGAAACATCCCGCAGGCCTGGCCAATGGTAACGGCAGGGTAGGGCATCATCTGAACGGTCACCTGAATGAGTCGGTGACCATTTATCTCGAGGAACTCGAAGGGCAAAAACCTTCCAACCAGGATGGCGCCACCGATCACGTATACGTGCCTCGTTACAACCATCTTCTTGGCAAGACCGCTTACATCGGCGGTTGGGGCTTTCAAGTGAACTATTCCAGTTACATGTTTCCGCACCAGGCTACCCTGGTGCCCGGCTATGGCGCTGCCTTTAAGCAGCAGGTGCGCAGAATGCAGCCTGGCTATTTGTCCTTTGGGGGATGGGGCAAGGTCACCTCCGATAACCGGAACTATGTGACGGTCGATCCGACCCGGCTGGACGCCCATGGCATTCCGACGCCCGTCGTGCATTTTCGCTTCAGCGAGAATGATCATGCTTTATGGCAAGCGGCCAAACAGAGCATGCTGGAAGTTTCGTCGCACATGAAAGGCACGGTTTTCACCAGTTTCGGTCAGGGGCCCACTGGTTTTGCCAGCCACGAAGTGGGCACGGTGCGCATGGGAAAAGATCCCCGCACGTCGGTGCTCAACAGCTATTGCCAGGCACGGGATGTAAAAAATCTCTTTGTCACCGACGGCAGCTGCTTCACCACTTCGAGCGAGAAGAATCCAACCCTGACCATCATGGCCCTGTCCTTGCGCGCTGCCGACTATATAAAGGAGCAACGAAAAAGAGGTGAGCTTTAGGATGCCGCTGAGGGTTCGGGCTACCGAGCAGCGTGAGCATGCAATTGTTGGCTTTGTATCAGACCCGGGCTTTAGTCCGGCTGCAAACTGAAAAGGAATTTTGGGAAAAATGGAAAGAAGAACGCTGCTCAAAATAGTCGCCCTCACCGCGTTATCGCAAAAACTCAACGCCCTGCCGGGTGCTGCGATGAGTCATATGCAGGCAGCTCCAGCCGCGCCCATCCCAGCTGCGTACACGTTGCAGTTTTTCACTGAGGAGGAAAGCCACCTTCTTGACCAGCTCATGGAGATGATCATCCCAGCCGACGACCACTCTCCGGGCGCCCACGAGGCCCAGACCAACCTATTTGCCGACCTGATGGTCGCTGCCAGTAGCGACGACGTCAAGAAGCAGTGGCGAGACGGAATCCGCCTGATCCGCGAGGAGGCCGTGCGCTCATCAATCGACGAGGCACTGCGCAAAGCGGGCACCAACGAACACAATCCCCAAACCGATCTGGAAAGGTTTTTCGTATCGTTGAAAGTCATGACCGTCAACGGCTACTATACTTCCGCGACGGGGATACACAAGGAGATGGAATACGTCGGTAACACCTACCTTGCCGCCTTTCCAGAGTGCACTCATCCCGAACATCGGGAAGGATGAAACCCAGAGTGGCTGTGCCTTGTCTCTATTCAGGCCGTTCGTGCTAGCATTTGGGGCGAAGGAGGAGTCCTATGCCCTTCATCGACATGAGTACCCTTGATGTTATTGAGCGTTTGCCGGGCTGGCATGGACGCTATTTTCACTCGCCCAGCATGACGTTCGCGCACTACGACTTTGTGCGCGGTTCGTCCATTCACGAGCACGCCCATCTCCAGGAAGAAGTCTACGAGGTGATCGAGGGCGAGCTCGAGATGACCATTGACGGTGTAGCCCAGATCGCCCGGCCTGGTTTAGTCGCGATTGTACCGGCCAATGTCCGCCACTCGGTCAAGGCTCTCACCGATGGCCGGGCAATTATTGTGGATTACCCGGTGCGGCACGATTTTATTAGAGAGGCAAATAGGTAAGCTGTTCCCGTATCACAGGTGTGTCATTGAATGACACACCTGTGATATGATTGAACGTGGTTAAGCGAGTACGCAACCGCAAGGCTGTTGACGAGATCGATCAGGTGCAGTGTAAATCCGGAAGCTTCGGTATCATCCGCGAAGAGGTGTACGTAGACGACGCTGCGGCGGTGGTGAAATACAACCTGGTTTTCATCCACCTTGGCATTTGCCAGCAGGACAACGGTAGGGTACTCGGTTACGACAATGCTCACTGGAACCATGAACGTCATTGGATGGGGACCGTGCAACCAGTTGGCTTTATCAGTTATGAACAAACCCTCCGTCGTTTCCTTGACGAGGTGGAAAGCTTGAAAGAGAAGGCATGAAAACAAGAGTCAGTACAAATGGCTTTGCTGAATTGCGAGAACGCAAACTGGCTCGCGCGCGCAGCCTGGACCGTAAGGAGCACATACCTTCAGAGAAGCGCATCAATTTCGCAACCGCGGATGAGATGCTGTCGCACATTACCCCCAAACGCGTCCGTCTCTGTGAGGTGGCAAGGGAGAAACCTCGTTCCATCACAGAATTGGCCGCTGTGCTTCGGCGCGACCGAAAAGCTGTGCATCGTGATGTCCAGGCTCTGCATGCAGTAGGGATGTTGCTTCTGCGAAAGGAACCGAACCCAGGTCACGGTCAAGTGCAGGTAGTAAAAGCGGCGGCCAAGCGGTTTCAACTAGTAGCCGAGGTGTGACGAGTGAGAAATGACTCAACGCAAATCCTGATAGACATTAGGAGATCTGCGAACCCAAAATAGACCGAGATTCTCAAGAGCACTCTCGATCGGGGCCCGAAGCTGCTCATTATATAAAATCGTTTTTACGATGGCGATTGCTCTCAAGGCTACTTAGGAGACACAAGTGAAACTTCACTCACATCTTAAGGCAGTCATCTGTAATATGCTTCCCGGGCGACGTGTGGAGGGAGAGCCCGACAGCGTCGGTATCGAGCAGATCAAGCAGGCAGTGCGTGACCGCCGCACCGGCGTCAGGTTCGAAGTTCTATGGCAGGATTTACGCTATGGCCTGCGCCAATTGCGCAGGAGCCCAGCCTTCACCGCTCTCGCTATCCTTACCCTTGCGATCGGCATCGGCGCAAACACTGCGATCTTCAGTTTCGTCAATGCTGTTCTCCTCCGTCCGCTGCCGTACCCCAACGCTGATCGCCTCACCATCCTCTGGTCCGGTTTGGGCTATTCGAATCGCGCGCCATTCTCCAGTTTCGAGCTGTATCAAATTCGCCAGCGAACGAAACAATTCGATCAGGTCACCGGCATCTGGGTCACGAACGGACCTCTTCCCGGAGAAGGTGACGCCGAGCAGGTCAAAGTGGGCGATGTCACTTCGAATTTTCTGCCTCTGCTTTGTACCCGGCCAGCTCTGGGCCGCTTCTTCGGTCCGGAAGAAGATGCGCCCAACGCAGCCAACACCATCATCATCTCTCACGGAGTTTGGGTTCGCCGTTTCGGATCCGATCCGGCGATCATCGGCAAAATAGTACGTTTTGGCAAAAAGTCCGCGGTTGTCGTTGGAGTTTTACCCCGGAATTTCCGGCTGCGTTTCCCTGACGACGCCAGTGTTCCGCCCGAAGTGGACGTATTCAGTTCAATCCCTGTCGGACCCTGGGAGCCGCAGGGGCCGGCGTTTCTTCACGTAATTGGACGGCTACGCAATGGCACCAACGCGGCAAGCGCCCAGGCAGAAGGGGATGCCATCGCCAAGCAAATCAATGCGCTCGGAGGACGATCGGAGATGGCGCACTTCCGCTTCTATGTCTTCCCCCTGCAGGCCGACGACGTCCGCGAGGTCCGCAGCACCTTGCTGCTTCTCTTCGGCGGTGTTGCCCTCGTGCTGCTTATCGGATGCGCCAATATCGCGAATCTCTTGATGGCACGCGCCCGGCAGCGCCAGCAGGAAACCACCATTCGCGCCGCGCTCGGAGCGT
>Ga0210391_10005236_pt1 | contig 10705 bp, 12 predicted proteins | sample IncBWC12OmetaG_FD_160573 | JGI IMG/M metagenome (GOLD analysis project Ga0210391, IMG submission 160573) | Forest soil microbial communities from Barre Woods Harvard Forest LTER site, Petersham, Massachusetts, United States - Inc-BW-C-12-O ...
TGCGACCCCGAGAGGAGTAGCGATGGGCGGTATAATTCTGCGTGAGGTGCGCCTGACTCATTACGAGCGAGCAGTTGAGTTTGGGGAGCCGACTAGACACTTCTAGTCGATTTCGGTGGTCAGATCCAGGAATCTGCGAGTGCGCTGTTGCCAGCTCGACTTCTTGGTTTCGCATTCCCAAACTATGAGCACTTTCCACCCTTCAGAGCGGAGCAAGCGTTGGACTCGCGCGTCGCGAACCCTATTGGCCAGCAGCTTTGCTTCCCAGAACTCTCGATTCGTCTTCGGCTGAGCTATGCCGTATTTGCAAGAATGTCCGTGCCAATAACAACCATGTACAAAGATAACTCTCCTTCGTGGCCGAAAAACAATATCGGGTTTCCCAGGCAAATCCGACGCGTGCAACCGATACCGGTATCCCCAGCTATGCACCGTTCTCCGCACCAACATTTCCGGTTTGGTGTCTCGGCTCTTCACCCTTGCCATTAACCAACTCCGCCGAGCGCGGGATATGTGGTCCATCCGTAAGTCCTTCAGTACGCTAAAGATTTAGCTTGGGCTGCCGACAACTTGCTAGACTGCGGAGTTGCCTAACGCATCAAGGCGCCAGGGATCGGCCTCTGAAAACAAATCTCTTTAAAATCATAGACTTATTCTCGGGTGTCGGTGGTCTCAGTCTTGGCGCCGCGCGAGCGGGATTCGATGTCCATGCAGCCGTGGAATTGGATGCAAAGGCGTCTGCTGCGCATGCCGTTAATTTTCCCTCGTCTGTACACATTCGGAAAGACATCTCACACCTGTCGGGTCGCGAACTCGCGAGACTCGCCGGCGTGGGTGCCGACGAGATCGTCGGCGTAGTCGGCGGTCCTCCTTGTCAGGGCTTCAGTGATATTGGGCTGCGCTCGATCCATGACCCCCGAAACGAACTACTGTGCGACTTCTTTCGTCTCGTGGCGGAGATGGAACCCGCATTTTTTCTCGCAGAAAACGTCCCCGGGGCCCTGAGCGAACGAAATGCACCTCTTCTCAACCGTGCGCTGGCGACGATTCCAAATCGTTACACGTTGATCAAGCCCTTCGTCGTTAAGGCTTCCGACTACGGAGCTCCGACAATACGCACGCGCGTGTTCTTCTACGGCTTCGATCCTGAGAGATGTAACCCACTTACTGCGGAAAACTTTCTGCCGCAAGGTGCGGCGGATGTTCGAGTCCAAGACGCATTGGCAGGCCTTCCGGCAATTCGGTCGACGTGGCAAAAAGAGCACCAAGGGTGGCGCGGCGTAGGCGAACTCGGCAAGTCCAGCTTCTCCGACCGGATAACGAGTCGCGTCCCTGCTGGAGTCGGAAATCCAGATGCTTTGAGCCGGCTGCGAAGAAAAGGCGAAGTTTCGGGTTTTCTGGGAACGATTCATTCGAAAAAGACAGTCCGCAGATTCAAGAAGCTCGGGCCTGGCGAATCCGATTCCATCTCCAAGTGCGTCCGCCTCGATCCCGCTGGGTACTGTCCAACACTTCGAGCGGGAACAGGCCCGGAGCACGGTAGCTATCAGGCAATTCGCCCAGTTCATCCGCGCTCCCCGCGCGTGATCTCGCCGCGCGAAGGCGCTCGCCTTCAGGGCTTCCCGGATTGGTTTCAATTTGATGCAACGAAGTGGCACTCCTTCCGCCAAATAGGGAATAGCGTGAGCCCCATCGTCGCGGAGATTCTTCTAAGTACGATCAAACGATCGCTTGCCTGAAGTCTTGTCGGCTATCAAGGAAGTCTCGATGGCTAAGAAACCCGCTGACACCACGCAAATCGATGCGGCTCCGACTAAGTCCTTCTTCGTCTATATGTTGACAAAGGACATTCCTCTCGAACAAGCCGTCCTCGACCTCGTGGACAACTCGGTCGACGGCGCCAAGCGCATGAACGCCAAGTCGCTCGACGGAAGGAGCGTCAATATAACGATCAGTGCCACGGAATTTCGCATACTGGATAACTGCGGCGGCTTCAACAAAGAGGCGGCGCGCAATTACGCATTCAGATTTGGGCGTCCGCCTGACTCACCGGCCACTCCGCACTCGATAGGTCAATTTGGCGTCGGGATGAAAAGAGCCCTGTTTAAGTTCGGCAACCGCTTTGTCGTACGCTCCGCGACTCCGGAAGAAGAATGGGCAGTAGACGTCGATGTGGCCGAATGGGTGCAAGATGCGGACGACTGGCATTTCTCTTGGAGCGAATTTGGCACAAATCACGACGTGTCGGGCGCGAATCCCGGGACGGATATCGTCGTGGACAGTTTGCGGGCCGAAGTCGCCTCCCGTTTTGCCACACAGCAATTTGAAAATTCCATTATCGGCTTAATAAAATCGAAGCATCGTCAGTTTATCGCCGGAGGGCTGAGCATCTCGGTAAACGAGAAACACATCGACGCTACAAACCTTTACCTGCTCCTTGAAAACGACCTGCGTCCAGGCGTCGACAACATCAATTTCGGCAGCGGCGCCAAGTCGGTAAAGACACGGATAGTCGTCGGGCTTGGGCCGTCCTCGCCGCGTGAAGCAGGCTGGTATGTGATCTGTAACGGTCGAGTTATTCTGGAAGCAGATCGACGTGATCGCACAGGTTGGGGACTGATCGAAGAAGGTGCGGACCGTGTCGTAATACCTAGCTACCACAATCAATTTGCGCGTTTTCGAGGGATCGTGTCGTTTGACTCGAAGGATTCGGCCCAATTGCCATGGAATACTACTAAGACGGACGTCGACGACGGTCACCCCGTGTGGCAAAAAACTTTTCAGCGCATGACGGAAATGATGAGACCGGTCATCACATTTCTAAATGAATTGGATAAGGACATCGACGAACACACTCGCGAGGGAAGCGCTCTGTACGATTTCGTCAACTCAGCCGCTAAATCAAGCGCCGATGTGCATACCAAGAAGGCCGACTTTAGGGCGCCGAAGCGAGATAGCGTCAAGAAGCGAGTGCCGACCGTTAAGATCCAATACTCTCGACCTGTAAGAGACGTCGAACTACTCGAAAAGGAGCTGAATGTATCTTCGGCCAAAGCCGTAGGTGAATCGACTTTCGACACAGTGCTAAAACGCCACAAGAAATCATGAGCGCCTCGTTCCGCAAAATCGATTACTCGCTTCGACCGGCGAAACACGCCGAACGGCGGATGCTGTGCGAGATATTCCGCAAATTGAGACCATTCGGCGCCGTCGAACAGTATCTTTACGTCGGCATGGGATCGCTTTGGTTTTCGGACTTCATCCTGTTCCACCGACTCCTTGGGATCAAGGACATGATCTCGATCGACAAGACCGGGGCGAAGGCCCGCTTGGAAGCGAATAAACCCTTCCGATCCATCACTATGGACTTCCGGTCGACTACCGTCGCGCTTCCGAAATTGGATTGGACAAGGCGCCATTTCATGTGGCTCGACTATGACGATCAAATTGACCCAGACAAGTTGCTTGACGTCAAAACCGTAGCAACGCGTGCAGTATCGGGCACCACATTGGCGGTCTCGGTGCAATGTGAGGCCGCCAAGGAAGTTGAAGAAGCGCGGGCCGAGGAAGATGCCACAGCAATGGACCGGTTCAGAAGCCGATTCGGTCGCGATCGAGTTACAGCCGATGTTTGGGAGGACGATCTAACTTCTTGGAGGTTTGGCAAACTGAGTCGGCAATTGTTTTTATCGGAGATAGAGGAAGCGCTGGCCGTCAGAAACTCAGGGAATGCTGCCGAGGAATTGATCGAATTCCATCCAATATGCGACATCGAGTACAGCGATGGTGCAAAGATGACCACGGTCGTCGGAATATTTGTGGCGCGTAAAGACGTAGCGGCGCTCCGGGCGTGCGAGTTTGATAAATTGGACTTTCTGGAGTCCAAAGATAGGTTGATTCACATAGACGTGCCCAAGCTGACAGTGAGAGAGATACGCCGACTCGAACAGCAACTTCCAAGGTCCGAGGATCAATGGGAACTCGAGGGTGTGCCTGCTAAGGATGCCAAACTGTTCGCAAAGCTCTACCGCTATTTGCCAAATTTCGCCGTGTTAGAGCATTAACTGGCGGGCTGCTTCCTCATGTCGCCGTGTTGTGCGACGGCTCATTAGGTTGATAAATTCGTCGCTCAATAGATCGAAGTCGCCTAGCCGCACCCCCTATTAGGCTATTAGGCTGCTTGTGCGCTGTTAGTAAGTTAGTAGTGCTGCAGATGTTGGTGGTGGGTGAACTCACGGCTGTCCTCCGGTAGAACCAGAATTAGGCAATATCATTTTGCGGTTATGGCGCAGTTGCGCCGGCTATACAGGCAAGCCACCCCGTGCTCCGGTTCTTCGGCACGTACATCAAGGGCAATCGTCCCCTGGGGCAGCAATTCCCAGATGCCGCACCATGTTTTCGGCTTGGAAAACTTCAGCAGATCTCCAAGGGCACTTTCCAATCCGGCTCCGTGGGGTGCATCGCTAATAGGTCAATCTCGCAATCAAGTCAGTGCGAGACTGACATCTCCGGCGCGCAGCCCGGCGAGAACGCTCAGCGTTTCGGGCCTTCTCGAGCGCGCGGAGGCGGGATGCGCTTGACCAGCATGTCAGCAAGCCGCTCTCGCTCAGTCATTAGAGGCGGCATCTGCTCGGCAAATCGCCTGACCTGAGCAGCGAGATCAGGTCGCTTGTCTAGGATCAGAATCTCACTAACCGTCCACCAGGCTCGCCGCACGTTATCGCGAGTCTCCAACAATTTTGCCTTGCCCGGCTCGGGCCGCCCGCCGTCCAGCGAAAAATCGCGCGCCACGGCTTGGGCACGCTCACGCATATGCGTGGACTCACCCCGCATGCTCGCCCGGTAGATGCCGTCCGACTTGCGCGGAGTCGTCTCCCCACGTACATACCGTTGCGTCGCATTCGCGGGGACGCCCAATGCGCGCAGATGCCGTGCGAATTCCGCCCGCCAATGCCGAAGCGTTTCCTTTCGGATGTGCAGCCGCACACCTTGCTCGCTGACAGCTTTCATGACCACATGGACGTGCGGATGGGGCTCATCCGTGTGGAGCGCCATGGCGTAGCGGTGCTTGAGAGCAAACTCCTCCTGAAAGAGGTTCTGGACTGCCTTGAGCACTTTGTCGGGCGGCGTTCCAGCCGGCATGGAGAACATCAACTTGTGGACGAGTCTGGGGGCCTGTTGGCGCGGCCGTGAGACCAGATCCGCACGGCTTCGTTGCGCGTCCAGCTCCAGGTCCCAGTCCTCCGCGAGGTCCGCCCCCACGTGCGCGCCGCGCAACGTCTCCCCGTCGTCGGTCTCAAGGTCGACGTCGCCTTTGCGGCCAATGTAGTCGAGGTGCCGCCGAACCGCGCCCAGGTCGTTGGCCCCGCGCGGCAACACCTTGACCATGACTTCTGGGGTCCGGCCAGCCGTGCGGGCGATCTGCTGGATCTGCGCCGGCGTCAGGTGGTCGCGCCGGCCCGGACCCGGACGGGCGTAACTGGCGAGATCGAACAAGGGGTCAAGCATCGGGCTCGCCATACCCTTGCTCCCAAGCCCGAAGATTCGCGGACAGCAATCCCCGCACGTGGTCCCGCAGCCCCTCACAGACCCGGAGCATCACCTTCACGTCCTCACGGCCCGACCCGCTCACCCGCTCCCCTTGGTTGGCCGCCCGGGCGATCTGGTTAAGGTTCCGGCCGATGCTGCTCAGTTCGGAGACGGCCCGCTTTACGGCGAGGAGCTCCTCCTTGGGCAGTGGCGCCAGCGACCGAAGGTGCGAACGCACCAACACGGAAACGTACGTGGCCGGGGCCATACCCCGCGCCGACGCCCGCTCCCGAAGGAGCATCTGGTCGTCGGCCCTCAGCCGGACCGTCACCCGCGAGGCGCGCGAGACCGGCTCACCACTCGTAACCCACGGGGCTACAAAGGCCGCATTTGCAGACTGCAACGCGAGATCAATCATTCGCTTGAGCAAGGCGGAATCGGACAGCCCTTGCTGACGCGCGACGGCCGCGAAGCGTTCCTTCATTTCGCTGGGAATCCAAGTCGTAAGGTGTGCGCCGTCGCTCATGTTCAGTGATTTTGTAGCAAACAGCCGCCGCAAGGCTATCCTGCATTTCAAACAAAATGCAGCGAAACCGCCCCATGAGAGCAAGCAGTAGTCACCCGGGATAATGACTCGCCCCTTGGAATCTCAGCCATCCGGCTCGCCCTCGACAAACGTAGCAATCCCACACCGGAGCGAAAAAAATGGGAGAGAGCGCCGTTGCCAGCGCCCTCTCCAAAGGGGGGCCGTCAGGCTGCCAATACGGAGGTGGCCAAGTCCCAGAGCTGGCTGTTGAGCCGTATGTCCTGCTTGATGGAAGTGATCCGGCGCGTCCGGGTCAGTCGTCCGTTGGGCGTTCGCCGGCTCAAGCCACCCCGCAGCAGGTGCTCCTGAACCCGATTCAAAGTAGCCCAGAGGTCATCTCCCAGATCCTCCGCCCGCCGGCAGGTCAGCAGTCGCGACGGCTGCATTCCCGCCTGGTCCAGTTCCGGGTACCGAAGCGCCAGCGCCCTCGCGGCGAACGCCAATTGCTCATCCTTGAACAAGCGCCGCTGCTCCATCCGATGCACCTCGCTGGCCAGGCGCTCGAACTCCTCCGAGAGCCTCAACGCCCCGACGACCACCTCATCCACTACGTTGCCCCGGTGCGATACGCAGAAGGCGGGAAAGGCGCCCCGGGAGACGATCAGGCCGTTCGTGCACACCACCCGGAAGATCCCCATTCGGAGCTGGTATGCGCTTGTGCCGTCATGACTGTTCAGGAATACGACTTCGGGCACGGAGTCCTTCAGCTGCACAGTCTCGAACCGGCGGCGCAAGCGAACGATGTGCCGGGCATGGATAGGACTGCTGGTCCGGGTGTTGGCCTGTCGGGCCTCCACCGGAACGAACCCTGCACTCATCAGGCCAGCCAACACCTTCTCCGTGGGAATGAAGGTGTACTTTTGGCTCATGTTCTCATGGGCTGACGGTGCAAACACGGCAGGCGCGTATGCCCGGAGGGCCTCCAGGGACAGCCGCCGATCGAAGGCACTGGCAGCTGAGGAAAGTGAGAGGTTGACGTTGGCATTCATGGTCGGAACTCCGAAATGGTGCTGGGCGGGATTGCCCGCGTGGCACTTATCGCGGCGCGCGCAGCGGTCAAGGATCGAAGACCGCCGCAGGCGGCGAGGGTGTTCCTCACGCTCGTCCTTGACGGCGAGCACGGCGTGATACGCTGCAACCAATAGGCAATCCCGACCCTCCTTCTCTTCCAGCATCTGCGTGTTCAATAATCCGGATATCGCCCTTGGGCGGCGCTCGGAATACGGTGGCGGATACAAACTATCGGAGCTCTGGCCGGAAGGAGAGGCAGTGCGCGTGAGCGCTCCCGGATAACCTCAGCCAAGGCGACCTGATAGGCTGTGCCATGGATCGATCGTTGCTCATGGATCACTTGGCACAGTCCGAAAGGCGTATCGCGCAGGGCACGTCGCCTTTTGAACGCCAACGTCAACTGATTGCGGAACTCCACTTGACGGCCACGACACCCTCACCGCACTGGATCTTCTGAAAGCCTTTTAACAAACTCTTGCGGAGCACGTATCCGATAGGGACCGGATCCACGCCGAAGCTGGCGGGCGATTCCTGGTCAGCAGTTTCGCGGGCTCTACTGGCACAAGGATGGTGCCATGGACAAGCACGTGGCCAGACGAAGGACGGACGATGAGTACATCGCGAAATGTCCGCGGTACTGCGCGCTCATTGATGTGGCACGGGAATGCCGAAATTGCGGCTGGTATGTCTTTGACATGAACCGCGGACTGCCCTGCGCGATCGGTCTGTACCCGTCAGGATCTGGCCTCCGCTGCGCGAATGCGAGTGCCAAACCGTTGGGAGCGCGGGCTAGACGTGCATGAGCGGACTGATATTGAAACTATCCCGGCATTCCTGGATTGATAGCCCCTATTTGGCATCTCACGAACTTGGTTCTGTGCGGGTCCGGGATTTATGTGGCTTTGGTCGTGAGTGTTCCTTCTTAAGGTCCAGAGTTCTCCGAAGTGCACGCTCAAGCATTCGCGGAAACTCCATCGCTATCATGTGCGACTCCTTCCCGCCAAAGCTGAACTCCTCGATGAAAGGTCCATGCATCATCACTTCCGAAAACCGTCGAAGCCGCTGCATCTCTCTTTCAACTGTTTCGGCATTGCCGGCCTTCACAGCCCTGTACACCTCCATGGCTAACTCGTAGAGCCAGGGCATGTCATCCCGAACCATGCTTGCGACCATCAATATTGCCACTGGGTCGCCTGGTTCTCCTGACATGTGGACGAGTTCTTCCATCATCATGGGATGAAATCGACGCATACGGCGCCGGCGAAGGGGTTCTCCATCCTCTGCCAGCCGCTCTGCGACGCGCGATGGCAGCGCTTTCATCTCTTCGGCGAGCTTTGCAACGGCGCTCAGATCCGTCACTTCCTTTGGCTCAGCTTTGGCGGCGCCGGAGTTGAGCTTCTTGAGAAGCGATGCTTCCGTTGCCTTAAAGGCGGCCACTTGGATCTTGACAACATCGCTGTCTAGTTCAAGATTAGGGATTCTACGGGCGAGCTGATTTACAAGTTTCGCGAGGTCCTCCTCGCTGTCCTCTGTGTTCATGAACTGGTAGAACGGACCGGCGCTTACGCGACTAAGCGGAACACCCAGCGCTACTCCTACAACTGGAGTATTCAACTTTCCCTTGGCCACGCCGGCTTCAAAGAGGATCCACGGACGATCGAGGCTTCGCTCGGTGAATAGACAGACCACATCTGAGGTCGATTGAAGTTGGCTCATCAGCCGTTTGTACCACTCTTCACCGAAATCGATACCCTCGGTACCCTTCTTGTCGGAAGAATGGAACGTCTTGATCATTCCGGCACTCACGCTCTTGAGTAGCTTGCTGAACGCTTCCGCAAGCTCAGCATCTCTAACATCATGGCTGATAAACACCATTGGGCTCGACACAGCTGACGGTAGCAGTTCGGTTTCCGATCGTGGTTTCGACTTGGCCGCCTTGGTCATCTCCCCTCCCTCCTTTATATGGCTGGCGAGCCACAGCGGGCGCCAACGATATCGGCCCGCTCAAGCTTACCGCAGGCTCCCCCCACGTGACATCACCGTAATGCTCAGCGGTGGGGCGGACTCGAGACACGCTGGCCGGCCAGCGCGCCTAGAGCATTCCGGTCGCCCAGATCCTCAGGGATGCCGCTGCCGAAACTTATGTGGACCAATCGAAGCGGATCCTAGCGTCGTGCTGCAGCGCCACGACCCGCACTTCACACATTAAAGAAGTCCACGTTCGGCGAAGGACGTAATTCCTTCGCAGCCGACAATCAGATGGTCCAGGACGCGGACATCTATCAGGGCCAGGGCATCCCTCAGGCGCTGAGTAATGAGTTCATCGGCCTGGGACGGTAGAGCCACACCCGAGGGATGATTGTGCGCAAAAACTACAGCAGCAGCATTGTGTTTGAGCGCCTCCTTGACTACCTCGCGTGGGTGCACCGAGCTGCCATCGATCGTGCCTCGAAACATCTGTGTATGCGCAATCAGCCGGTGCCTGGTGTCCAGAGAAATCATGCAGAACACTTCATGCTCCAGTTCCGCGAGCGAGATACGCAGGTAGTCCCTGACAGCTCCAGGGGAATCAAGCGAGCTGCCCCGACGAAATCGCCGCGAGAGCACTCCGCGTGCTGCGGTGATTACCTCCTGGGGTGTGGCCGGCCTGTAATCAGCACGGTCACGGACGTACAAAGTGCCAGCGGTGGTGGTTTCGAATGACATGATGAAGCCCCGAGATTCTTGGGCGGGATTGCCCGTGTCGGGTTCATCACGGCGCGCGCAGCGGTCAAGGATCGAAGACCGCCGTAGGCGGCGAGCGCTCTCCGCGCTCGTCCTTGACGGCGAGCACGGCGTGATAAGCTGAAACCTCAAGCAACCCGCCCTCCTCTCCTGCTGCTTTCAACTCAGCAATCTGCATAGGCGACCGCTGTCATCAGAGCACGAGAAGTCCTTCGAGTGGTAAAGGAGCAGCCGCTCCGTCTACCGAAGCCTATCTTGGCATGCGCGACACCTCTATCACGGGCCGTCGGGATTGACACTTGTGGCATCGACAGCTGGCCCGAACTCTACCTATCGCCACGCCGGCACCCAACATCCGCTGAATGGGACGTGCAAAGATCTCGCGCTCATGTCCGCAGGAACACCGCGCGATGAGGGTGTAGTGGTGGGCCTAGATTGGGTCGTCGAGCCTCATGACCTGCCGCAGTCGCTCCTCGAGGACCCCGGCCAACGCGAGGGCGTCATTCAGGGCGTCCACGGGATCTCTCTCAATCGACTCGCGCAAGGCTGCCTTGAGCCAGTAAGAGGTAGCCGGATCCGAAAGGACTTGCTCGACGCCAGGATCTGCGGCCGGTGTGCTCATCGTACCGGATCTTCGCGCTTCGGGTTGCCGGCCGTAGCCGATGACGGGCGTTCCGCTGGCCGCTCGCGCAGGGAAGTCGATGGCAAGGGCTCTCCCTTGTGAATGGAGGTCGACATCGCCCCTTTCACAAGCTCCAGGAAGCGGTCGCGATCCTCGGGGTTGGCGATCCGCTGGGCGGCAAATTCTTCGGCTGCGCGGACACTCAGAAAGGTAGATTTCAGTTCCGGATGGGC
>Ga0210391_10005237_pt1 | contig 10705 bp, 10 predicted proteins | sample IncBWC12OmetaG_FD_160573 | JGI IMG/M metagenome (GOLD analysis project Ga0210391, IMG submission 160573) | Forest soil microbial communities from Barre Woods Harvard Forest LTER site, Petersham, Massachusetts, United States - Inc-BW-C-12-O ...
TCTTCATCGTAGGATTGAAAGTGGAGAGCCCGGCCAGCTTCTGCTCGATCCGTTCCCATTCCTCGAAGGGATACACTTGAGCAACCTTCCCATCGAGACTCGTGATATAGAATTGCTGTCCGTACTTCTCGTCGATCACCCGCTTGAATTCCGCTGGGACCTTTAACCGTCCCTTTTCGTCGACGCGAGTTGGGTGATTGCCGCGAAACATGCGTAAAGCCTCTTCGGAGGCCCGGTTCTGTTAAGGGTCTGGTCTTCCTATTAGCCACAACGACAGCAACGAGGGAGGTAAAAGCAGCGCAAAGACTGATCAAACTAGGGTGGTTCGGGCTGTTTGTCGTGCTTTTGGGTCGGTTTCCCACCGGCTCCTCTTTGTCAGCTTCCCGTTCCCACGACCATAACTGTGTTGACCACTCTGTTCCACTTTCTCCCACATCTTACCCGTAAGTCATTGATTGTCAAGCATAAACTTGAAGGTAGGGTTCCCACTCTGAGAGTGATTCGGCAAAATACGAGTGCTTGTGGTTAACCAGAAAGACGACCACAAGGGGTTGGGTTTAGGCCTTAGATTCCTTCGCTATTTATTCGCTTAGATTTTTCTTGCACTCCGCGCCCGCAGCGGGTCTTCCTGTGGAAATTCCACGACGCAGCGTGAAACTCCGACATTTGAGCTACCCAAGGATCTATTGCCATTTCTTCTCTCGCTTCCCTTCCAGGACTGTTTTATGATGCGCCGATGAAGCGTGGAATCTATTTAGTCGCCTTGCTCGTTTCGTTTCACCAATGTCTCGACGCCTCTGACGCAGTCAATCAGCAGGAAGCGATTGTCCGGCTGGAACAAGCGGTAGCAAGAACCAACATCTTTGAACTGCCATCGTTCGCGATGAAGGCGGATTTGCGGCTCCTCAGCCGCGGGAAGGAGATAACGGGCACGTACCAACTTCTATGGAACGGCGACGAACAGTGGCGCGAGAGTATCAGCATCCCCGGTTACAGCGAAGTGGAGATTGGAGAGAAAGGGAAAATTTGGCTCCGACGCTCCAGCGATTTCATCCCATTTGCGATTTACAACCTGCATCAGGCTCTCGGCTTCGGTTCAAGCGCAGATGCGCCGCGGGCTGTGTCGCTCGTTCAATTGCCCATCACTTCGAAAGATACGATCAAGAAAATAACCGCCAAGAAAGTACACGGAGATCGAGTGACTTGCTTTGAGATTGAGGATGAGCAGAAATATCCGTCCCAGCTCTGCGTCCGTGATGAGGGCGGCACAATCGACCGGACGTCCTCTTCTGAGAAGGATGACAACCTCCAACCTGTCGGCGGGAAAGTCTTTCCACGGCACCTGAGTTTTCATCTTGACAATAAAACCGGGGCCGAGGTCAACATCAAGGAACTCTCTACGCCCGCGCAATTTCCACCCGGATCCTTCACGCCGTCGGCCGGAGCTTCGCCTCAGCCGGGTTGCATGAATCCGACATCGGCGCGACTGGTGAAGAGGCAAACCCCCCATTACCCGCCCGACGCCCGTCAACAACACCGCGAGGGGACCGTCGCATTCGATACTGTGATCGGAGCCGACGGGATCCCGCGAATCGGGAAGGTGGTCGAGAGTGCGGGCGCGGATTTCGAAACTGCGAGCATGGATGCACTCACCCAGTGGCGCTATGACCCAGCTAAGTGCGGCGGGCAGCCAGTCGAGGTCGAAACCCTCATGACGGTGAACTATACGTTGTCATACTAGGGCGACGGTGGCGTTCGGAAACGCTCAGGCTCTCACGCTGAATGCAACCCTAGTACACTGCGTTCTCCACCCTGCTACTGTGAATCTTTCCAGCTTCCACCGTGATCGAATAAGCTTCTCCGCCATCACCGCTCCAGGCCCGCACGTCGAAAGAGGCGCCGGTCGGCGCACGATAGGCGGCGATGTTGCGCAAAGTCAACGGCTGGCCGGGCTTGCAGACCTCCAGAGGGTCGGTGACTTGCAGAAAGTAAACCCCGAGCCCCGTACCCACGACTTTCGCTCTGCCGTTGGGCTCCACGAGTAAAGCCGACTTCTCATCGATGGCAATCTCGCGGGGCGACTTCGACCAGCGATCCGCGCCAGAAATCCCAGGCTGCGCCCCATGCGGTCACGCGTCGCGAAATGACTGTCGGTGAGAACATTGTCGAGACCGGGGACTTTCAGAAAATCGCGCACCAGGGTCACGCGCTTCATGTAGGGGTTGGCCAGAACCTCGCGCGAGGCGAGATCGGCATCATCCGGCTTGTCTTCGAGGCAGCCGTAGACAAACTCGCCCAGCACCGCCAGACCCGCGCTGGTTCCTCCGATGGGCTTGCCAGCAGCTAGATGCGCATTCATGGCATCCTCGACCGGAGTTCCCTTCCAGAAGTTGACGTACCGCGACTGATCGCCGCCGGCGATGAAAATGGCCTCTGCCTGCCTGATGATCTCAGCCACTTGCGGCTCCTGCGCCGCTTTCCGGCTGGGAATAATCAACGTCGCCACGGAATTCACCTGGCATAAGCCGGCGACATAAGGGTGGTAGTCGACGCTGCCGTGCGCCCGCACGACCAGAAAATCACCGCCGTTCGTCTTGGCGCACAGCCAGCGAAACGCTTCGTCCAAATCGGTGCCTCCGCCCATCATGGCTACTCCGGCTTCGGGGTGAGTTTGCACATCCTGAGGGTTGCCCCGGCGGACGTACTTGAAGTCGGCTGCACGGCCGGTCGTAGTCGCGCACAGCACAACGCACAGCACGAGACTCAGAAGCAAGAATCGCGGGAGTTTCATGATCCGACGACTATACCCCAGCCCGAGATTGATCCGTGGGTGAAACCAGTTTCATCGCCATCAGCCTGCAAATAGGTGTACACTGCGTTCCGTTTATCAACGACGACTAACCGGGGGGATTATGCGTCTGAACCGAGGGAGGATGTGGCTGGGCGGTCTGGCAGGAGGAGTGGTCTGGACAATTTGGAGTTTTGTTGTCGGCAAGTACGTCATCACTGACGCGCGTTACCTGGCGGCGCAGAACGCCGGGTTTTTCCTGAGAACACCACGGTCTCCGCTGTTCGTAGTCCAGTGGATCGTGACCCTGTTCATTCTGTCGATTGCGGCCGCGCATCTTTACGCTTGGGCGCGGCAGACTCTGGGAGCCGGGCCCGGCACTGCGTTGAAGATTGGTTTTCTAGCCGGCTTCTTCGCCGGCTTTCCGGACAACTTCGCGCAGATCACATGGTTCGCGGGCGACCGCGGGCTTCCTTTTGGCTGGATGATCGACATGTGGCTCGGCGCCATCCTGGCAACGCTGGTAGCGGGCTCGCTCTACAAAGACTAAAGACGTACAAAGACAAGAGACGGAGGATGGGTGGCGATCGGACAGGGGCAGTCGATGATGCTTACTTCGATGGCTCGACGAACACGGCTGTCCCGTAGGCCAACACTTCGGTGACGCCCTGCATCACTTCGGTCGCGTCGTAGCGCGCGCCGACGACGGCGTTGCCGCCCAGCTCCGCGGCGTGCTGCAGCATCAAGTCGAATGCTTCGGCGCGCGTCTTCTCGCACAGGTTGGTGAGCAGCGTGATGTTGCCGCCGACCAGCGTCTGTAATCCCGCGCCGATCGTGCCGAAGATCGAGCGCGAGCGTACCACGATGCCGCGTACGACTCCGAGAGTCCGGGTGACGCGAAAACCATCCAGCTCAAACTGGGTGGTGACCATATTATGAGCCACCATCCTTCCACCGCCTGCGTAGCTTGTTGCCATCGAGGTCATTCCTTTCTGAATCCGCGATTGCCCTGTTCCCAAGCAGCTAACTATAGCGCGAAATATCAAGAACTCGTATAGACGTAGTTGCTACCTCTCTCTCAGCACGGAGCCAGCCAGCTCACTCTAACGTAGCCGTGATGAAGAATTCCTGCGAAGCAGTATCGTACTCGACGCGCAGTATGTTGGGCTTACAGCAGACTTGGCAATCTTCGACGTAGCTCTGACGATGTCCGGCGGACTCATCAACACTGGTGGAGTTCCACTCGCCGCAACCCGCGCATTGGAAGCCCGCTTCCATGACGTAATTATCTCCCACGAATCGCCGAGGGACATATAATGTCGCATCTCGTGTCTTTATGGAGGTTCCATGATCTCGCGGCGGCGGTTTCTCGAAGCTGGTGGCGTGGTGGCAGGAGTTACAGCAGTGGCTCGTCCTCTACTCACATTCGGTGCGGCGAGCGATGAACAATCTACCGACTCCACTCTGCCGCCGTCTCTGGCCCGCTTAAGTTCGCGGAAGAACGAAGCTACTCCCATAAGCCGCGAGGAAAGGCACGAACGCCAGGAGCACGCCCGCAAGCTGATGAGCGAGAACGGGCTTGACGGCATCGTGCTCATGGAAGGCACGTCGCTGAGATACTTCACTGGTATTCGCTGGTGGGGCGGCGAACGCATGTTCGCGCTGGTTCTGCCCGCCAAAGGTGCTGCGTTTTATGTGTGTCCGGCATTTGAAGAAGGCCGCGCCCACGAGCAGATCGCCGGCGCGCCTGATGGCGAGAATCCTGATGTGCGCACATGGCAGGAAGACGAAAGCCCCTACCAGCGCGTGGCGCATGGATTGAAGGAACGCGGCATGGCCAGCGGCAAGCTTGGGATTGAAGAAACCGTGCGCTTCTTCTTTGCCGACGGAATTGCCAAGGCCGCTCCCCAAGCCACGCTGACCAGCGCCACACCGGTCACTGCCGGTTGCCGCAGAATCAAGAGCTCGCACGAGATCGCGCTCATGCTTCTGGCTAACCAGGTAACGCTGGCCGCCTACGAAGCGGTGTATCATGCGCTGCGCGAAGGCATGACGCAACAACAGGTAGGAGACTTGATTACCGCGGCATACGGACAACTGGGCTTCCCCGGCGAGGCCAGCGTGCAGGTTGGTGAATACTCCGCGCTGCCTCACGGGTCGACCACGCCGCAGGTGATTCGCGAAGGTTCGATCGTGATGATTGATGATGGCTGCACGGTCGAAGGATATCAATCTGACATCACACGCACGTTTGTACTCGGCAAGGCTTCTGAACAAGTCGGAGACAAGATGAGAAAAGTTTTCGACATCGTACACCGGGCGCAAGCAACAGCCCTCGCGGCGGCGCGTCCGAGTGCGGAGTGCAGCTCCGTCGATGCCGCGGCTCGGAAGGTGATCACTGACGCGGGCTACGGGCCGGACTACAAATATTTTAGTCACCGCCTGGGCCACGGCATTGGCATGGACGGGCACGAGTGGCCTTATCTCGTGCGCGGAAATACAACCAAGCTGGAACCCAACATGACTTTCAGCGACGAGCCGGGCATCTACATTCGTGGAGAGTTTGGCATCCGTCTCGAAGACGATATGCACATTACGGAGAACGGCGCGGAGCTATTCACCCCGCAAAGCCCGTCGCTCGAGGATCCTTTCGGGAAAGCCTGATCTCTCTCACCAGCGTAACTGGTGAAGATACTCGTAGCTGGCCTGGATGCTCTCGAAAGGTGCGGCAGCCTTGTCGTGTTCGACGATGTAGTGCTTGATGCCGGCCTTTTCCGATTGCGCGAAGATCCGCCTCCAGTCGATGATGCCGCTGCCGACTTCGGTCATGTCTTTGAGCGAGTCCCCAAAATCCTGGCCACCCGCTGCAGAAACTTTCGGGAGCTTCTTCACATCCTTGACGTGGACCAGGGGGAAGCGTCCGGGATAGCGGTCGAAATACTTGAGCGGATCTGCGCCGGCAACGGTGATCCAGCACAGGTCGAGTTCCATCTTTACCAGGTTCGGATCGCAGTTTTCGAGAAGGAAATCGTAAGGCAGCTTTCCGTTGACGGGAAGAAACTCGAACCAGTGGTTGTGATAGCCAAACTGGACACCGGCCTTCTTACTGGCTTCTCCGGCGCGGTTGAAGGTTTCAGCGGCACGCTTCCAGCCGTCGGGCTGATTGCGGATTTCTTCGGGGATCCAAGGACAGATGATGTAGCTCTGACCGATGATTTTGGCTGACTCGATCTGATCCGGCCATCGGTCGCCGAGTACCTCCCACGGAACATGGCAGGAGGGTGAGACCAAACCATGGCGCTCGATGGCGGCTCGCACCTCTTTGGGCGAGTGATCGAAGTAGCCGGCGAACTCCACTTCCTGGTAGCCGATCGCCGCAACTTTCGCGAGCGTGCCATCGAAGTCGGCCTTCATCTGGTCGCGCACGCTGTAGAGTTGCACTCCGAGTTTATCGATTTTGTGGTCCGCCGCGGCTTTGCCAATTCGGTTAGCAAGCAGCGTGGCCACCGTAACCGTAGTCGCGGTCTCAAGGAACGTGCGGCGATTCATCATCGCATTTTCTCCCGGTGTGGTTCGAAACCCGGACCATTATACGCAGGAAAACACAGCAGGAGTGCCGCAATCGGATGGCGGGAGTGCGCGGCAACACCAGGCGGACGCTGCCGCGCGCGAGTACTACTTTGACGGAACTACCTGGAGGTTATTGGTCACCGCGAAAATGCCGGGGACACTATTGGCGCGAATTCCCGCGAAATTCTTGTCGCCATCATTGTCGACCACTCCTTCGAGCGTTACGTTGCCATTCTTCACGATGATACGAATCGGCTTCTGAACACCGAGCGCGTACTTCTCCAGCGCGGGATATCCGTAAATCGCACGGTACAAGTTAATGCGCAGACGATCGTCCATCGGCGAGGGTGGAAGCACCTCGATCTGGTTATCCACTTTCTCGACACCTTCTATGTGCTTCACCACGTTCTCAGAATCAGACTTTAGCGTGGGCCGCACGACTTGTCCAAACAGCGTGACCGTGTCACCATCCACTTTGAAGGCGATGTTGTCGAACACGCCGAAATACGGGAGCATGAGAAGCTCGTGGCGAACTTCACGGACGATGCGGTCCTGCGACTTGGCTGAAGGTTGGCCGCGATCCTGAGCAAAGCCCAGCGTTGTAAGCGATAGCAAAGCGATCACGAGAACCGATTTCCTGAACTTCATGGCCTTTTCTCCTTTCGCGCGAAGGCTTCCGAACCCGTCAGTTTACTCCAAGCTGCCCGCCAGCGGAACGAGAGCCCCCGAAAGATTTTGAAGATCTACAGTGTTTGCCGTAGTCCGAGACTCTTGGCAGAAGCGACTTGAAAGGACGCGAGGTTGCCGAAGATCCATTCTTCCGTTAACTTCGTGAAGAGGTTCGTCCATGCAGCATTTGACTCCGCATGACGTGATGACCATGTTCATGGCGCTGGCTACCTTGCTGGGATGCGCCAAGGTGGCGGCGGAGTTGATGCAGAAGATCCGCCAGCCCTCGATCCTCGGCGAAATCGGCGTTGGAATTCTTCTGGGGCCGACAGTGCTCGGACACTACCGGCCGCACTTGTACGAAACTCTTTTCCCCACCACCGGGCCGATGCCGATCGTTCTGGACACGGTGACCACGCTGGGAGTCGTATTCTTCCTGCTCACGGCCGGGTTGGAAATCGACCTGCGCAGCATCTTCCGCCAAGGCAAGGCCGCCCTGTTGGTCAGCATCTTCGGCGTGGCGTTTCCCTTTGCCGCTGGCTTTCTGGCCGCCGAAGCCTTTCCCGAATACATGGGCGCGGTATCGGGCGCAGACACTTTGATTTTTTCGCTTTTCGTAGGCACCGCGCTGTCGATTTCGGCGCTGCCCGTCATCGCGAAGATCCTGATGGATTTGAACCTTCTGCGCACCGAGATGGGCACGGTCATCATTTCCTCGGCGATGTTCGACGACCTGGTGGGATGGATTCTGTTCTCGTTCGTGCTGGGGATGATGCATCCTGCGGCGGGAGCCGACGTAGGCGATGGGGTGAAGCACACCATAGTGCTCGTCGTCCTGTTCGTGGGCCTCACCCTGACCCTGGGGCGCTGGCTGATCGATAAAATCCTTCCCTTTTTGCAGGCGCACACGACGTGGCCCGGCGGCGTGCTGGGTTTCATCTTCACCCTCACCCTGGCGGGAGCGGCTTTCACCGAATACGCCGGGATTCACGCGGTGTTTGGAGCGTTCGTCATCGGCATTGCGATTGGAGAATCGGGTCATCTGCGCCAGCGCACGTCGCAACACATTCACCAGATCGTGACCAACGTGTTCGCACCGTTTTTCTTTGCCAGCATCGGATTGCGCACGAACTTTGTTTCGAACTTCCACCTGGGATTAACGGCGACCGTGATCGGCGTGGCTTGCGTGGGCAAGTTGCTAGGGGCAGGCTGGGGCGCACGACTAGGTGGAATGGACCGGACGTCGTCGCTGGCGGTAGGGCTTGCGATGAATGCGCGCGGAGCGATGGAAATCATTCTCGGTATCCTGGCGCTGCAGGCGGGATTGATCCGCGACAATATGTTCGTGGCGATGGTGACGATGGCGCTGTTCACCTCACTGTTGTCGGCTCCGGCCATTCACTTTCTGGTGAGCCGCCGACGCACGTTAACTCTGAAGGATACGGTAACAGCCAAATTATTTTTGCCTAACTTGGCCGCGCCAACCAGGCTGGGAGCACTGCGGGAGATGTGCGAAGTGGCGGCGGAAGCCGTCAGCAACGCTCCGGAGAGATTGTTTCGCTTGGTTTCGGAACGGGAGCAAGTGCTTCCGAGCGGTTGGGAGAACGAATTGGCCGTGCCGAACGCGCGCATCGATGGACTGGCACGGCCGCTGGTGGTGGTGGCGAAATCAGCCGGGATCGACTTCGACGCGCGGGATGGCAAGCCGGCACGGTTGATCATCATGATCCTGACCGCAGATAACCAGTCCCAACACGACTTGCTGGGAGATGCCAGCCAGCTGTTCAGCCGCAAAGAAGCTGTGGATCGAGCAGTGAATGCTCAAACTTTTGTGGAGCTGGTCGCGGCATTGAACGCGCCGGTACAGTAAGCGGGCGGGGAGGGTATGGTTCCCGCCAACTGCACCGCCGGCCCTGCTCATTCAAGCCGTAACACTGAGACCGCCGTTTGCAGACGAACTGCTTGAGGAACTGCCAGTCGGAGTCGAAGAAGACTCGTTCAACAAATTCAGGACAATCTGTTCGTTGCTATTGGGAGCCAGGTCAAACGTTATCTCCTGCGCGTTCGAACCCTGACTGCCAACGCTGAGTGAGACCTCCTCCCCTCCGCCGCTGGTTGGGTTGAGATTAATGGTGATCTGCTCGGCGTTGGCGCCACTGCTGTTGCCCAGATTGAGGACAATTTCGGGACCGTTGCTGGAGGCAGGTGCACTCGAGGCAGAACTGGCCGTGCTGCTGTTGTTGCTGAGGTTGAGGACAATCTCGGGCCCGTTGCCGGAAGTGGAGCCGGAGCCGGAAGAGTTTTGGGTACCCGGCCCTTTTTGAAACGTGCTTTGCAGCGTGCCGAAGGCTGCCTGTGCTCCGGCCAGATCGCCGGACTGCAGTGCTTGTCCGAGCTGTTGCACATCGCTTTGCCGAGTCTGAAAATACTGCTCGGTCTGCTGGTAGATGGAACTACTGGAAATGGCTGCTGTCGACATGAGTATCTCCTCAGAATTCGGTTGATCTGACAAGAAACGTTGTATGGTTCCTGCCATCCAAGGGCCATATCGGCTTTAAGAAAAACAAACTTTAAAAGCGCGATGCGCTCTTCATTAAGCTGGTGCAAGGCTAGCGGGACAACATTACCGGTTTCGGATGGATGAATACCGTTTTTCTGGAGCTTGTCAGCGAACTGCCACCAGAAGGATCAGGTGCATATTCGCCGCCCCAGGCGGCATGGGGTATCAGTAATTTCAAGTCGCGGTGCGAATTTCACGACTAGGTGAGGGTCAAACCTGGGCAGATGCCGGTTTCTTCACGCGCATCGGCCCGGAATCCGCGCTTGCCTGCAAGTCGGATTCAGGCAGTTGATTCGGCTGCTCCGAAATTACCCTGCAGTTCTCCCCGGAAGCGGGGCAGGCTCTCCGGATGATTTTTCTGCAGATATTCCACGAGCTTTTCGCGGACCAGGCAGCGGAGGTCCCAGGCATCGCTGGAGTTACGCGCATCCATTAGAGCGCGCAATTGGACAGTATGCTCGGTGCAATCGGAGGCCTGAAGCACGCAGACTTGCCCTTTCCAAAGCGGCGTTGCCTCACAGATCCTTCGCAGCTCCTTACGCAGCTCTTCAATGGGGACGGTATAGTCGGCATACAACAGGGCGTTCGCCAAGAGGTGGGCGCTGGTGCGAGTCCAGTTCTGAAAAGGATGATTCAGAAAATACGAGAGAGGGACAATAAGCCGGCGAAGATCCCAAATGCGGATGACGATGTACATGGTGCCAATTTCCTCGATCCATCCCCATTCGCCTTCGACAACCACCGCGTCTTCGAGCCGGAAGGGTTGGGCGAAGGCAATTTGCACTCCCGCAATAAGATTCGACAGAGTGTCCTTCATAGCCATTCCGACCACGAGGGTGGCGAGTCCTGCCGAGGCCAGAAGGCTCACGCCGATGTGCTTTATGGCCGGGAATGTCATCAGCATGATGGACAAGGTAACGACTGCGACCAGTACGAGAACGATGCGACGCAACATCTGGAACTGGGTGTGGACACGGCGCGCGACCAGGTTATCGGCGATATCGAGCCGGTAACGACCGGCAAGCACGTCCGACGTAATGTCGACAAAAAGAGTCACGAGCCACGCGGTCGCAGCAATCAAGCCCAGACCTGTAATATGTTCCAGAGCCGACATCAAG
>Ga0210391_10005239_pt1 | contig 10703 bp, 10 predicted proteins | sample IncBWC12OmetaG_FD_160573 | JGI IMG/M metagenome (GOLD analysis project Ga0210391, IMG submission 160573) | Forest soil microbial communities from Barre Woods Harvard Forest LTER site, Petersham, Massachusetts, United States - Inc-BW-C-12-O ...
GACTCATGCGCCCAGCCTTTGGTCTCGCCGATGACGAGGACGTGCTTCAGGTGGGTCTGGACGGCGTGCGGCGCTGGCGGAAGGGGCGCGGCGGACTGCGCTTGCGCGCGGCTTTGCAGAGCGATGAAGGCGATGACGACAGCACAGACGAGCAGGGAAGTACGCAACAGGCGCAAGAGAACTCCTTGAAAACGACGACGAGCCAGTCTACTGCGGTTCAGGCAGCACGATGTGCGATCCGGCGTAGATGCGCTGCTCGGCGGCTTTGTAGTCCGACGGCTGCGCGGTCATGATGTTGGGCACGAAGGTTTGCGGGTTGCGGTCGTAGAGCGGGAACCAACTGCTCTGCACCTGGACCATGATGCGGTGACCTTTGAGGAAGACGTGGTCGGCGGCGTGGAGGGAGAATTTGTATTCCTCCGGCGTGTTGGCGGGGATGGGCTCGGGATGCGAGAAGCTGGTGCGGTAGCGGCCGCGGAAGATTTCGTCGGCGATCATGAGCTGGTAGCCGGAGGGATTGGGTTTAAGCCAGGGCTGCGTGTCGGGATCGATGCGGAGGCAGGTCGGGTTGCGTTGGCAGGCGGGATCGTTGCCAGCGTCGTCGGGAAAGACATCGATGAGCTTCACGACCCAGTCGCTGTCGGTGCCTGACGTGGATGCGATGAGATCCGCGACGACGTTGCCCGTGACGGTGACGTCGTGGTCGAGAGGCGGCGTAGCGAAGGTGGCGACGTCTGGGCGCTGCGAGGCGAAGCGCTGGTCCTGCACCAGCCAGGTGTACCAGTGGGAGCCGGGGGCGTAGGTGGCCTGGATGGGACGCTCACGGTAAGGGACGGGATTGGCAGGGTCGGCGGTGTAGTCCTTGAAGGCGTTGGGGTCGGCGGGCTTCGCGAAGCTGAGGCTGGCGTCGGCATCGAGATAAAGATTGTGGGCGGAACTATTCCTGGGCGGCCATTCGGTGTAGTGCATCCAGCGATCCGAACCGGTTTGGTAGGTCGCGGTGTTCTCGACACTGAAGCCTGGCTGGTCCTTGAGGTAATACGCGAAGAAGGGCGCTTCGATGCGCTGGCGGAATTCCTGGCCGACGGATTCGCCGAAGTTGAGCGGGCCGAGATGGCGCTCCGTGATACCCCAGCTACCGTGACGCCAAGGGCCGAGGACCATGTAGACGCGGTGCTTTGTATCGGAAGGGTGATTGTGAGGCTCGAGCGCGGAGTACTCGGCCTGCGGACCCCAGAGATCTTCCTGATCCCACCAGCCACCCACTTCGAGCGTGGGGACAGTGACGGTTGTCAGGTGGTCCTGCACGGCGCGGCTTTTCCAGAACTCGTCGTAGGCAGGGTGCGCGAGGAAGGCTTTTCCGGTAGGCAGGGCATCGACTGAATCTTTACCGAGGGCGGCGAAGGAGACGGCATTCAGGAGCAGGGTGAAGGCATCATCCTTCAACGGGGCGAAGGCATTTTCTTTGCTGGACTCCATGCCGAGAACATAGTCGTAGCCGTAGGTTTGGCGGAAGGCGCCGTTGTGGAAGAAGTCGTCGCCCAGCCAGACATCGGTCATGGGCGCCTGCGGAGAAATGGCGCGGATGGCCGGATGCGGGTCGATGCCCGCTTCGGCGGCAAGGAATCCAGGGTAGGAGATGCCGGTGACGCCGACACGTCCGTTGTTGTTGGGGACGTGCGCGAGGAGCCAGGCGACGGTGTCATAGGTGTCGGTGCTTTCGTCCACCTCCGGGGTCGTGCCCTGGGCACTGGGGGCGTGCGGGTCGCGATGGTCGGCGATGGGGCGCATCATGACGAAGGTGCCTTCGGATTTATAACGGCCGCGGATGTCTTCCATCACGAAGATGTAGCCGCTCTGCGCCAAGTCAGGGGAGTAGCCGACAATGGAGTCGGATGTGACGTCGTCGACGCCGTAGGGGGTGCGCATCATCAGGAAGGGCAGCGGGTCCTTGGTGTCCTTCGGACGCAGGATGATGGCGTGGAGCCTGATGCCGTCGCGCATCGGGATCATGACTTCCTGGCGTGTGTAGGGACGGTAGTGGTTGGGGACGGGCTGGGAAGAGATTTTGTCGAGGGTTCGCAGGGGATCGCCGGAAATCTGCACGGATGTGGCTGCGCCGCTGCTATCGGTGATGAAGGTCATGACGATCGAGCCATTATCAAGCGTGAAGACGGTCGCGGATTTGGCGGTCAGGTCAGTGCGGGGCGTGCGAGCGGCTTCGATGTAGAGATGGTCATGATCGCGGAAGACGGAGAGGAAGTTGTCTGGCTCATCACGGTCACGGTATTGGCCAACGTAGCTCTGGAGGGTGGCGGGCGCGACGGTGACAGGGGTTGGTGATTGCTGCTGTGCGACGAGCGCGAGCGGGGGCGCGAGCGAGGCAGTCAGGAACGCAAGCAGAAGGGTGGTGCGCATGGCAGACATAGTATCGCCTGGGAGTGAGGAATTGCTTTCCATTCACGGCTCGCAGCGGCGAGAATGGTGCAGCATGGATGGCGCGGAGGAATGGATCGGGTGAGATCAAACGGGCTTGACGGACAGACGTCCGGGATCGAGTGGGGACGGTTGGTCCTGGGATGTTTAGCGGTTGGGGTGATGGGCGTGGCTCTGACGACGGGCGCGCAGACGGCTCCACAAGCAGCGGAACCGCATGCCGGCATGGCGACGGGTGGCGCGCATCAGGCAGTCTATGACGCGGAGCACCGGCCGATTACCGCGGGTGGTTTCGTGAAGGACGGGCCGGTGGTCTTCGAGGATATTGCGAAGGGGGCCGGGCTGACGTCGTGGCATCACATCTCTGGCACTCCGGATAAGCCATACATCGTCGAGGCCAAGGGACCGGGCGTTTGCCTGCTGGACTACGACAACGATGGGTGGATGGACATTTACCTGGTGAACGGGTCGACGCTGGATGCGATGAACGGGAAAGCGTCGGCGCCGCATGCCGCGCTGTTCCATAACAACCACGACGGCACGTTTACCGATGTGACGGACAAGGCGGGCGTGGCGAATGAGCGGTGGGGTTACGGCTGCGCAGTCGCGGATTACGACAACGACGGATGGCCGGATATTTACATCACGAATTATGGGAAGAACCGGCTGTACCACAACAATCACGACGGCACGTTTACGGATGTGGGTGAGAAGGCAGGCGTGACGCTGGGGACGTGGTCGACGGGCGCAACATTTGGCGATTACGACGGCGATGGACGGCTGGATTTATTTGTGGCGGGGTATATCGCTTTTGATTTTGTGCATCCGCCGGTGTCGGGATCGCGCACGGTGAATTACGCGAACTGCCAGTTTCGCGGTGCAGAGACGATGTGCGGTCCGCGAGGATTGCCGGGCGAGCGAGATCATTTGTTTCATAACAACGGCGATGGGACGTTCACGGATGTGAGCGAGAAACTGGGCGTGGATAACAAGGCTGGGTACTACGGTCTGGGCGCGCTGTTCGTGGATGTGAACGGGGATGGGAAGCCGGATTTGATTGTGGCGAACGATTCGACGCCGAATTATCTGTACATCAACAAGGGCAATGGGACGTTTGAGGATGACGGCTATCTGAGCGGGCTGGCGCTGAATGCAGATGGGCGCGAGGCGGCCAATATGGGGCTGGCGGCCGGCGATTACGAGAACAACGGCCACATGGACATCGTGAGCACGACATTCAGCGACGATTACGACATTCTTTTTCAGAACGACGGCAAGGGGAACTTCACGGATGTGAGCTATCAGGCCGGAATTGCCGCGCCGACGATTCCGTTTGTCGGTTTTGGCGACGGGTTTCTGGACTACGACAACGACGGCTGGAAGGATCTGTTTATCGCGAACGGGCATGTGTACCCACAGGTGGATGCGCATCCGGACTGGGGCACGACGTACGCGGAGCGGCCGCTGCTGTTTCACAATTTGCAGAATGGGAAGTTCGCGCTGGTGCCCGCTATGGAAGGTACAGGGTTAGCAGTGGTGGTGGTGGGGCGCGGCGCAGCGTTCGGCGATCTGTTTAACGACGGGAAGATCGATGTGGTGATGAACAATATGGATGGCGTTCCTGTGCTGCTGCGGAATGTGAACCTCGATCATCATCACTGGGTTGATTTAAAGCTGGTGGGTGGGCCCAAAAGTCCGCGGGATGCGGTTGGAGCGACGGCATATCTGACCGCGGGCGGAATTCGCCAGCGAGGCGATGTGCTCAGCGGTGGAAGCTATTTATCGTCGAACGATCCGCGTGTACATTTCGGTCTGGGTGACGCGACGAAGGTTGATGGGGTAGAGATTCACTGGCCGGATGGTGCGGTAGAGAAGGTGCAGTTGCCGGCGGTGGATCGGATCTTCATGATCGAAGAGGGCAAGGGAGTAGACGTACAGTCCCATACGAATTAGTTGAAATCCTGACGATACGTTTGGCTACCAGAATTTGCTTAGCCAGCGATGCCTTTCGATCGGCGCGTTTCTTTGCGCGACTCGCATGCGAAGAGTTGCTGATGCGAACGTTGGGCCGGAGCCTCTGAGGAAGGGTCAGGAAGGGGGTTGGGAGCCAGCATTCCATGCCGGGGCGTGCCGCAGACCGGGCACGCTTCCGCCTTCAGAGTAATTTCGGCGCCGCAGCACCCACAAAAAGCAGCCATGCGATTCAATCTCCTGCGTATGGGGATTCGATGATGCGGTTTTGGGGAAAGATTCGGCATCTTCGGCAAGCGGTAGGATTTCCCTTGCATCGGCAAATCGAATATAACGGGATTTCGTCACGGAAAAGATATGAACATCAGGGAAGTCGCGCGGCTGGCAAAGGTTTCGACGGCAACAGTGTCGCGAACCATCAACGGATCGGACAAGGTGACGCCGAAGACGAAGGAACGCGTGCAGCGCGCGATCGAGGAATTGAAGTTCTACCCGAACACCTGGGCGCGCGCGCTGGGATCGGGCAGGAGCAGTCTTTATGGGCTGATTATTTCCGACATCACCAATCCATTTTTTCCTGAATTAGTGAAGAGCTTCGAGGACATCGCGGTACAGCACGGCCAGGAAGTGCTGGTGGCGAACACCAACTACGATCCGGTGCGTATGGAAGTGTGTGTGAGCCGCATGCTGCAGCGCAAGGTGGATGGCGTTGCGATTATGACGTCGGAGATGGAGGAGCGGCTGATCACGGAATTTGAGAGTCGCGAAATTCCTCTGGTGTTTCTGGACACCGGACATGTGCGCGCGCTGGCGAGCAACATCGTAGTGGATTACGCGGCGGGCTTGGAGGCCGCAGTGGAGCACGTGGCAGCGCTGGGGCACACGGAGATTGCTTTCATTGCAGGACCGGCGACGCTGCGCTCGGCGCGCATCCGGCGCGAGGCGTTCGCGCAATGCCTGGCGCGCAGAGGCATGCGCGTGGGGCAGATGGAAGAGGGCAACCACCAGGTGGATGGCGGGCACGAAGCAATGGCGCGGCTGCTGGATGGCGCGCAGCGACCAACAGCGGTGCTGGCGTCGAATGACATGACGGCGATTGGGGCGCTGGGCGCGATTCACGAACGAGCGTTGCGGGTGCCGGAAGATATTTCGATTGTGGGATTCGACGATATTGCGCTCAGCGCATTCACGCAGCCCGCGCTGACCACAGTGAAACTGTCACGCGAAGAGATTGCGCGTCTGGCGTTTCGCGCGTTGTACGCCAGCCGCGACGGCGGCAAGGGTGGCGAATTCACCGTGCAGCCGACGATGGTGGTACGGCGATCAACGGGACCAGCGCCACAAGGACGGCCGAACCGTCATGGCAAAGATGCGACGGTCGAGTCATCTTCGACTCGCTAAACAACCCACCCACTCGCTGTAACCTTCCTTCAGTTGGCTACTGAACTTCGCCGTGAGGGCGCAAGCGATTCAGTTCGAGAGCGCAGGAAACGGCGTTGAGGGCGGCGAAGCGGAGATTGTCAAGACCGGCCCAAATCCAAAACTGCGTTGATTTGGCTTCGCCGTTCTTGCCGCTTTGCGAACGAACGCGGGTAAGGATGTCAGGCTGGCCGGCTACAGTGAGATTGGTGGGCGGGTCGGTGTCGGCGGTGACCAACTCGACGTGCTCCCCGGCCAGCGCGGCTTCCATTTGGTTCAGCGAGGCCGGCTGAGTGAGTTCGACGGCGAGCGAGATGGTGTAGCCGTGGAAGACCGGGGCGTGGACGACCTGAATGCCGACTTCCGGCAGGCGGCCAGCCGATAGCAGAGCGTAGTGGCGGCGCATGCGCGATTCGCTCGTGGCAAGGTTGAATTTTGCCGCTTCGCCAAAGGCGGGCGTCGCGTTGAAGGCGACCTGGGTGTCGTAGAACTGCTTGGGCAAATCCTGAAAGCTAAGCAGCTTCACGGTTTGCTGATGGAGCTCGTCCATCGCGGCGCGGCCATATTCCGATGCGGGCTCGAGCACGGTCGCAGAGGCGCTGCGAACCGGAGCGACGGAAGCGGCGCGGCCAAGCAGGATGGCCAGACTGACGGCCACAGAGTGCGCGGGAACGACGGCGTGGGTCTCGAGACTGGGCGAATTTGGGGCAGAGGCTGGTTGTTCCTGATCATTCACCCAGGGAGCGCGAACGAGGACGCCCTTTTCTCCTTCGAGTGCGCCGGATGCGTCAATAATGCTGGCACCGATTTTGAGGGCGGTCTGCCAGTGTTTGCGGGTGACCTGCTCGTCTCCGGCAAAGAAGGCAAAGTCGCAGCGGTTGAACGAGCCGGGCTCGATGCGCTGGATAAACGCTACTTCATCGCCGACGGCCTCGAGAGTACCAATCTCGGACTCGTCGTCCATGAGAACAAAATCAGCAGCGGCAAAGGGCGAGTCAGACAGAGCATCATTGATCTCTCTGCCGCGGAGCGAACCGGCGCCGACAATAGCAATTTTCGATATTTCCGTCATCCAATAGGGCCTTGAGGGGAAGAAGAGAGCGGGTGCGAGGCGGGTTTATGGTGGCGGCGCCAGGAATAAGCGATGCGAGCGAGGACGCCGGAGAACATGTAGACAAGTGCGATCAGCACGAGCAGTTCTCGCGAGAAAAAGGCGAGCAGATAAACGATGAGTCCGACCAGGACGAAGAGCCGGAAGGGCTGGCGGCCAGTGAGATTAATCTCTTTGCCGCTCCAGAAGCGCCAGGTGCTGACCATGAGGAAGCCGATGAAGCCGACCAGCAGGATCCAGATCGCGGCGACCCACCAGGTGGAAATCGGCCATCCGATAAACGCGTGAACGACGGCGGCAATGATGCCCGCTGCAGCAGGAATGGGCATGCCGACGAAATATTTGCGATCGGGACGGCCAGGATTTTTGGGAACCGGGTTGACGCTGACGTTGAAGCGGGCGAGACGGGCCGCTCCGCAGAGCAGGAAGAGGAAGCAGACGAAGACGCCTAATTGCAGGAGCCTGGCGCGGACGTCAGGATCCATGGATGCGGGCAGAGAGCGAAAGCCCCAGGCGAAAGCAAGGATGCTGGGCGCGACGCCGAAGGTGATGACATCGGCGAGGGAATCGAGTTCGCGGCCGAAGTCGCTTTCCGTTCCGGTAAGGCGAGCGATGCGGCCGTCGAGCGCGTCAAACGGGATGGCCAGTCCGATAGCGAGCGCGGCGTAGTCGAAGGGTTTTGTTTCGAGCCGCGAGCCCTGAAGGCTTTGGGTGATGGCAAAAAAGCCAGCCCCAATGTTCACGGCGGTGAAAAGGGACGGCAGGATGAACATGCCGCGCGAGCGTTGTTTCGAGCGTGGCTTGCGTGGATCGGCAGCGGGAAAGAGTTGGTGCTCGCCGGCGCTCAAGACTGGAGCTCCGCGCCTGCAGCGGCGCGCAGGGATTCGGGAGCAGTTGCGGGAATGCGGGCCAGGACACTGGCTCCTCCGCGGACGCGATCGCCGACTTTGACCAGCACGTCAGCGTGGCCAGGCAACAGCGTGTCGGTGCGCGAGCCAAATTTGATGAGGCCGACGCGCTCACCACGAGCCAATACGTCGCCAGGATGCTTGTTGAAGACGATGCGGCGAGCGAGAAGGCCGGCGATCTGGGTGAAGGCAATCAGAGAGCCGTCGTCGGCGTCGACGATGGCCTGATTCTGCTCGTTCCGCTCGGCGCACACCGGATTCATGGCGTTGAGGAATTCGCCCTTGCGATACCGGACATCGCGCAGCACACCGGCAACAGGCGAACGGTTGACGTGGACGTCGAAGACGCTAAGGAAGATACTGATGCGGAAACATTCGCCGTCGGCGGTGGCGATGCGGGCAACTTCGGTGACTTTGCCATCGGCTGGAGAGACAACGAGGCCAGGCTCCTGAGGAATGGCACGCTCGGGATCGCGAAAGAACCAGAGGAAGAACGCAGCCAGCAACAGAGGCGGAATGGCCCATCCCCAGCCGCCTGTGACCAGCCAGAGAACGATGGCCACTGCGATCAGCGCCAGCCCGTAAAAGTATCCGTCACGCACCATAAGAAAGAGAGAACAACCCCCGCTTTGGGCGGGCCTTCTCCATTCTAGAGTGGGAACGCTGAAACAGAAAGAGATGGGCCGCGCCAGCGGGCGATTTGACCAGCGTTCGCCGGATGCACTGGAGGCATAGTACCCACGTGACCGACGCGGGCGGATAGCAAAGAGACAGATTTTAGGGTCGCGACTTGCCGGGTCGCGACTAGGCGGCGCTGAAGGCGCGCGTCTGGCCTCTTCGGAAGGTCAGCTGATCTTTTATGTGGAGTTTGAGTTTCTTCAGGCGAACTTCCTCGAGTTGCTCATCTTCGGATAGCCAGGGTTTCTGAAGCAGGGCTTCGAGCTTCTCCGAATAGTGACGGTGCTGTTCTTCCAACTGGCGGATTTCATCACCATTCGGCTGTCCGTTCGCTTCAAGGTCCATAGACGACACCTCCGCGGTTGAGATACCTGGCGGAGCCGGCTTGCGCTTCGCCGGGCGAATTGCTTGATACCAGTAAGACGTATAACGCTAGCACCGCGTTCACTCAACCTTCAACATCTTTATCGGTGGAAAACGGAAAAGCTTTGGTCACTTGAGTAACCGGGATGCCCAGGAGCACAGCATCTTCCTGCGGGTGAGTGTAGTAGCGTGGCCGGACACCTTCGGTCCGAAGACCCAGGCGCTGGTAGAGGCGAATGGCAGCAGCGTTGCCGGATCGGACTTCGAGGCCGAGGTGGTGAGCGCCCTGCTCGACGGCCCAGTCGAGGACGGCGGTAAGCAGAGCGGCTCCCAGGCCCTGGCGGCGCGCGGTGGGCTGGACGGCGATGGAATCCAGCTCGCAGCGGTTTTCCATCTGATCCAGAAGCAAGGTGGCGGCGGCGAATCCGAGGATCTGCCGGTCCGAGACGGCGACGAAGGCGGCGCGGAGCAACGGCGGTTGCGGATCAGGCACCAGGTACAGGTGGTAGCCTGTCGGCTTCCAGGCTGGCGCTTCTGGGGATTCGGCGACGATGGCCAGGACGGCGTCAAGGTCGGCGTTGGACATTCGCCGGATTTGTGGCTGCTTTGGAGCCTCGGTCATGGCTGTGGCGCCTGTGGCTTGGCGAAGATTTCGGCGTCGGAGCGACGCAGGTAGTTGCCGTCGAGGGTCACGGCGTTGTTGAAATCGCGAGCACGCAGGCGCGGCAGGGCGAACTGGAAGGCATCGGCTGCGGTTGGTGGTTCCACCCGGGTTGCGGCGGTGGCGATGGCGTGTACTGAGGCTTCGCAGACGGCGAGGTTGTTGGCGAGCGACGTGGCCCGGGCCAGAAATGAGTCACTGGTGAGGAGTGATTCGATTGGTGTTGGGTTGGAGAAGTCGCCCAGATAGAACTCGTGGCGGCTGGCGTCGAGGGCAGCAGCCTGGGTGTTGGCTTTGTGGGCGAGAACGGCGAGCCGCGAGACGGCGAGAATGGGCGTTCCGTGCGGTTCGGCGAGGCCTTTGGCTGCGCTGAGCGCGATGCGGATACCGGTAAAGCTTCCGGGTCCGCTGGTGACGACGATGGCGGCCAGACCGGCGATGGTGCTGCTGTGCGCGGCGAGCAGATCGACGATGGTAGGAACGAGTTGGGCGGAATACGTCTTGCCCGGAAGCGCGGTTTGGGCCAGGACGTCGAGCTGGTTGTTGAGCAGGTGCGCAAGCCCGACGGTGCCGGTTGGTCCGCTGGTGTCGATGGAGAGAAGGATCATTAGACGTCGCTGATGGGATCCTGGCAGATTTCCAGGAGGACGCCGCCGGTGCTGGATGGGTGGACGAAGAAGTAGAGATGGCCGCCGGCGCCGGTTTGGATGTCGTCGGAGATGAGGCGCGCGCCCTGGGCTTTGAGGGTTTCGAGGGCGGCGGAAATGTCGTCGACGTGAAGCGCGACGTGGTGCAGGCCTGCGCCGCGTTTCGCGAGAAAGCGGCCGACCGGTGAATCAGGTGTGGTGGGTTCAAGGAGCTCGATGCGCGCATCGCCGGCTGGGATCATGGCGGTGCGAACGTGCTCTTGCTCGACGGTTTCTTCGTGGACGACTTGCATGCCGAGGGCTTCGTAGAGCTGGCGCGCCTGGGCGATGCTTTTGACGGCGATTCCAATGTGGTCGAGTTCTGTCATAGCTGGTAGCAAAAGACTGTTAGCAAAGTACTGTTAGCGAGGAACTGTTAGCGAAAGGCTTGTTGGTGGTTGCGATCAGGGTTCTGACGTCTTCTCCTGAAAGAGATTTTCTGTTAGTTGGGCGACTAATTGCCAGGGGTC
>Ga0210391_10005241_pt1 | contig 10698 bp, 7 predicted proteins | sample IncBWC12OmetaG_FD_160573 | JGI IMG/M metagenome (GOLD analysis project Ga0210391, IMG submission 160573) | Forest soil microbial communities from Barre Woods Harvard Forest LTER site, Petersham, Massachusetts, United States - Inc-BW-C-12-O ...
CTGAAGTGCAATTCGCTCGAGACGATCGCGCTCGGTCAGGCGGCGACGTATTTGAAGCAAGCCGCGGCGGCCGTGACGGACGGCGGGACCACCATGGCCGGCGGCATGTACGTCCTCTGGGTCACCGACGGCGAAACCGACTTTTGCGATGACGGCTCGCCCCTCTGCCCGGCCGACGCGGTCACCGGCGAAGTCCAGACCCTCTACAACGAGGGCATCACCACTTTCGTGCTCGGCCTGCCGTCGGATCTGTCGTCGATTTCGCCGCAGGTGTTGCAGGGCCTGGCGAACGCCGGCGTCGGGATGCCGGCGCTAGCGCCGCCGTCGAACCCCGGGCAGCCCCCGGCGTCTCCGCTCACCATCAGCCAGCAGTGCTCGGGCGAGGGAGGGTGGCAGGCGATCGTGACGGCCGAGAACATCCCCGCGGGCCAATCCATCGGAACGTATTCGACGGCGACCACCGTGGCGAACGCGCCGCTCTTCAGCCCTTCCTCCATCGACGAAGCGAGCCTCGAGACGGCCATTGCCACCGCGCTGAAGACCGTGAAGAGCTGCAGCTTCGACCTCCAGGGCCAGATCATGGTCGACCTGACGATGGCCTATCTCGGGACGGTCTCCATCGACGGCACCCCTCTGTCCTACGTGGCGTCGGCCGACGCGGGCGGCGACGGCTGGACGATGTCGACGCCGACGGAGCTCGATCTCGTCGGCGCGGCCTGCACGACGTGGCAAACGAGCGGGATGAGCATCGCGGGCAGCTTCCCCTGCCAGGTCATTCACCCGATCCCGCCGCGCTGACGGGCCCCTCTCGGCCGGGTGCCTAGGCGGCTTCGGCTTTCGCGGTTCCCGTCGCGGGAACATACCGCTCGCTCCGTCGGCGCTCGGCGACCGCCTGCTCGTAGAGGGCTTTCTCGCGCGCCTTGTGCTCCGCGCTGAAGCGGACCGCGAGCGCGCAGAACGCGGTGGCGAGCGCGCAGAAGCCCAGGAGCTCGAAGCAGCGCGACACGTCGCCCTCGGCTTTCAGCAAGAAGCCCGCGGCCACGGCCCCCACGTTGCCCCCGGCGCCGACGATTCCGGCGACGCCCCCGAGCGCCTTTCGATCGATGAACGGCACGAGCGCGTACGTCGATCCGCACGCCATGTGCGTGAAGAGGCCGAACGTGATCATCGCCGCGACGGCGCTCGCGGCCGTCATCGTCGTCGAAAACCAGAGGAGCCCCAGACCCTCGCCGATCATGAGCACGAAGAGGAGCGCCGTCCGCGCGCCGAGCCCGCGCGCCCGGGCGACGCGATCGGACAGCATGCCGCCGAGCGCGCGCGCGAACAGGGCGAGCAACCCGAAGGACCCGGCGGCGAGGCCCGCGGACTTCAGATCGAGCTTGAAGTGGTCGACGTAATAGCTCGCTGCCACGTTGTGGACGAAGAGCTCGATTCCGAAGCACGCGCCGTACGTCAGGAAAAGCATCCACGAACGGTAATTGGCCATCGCCTGGCGGAAGACGGCCCAGCCGCCCTTCTTGCCGCCCTCGATTTCGACCCCCATCGCGCGGAGCTCGGCGTAGTTGCCTTTCGGGCAGTCTTGCGTGAATCGCCAATAGGCGAGGGCGACGACGAGCATGAGCGTGCCGGGGACGATCATCGAAACTCGCCAGGCCATTCCCTTGGCGATTCCGAGCCCCACCACGGCGGCGACGACGAGCGGCATCGTCGACTGGGTGACGCCGCCGCCGGCATTGCCCCAACCGGCGCTGGCGGCGTTCGCGGTGCCGACCACGTTCGGCGCGAAGTTGACCGCGGTGTGGTACTGCGTGATGACGAAGCTCGCGCCGATGGCGCCAATCAACAAACGAAAGACGAGAAACGACGTATAGCTCGTCGAAAACGCGATTCCGAAGACCGGGATGGCGCCTGCGACGAGGAGCGCGGTGTGTACGAGCCGCGGGCCGAGTTTGTCGCAGAGGGGGCCGATCGCGAGCCGCGCGAGAACGGTGATTCCCACCGCGGCGATATTGATGTTCGCAATCTGGCCCGCCGACAGGCCCAAATCCGCTTTGATGATCGGCATGAGCGGAGCGACCGCGAACCAGGCGAAGAAACATACGAAAAAGGCCATCCAGCTCATGTGGAACGCGCGCATCTGCGGCGTGGAAAAGCTGAAGATCTGAATGCGCGTCGCTTTGGCAGCGGTGACGTCGATCATGAATCGAGCGTAGCCGCCTCTCTCGCTCCCGCGGCGTCAACGCGGTGTTTCGGTTGCGTTGCGTCGCGCGGCATCGCGACGGCGTGCGCCGTCGGGGGTTTGGAATCGAACAATATCGTTCCTCGACACGCACAGGAAACGTGCCTTGTGGAGGCTCTCCATCGAGGCAATGGTAGCGTCTCCCGCGCAGAGCTTGATCGCAGAGACGGCCGGGAAAGCCACGGAGACTCATTGTCCCTACTGTGCGCTTCAATGCGCGATGACGCTCTCTCCCAACGTCGTCAACTTTGACGTAACACCGCGTGATTTCCCGACGAATCGGGGCGGTCTGTGTCGCAAGGGATGGACCTCGGCAGAGTTGCTCGACTCGCCCGAACGGCTGACGACGCCGTGGATGCGAAGCTCCCGCTCGGCTTCGCTCGAGCCCGTTTCATGGCGCGCGGCGTTCGACCGAATCGCGTCGACACTTCGGAGATTGCAGGAACTTCACGGCCCCGACGCGATCGGCGTCTTCGGGGGAGGCGGGCTCACGAACGAGAAGGCCTATGCGCTCGGCAAGTTCGCGCGCGTGGTGCTCGGCACGCGGAACATCGATTACAACGGACGTTTTTGTATGGCCTCCGCCGCGGTGGCGCTCCAGAAGGCGTTCGGCGTCGATCGGGGGTTGCCCTTCCCCGTGGCGGACATCGGCCACGCCGACGTCGTCGCGGTCATCGGGGCCAACCCGGTCGAGACCATGCCGCCGATCATGGGTCATTTCGACGATCAACGATCGCGAGGAGGAAAGCTCGTCGTCGTCGATCCGCGCAAGACCGCGACCGCGGACCGCGCCGATATCCATCTTCAATTGACGCCGGGGACCGACGCGGCGCTCGCGAACGGTCTCTTGCACGTGATCCTGCGCGACCGCCTCGCCGATACGGCGTTCATCGCCGAGCGCACGACGGGCTTCGACGCCGTCCGCCACGCGGTCGCCTCGTATTGGCCCGACCGGACCGAGCGAATCACGGGGATTCCGGCGGTGCGAATCGAGGCGGCGGCGCACCTCCTCGCAAGCGCGCCCCGCCTCGTGATGCTGACGGCGCGCGGCGGCGAACAGCAGAGCCACGGCGTCGACAACGTGCTCGCCTTCATCAACGTCGTGCTCGCGCTCGGGCAGGCCGGAAAGGAGTATTCCGGCTTCGGCACCCTGACCGGCCAAGGCAACGGGCAGGGCGGGCGAGAGCACGGGCAGAAGTGCGACCAGCTTCCCGGGTACCGCAAGCTCTCCGACCGCGCCCATCGGGCGCACATCGCGGCGATCTGGGGGATTCCGGAGTCGGCGCTGCCCGGACCCGGACCGTCCGCGACGGAACTCCTCGGGGCGATCGGCACGGAGGCGGGCGTGCGGGCGCTCCTCGTCTTCGGATCGAATCTGCTCGTTTCGGCCCCCAACGCGTCCGCGCTCGAGGCGCGGCTCGGCGGGCTCGATCTGCTCGTCGTGGCGGACGCGTTTCTCTCCGAGACGGCGGCCGCGGCGGACGTCGTACTGCCGACGACCCAATGGGCCGAAGAAGAAGGGACGATGACGAACCTCGAGGGTCGCGTCCTGCTCCGGCGGCCCGCGCGCGCGCCGCCGCACGGCGTGCTCTCGGATCTGCAGATTCTCCGGCGCCTCTCGGAGCAGCTCGGCAAGTGCGGCGTCATCGACGATTCGCCCGAACGGGTCTTCGACGAGCTTCGCCGCTGCTCCGCGGGCGGCATCGCCGACTATTACGGAATCACGTACCAGCGCCTGCGCGAGGGCGAAGCACTTCATTGGCCGTGCCCCGGGGAAGCGCACCCGGGCACGCCGCGTCTCTTCGAGGACCGCTTCTTCACGCCCGACGGGCGCGCATGCTTTCACGTGGTGGAATACCGGGGGACCGCCGAGGAGCCCGACGAGGAATATCCATTTTACCTGACGACGGGGCGCATTCTGGCGCAATACCAATCGGGCACGCAGACGCGGCGGGTGCGGTCGCTGCTCGAGGCGGAGCCGGAGGCCTTCGTCGAGATTCATCCGCAGGTCGCGGCGAGCTACGGGCTCATGGCGGGCGCGCCGGTGTGGTTGCGGACGCGCCGTGGACGCGCGCGCTTCGTCGTCCGGCCGACGTCCTCGATGCGCCTCGACACGCTCTTCGTCCCGTTTCATTGGTCTGGAGCCGGGCGCGCCAACACGCTCACCGGCAATGCAATCGATCCTCAATCCAAGATTCCGGAGTTCAAGATATCGGCGGCATGCATCGAGCGACCGGAGCCAAAGCCGGTCCTTGCACGGGAGAGACCATGAATCCTACGCCTCGCTTCATCCAGGGAACGTACTCGTTTACCGGCCGAGGACTCGGCAACCCCCAGCCGCTGCACGACGCGGCGCGCTTCGTCGTCGCGCCGGACAAGAGGGCGCAGCTCGTTTACATGCGCGGGGGCAACTCGAGCGACGCGCTCGTGAATCTCGTGCTCACGCGGAACGGCAAACCGATGCGCCATTTTCCGATCGGCGCCAAGGCGAGCCTGCACGTGCCGCTCACGGTCGTGGAGGACATCTTCCCCGAGAGCAAACTCGAAGTGCTCGTCGCCGCGCCCGAAGGTGCGTCGGGCATCATCGTCGTCGACTTCGGGCTTCTGGAAATCGACTGAGGGCTCGAGCTGCGAGATTGGAGCTTCGAAAGGAACGCCCATGAGAAAGCAACGACTCGTCGTCATCGGAAACGGAATGGCGGGCGCGCGCGCCGTGGAAGAGATTCTCGCGCGCGGCGGAGCCGATCTCTTCGACATCGTGATGTTCGGCGAAGAGCCGTACGGCAACTACAACCGCATCCTGCTCTCGAACGTCGTGAACGGCGCGCAGGACCCGACCGAGATTTTCCTCAACAGCCTCGGGTGGTACGACGAAAACAAGATAAGGCTGCACGCCGGGATCAAGGCGCTCGTGATCGACAGGGCGCACAAGCACGTCCTCGGCGCCGGCGGCGTCCTCGAAGGGTACGACAAGCTGATCATCGCCACGGGCAGCAGCGCCTTCATCCCGCCCATCGCGAACATCGCGGACGAGGACGGCAAGCTGCGCCATGGCGTCTTTGCATTCCGCACTCTCGATGACTGCCACGCCATCGTCGCGCAGGCCGCGAAGTCCAAGCGCGCGGCAGTCATCGGAGGCGGCCTTCTCGGCCTCGAAGCGGCGCGGGGCCTCGTGACGCACGGGTGCGAAGTGCACGTCGTGCACCTCTCGGCGAGCCTCATGAACCAGCAACTCGACGGCCCGGGCGCGTCGATCTTGCGCTCGATCATGGAAGAGATGGGGATCCAGGTCCATCTGACGAAGAGCACGACGGAGGTGCTCGGCAACGGCCACGTGACCGGCCTCGCGTTCAAGGACGGTTCGACCCTCGATTGCGACATGGTCGTCGTGTCGGCCGGGATCAAGCCGAACTCCGAGATCGCGCGCCAATCCGGGCTCACGGTCGAGCGCGCGATCGTGGTCGACAACCATATGCGCTCGGTCGACGACTTCGACGTGTACGTCGTCGGCGAGTGCGCGCAGCACCAGGGCAAAGTCTACGGCCTCGTCGCTCCGCTCTGGGACCAGGCCAAAGTGCTGGCCGATCACATCACCGGCAAGAACACGGAGGCGGGCTATTACGGATCGAAGCTCGCGACGAAGCTCAAAGTCATGGGCGTCGAGCTCGCGTCGATGGGCATCACCGAGCCGCAGGACGAAGACGACGAAGTCGTGCAGTTCTCGGAGCCCAAGAAGGGGCGCTACAAGAAGCTCATCATCCGCAAAGGCCGGTTGGCCGGTGCGATCATGATGGGCGATCTCAGCAAAGTGGCTTACCTCACGCAGGCCTTCGACAGGAACACGCCGCTGCCCGACGACAGACTGTCGCTGCTCTTCGACATCGGCGCACCGGCCAAGAAGGTCACGTTCGACGAGCTGCCGGAAACGGCGCAGATCTGCAATTGCAACGGGGTGACGAAAGGTGCCATCGGCGCTTGCGTCGCGCGCGGGAAGCGGACGGCGAAGTCCGTCATGGTGGCGACGCGCGCCGGCATGGGGTGTGGGTCGTGCAAGTCGATGGTCGGCGAGCTCGTGGAGTGGTTCTGCGACGGGGAAGTCGATGCCGATCCGACGGCGAACTATTACGTGCCCACGATTCCGCTGAACCGGGGCGAGCTCACGAAGGCGATTCGCGAGCTCGGGCTGAAGTCGGTGTCGTCGGTCTTTTCGGCCCTCGGCGAGGGCAAGGAGGACGCGGGCAGCAAGCCCGCGCTCGCCTCGCTCCTGTCGATCGTATGGAAAGGCGAATACGACGACGAGCGCGACGCGCGGTTCATCAACGATCGCGTGCACGGCAACATCCAGAAGGACGGGACGTTCTCCGTGATCCCGGAGATCCCCGGCGGCGTCTGCACGCCGGCGGAGATGCGCCGCATCGCGGAGGTCGCCGAAAAGTACCAGGTGCCGCTCCTCAAGATCACGGGAGGCCAGCGCGTCGATCTCGTCGGCGTCGCGAAAGACAAGTTGCCCGACGTCTGGCGCGACCTCGGGATGCCCGCGGGGTACGCGTGGGGGAAGGCGTACCGCACGTGCAAGAGCTGCATCGGCGTCGATTACTGCCGCTTCGGTCTCGGCGACAGCATGGGGCTCGCGAAGGCGATCGAAGGCCGCTTCCGCGGCCTCGACACGCCGGGGAAGATGAAGCTCGCGACCGCGGGCTGCCCCCGCAATTGCTCCGAGGCTCTCGTCAAAGACGTGGGCGCGGTGGCCGTCGAAGGCGGCAAGTGGGAAATCTACATCGGCGGCGCGGCCGGCGCGCACGTGCGAAAAGGCGACTTGCTCTGCACGGTCGACAGCGAAGACGACGTCTTGCGCATCGCCGGCCGATTCACGCAATACTACCGCGAGAACGCGAAGTACAAGGAGCGCACGTACACGTTCGTCGAGCGCGTCGGCGTCGCAAAGCTCCGCGCGATTCTCGTCGACGACAGCGAGAAGATCACGGCGGACCTCGATCGCGCCATGGAGGAGTCCGTGGAGGCCACGTACGATCCGTGGCTCGAACGCGACGCACCGAAGACCGAGAACCAGTTCAAACGATCGCTGCCGGTCGTGGGCTAAGCGGGATAAGCGCCATGAGCAAGCTCGTTCACGTGGGGCCCTTGTCGAGCATTCCGAAAGGCGAGGGGAGAAACTTCGACATCGGACCCGCGAAGATCGCGGTCTTCCACGGGCGCGACGGCCGCGTGTACGCGACGCAGGCCGAGTGCCCCCACAAGAACGGGCCGCTCGCGGACGGCCTGCTCGGCGGGACGACGCTCGTATGCCCCCTTCACGAGTGGTCGTTCGACCTCGTATCGGGGATGGCCCTGCAAGGGTCGTGCGGCATTCGCGTGTATCCCGTGCGCGTGGACGCGCAGGGGACGGTGTCCGTCGAGATGGAGGACGACGGGCGGCAGCCGCAATGGCGGGTGTCGGACTACGACCGGTTCGAATCCAAGGGATGACGTTTGGTAGAGTCGGCGGGCATGAATCCCGCCGCCCTCAACGCCGCGAGCATGGACTCGCTGCTCCCGGTCCTCTACGCGAAGGCGATCGACATCGGCTCGAAGGCCGTCGGCCTCATCATCCTGTGGATCATCGGGCGCTTCGCCATCCGCGCTCTCAAGCGAGTCGTCCAGCGGGCGTTGCGCCTTCGCGCGATCGAGCCGACGCTCATGGAATACGTCGACAGCGTCGTCGGCGTGTTGCTGAATATTCTGCTGGTCGTCGTGCTCCTCAGCTTCGTGGGGATCGAGACGACGACCTTCGCCGGTCTTCTCGCTGCCGCCGGGCTCGCGATCGGCACGGCGTGGTCGGGGCTCCTCTCCAATTTTGCGGCAGGGGCGTTTCTCGTGCTCCTCCGGCCTTTTCGCAAGGGCGACCTCGTGATGGCGGGCGGCGTCACGGGAACCGTCGACGAGATCGGCATGTTCGTGACGGTCATCCAGACCCCCGACAACGTTCGCACGATCGTGGGCAACGGGAAGATCTTCGGCGACACGATCCAGAACTACAGCGCCAATCCCTATCGCCGGGTCGATCGCTTCGCGCAGCTCGCCCACGAGGACGACCACGTGCGCGCGATGACGCTGCTGAAGGCCCGGCTCGCGACGATTCCGAACGTGCTGGCCGTGCCGGCGCCGGACGTCGAGATTCTCGATTTGACGCTGGCGGGGCCGCTCCTCGCCGTGCGCACGTACGCGCGCAGCGACGACTACTGGCAGGTGTACTTCGACACGAATCGCGTGATTCGCGAAACGCTCACGTCCGAGGGCTTCGAAATTCCGGCGACGCACCAGCACGTTACGCAATAGAAGAAGACGGGGATGCGCATACGGGCGGGCTGCATCGCGCTCTTCGCGAGCGGACCGCTTTACGCGCAGACGCCGCCCGTGACGAGTGGAGGCGCGCCCGCGGCCGCGGCGCCCGTCGAGCCGGCCCCCGTCGAAGTCAGCGTGCGCGGCGTCCGCGATCTCGGCGCATCCGCGGCGCAGGCCGACGAGCTGCGCGATATTCCGGGGACTTTCGGCGACCCGTTCCAGGCCGTCGCGGCGCTTCCCGGCGTGATCCCGGTGACGAGTGGCCTGCCGTATTTTTATGTGCGCGGGGCGCCCCCCGCCGATACCGGGTATTATATCGACGGCGTTCCGCTCCCGACGCTGTTCCATATCGGGCCTGGGCCGTCCGTCGTGCCCGCGGCGCTCATCGACCGGATCGAGCTCTTCGCGGGTGCGGCACCCGCGGAATACGGGCGCTTCGCCGGCGGGATCATCGCCGGGGAGACTGCACGACCGGCGGATGCCCCGCGCGGCGAGGCGTCGGTGCGGCTGTTCGACGCGAGCGCCATGGTGGAGACGCCGGTCGGCGATTCGTCGAGCGTGCTCGCCGCCGGCCGCTACGGATATCCCAATGCGCTTCTGTCGCTCTTGGCTCCGGGCTTGTCGCTCGCGTACGGCGATTACACATTTCGCGCGACGCACAAGTTGAACGCGGCGGATACGATCTCGGTGCTCGCGCTCGGCAGCTACGACACGGAGACCGACGCGAGCCAGGAGCTCACTCCGGTCGACACGCTGTTCCATCGCGTCGACGTGCGGCTCGACCACACCTGGTCGCGCGGTTCGGTTCGCGTCGCCACGACGCTCGGCTACGACCGAACCGCGACCGATCTGACGCCGGGGATTCTCGAGCGGCTCGAAGAGACGAGCGTCCGCGTGCGCGTCGAAGCCAAGCAGTGGCTCGCGAGGGATCTGCGTCTCGAAGTCGGCGGGGATGCGAGCGGTCTGCTCAATCGAGTCGGCACGGCGCCGCTCGTGCTGCAGCAGATCGCGGGCGCCTTCGCGGAGGTTCGCTATGTGCCGTCGGACCGGATCGAGCTCAGCGCCGGCGTCCGTGCCGATGCCTATGCGACCACCCAGGCGGTCACCGGCGCCGCCGATCCGCGCATCTCGCTGAAGTTCCGCGTTGCGCGCTGGGTGTCGACGCTCACGACGCTCGGCGTCTCGCACCAGCCGCCCACGTATTTTCTTCCGATTCCCGGTTTGCGCCTGGACCCCTCCGCCGGCTTGCAGACCGTCTATCAATATTCACAGGGGGTCGAGCTTCGTTTGCCGTTGGCGCTGTCGGCGATCGTCACTGGTTTCTACGACGCCGATCGCAACACGAACGACTTCGCCTCGGACTGCGGCATCTTCGCGGCCGACTGCAACGGCGTTGCGCGCGTCGACGGATCCACCTACGGGCTCGAGGCGACCGTGAGGCGTGCGTTCTCGCAGAGGCTCGCCGGATGGGTCTCGTATACGCTGTCGCGCGCCGAGCGGCACATCGGCAGCACCACGTTCTTGTCCCCGTTCGACCGCACGCACGTGATCGCGGCCGTCGTACGCTATGACTTCGGTGCCGGCGTCGACGTCGGGGTGCGCGCGACGTATGACTCGGGGCGCCCGGACATCCCGGCCTTTACCCTCGGCGGCGTGCCCGTGTATTACGCGTTCGGCACGAGTCAGGCGCCCCAGATGCGCTTGCCGGACTTCTATCGGATCGACGTGCGCGCGGAGAAGCGCTGGACATTCGGCGCAAAGTGGTTCGCGGTCGTCGCGGAGATGTTCAACGCGACGCTCACGCCCGAGGCCGTGCAGTACAAGTGCGAGCTCACCACGGAGCATTGCACGGCGCAAACGATCGGGCCGATCGCGCTTCCGAGCCTCGGCGTCGAGGGGGGATTCTGACGGTCCATCGAGCGCGAACGCGTAAACGGGACATTAAACCGCGCGACCAAGAGGCTTGGAGGCATCGTCAATGCGCCCCGCCTGTGCTCGAAGAACGGCATGGTAGAGAGCGATCCGTGTCTCGTGGGGCGTGAACGCGCGGCTTTGTTTTGCGCCAGAGCCGAGACGATGACGGACGAAGAATTGCTCGAGCAGCTCGTGAGCGATCG
>Ga0210391_10005242_pt1 | contig 10698 bp, 8 predicted proteins | sample IncBWC12OmetaG_FD_160573 | JGI IMG/M metagenome (GOLD analysis project Ga0210391, IMG submission 160573) | Forest soil microbial communities from Barre Woods Harvard Forest LTER site, Petersham, Massachusetts, United States - Inc-BW-C-12-O ...
GACTTCCCGCACGGCGAGGAGCTGGTCTTCGGGAGCTTTCACGCGCGCGAGCCGTTCGAGGACTTCCCCGCGAATTCGATCGCCGATGTCCCGCGCCCGGTCGCCGGTGCGGCGCGCGAGCGCAACGGCCGCCGGCACGGCCGTCGGCACGGAGTCCCACTTCTCGCGCAGAAGATGATCGAGCCAGCGTTCGGCCACGTCGGGCGCCACGACGTGGTGCACGCTGGCGTATGCGGGAATGCGCGCTCCGAGCTTTCCGACAGCGGCCCAGAGCCGCGGATCCCGATCGGTCCACGTGCGGTCGAGCACCCACCCGCCCAGCGCGGATCGACGCACGGGGGCGATGCGCTCGAGCGAAGCGGCCATATCGAGCGCGTCGTCGAGCGACTGCGCGGGCTTCTTGGGCTTCTTGGGCTTGTTCGGCGCGCCGGTAGGCGCCAGATACGGGTCGACGAAGTCGCGGACGCGCGTCTGCGCCGCCTCGTCCATCCCCGCTGACGCGCGCCGCCACGCGATGAAAAACTGCTGCCACCCGCGCGCTTCGCCCGGAAAGGCGAGGCGATCGTCGAGCAGCGGGACGAGGCTCGCGACGCGCGAGGCGTCGCCGGGATCTCCGAAGCCGGGGCGAATGCACCATCCCGCGAGGAGCCAGAAGACGCGCTCGTGGTCCGCCGAACGGCGGCGCGAGCGCGCGTTGCCGGCGAGCGCGTCGAAGAGCGCGCGGTTCTGCACCGTGGTCCACTGCGTGCGATCGCCGAGGACTCGTTCGAGCTCGCGCACGAGATCCCTGGCTTCGCGACCGCTGGCGTCGGAGACGGGCTTTCCGAACGTGCGCTCCAGAGCGGCGAACGCCGGCTCGATCGGACGAGAAGAAGAGCGCGTGGGAAAGTGCGACGGCGAGCGCGCGGGAGAGGACGGATGCGGCGGCGGCGCCGCGGAAGCGCCGCGCGAGGGGGCGTCGCCGCGCAACTGAAACGCGAGGCGGAACCGGCGCGGCGCAGCGCCTTCCGCCTCGACGCACGAAAGCTCCACAGTACCGACCGGCGTGAGCTCCCCCTCGAGGACCACATGAACGTCGGGAGCGCGTATCGTCTCGCCCGCCCTGCCCGCTTTGCCCGCTTCGGCCAGCTCGCCCGTCTCGCGCGTCGCGTCGATGCGCGCGGCGATCGGGGGCAAGCGCGCGAAGTGATCTTCGTCGACGTCGACGAGCGCACCCGCGAGCGCGCTCACCGTGTCGCTCGCGAAGAGCTCGAAGCGCGCGGGCCGTCCCACCGCGAGCGCCAGGGTTCGGCCCGTCGCCACGTACGTGACGCCCTCTTCGGCCCCGCGAGGCACGACGCACACCGCGCGTGGCTGTGCCCCCTCGTCCGCGACGCCGATGAAGTAACTCCGCGCCGAGCCTCCGCCGATGCGCGGGCCGAGGCCCCGCCGCGCTAGGGCGTAGGCCACTGCACCACGCGCCACCGCCAGATCCGGGTCGGCATCCGGGAGGCGCTCGACCGGCTCCCCGCGCCACGACGAAAGGACGTCCAGCAACCGCTCCGCGATGCGCGCCGACCGGAAGACCCCCCCGTTGAGGAGCACGGCATCGGGGAACGTGCGCGCCGGCAAGTGGCGCGCGAGAAACGCGGCGACGTGCTTCGTGATCGCGACGTCGCGCTGGTACGGCAGGCCGAACGCCACGAGGGCACTCCCCCCGCGGGCAGGGCGCGCATCGGCAGGGACGGCCGGGAAGAATCCGTCGAGCGTCGTTCGCTCGGCCTCCTCGCGCGTGAGGCGCGTCGTCAACGCCCCGCCCACCAAGGCGCTCCCGCGTGTTTGCACGGTGACGGCGATGTCGTCGGGCGCGCCGTGCCCCAAGAGGGCCTCCTTCGCGGCGCGGCACGCGGCGGTCAGCTGCGCGAAGAGCGGCGCGGCGAGCTTGCCGTCCTGCGGGGCCAGGCGCGGCTCGCACACGTGCGCGAGTGCCAGATCCATGTTGTCGCCGCCGAGGAGCAAGTGCGGGCCGACAGCCACGCGCGTCGCCACGCCTGTCGCAGCGCGTGTCCCTTTCGGCGTCGCGTTCTGCGCGGCGTCGCCTTCGCGCGGCGCGCGGATGAGCGAGAGGTCCGTCGTGCCGCCGCCCACGTCGACGACGAGAACGAGCGACTCACCGGACGCGCCCGTGCGCTCGCGGCCAGGGGCGCGCGGACCGGGGGTGTGCGCGCGCGACGCCATCCAATCGTAGAACGCGGCCTGCGGTTCCTCGAGAAGCTTTGGCGACAGGCCCGCCCGACGCGCGGCTTCGACCGACAGCTCCCGCGCGACTTCGTCGAACGACGCCGGGACGGTCAGCACGACATCCTGTTCGGCGAGCGTCGCGCCTTCATGCGCCGCGTCCCAGGCGCGGACGACGTGCACGAGGAGGCGAGTCGCCGCGTCGACGGGCGACAGCTTCGGCACGTCGTCGCCGGCGCCCGCGCCCCACGGCAGAATCGCCGCCGTCCGATCCACGCCCGCGTGCACGAGCCAGCTCTTGCTCGAAGCCACGAGCCGGCCCGCGACTTCGGCCCCGCGGCGGCGCGCGAGCTCGCCGAGCGCCCACGGGGCGTCGCCGAACGGATCGGCGATCGCTTCGCCGTCGAACGGCGCGTAGAGCATCGAGGGAAAGAGCGGCCGCGGCTCGACCTCCGACGGCGCCACGAGCTGCGGCACGGCGAATACGCGGACCGGCGCGCTACCTGCCGGATGCATCGCGCCACCCTCCAGCAACGCTTCGGCGACCACGGTGTGGGTCGTCCCGAGATCGATGCCTACGGCGTACCGCGCGGCCACGACGGACGCCCGCGCCTACGCGCTCGCGCCGCCACGAACACTGAGCTCGACCCGCCAGTGCTCGTCGGCGTGCAGCGGAGTCCGCGGCTCGGCCTCGAGGAGCAGCGTGCCGACTTCAGTGACGCGGGAACGCAAATGCACCGGGACGACGTCGCCCTCGCGGCGTCCCTCGGCGGGCAGCGTGACTTCGACCGGAGCCAGCTCTTCGAGCTCGCCCGGGCCCCAGTCTTCGAGGACGGCGCCGGCGGCGTCTTCTCTGCGCACCGTCGATCCGAAGAAGCGGAACGTAGCGGGCTCGCCGACGACGACGCCGACTTCGTGCGCCGGCAAGTGCGCCTCGGTCCCCTCCTCCATGCCGAACGGCGCGACGCACATGGCCGTCACCGGCGGCGCGATCCCGGGAACCGCGGGGACCGCGCTCTCGATGCCGACGTAGTACGCGCGCGCCGTGCCCCCGCGAATACGGATGCCCTTGCCGCGCCGAACGAGCCCGTACACGCACGCGCCGCGCGCGACGGCGAAGTCGGCGTCGCCGCCGGCGAGGACGCGCACGGGCGGCGCGCCGTCCGATGCGAGCCATCCGTCGAGCGTCGCGACGAGGCGCGCCCGCAGCCCCGCTGCTTTGGTCACGCCGCCGTTGAAAAGGAGCGCCGTCGGATGAAGGAGCCGGCCGGGCGTCTCCGGCGCAAGCCCCAGCGTCGCGAGCGCGTTTGCCTGCCGCCCGAGAAACGAGGCGAGGTGCCGCGTGACCGCCGGATCCGACGCGTACGGCAATCCGAGCTGCGTGAGCGCCCCGCGCCGCGCCGCCACCGGCCGCGCATCCGCGGGGACGTTCGGAAAGAAGCCGTCGACCAGAATGCGCGCCAGGTCTTCCTGCGTGAGCTCCGCGCGGAGCATGCCTCCGAGGAGCGCCGCGCCGCGCGACGCGACGGCGATGGGCGCGGACGCGAGGTGCGGATCTTCGAAGAGCCGCTCTTTCGCCACGCGGCTCGCATGGACGAGGCTCGCTTGCTGAAAGCGATCGATGCTCTTGCCGTCCGCCTCGAGCTTCTGGCGCACGACGTGCGACAGCGCGAGGTCCATGTTGTCGCCGCCCAGCAGAATGTGATCGCCGACGGCGACGCGCACGAGATCGAGCGCGCCGTCCTTTTCGACCGCGGCGATGGCCGAGAAGTCCGTGGTGCCTCCGCCGACGTCGACGACCAGCACGACGTCGCCCGGGCGCACCTGCCTTCGCCACGCATCGCCCAGCGCCTCGGTCCACGCGTAGAGCGCTGCTTGCGGCTCTTCGAGGAGCGTGAGGTTCTCGATGCCGGCCGCGAGCGCCGCTTCCACGGTGAGCTCGCGCGCCGATGCGTCGAACGACGCCGGCACCGTGATGACGACGTCTTGCTGCGCGAGGGCATTGTCGCCGCCGCCATACGCCGCGTCGAACGCCTCGCTCAGGTGCTCGAGGTAGCGCCACGAGACCTCGACCGGAGAGATCTTCTCCACGTCCTCCGGAGCGCTCAGCGGCAGAATCCCCGCGCGACGGTCGATCGTGGGATGCGAGAGCCAGCTCTTCGCGCTCGACACGACGCGCGATGGCGCATCGACGCCGCGTGATCGCGCGTGCTCGCCGACGGCGAAGCGGCGCTCGGCGTTCCACGGAAGCGCCTGGGGCCCATCGCTCTCGTGCGCGAAATAAAGAAACGAGGGCAAGAGTGGGCGCGCTTCGACCTGGCCGCTCGCGACGAGCTGTGGAATTGCGAAGACCCGCGGGCGGGCGTCGGTGCGGTCCGCTCCTTCCGCGCCGTTCGCCGGATCGATCGGCGCCACCGCGAGCGCGCAGTTCGTCGTGCCGAGGTCGATCCCCACGGCGAATCGCGCGCTCATCCGAGCTCGACCTCCGCCGGCGCAAGAACGTACGAATCGTGCTCACCGACGATCTGCGGGAGGTGCAGCGTCTTGGCGCGCCATCCCCTGTGGCGGAGCACGCCGCTATAGGGCGCGTGTCCTTTCACGTCGCCAACGAGCTTGATCTCGTCGGCGCGAAATCCGGCGGGCACCGTCAGGCGGGCCCCTTCGGCTTCGGTGCGTACGGGAACGAGCTCCGCGTGCGAGCGCAGCGCCTTCCGGCAGCCTTCGTGCACGACGCGCGCGGCGATGCCGATCTCGGCATCGGGGAAGGACGCAATGTCCTGCTGGAGAAAGTCCACGAAACGCCCTTCGCGCTGCAAGAGCGCGAGAAGCTGGAGCGCCGGCGTTGGGTCGGACGAAACCGGCGCGGTTCGCGGATGATCATGCGCGGTGGGCGAAGGCGCGACTTCCGCTGGCGCCGAAGCAGCCGGCGGCAGGGCCGGAGCTTCACGAACCGCCCATACGCGCGCGGCGAACTGACCGTCGAAGAGCGCGCGGAAAAAGCAGGCCCAGGCGAACCAGATTCGCGTCCCGAAAGGCAGCGGTGAGGGGTTCACGGCGGCGCGGAGGTTAGCAGGATGGCGCCCCGCGCGGGACCCGCTCATGAAAAAGGCGGGCATCGCGCCCGCCCTTGAATACCAAGTTCGAATAGGGAGTAGAGCCGCGGATCTCCCGCCGGAGCTTGCTCGTCCGTCGAACGAGCAGGCCTCGCGCGGGAGACCGTGGGCAGGTCACCCGACTCGACTCACTGGTAGAACGAGACGTTGGCCACGCAGAAGTCGAACGAGGCCGGCGTCACGATCTGGCCGCCGTCGGCGCCCGGCGTGTTCTGGTCCTGCACTTGCCAGGTCAGGCCGTAGGCGTGCTTCGAGTCGTACCCCGGGGGCATGTCCTCGCTGCCGAAGCCGCCGTACGAAACCAGCGCAAAGGCGGCCTGGACGAAGTTCCAACCCGGCCCGAGGGCCGGTGTCACGCCCGAGAGGGCGATGAACGGATCGTCGTAGCATTGCGTCGCGCCCGTGGGCGTGCACACGCCACCCGCGGGATTCGACGCCTTGTCGGAGAGCTTGAACTCGAAGTTCGGCGGAAGCGCCCCACCGTCCTCCGGCAGCCAGAGCCAAAATTGGATCCCCGTGAACGCGCTCACGTCGACCGCGATGGGAGTCTGCTCCCCTCCCGCGTCGCCCGCGACCGTCGTGGCGAAGTTGAAGCCAATCCCGCCCGTTCCGTAGAGCGTCGAAATGTTGGACGCGGAGATGCACGCCGCCGGGATTGTGGTCGCGCCGCCATCCACCGGAGGTCCCTCCATCATCGTGTAGGAGAAGGATCCGTTCGGCGGCATCAGGCTCGCCATGGTGGCGGAGGACTCGTTGCTGTCGACGTCGGTGTAGAAGCCGCCGGGCTGCGCCTGGCAACCGGTGAGATCGATCTGGATCTGGCCGCTCGCGACGCTCTGGTTCGTGATCACAGGATCCGATGCGGGGACCACGGGGACCTGGGTCTGGCCGGCAGACGTCGCGCAAAGGCCGCCCGTCGTGCTCGTGCCTGACGCTCCGGTACTGCCGGTCGAGCCGGTGCCGGTCCCGGTGCTGCCCGTCGAGCCGGTGCCTCCGGTCGAACCCGTACCGCTACCGGTACTGCCCGTCGAGCCCGTCGAAGTGCCGGCGCTGCCGGTCGAGCCGGTGCTGTTGCCGCTCGAGCCGCCGCTCGAGGACCCGCAGGCAGCCGCAAGCCCGAGGGCCGAGATCCCGACGATCGCAGAAGATAAGAAGCTACGTGTGTTGGCCATGTGTCAGTCCCTTTCGCCGAAGCCGCTCCATACTTTGCCTTGGCGGGCCAACATCGATGGCTCTGCAAAGGCACTTTCGGAAACGATAGGCGGCTCCTTTTCGGGGCAACCTTATCGATCGGTACCCAGAGGCGCAAGCGAACAGGCGGCATCACACGGCCCTTTGCCCCCGCTTGCGACTCGATCGAGAGAGGGAACGAGGTCTCTGACCCGAGAAGAGACCTTGCGGACCCGATCGACGACTCTTTTGGCTCGTTTTGGCTCGATCGGGTCACTCTCACGCTCCAAAAGGTGCCCCACGGACTCGATCGGGACGTCCACAGAGTCGATCGAGCGCCTCTCACGGTCCCAAAGGTCGCCGATCGAGCCGATCGAGTCGCGGATCGAGTCGATCGGAGCGTCCACGGACTCTATCGGGAGCTTCCCCGCGCCGATTGGGTCGATCCCACGCTCGATCGAGTCGCTTGCACGCTCGTTTGGGTCCCCTTCACGCTCGTTCGAGAGTGTCGGAGCGCCGAGAGGCGTCCTCTCGAGCCCGATCCGAGGGCATCGGCCACAGAATCGCTATCGGATCGAGCACAAAGGGTCCGCGTTCCGCCCGCAGCGTCCGTTTTCACTACATGCGCGCACCCAAAGGCGTGCCGCTCGGCGATTTCGCATGCGTTCCGGAGGTGTTGGGGTCCCCGGCGAGACCGACCGCGTCAGCGGCACTCGGCAGCTCCATTCTCCGCAAGAGGTGCTACTGCACCGGCCTCATGCCGCTTCTCATCGCCGTGCTGCTCGGGATCGTCGAAGGGCTGACCGAGTACTTGCCGGTGTCATCCACCGGCCACCTCGTCCTGGCGGCGCACCTCCTCGGGTTGAACGACGACGACCCGGCGAACCAAGCGTTCGAGATCGTCGTGCAGCTCGGAGCGATTCTCGCGGTCGTCGCCCACTACCGCGTCCTTCTCGGCGAGCGCCTGCGCGGGCTTTTTTCCCGCGACCCCAAGGCGCTGCAGCTCCTTGCGGCGATCGCGATTGCCTTCACCCCCGCCGCCGTCATCGGCTTGGCTCTCCGCAAGATCATCAAGGCACACTTGCTCCGGCCGCTCCCCGTCGCGGCCGCGCTGATCCTCGGCGGCATCGTGATGATCGTCGTCGAGCGCATGCGCGCCCGCCGGCACGAGCGCGGGCTCGAAGGCCTCGAACACGTGACGCCCCGGCGCGCGCTCGCCATCGGCATCGGCCAGTGTTTCTCGCTCTGGCCGGGCACGTCCCGCGCGATGTGCACGATCGTCGCGGGGGAGCTTACGGGTCTGACGCCCGCGACCGCCGCCGAGTTCTCCTTCCTTCTCGCGCTGCCGACGCTCGGCGCCGCGACGATCTTCGAAGGTCTCAAGTCGCGCGACGTGCTCGCTTCGAGCATCGGAGGGTCGAGTCTCATCGTCGGGCTCGTCGTGTCCTTTGCGGTCGCGTGGGCCGTCATCGCCACGTTTCTGAAGTACTTGCGTACGCGCGGCCTCGAGCCGTTCGGCGTCTATCGCATCGTGCTCGGCGTCGTCGTATTCATCGTTCTTTCGCGATAGCCGAGCGACGATGGACCGGCGCGTCGCCGGCTGGACATTCGCCCGCGATTCCCCCAAACATGGGTCCCCAAAGAAAGGTGCCCATGTCCAGAGAACGCATTTTCACTCGCCGTGATCTCCTGCAGAAGAGCGCCGCGTTCGGTGCGCTCGCCGTGTTCGGGGCCACTGCTGCTTGCAAAGAAGCCCCGAAGCCTCTCTCGTGCGAGGACACCACCGCGCTCTCGCCGCCGGACATGGCGATCCGCACGTCGCTTCAGTACATCGACAATTCGAACCAGCCTGGCAAGCAGTGCTCGAGCTGTCAGCAGTTCATTCCGGCCGCGCCGAACGCGTGCGGGAGCTGCAAAGTCGTGAAAGGTCCGATCAACCCTGGCGGCTACTGCAAGTCGTTCGTCGCGAAGCCGGCCTGAGCGGGAGAGAGAACCGCGAGGGGGCCAAAGACGCCAGGATTTGGAGGAGCCTGGGCTTCCATTCTACGTCGTGCGGTGATGTTCTTGGCCGCGCGTGCTCCACAGCGCGTGCGCGATCCAGAGCGCCGCGAGCGCTCCCACGGCTGCGAACGCGAGGCGCACCGGCTCCGCGTGAGCCCCGGGCACCACGAGGAAGCTCGCCAGAGCGAGCAGCACCGCGCCGCCGATCCCGAGCAGCAAGTTCAGCGCGACGCCGGCGGCCCCTCGCTGGAAGGGCCAGATCATACCGGCGAAGCTTGCCGCCGCACCGATGGCAATCCAACCGAAAATAGAGTCTACGAGGTGCGTATTCATCGGATTTCCTTGTTGGCTTTTCGGTAACGGTCCGTCGCTTGGAGAGCGTTCATTCCGTCGTGCTGGAGCCATCGATGGCTTCGACGTCGCAGAGCCACCAGTCGTCCGTGGAGGCTTCCGTGTCTTGCTCGGACGGCGGCAGGTGAACGAGAACGCGCTGGCCCGGCTGCGTGTCGCCGAGTTCCGCCGGCGCGACGCGGACTTGCCGTAGCCGTCCCTCCCCCGCCCACTTGACATCCTCCTCCCACTCGACGAGGTCGGGGTGCTCGTGCACGGGGTGGACCGCGCCTTTGGGCGCGAAGGTGCCGATGTCGTGGGGCACACGCAGGACCGGTTCATGCGGCCCTAGCTCGTACAAGCCGGCTCGAGCGATATCGCGAATTCGAATGACCTCAGCCATTTTGCCAGTCCTTCCCCGCGCGACTTCCGCGTCGTAAAGGACGAGACGAAGCGAGAAGCGTTCCAGAGGTCCTATCGCGCCGGCTCTGGCGAATTGCGCGGTCGGGCCCGCAATGCGAGCGTGGCTCGATGACACAGTTGGGGCGGCTCCGACCGGACCGCTCGGCGGCGGCGCACCGGTCAGGCGAGCGGGTCAGGCGCGCGCCTCGTGAGCGACGCGAGGCCGGTGAGCTACGCGACCGCCGCCAGCTCGATGCGGGTGATCTCGGCGCGCGAGCCGACGCGCATCGGCGGCCCCCAGTAACCCGTACCTGCGCTCACATAGATGGTCGTGCCGCCCACGCGATAGAGCCCCGCAATGTACGGTTGATCCAGCCGCGCGAGCCAGTTGAACGGAACGAGCTGGCCGTTGTGGACGTGCCCCGAGAGCTGCAGATCGACGCCGGCGCGCGTGGCTTCGCGCGCGGCTTTGGGCTGGTGGGCGAGCAAGACCACCGCGCGCGACGGGTCTCGCCCGGCGAGCGCCTTCGCCACGTCCTGCCCATGGTGGGGCAGGATCCGGTGCGCGGTCGCGTCGTCGACCCCCGCGAGATCGAACCCGCTCGGAATCGCGATGCGCTCATTTCGCAATACGCGGATGCCGATCATCCCGAGATAGGCAATCCACTCGTCTGCGCCCGAATAATACTCGTGATTGCCGGTGACGAAGTACACGCCATCGCGCGCACGGAGCGCCGCGAGCGGCGCCACCAGCGCCTTCAACTGCTCCACCGTGCCGTCGACCAGATCGCCGGTGATGACGATCATGTCCGGCGCGAGCGCGTTCGTCTCGCGGACGATCTGTTCGACGAAGTTCTTGCCGAGGGTGGGCCCGACGTGCACGTCGGTGAGCTGCACGATCGAGTACCCAGAGGCCGACTGCGGCAGGCGTGCGAGCGGCACGCGCACGCGGCGCACGACGAACCCGCGCGCGACGTTCGCGAGGCCACCCACGCCGACGATCGCAGCCGCCCCCGCCACGCCAGCGGCAAGCGCGCGCGCCAGAAACGCGCGGCGCTCCGGGTCACCCGGCCACGCCCCGAAAAGGTGCGCGAACCCTCGCGCCGCATCGCCCAGCGCCGCGAAGAGAAACAAGTACAATGCGAATCCGAGCCACGTGTACACGAGCCACGCCAGCGGAGCGCTCGCCGCGCGGGGCAAGACGCGCATCGCGACGAACGAGAGCGGCACGAGCGCGGCCATCACGAAAATCGCGATCCCGAGAACCCGTCCCCACGGCTCCGGCCACGACACGTCGCGCACGAGGCGCGCCCACACGTACCTGTGGGTCAAGAACGAGATCACCGAGAGAATCCCCAGCGCGGTCGCGATGCGCGTCGCAGTCATGCGCCTAGGATGCACGAAAGGCCGGAGAGCGCGCGCTCCCCGGCCTTCATTGTGCCGCGCCCCAGCTTCCGGTTAGGCG
>Ga0210391_10005243_pt1 | contig 10698 bp, 8 predicted proteins | sample IncBWC12OmetaG_FD_160573 | JGI IMG/M metagenome (GOLD analysis project Ga0210391, IMG submission 160573) | Forest soil microbial communities from Barre Woods Harvard Forest LTER site, Petersham, Massachusetts, United States - Inc-BW-C-12-O ...
TTCGCGTCCGGAGAGATTAGGATCGCCGCGGCCAACGAGGACGAGATCTCCGTTAAGACGGCCGTAGCGGTCCAGAGTGCCGGTAGTTTCGACGGTGGTGCGGAACTTGTAGTCGGGACCGATCAGAGCAAGTGCGGCGGCGGTAGTGAAGAGCTTGGTGTTCGAAGCGGGAGTGAAAAGCTTGTCGGCATTTTGCTCGTACAAAGTCTGGCCCGTCGTTTTATCGGACGTCTTGCCGGGCGTTTTCTCAGACGCTTTGTCGAAGGGAAGAGAAACTACTTCAATTCCCCAGAAGCCGCGGGCGAGGTCGGGAGCGCTGAGCACGGCGGCGATGCGCTCCCGCAACGATCGATCCCGCAATGATCGATCCTGCAATGATCGACTCTGCGACGATCGATCCTGCGCCGACCGATCCTGCGACGACCGACCCTGAACAGGATTTACGGGAGCGGCCAGCACTTGCGCGACCAGCAGAAGGACGATGGAAAGAAGACGCGCAACTGATCGCCGGCCAGACATTCAGTGGATTGTAACACTCGGGGATAGTAGTCTCTTTCTGGTTTCGTGACCTCGCTCCAATAGAATAAGAGCAATATGCGCGCAATTTTTCAATGGAACGTGGGTTCTCGCGTCCTGGAGTTAGGGAGGCGCACGCTAATCATGGGCGTCGTGAATGTAACTCCTGATTCGTTTTCCGACGGAGGACTCTATATTGACGCCGAGAAGGCCGTTGTCCACGCCGAGCACTTACTGGACGAAGGCGCGACCATCATAGACGTGGGTGGGGAGTCGACACGTCCCGGCGTCTCCGAACCAATTTCGGAAGAGGAAGAGCGGAAGCGGGTGCTGCCGGTTATTCGGGACTTGAAGCGGCGACGGCCAGCTGCGGTGGTCAGCGTCGATACCTACAAGGCAAGCGTGGCGCGCGCGGCGGTGGAGCTCGGGGCAGAGGTCGTGAACGACGTCAGCGGGTTCCGGTGGGATCCGAAAATGGCGAAGACGCTGGCCGAACTCAAAGTGGGAGCAGTCCTGATGCATTCACGTGGGCGGCCCGAGGAGTGGAAATCGCTGCCGCCGATTGGCGATCCGGTGTTGACAGTAAAGCGCGACTTGCGGCAGTGGGCCGAGGCAGCGACTCTGGCGGGAATCAAGCGCGACCGGCTGGTGCTCGATCCTGGGTTCGGTTTCGGGAAACGGTTCGAGGAGAATTACCCCCTGCTGGCGCACTTTGCCGAATTGCAGCAGACGGGCTTTCCCCTGCTGGCGGGAGTGTCGCGGAAGTCTTTCATCGGACGAATTCTGGCTCGCGATGGGAAAGACGCGCCTGTCAGCGACAGGCTTTACGGTACCCTGGCTGCGGAGACAGCGCTGATCCTGAAGGGTGTTCACATCATACGGACCCATGACGTACAACGCACCCTGGAAGCCGCAAAGGTTGCTGATGCCGTGGTTGTGAACGGCGGATGATCCGTCTGGTCGGGAAATAATAAGCCATTTGGATAGCATGGTTTACGGCGATTGAAGCCTTGATCAGATAGTTCTTGCCATGCGATGTATCTTACGATATAGTGTAAAACATGTTTACAAACAATCGTTTTAAAGACTATTTCGAAAACCAATCCACGCGTTTTGCTTGCGAATTCGGCGGCCATCGCGGCCGACGTGGCTTTCGCCGCGGAGCGCCCGGATTTATGGCAGGTTTTGGCGCCGGCGACTTTCCCGGCGGACGCAAACTCGACGCCATCGACATTCAACTCGTGATCTTGGCCCTGCTGGCTGAACGCCCGGCGCATGGCTATGAGCTCATCAAAACCCTCGAAGAGAGGTCGGGCGGATTTTACAGTCCGAGTCCGGGTGTGATCTATCCGGCACTCACTTATCTTCACGACATCGGATACGCCAGCGTGGAGCAGCAGGGGACGCGCAAGCTTTACAGCATCACGGCCGAGGGACAGGCCCATCTTGCGGCGAATAAGACAACTGCGGAAGCAATTCTAGATACGCTTTCGCGAATCGGCGGACGCATGGATCAAGTGCGCGAGGCATTTGCAGGAGTGGGCGAAGCCGACGGCGGCGCCTCGGACGAGGTCCATCGTGCACGGCACGAACTGAAGCATGCGCTGCGCCGCAAGCATGGCAGCGGTCCTGAAGAAGCCAAGCGGATCGCCGCGATTCTCGATCGCGCCACCGCAGAAATACTGGCCAAGTAGATTGGCAAATCAATGAGTAGATTTGCAATCAAAAGACGAAATCAAGAGGAGAGATATATGCCAACTGAAACAATGCAGAGTGAGACTCTCAAGAGCACGATCCGCGACCCTCGAGTAGTCGCCGTAATCGAGCGGATGCAAGCTGAACGCCGGCGGCCCCCAACAGGCGGTCCGCGAGAAAATCCCGCGGACAGTCACAATCCATTCGACTATTCCGACATTGGATTTTCGATTCACCCCGAGCAAGGCGATCTGATCTACATGCTCTGCCGCGGCATGCGGGCGACGCGTGTGGTCGAGTTCGCGACCTCGGTCGGAATGTCGACCCTGTATTTCGCGGCGGCCATGCGGGACAACGGCGGCGGGAAGGTAATTGGATCGGAACTGGTTCCGGCGAAAGTTGCGACTGCCAAGCGCAATCTGGTTGAGGCGGGACTGGCTGATTACGCTGAAATTCGCGAGGGCGATGCACGGCAGACGCTGCGCGATCTAGGTGGTCCGGTCGACTTCGCTCTGATCGACGGATGGCCGCTTGATGATGAAGGGCCTTCTCTCGCACTGCAGGTGATCAAGATGGTCGCGCCACAGCTGCGCCTTGGTGGGTATGTGATGAACGACAATGCCGAACCGGATTTTCTCGATTTTATTCGCGATCCGCAGAACGGTTTTCTGTCTGTGACGCTACCTCTCAAAAAGGGGACAGAGCTTTCGGTTAAAGTGGCATGATCCAGAATCGTGCCGAGAACGGGAAGTTCCCCTGCTCAAACGCGGGCAGCTTCGGCAAGGGGTAGAGCCACTTTGAGCGCAGGTAGCCGGATTTCAAACGCGGCCCCGCCTTCGGGGCGGTTGTAGCAGCTGATTTGACCCTTGTGATCCTGGATCACGCCATAGGTTGCGCTCAGTCCGAGACCGGTGCCCTTGCCCACCGCTTTGGTAGTGTAGAAAGGATCGAAAACGCGCTCCGGATCGCGCAGGCCGGGGCCAGAGTCGGCGAACTGAATGACCAACTCGCCCGCCTCGCGCCACAGAGAAATCTGCAGACGCCCTCCGCCAACCTCCTGTAGGGCGTCCACCGCGTTTTCGACGATCTGAAGGAACGCCTGCAAGAGCTGGTTGGGGTTGCCGAGAACGCGAGGCAGAGGGGCCTGATCGTTGCTTTCCACGGTCAGGCTTATCCTTTTGTTCTCGAGTTTGAATCCTTCCATTTGAACCGCCCGCTGCAACAGCGGCTTCAGTTCAAGCGGGCTCTTTTCTCCGGGAGTCTGTTGCGAGAAGCTCAGCAGATCGCTGACCAGCTCGCGAGTGCGCCGGGCCTGCTGGCCGATTTTTTGCGCATTGGCAAGTTGCTCGCGGCTGAGGTTGCTGCTGGCAGCCATCCGTTCGGAGCTGCTTAGGATGGCGGAGAGCGGGTACTCCAGTTCGCCGGCGGCGAGTGCGACCAGTTCTCCGAGCGAAGCCAGCTTGGCCTGTTGGATTACCCTCCCCTGCAGGCGCCGGAGGTTGTCAAAGCTTTTGCGCGAATGCTTGAGCAGGTGCACCAACCGCTGGTCCAGCAGATGTTGTTTGAGAAAAACGACAAAGGCGAGAAGAGCGACGCCGCCCATGGCCACGGTAAAGCGGACGTGGCGCAGATGAGGCTGATCGTGGCTCAGAAACAGCGCCCAATATCCCATGACCGGAAGCGAGAGCAGGGCCAGTTTCGCAAGTTGAGAAGCGACCGGGCGGCGATCACGAGCGATCGCGGGAATCATTTGGATATCACCCAGGCAGGCGCGGCCGGAGATGGCGACCCACAGGAACGCGAGGGCAGCTGCAAAAAATGGAAGATCGTAGATTCCGCCACTCTTGTAGGTGCCACGCGTGATTGCGGCATTGATGGCTTCCGAGGAGAACGTGTAGAGAGCGGCGGCGGCGAAAATGTTGCGATAAAGTACGCGCCACGGTCCCGAGCTGGTGAAGAAGGCAGAGGAGGACACGGCAATCAAGATCACGCCTTCGATCAGATACAGCAGATCCCAGCGCGGGCTGTAAGCCGCGACATTGATGACGACATATTCCTCGGGAAAAACGAAGAAAGCGTAAACCACAACCCACCACACCAGCAGGATGAAGACATTCAGCATGCTGAGCAACATCCCCTCGCTGTCATCGGCCTGATGGGGGCGGAGCGCCACGGCCGCCATGATCGGGACAATGTGCAGGAACAATATGATGTCGCCCTGGAAGGGATCGGGCATGGGTTTGTGCAGCACCACTTCGAACCACACCCAACACGCCTGATTGCAAGACCACATAGCAATGCCCGCCGTCATAAGACTCCAGAACAAGCGGGTATGACCTCGGCTATCGTAGGCGTTCCTGGCGCAAAGCGCGGTGGCCGCCAGAATGACTAGCAGCGGCGCCCCGTCCCCCAAAGCAACACGAAAATATGGGCTGGGAAACACTGCGGGAGCCACGGCAAAGGCCACCAACAGACCAATTCCGACGACGAGCGACGAGATGTGGTTGCGAGACACCACCCTGCATCATATGACGTTCGTCGCGAGATGTTTAGATCACCGGCTGGTTACCTATGGTTACTGGAGTAACCTCGGGGGTTGATTTAGAATCGCGGGTGGTTCCCCCCGGCATTCGGACCGGGTTGAGGAGGCACCATGCGAACCGCCCCTCGGCTGCTGGGATATGCATCCCTGTCTTGCATTCTTGTAATCCTCGTTCAGACGGCCTTCGCTCAGACAAATAGTCCCCCTTCCGATCCGCGCGAGATGGTGACGCGGGAGCCGGCCACTCTCACCAAACCGGCTGACCGTTCCGCCGCACTCGATCTTCTTGATCGCGCCCGGCAAAATTTAAATCTGCACGACATCTCCACTCCCTACGCGCTCAAAGTTTCGTTCGAAACCAGTGGCACGGCGCAGATGGAGGGCGAATGGACGATGGATGAAATATCCGACGGTGGTTCGCACTGGCGTTGGACAGCGCAGTTACAGGATTTGGCCGTGATTCGCATCGGTGCCGACGGCCGCGTTTACGGCACGAATCCTAACGAGCCAGTCCCTTTGCGCGTGCAGTTGGTCCGTTCTGCACTGCATTGGCCGATCACACGCAATGCGGGTGCATCCGCGATTCGCGAAGCCGACGTCGAGCGCGACGGCAAGACGATGTCATGCCTGTTGCTCAGCGCTTCGATCCCGCCGAATCCCGCGCCGCGCTCGTGGGTGGAGAGGGAATACTGCGTCGATCCCACCGGCCGCTTGCAGATGTGGTCGGAAGCTCCTGGAATTTACGCGGTCTACGATTACAGCGGCGCCACGTCTTTTCGTGGCCACACTCTACCGCGGCAAATTTCCATTTTCGAAGACGGACAGCTCGCGGTGCACGTGCGCGTGGAAAGCTTCGAAGACGCGCCCAGCCTTGATCCGAGTCTTTTCAAGCCGATGCCGGAAATGCCGGACGCGGGCGAATCGTTCACGCTGGCGTCGCCCAGTCGCTTTCCGATGCGCGTCGATCCCTCCGATGGGCCGACCTCAGCTTTTTTCCAGCCCGTGATCGTGCACGCCATTCTGGATGCGCAAGACGGCCACGCGCTCGACGCCGAGACGCTACAGAACTCCGACCCGAACTTGAGCCGAGCGGCGCTGGATCTGGTGCGGAGCACGTCTTTTCCGCCGTCGGGATTTCAGCAGGAAGCTTTTATCAACGTGCAGTTTCACATGCCGGCAGCGAGATTAGACGGTCCGCCGATATTCCATTCTTCAGTGCATTGGGTGATTTGGGATCGTCGCGGCAAAGTTCCGCCGGTGAAACGGCCACCTCACTCCGGGAACTAATTCTTCTTCGACTTTCTCTTGGCATCGTCGTTGCCCGGAAGTTCTCCCAGGAAGTGCTGAACTTTGGCGATGACGGTGAACTGTTTGCCGGCGCGCTCAACGGTGAGTTTGCGTTCCTGGCCAGGAGAACCTTCCAGCAGAGCCCAGACTTCCCCAAGAGTAAGGTCGGCGACGGGTGTGTCACCGACGGCGACAAGATGATCGCCGGTTTGAACGCCGGCCACCGACGGTTTGCCATCGAAGTCGGCGAGGCCGGCGATAGTGAACGCGTTGTCGCCTTCCGGGCGAAGTATGAGGCCGGCGACGTCGAAGTCCGGGAATCGTACTGTGCGTCCGATGTCGTAATAGACAGTCGAGTGGGCATAGTCGAGGCCGACGCGGTAGTTCATCAGGGCCTCGTAGCCGAGAACGGCTGCGGTCGCAAAGCGGATCGACCGATCAGAGGGGAAATCAGTTACCGCCACATCGGTGAGAAACAGCGGCCCGTATTGCACGCGATCCACGCGCATCAGCCGCCAGTTCGATTCACTACTCGATTCTCCTGTGTTGAATGGGCCGACGGCTCCCGTCATGTGCGGCCAGTCCGGGTGAGCGCTTGAGAGCTTGTCGAATAATTCTGTTGATAGAAAATTGATGGAAGAACCCAAGTCGAGGCCGAGATCGTGGTTCTTGTTTTCCATTTTGCTGGGAATCCGGATGAGCCCGTCGGCGTTAAGGAGCATCTTGTCCTTCACTCCGTTGAATTTCAGGAGTCCGGGCAGGCCGATGGTGAACTCGCGGTCGGGAAAATTGAAGAGCACGTCGTAATTGCGCAGTACAGTCGAGGGGATGTTCATCTCGGCGCTCATGCCTGGAGCGAGTGCCGGCGTGGCGGCGATTCTTATTTCTTTAGTCTTTTCTCCAACTTGGGAAAGAACAATTTTCATTCCGCCGATCGCAATTTCGAGCGCAATGTCCGGCGACTTCGGCGTGCCGGAGCAGATTTGCCCGTTGCAAACGACATTGAGTCCCAGCAGACTCGCGACGCGCCGGTTCATGGTGAGATCCGGATTGCCGTTGTCCACCCAGCCGCGGACCCGCTCCGTCGAGCCGTCAGGCAGCGGGAGATCTACGTCGACTACGACGCGCCCCTGGTCAAGAGCCATGGGAACAGTGGCCGAAGCAGCCGCGGTCTTGCCAGCGTTTTGTGCGAGGACGGCTGTGCCCAGAATTAGGATAAGAACCACAGGGGCAGCCTTGAATCGCATAAGAAGATTGTAGCGGGTGCTGCAGCGCTCCTACGCTAGAGCAAGCATCCGCCGCGTGTAATCCGTCGCGGCAATCGAGTAGGTCAGAGTTCTTGCGGCAACTGCTAGAATTGCCCTGTCATGGCATTCCCCGCCAACCGCATGCGCCGTTTGCGGCGTAGTGAAACGCTTCGTGCTCTCGTCCGCGAGACCCGGCTTACTCCCGAATCTCTCGTTTATCCACTATTCATTTGTCCCGGAAGTGGAGTCCGTAAAGAAGTGCGCTCCATGCCGGGCGTCTACAACCTTTCGGTGGATGAGGCGGTGAGAGAAGTGCGAGACGCGCGCTCGCTCGGAGTGCTGTCGGTCATTTTGTTCGGGCTGCCCGAGAAGAAAGACGAAGTGGCGACCGGTGCCTGGGCCGAGGACGGCATCGTGCAGAAAGCGACCCGCGCCATCAAAAGTGAAGTGCGAGATGTGCTGGTGATGGGCGATGTCTGCTTGTGTGAATACATGTCGCATGGGCATTGCGGAATCGTGAAAGTGAGTGACAACGCGGAGCCGCAATCGTTAGGTGCGGCCGCAGCGGCACCACCGGCCACCGGGGAATTCGAGATCGTGAATGACGCCAGCCTGGAGTTGCTGGCGCGGACCTCAGTTTCGCTGGCGCGATCGGGTGTGGACATCATCGCGCCCTCCGACATGATGGACGGCCGGGTCGGTGCGATTCGGGTGGCGCTTGACCTTGCCGGCTTCGAAAATACTCCGATTCTTTCCTATGCGGCGAAGTTCGCCTCCGGATTCTACGGACCATTCCGCGAGGCGGCGGATTCCGCGCCCCAGTTCGGCGATCGCCGTTCCTACCAGATGGACCCGGCAAACCTTCGTGAGGCGATGCGCGAGATCGAGTTGGATATTGAAGAAGGTGCGGACATGATCATGGTGAAACCGGCCATGCCGTACCTGGACGTAATTGCCGCCGCCCGCGACCGCTTCGACCTGCCTCTGGCGGCCTACCAGGTATCGGGCGAGTACGCGATGATCGAAGCCGCCGCTCGCAACCAGTGGATTGACCGCGACCGCGTGATGATGGAATCGCTCATCTGCATCCGCCGCGCCGGGGCGAGCATGATTTTGACTTATTACGCCAAGGAAGCTGCGAAGCTGCTGGCTTAGCCCGCTGCGAGGAAAATCCGGCGTAGTACAGGGCGCTCCTTCTTCGACGCCGTAAGTTGTTCAAAATAAACCTATTCATCAAGTCCGCGAGCTGTTCAGGACTACGCTTGCGTCCGACTCGTCAATCCATCGTCAATCCATCGATCTTTTAACAATAAGACGCGCCGAACTGTTGTAAAATCCGCCATTCGGGGGGAAGGCTCGGTGCGCTACCCAAAGTTCTCGTCGGCGGAATTAGTGCAGCTGTGCGCTGGCTCGACCGACGAGAGGGCGTGGGCCGAATTCATCCGGCGATTTCAGGTGGTGATTGCCGCCGCCGTCCTCAGGACTGCCCGCCGCTGGGGTGAACCGTCTCGCCCGCAGCTGGACGACCTCATCCAGGACACCTACCTGAAGCTCTGCGAGAACAACAGCCGTTTGCTGCGATCGTTCCAGCCGCGGCACGAAGATTCGATTTATGGATTCTTGAAGGTGGTCGCGGTCAATGTCGTCCACGATCATTTCAAGTCGCTCTTGGCCGCGAAACGGGGTGCAGGGCACACCGAAGCGCTCGATGAGATAGGACGCCTCCAAGACAGCCTCAGAACCGCCATCGCCGATAGCTCCGATGCAGTAAGCCGGCGCCTTCAGATCGAGCAGATCGACAGAGTTCTCCGACTGGTCACCGCCGGGAAGGATCAGGAAAGAAAGTGCACAATTTTTTGGCTTCGTCACCGGCAAGGATTTACCGCCAGTGAGATCGCTGCTATGCCCACGATCGGACTGACCACCGAAGGCGTTGAGAGCGTCCTTCTGCGCCTGGCGGCCATGATTCGCAGTCACTTCATAAGTTCAAGCCCCCACCGGCAAGTGAAGGTTCTGAACCGGCAAAATCGTTCTTAAAGATGGGGAGTTAGTCTTTGGAAGGAAGTCCCAATTCCAGCGAGCATCTCGGAACCGCGGACATGGCCAGGCTGCTGGAGGAATTCCGCCAGCGACCTGACGCCGCACTGAACGCGGCCGACTTCAATCCTCATCTGGCTGCCTGTGCCACCTGCCGGGAGCAATTCGAGGACTTGGCATCGCTGGAGCGCCAGCTGACGAGTCTGAGAAGTGTTAAGTCAGGGCCGCGCGAGGGCGACTGTCCGCGTGTGGAGGTGTGGCGTGAGATTGCCTGTGCTCCGACGCCAGCCGGCGAAACGCTGGTATACATCGAACACGCGAGCCGGTGCGATCATTGTGGTCCCCTGCTGCGCGACGCCGTATCCGAATCGACCGTTCTAAACGGGGAGTTGAGTGAGGAGGAACGCGAGCGTATCGCGTCCCTGGAGAGCGCGCACGCGCGGTGGCAGCAGAAGCTGGCGCAGCGAATCGCTGGAACGCAGCATTCGAAGCCCGATCGGGAATCTCCGCGATGGTGGCAGAGGTGGCCGAGCGGTCCGCGTCTGGCAATGGCGGGAGCAGCGCTTCTAGCCCTGGTTGGCGTGGGATTGTGGATGGCAGTCCATCAGGGTCAGCTTTATCAGAGCCTATTCCAGCGCAACCAGCCCGCAACCGCCGACCGGTTCCTCGCCAGCGCTTACACCGAACAGCGCACCTTGGAACTCAGAATTGCAGGCGCCGATTATGCTCCTCTACGCGTATCGCGCGGACCGGCCGCCTCCTTTACCAGCAAGCCGCCCTCGCTGTTGAAAGCCGAGGCGTTGATTGCCGCCCAGGTTGTATCCCATCCCTCGGACCCTTCATGGCTCCAGGCACAGGCACAGGCAGACATGCTTGAAGGCAAGTACGACGCGGCCGTCGAAACTTTGCGCCGCTCGCTGGAGTTAGAGCCGAATTCGCCGGCCCTCCTGACCGACCTCGCCACCGCTTACTTCGAGCGCGCCCAGTCGGAAGGCAAGAAGGACGATCTCGGCGCAGCTTACGAATACCTCAGCCAAGCCCTGAAATTGCTCCCTGACGATCCCGTGGCCCTCTTCAACCGCGCCGTTGTCGCGGGAAACTTGTTCCTTTTTCAGCAAGCGCTCGATGACTGGGAGCATTACCTGCGCGTGGATCCCGCATCGGAGTGGGCGGAAGAAGCCCGCAACCGCGCCAATGCCGTGCGCGAAAAGTTAAAAGACCACCAGAGCAAAGCGAAGCCGCTGCTGACTCCTGCCCAGGTGGCGGACGCGGCCACCAGCACCAGCCTCAGTTCCGAAGTCGACGAGCGTGTCGAGGAGTATCTCAACGAGGCAGTCCGCTCCTGGTTACCCCAGGCGTTTCCAGAAGCCGGAA
>Ga0210391_10005244_pt1 | contig 10697 bp, 9 predicted proteins | sample IncBWC12OmetaG_FD_160573 | JGI IMG/M metagenome (GOLD analysis project Ga0210391, IMG submission 160573) | Forest soil microbial communities from Barre Woods Harvard Forest LTER site, Petersham, Massachusetts, United States - Inc-BW-C-12-O ...
ATTCGCCGAGGGCAGCAACTTGGAATGAGCGATCTGCGAATGGGCCAGCGCATCCGCGACGCGCGCCTGCGCCTGCGCCAGAGTCGGACTGTCTTTGAGACCGGCACGGATCAAGCGGTCGAGCTGCGGATCGTTGAAGGATTGCCACCAACCGTCGGCGACCGGGTCGACCGGCGCGCCGCTCAAGCCCACACGCGCATTGGCCAGCGCCGCCGGGTGCGCAGATTCCTTCGGCGGCAAAACGCATCCCACCAGCAGGACGCTTAACAACAGGAGAGCGCTTTTGAAGGACATGGCTTTTACGCCTCCGCCGCCGCGATGCTCGGATCGACATGCTCGTGCAGCGTGCTATTGAGCTTGGTCAATAGACGCAGCAATTCCTGAACCTCGGCCTTGCTGAAGTCGGTTAAGACTTCGTTGAGCTTGTCGACCATCAAGGGAATGAGCGATTCAATCGTGTCGCGGCCGAGCGGTGTCAGCTGCAACTCCACCTTGCGCCGATCGCGATCGCGTCGTACGCGTTCCAACAGGCCGCGCTCGGCGAGCTGATCGATGACGCGGGTGAGCGCGCCGCTGTCGTGACGATATTGGAGGCAGATGTCCTTCGGGTTGACCGCGATGCCATCGCGCAGCGCTGCCAGCACGACGTACTGGATCCAGCTGAATCCGCGCTGCACGATCATCGGTTCCATGATGTCGAGGAACAGGGAATGCGCGCGTTTTACCAGATAGCCCACGCTCATCTGCGCCTTGTAGGTGGAAACCTGATAATGCTGCTTAGACATTTAATGCCCCGGCAATTACTGCTAAGGCAGCTATTATGCGCCGCATGGTGCCGTTGTCAATCGACAACAATCATCATTAGAATCATAAGCTTGGGTTCAAATGGACCCATCAGCCGCTTAGGGCGGCAATACCAAAATTGCATATGGAGATTCGCGCCCAGTATCAAAGCCCGCGCGATGGCCCACAGGCGGGCACCACTTCTAGGCCAGGGCCGGTTTAAATGGGCCGGCCCTCAATCACGGTGGTTCCCGTGGGCGATGTGGTTGGAATCGCTTCGGTGAGTTCAAACCCGGAAGCGCGATAGAGCGCGCGGTATTCGTCTTCCGTGCGCTCGCAGCCGCCTGTCATCAACAGCATGTTGAGGTCGGAGAGCAACGGATACGCGATCCCCGCGGACGGGCGCAACATGGTCTCGAGCAGAATCAGCCTTCCGCGCGGCGCAATTGCTGCTCGCACCACCTTGAGAATCGCCACGGTGGTTGCATCGTCCCAGTCGTGAATGACCCTGGACAACAGGTACGCATCGGCCCCGGCGGGAACTTCCTTAAAAAAATCGCCGGATAGGACCTTGCAACGCTCGCCGAGCCCGGCTTGCGCCATGGTCTTCTGACCGCCCGCCTGAGCGTGTCGCAGATCGAACAAGATGCCGTGCAGACGTGGATTGCGCCGCAGGATTTCCGCGAGGATTGTTCCGTGACCGCCTCCTACATCGACAAGCTTCGACGCCCAGGAAAAGTCGTACGCGTCGAGCAGGCCGGTCATGTGCAGTACGGAGAAGGAGGTCATGACGGCGTTGAAAAGCTGGATTCGTTCAGGATCGCGCTGCAGCCACTCGAAGAGGCCTTGGTCGCCTGCTAGCTTCTGAATGGCGCTTTGACCGGTTTTGACCGAGTCGAGAAAGAGCTCGATGACATCTGTTCCGGCATCGCCGCCAAAGAAGCGCGCGGCCGCGTGCAATGAACCTGGCGCATCACGCCTCAGGAATTCGCCCAGCGGCGCGAGTTCAAAGCGGCCTTGGGAATCTTCTGCAAAGACTCCAAAGGCGGTAAGCGCTCGCAGCACGCGGCGCAGAAACGGAGCGTTGGCGCGGGTCTTTTCGGCAATCTGCTCGGCGCTTTTCGGGCCATCGGCAAGCAAGTCGGCAACTTCCAGGCTTGCGACCACATGGATCGCCTCGGAGATGAGCCGCATTTGGATCAGTTCGAGCAAGCGTCCCGCGGCGTTCGCGTTCGGCGTAATTCGATCTGGCATGGAACATCCCTCCGCGCCTGTGGAGCGATGGTAGTCGGCTCTTGCGTGCGGGAAAAGACCTGGGGGAGACCCGCACCGGACAGAAAGGGACGCAGATAGCGCCTGGGCGCTCGAGCGCCGGATGCCCGAGAATCAGCGCGAAATCAGCGCGGGCGTCTCGCCTGGCGGCTGGCGCGAAAGCCCACTCCAAAGTACGCCAGCCCCAAGCCGAAGCCGGCGAGAATCACCAAGAACATGATCCAATCGATGATGGTCACGTGCAGTGGCACCGCGGCCAGGGACAACTCAAGGCCGCTGCCGAATCCTTCGGCGCCTCGCTGGACACGCGCGCAGCGCCGGGCGCACGCACCACGATCGGCGTACGCGCAACAGTCGGCGCATCAGGCGCCGATTGCGTAGTCAGAGAATGCGGCTCCGAGCGTTTCAGCGCGCTGCTCATCATGGAATAAACCCAGAGCGCGGGCGCCATCACGCTGCCGCCCGGCATCGAAAATACTTCGAAGTCGAACTTCGAGCCGGCGCGCTGCCAGCCATTGACCGCCCTGGCGGCCACCGATTCCAATATGCCTTTCATTGCCATGTCCTCTCGCTTCAGCTGCCTCAGCAACACATGCCTGGGCAACTATCAGTCCAAAAAAAAGCTAACTATTCGCCAGCATTTGCCTCAAGGTGCGTTCCATCGCGCGCACTTGCGCCCGGGTGACGCCTTTCAATAACCGATTCAATACCTTCGCCAAGCAGGCCAACATCTTCGGATAGGCGGCCTTGCCCGCCGCCGTCACCTCGAGCGACTGCTCGCGCCGCGTATGCGCGAGGGCAACGCGGCGCAACAATTTCTTGCTCTCGAGCCGGTCGATCATGCGGCTCATGGCGCCGCGATCGTAGTCGAGGGCGCGGCACAATTCGCAGGCCGACTTAGTGTCTCCTTTCAGGAGATTGGCCAGGATGACGAATTGCGCGGCAGTGATTTCGAGGGCTGCCAGGTCTTTGTCGAGCAGAAACTCTTGATCGACGCCCTTGAGAACGGCCATGCGCACCTGGCCCACCAAGGGTCCCAGGCTGGTCTGAACATCCAGTGATTTCGGATCGTAGATGTCGTTCATCATGGCTCTCCGTCGGAGCCAACATAGCTGCCTGGGCAACAATTGTCAAGGCAGCCGCTAACCGCCCTGCCGAGAGCGGTTAGCGCGCAAATCCGTTGCGGATTCAGTGCCTCGAGCGCGGTCCTATTTGAAGTCGCCGGCCTTGACCGTCACCATGTGGTCGGGCACGACGAATTCTTGCATGGCCTTGTGAATGGCGTCGGGGGTGGCGGAGCCGATGGCCAGTTCGAAGCCGGCATCCCAGGTAAAATCGCGGTTCAAGAACAAATGCTCGGCCAGATCACCGGCGAGCGCCGCATCGCTGGAGCGATTGAGCGTCATCTCGGACAGGATGCCGGATTTGGCCGCGGTAACTTCCTCGGCCGTGAAGCCCTGCGCGATGGCCTTGGCCATTTCTTCCTGGGTATCGGTTTCGACCTTGGCGGTGTTTTGCGGGGCACTGATGGCGAAAATGGAGAAGGTTCCGACCGCATCGAGAGCATCGGCGTGCAGCTGCGATCCAACGCCATAACTCAAACCATCTTTCTGGCGTATGCGGGTCGCGAGCCGCGAATTCATCACTCCTCCGCCGAGAATTTCATTGCCCACGCGCAACGCGGCGTATTGCGGATCATCGTCGCGCATCTTCAGAAGACCGGCGAGAATATAGACGGCATTGGCCTTGTCCGGCGTTGCAAACACTTTCGAGTCGCTCGACGTGGGTTTGAAAATTGCCACGGCCCGCTCGAACGGGCTGGGACTCTTCCAGCCACCGAGCAGTTCGGTCAGTTCCTTGGCCGCACCCGCGGGATCGAAATTGCCGACCAGCGCGGCCTCGGCGTTGCTCGCGCCGTAGAACTGTTTGTAAAAGGACTGGATATCGCCGATTGAGACCGCGTTGACGGCCGCGACACTCTCGTCGAACGTCGGCACGTAGCGGTAGTCTCCCGCGAGGTAGGCCGAGAGCGAGCGGCGCAGGGCAAGATTGGCAATGGCCTGCGGATCGGTGCGCGCGCCCTCGATGCGCGACAACGTTGCGCGCTTGATTTCCTCCAAATCCGCCGCGGGAAACGCCGGTTTCTGCAGCACTTCTGCAATGAGAGCCAAGGTCGGGTTGAGATTGGCTTCCGGGGTTTCGAAGGACACTGACAATCCGGCGGGTCCGCCATTGATTCTCAAGGTCGTCTTCAGACGCGTGAGTTCGTCCTGGATCTGTTGCCGTGTGTGCAGTTGCGTGCCGCGCATTAGCAGCGCGGCGGTGTATTGACCGATTTCGGCCTTGTTCTTGAGCGAGTCGACGCTGCCAAAATGCAGGTCGATGACTCCGCTGACACGATCACCCTTGGTTTTCTTCACCAGAAACGCGGTCTTGATCGAGCCCGCCATGCCGCGCTGGGTGCGCGCCTCGATATTTTTTGGCGTGGCGTCGAAATGTTCGCCCTCGGCGACGGCAGCTTGACCCGTATAGCCCGCCAGCAAGGCGTCCACTTTGGGCGCGGGGGTAATGACCGCGCGCAGCGGCTTGTCGTCCGGGATGAAGGTCCCGACGGTGAGGTTCGAATCGATGAGATAGGTGTTGGCGACGCGCTTGACGTCGGCAACGGTCACTTTCTTCAGAAGATCGCGATCCCAGAACAGCAGCCGCCAATCGCCCACCGCGACGTTCTCGCTCAAATTGCTCGCCATATCGGGCGATGAATTCAAGAGCCGCTCGTAAGCGTTGTATTGATCACTGCGAACCCGTTCGAGTTCGTCTTGCGGAAAATCCTGGGTGCGAAGGGTTTGCAGGATGGCGTCGAGCTCGCGGCGCACCGCGGCCAGATCGCCATCCTTCGGCACGATAACCGAGATCATCAGGAATCCCGGGTCGTACATGGCTTCCAAATCAACGGAAGCCGACACGGCCAGCTTGGTCTCCACCAGGCGCTTATAAAGGAGCCCTGCCGGCCGTTCATTCAAGAGCGAGGTCAACAGGCTCAAAGACGCCGCGTCCGGATGCGCGTCCGCCGGTACGTGAAAAGCCTCCTCGAGCACTTGCTGGCTGCCCGAGCGCCGCAGCGTGACTTCGCGCATGCCGTCCTGGGGCGGCTCCGCGGTATAGAGATTCGGCAGGATGCGCGTGGGCTTCGGAATGACGCCGAATACTTTCTCGATGTAGGCCAGCGTCGCCTTTTGGTCGAACTTGCCGGTGACGATCAATGTCGCGTTATCCGGCTGATAGTAGGTGTGGTAGAACTTCTGCAGCCGCTCAATGGGCACGCCCTCGATGTCCGCGCGCGCGCCGATGGTCGGATGACCATAGTTGTGCCACAGATAGGCCGTTTCCAGCACGCGCTCGCTCAAGACGTGCGCGGGATTGTTCTCGCCCATTTCGAACTCATTGCGCACCACGGTCATTTCGGTGTCGAGATCTTTCTTGGCAATCAAGGAATGGGTCATGCGATCCGCTTCCAAACCCAAGGCCCATTCAAGATTCGCCGTGGTCGCAGGAAGCGTTTCGAAATAGTTGGTCCGATCGTAGGCCGTGGTGGCGTTGGCGCGAGCGCCGCGGCTGCTCAATTCGTCCATGATCTTCAGGTGGGTCGGCGTGCCCTTGAAATTCATGTGCTCCAAGAGGTGCGCCATGCCGGTCTCGCCGTAGCTCTCATGACGCGACCCGACTTTGTAAGTCACATTGATACTGACGGTGCTGCTCGATTGATCGGGATAGAGCAGAACCTGCAAGCCGTTCGCCAAGCGATACTCGGTGACACCCTCGATGCTGCGGATCTGTTGGGCGGCCGCGGGCGCTTTCGGCGCGGGTGCCGGCGCTTTCGGCGCTGCGGCGAAGGCGGCGGCGCCTGCGAAGGCCGTTAGACCCAGAATCACTGCGCGCGCGGGCGCGCGCCGAGAGGCAGAATCGATCATAGCGTCTCCGTACTCCAAAAGCGGCAAGGGCAACCATGGTAGGCGCAACGCCTTAAGGGATGCTTAAGCATGCGATAAAAAAATTCGTGACTTAGCTGCGTGCGGCGCCGCCGATTAGCTGGCCGTTCCGTCCGGATCGCGCCAAGCACGCTCGAACGGCAACCGCCAGGCGAACGGGGCGATGAGCTGATGAATCGCATTCGGCCCCCACGATCCCGGGGCATAACTGCGCACCGGCGGCGGCGCTTCCAGCAATGCCGAGGAGACTTCCCAGAGCCGCTCGATGCCATCGGCGGTGGTGAACAGGGTTCGATCGCCGCGCATGGCGTCCAAGATAAGCCGCTCATAGGCTTCCAGCACATCGCCGATATGAGTGGTGTCATGCATGGCGAACTGCAGGCTGAGTTTATCCAGCCGCATGCCGGGGCCCGGACGCTTGCCATAGAACGACAGCGACAGTTTTGCCGCATCGGCCAGATCGAAAGTCAAATGATCCGGTCCCTGCTCGCCGATACCTGAGCCCGCGGGAAACATGCTCTTGGGCGGTTCGCGAAAGGCGATCGAAATGATTCGCTGCCCCTCCGCGAGGCGTTTGCCGGTACGCAGAAAAAACGGCACACCGGCCCAGCGCCAGTTGTCGATGGTGCATTTCAATGCAATAAAGGTCTCGGTATCCGAGTCCGCGGCAACACCCTGTTCCGAGCGGTAACCGATGTACTGGCCGCGCACCACGTCTTCCGGTTTGATCGGCAGCATGCTGCGAAACACCTTGTTTTTCTCTTCGCTGATGGGCGCGGGCTCCAGTGCCGTCGGCGGCTCCATGGCCATGAAGCCCAGGATCTGAAATAAGTGCGTGACCACCATGTCCCGATAGGCGCCGGTCGCCTCGTAGAAACCGGAGCGCTTCCCCAGCCCCAAGGTTTCGGGTACGTCGATTTGCACGTGCGAGACGAAATTCCGATTCCAGATCGGCTCGAACAAGCCGTTGGCAAAGCGGAAGGCGAGAATGTTCTGCGCCGGCTCTTTGCCGAGAAAGTGATCGATCCGGAAAATTTGTTCCTCGCTGAACACTTCGTGCAACTTGGCATTGAGCAGCACGGCGCTGGCCAAGTCGGTGCCGAAGGGTTTTTCCATGATGACGCGCGATCGCTCCACAATGTCGGCCTCGCCCAGGAGGCGGACCGCCGAGAGAGCCGCGTTCGGCGGGATGCTCAGGTAGTGCAGTCGGCGGCTCTCTTGACCCAAGGAGCGCTCCGCTTCGGCGACGGCGGCCTTGAGCGCAGCCGGGCCCGCGGTCAGCGGCACATAACTCAAGTTTTGCGAGAATGCCTTCCAGTCCGCCTCGTCGACCTTGCGAGTGGAGAATTCGGCCACGGCTTGGCGCGCCTGCTCGCGAAACGCGTCGGAATCCAAGGGCTCGAGCGACACGCCGATGATCTTGCAACCGGGGATGAATCCCGCGCTGACCAAATGGAAAAGTCCCGGCAACAGCTTGCGCCGCGACAGATCACCCGTCGCACCCATGAGAGTCACGACTTGGGGATAGCTGGGACCGACTCCGCGGGAAACTTTCGTCATAACCACCACTCCAGACAGCACTCATCACTTCTATACCACAGCAATACTTCAACAAGGGATCGCCGGCGGATTGCGGCCAGCGGCCGGAAGGCGCCGCGAATCAGGCCGGGCAGGGTGAACTCCTAGGGATCGAGGGTTCGGAGCCGCTCGAGCGCCGCGTCGCGCGCCGGCGCATCGTCGAATTCGATCACGATCTTGCCCGTGCCGTCGGTGCGCTGATGCAGTTCGACGCGCAGGCCGGGGGCGCGCATCACTTCGCTGACCGCCGCGAGCAAGGGAGGCGTCGCGGGCGCGCGCCCGCCGTGTCCGATCGCCTTGCGTACGTGCGACTCGGTGTCGCGCACGCTCCACTCACGCGTTGCAATCAGCTGGGCCACGCGCACGCGCTCCGCGTCGTCCGGAAGCGCCAGCAACGCACGCGCGTGTCCCATGCTGATCGCGCGCGTCTCCAGCATGGTCGTCACCTTGGCAGGCAGGTCGAGCAGCCGCAGCAGGTTGGTCACCGCCGCACGCGAGCGGCCGATCGCGTGCGCGACCTGCTCATGCGTGAGGGCGAACTCCTCGATCAGCCGATGGAGCGCCCGCGCCTCGTCCGCCGGACTCAGCTCCTCGCGCTGGATGTTCTCGATCAGCGAAATGGCGAGCGCTTCCTGATCGTTGAAATCGCGAATGATCGCCGGGACCTCGGTCAGTCCCGCCAGTTGCGCTGCCTTCAAGCGGCGCTCGCCCGCCACGACTTCGAACTGATGCGGAAAACCGGGGACCGGCCGCACGATGAGGGGTTGGATGAGGCCCGTGGCCGTGATCGAGGCGACGAGTTCTTCGAGTAACTCCGGCCGGGACTCGCTCCGCGCCGGCTTCAAACTGGGGCGAATCGCCTTGATCGGGATGGCGCCGACGCCTTGCCGATAGTGGCGCCGAGGGTGGGCGTTTAAAAACGCCTGTAGCTCGCCCATCCCACCCGGGGTTGCACTCATAGGCTCAAGCCTACCGCAAACGCGCGCGCGTATCGAGGCGGCCCCGGAATCGATGAAAAATGCAGCCTTTCGGGCGGCGCGTTCGCGCTTTGGCGTTACCCCACCGCGCCGGGCAAAAACTTCCCTAAACCGGGGTATTTCCTGCAGAAAATGCGTGTTTTGAGAGCTGGTGCGCTCTTTTTAGAGCTGGAAATGCCAGGATGCGCCCCCATATTGAAACCCGTACCGCCGCTTTGTGCGGACGTGCCTTTTAAGAGACTGGAGATTTATCATGTTTGCGACAGTTGCCCGTTGGAGCCACAACACCCTACTTTTGGCCATGGCCTTGCTCACCGCTGCGCTGCTGGTGTTCGCGATCTAAAGCGGAATTCGATTCACCGCGCGGGCTGCCCGTCCATCCGCGGACCTCTCAGGGCTTGTCCCAATAATTAAACCAATAATTGATTCCGATGCGGATGACATTGGCGGTGAAGCCATTGCGGGTCGTGTCGAGGGACACGCCGGCGAACGGCGCGCAGGCGGCGGCAGCGCCTGAGCAAGTCGTCGTGGCCGACGAGCCCTGCCCGAGACTCAGGTGCAAGTATTCGGCCGAAATGGACCATGCTCCGTTCAAGCCAATTTCCGCGCCGGCGCCCGCAGCCCACCCGGTGGAATTGAAATTCTTGCCGGCGCCAAATGAGGCATTGGGCGCGGTGGTGCCTGCAGGAATGTAGGCGAGCGTACTGCTCTGCGATCCCGTGGTGATGACGGCACCCGCCCTGACGTAGGGGAACACCAGGGTACCCCCGTAGCCGATCCGACCGCCGATGATGGCGAAGTCTTTTGGGCCCGTTTTACCCGAAAGAGAGTACGTGCCGGGCGGCGGCGCGACGCCCGTCAGGTCCATGGTCGAACTATTACTCTTGGCTTCCGAGAACACCAAATCCGCGCCGAGCCCAAATACCAAGCGTTTGGTCTGAAAGTTTTCGCCAAATTGCAATCCGCCCACCAGGCCGCCGCTGCTGCAGCGACTGAAGGTCGTGGTCGTCGGGTCGATGTTCAATCCCGTTAAGGTTGAGGTGCTGCAAACGTTTGAGTTCTCACCACCGAGACTGGCACCCAGATAGAAGCCATCCCACTGGGTGCTTTGCGCTGAGACCCGGCCGGTCATCAATGTCAGCGCCAGCAGGACGCCCAAGCCAAACAGGTTCCTCATTACAGCACTCACCCGCATCCCATCTTGAAGAGCGCCCCTAGTATGACCTGCCAGGCGGAGCCGCACCAAGTCGAAAAAAGAGTCAGGGCGCGCTTAACGCCGTTGCGATGGGCATGCGCGCGGCGCGAATGGCAGGGAATAGGCCGCCGACAAAGCCAACGATGCTGGACACCGCGACGCCGATGAGGGCCAGCTGCAGCGTTACACTCATATCGAAAATCAATTGTGCGTAGGCAGAACCTTGTGTCGTTGTGACCGTGCGCCCATTGAAGAACAGCCATGCCGCACCGGCGCCGAGAATGCCGCCTGCCACAGCCAAAAGGAGCGCTTCGATCAATACCGACACAACGATCGGTGCCGAGCCAAAGCCCAGGGCGCGTAAAGTCGCGATCTCCGTTGTCCGAGTACTCACTGCCGAGTACATCGTATTCAACGCAGCACAGATGGCGCCGAGCCCCATGATGGAACCGACCACATAAACAAGGACCGACAGTAACCGGCTCACGGTGTTCGATTGCCGCGCGAAGTAGTCGCGCTCGGGGGTGACGTCCACGCGCAGTGCTGGATTACCCACCAGCGAATCCCTCAATGTGCGCAGCGAGTCCGGTGTCTGCAGCAACGCCGTAACGCTCGCGTAGGTCGAACCGTTGTCCGAGGACATCACTGTATCCGCAGCGGCCATCAATTCCGACTCGTGCGCATCACCGTTGCTCGTGAAGGTTCCAACCACGACCCAGCTGGCCGTCCTGGTCGCGATGCGGCTGCCGATTTCGGTGCTCCGGTATTGAGCCTTGGCCGCTTTGCCGACGATGATCTCGTTGACCGACGGTTGAAACATTCGCCCTTCGACGATCTTCAATTCGGGGCGGACGCGAAGCGCCTGGGCACCGAGGCCGCGAAGTACTGCGGTCACCTCGGTAG
>Ga0210391_10005245_pt1 | contig 10697 bp, 2 predicted proteins | sample IncBWC12OmetaG_FD_160573 | JGI IMG/M metagenome (GOLD analysis project Ga0210391, IMG submission 160573) | Forest soil microbial communities from Barre Woods Harvard Forest LTER site, Petersham, Massachusetts, United States - Inc-BW-C-12-O ...
CCGCACTGACCTTCCGCTGCAAAACGGGAAAAGCGTGCCCGAGGGCACGCTTTTCTGCTGCGGCAATTCGACTACGATAAAGCAGTGCCCGGATGGCGAAACTGGCAGACGCAGCGGACTTAAAATCCGCAGACCTTAACCGGTCGTGGGGGTTCAAGTCCCCCTCCGGGCACCATGGCGATATCACATGACAAGTAATTCATAGTGGATTGCTCTCGCCGCCTGCTAACTTCCTCCTGGCGTTCGATTTCGTCCGGTGCATGTTTCGGTGCATGTCGGGGTTCACCGTACCTTCCCCGGCAATTCGGTCCACAACGGACTAAGTGTGCTGTGGAGAGAGGTGGAGGAATCGCGCCTCCTGGCTCACCATCTTGTGCCCGGTGGCTTCCATAATTTCGCGCGTCGTCGCTCCCGCCATCGCAAGCCACGAGCAGAATGTGTGATGTGTGCCGGAGACCTGGGAGTCGCCCCTTTATTTGAGGCCCATCGAAGGGTGGCTCTCGACGCGCGCATCTCCAGTTTGAGATTCCCAGAGAAGAATGCCGAGCCGGCCGAACCCTCAGAAGTGAATCACCAAGCCGGCGCTGATGCGGAAGTTATTCTGGTGATTATTGGTGCCGTTGTCAAAGGTCGTCACGAGGTAGTCCGCCTCAAACAGGCGCACGGAGAAGCGCGAAGAGGCGCGCAGATCAAGACCGCCCCCGAGGTTCGCGGCGAACGCCGCGCCTGCGTTGGATGCGCCTTGGTTTTGTCCCTGCACGAGCGATCCGCTGGAGTGGGCGAGTCCAACGAGCGCCTGCCCGTAGGGATGCAGGGCCGGGGTGTGCAGGCGCAGGCGATAGCGGGCGCCGACGGTGTAGGCGCTCAGAGTCAGTCCTTCCGCGGCGCTGGTGATGGAGCTTGTCGTTGCGACGCTGACATCGCCCACCACCTGCCAGTTGTCGCGTCCGAGCGGCCAGGCAAAGGTGGCGCTTCCGCCATTCAGGTTGAAGCAGCCGCAACCACCCGGCGGCGCATTGCTGTGGATATAGGTGTAGTTGAGCGCAAGCTCGGCGCGGCGCGGCGCCTCGGTCGAGTCGGTTTGCGCACAGGCAGCGGAGGCCGTGATCACGGCCAGGCACAGAGACAGGGCGAATTGGATCGTCGTTCGCATGGGTCGTCCTTTACTGCACGGTGAGCTGCACGGTGGCGGTTTGCTGTTCGGCGCCGCTGGTTCCAGTCACGGTGATGGTGTAGCTGGTCGCCGACCTGAGGCCAAAGCCGCCGCCGCATCCGGTGATGGCAGTGACTGCGCCCAGCGAGGCGAAAAGGAGCACGGCGAAGATCATCCAGCGACGCCGGCGTTGGCGGCCGACGGCCAGCAAGCCGAACAAGGGAATGGCGCCGGCCAGCGCCCATCGCGAAGACATGAATCCTGCCGCGGCCGCTGTGGCTCCGGCGGTCTGGATACTGAGCTGCGAAGTAGCCGACGAACTGCCGGGCGTGACCGTGGCCTGCGAAAAGGTCGCTGTGGCTCCGGGTGGCAGCCCGCTGGCGGAGAGAGCCACCGGGTTGGAGAAGGTTCCATTTTGCGCGGCGATGGTGATGGAATACTGGGCGACCGCGCCAGGCTGGACGGTTTGCGAGCCCGTTGTCGAGGTGACGGTGAAGCTGGGCGCTGGGGTTCCAGTGCCGCTGAGCGTAGTGGTTTGCGGCGAGCCTGCGGCGTTATCTGTCACTGAGAGCGTTGCCGAGAAGCTGCCCGCCGCGCCGGGCGCGAAGGTGATGGAGATGGTGCAGGCGTCTCCCGCAGCCAGCGTTGTACCGCAAGTGGTGGCGCTTTGCGCGAAGTTGCTCGCGTTGGATCCGGTGATGCTGATGGCGATGTTCGTAAGCGCGGCGTTACCGGTGTTGGAAATAGTCGCCATTTGCGCGGCCGAGGTGACGCCCGCAACGGCGCTGAAGCTGAGCGACGATGGCGCGAGCAAGGCGATGGGCGCGGGGGCTGGAGCAAAGTTTGCTGTGACGCTTTGCGCCGCATTCATCGTGACGGTGGTGGTGGCGCTGCTCGCGCTTGCAACGTTACCCGTCCAGCTGCTGAACAGGAAGCCGGTGTTCGCGGTGGCCGAGAGATTGACCACGGTGCCTGCAGCGTAGAACGTGCCCGAGGCGGGTGTCACTGTTCCGTCCGCCGATGGGCTGGCCGCGGTAGTGAGCTGGTATGAGGTCGAGAAAGCGGCGGTGTAGGTGGTAGCGGTCGCCGGCGCGGTCACTGTGTGCGACAGCGCTCCGCCGTCAGACCACGAGGTGAAGGCGTACTGCGTGCTGCCAGAGGTTTGCGGCGAGGTGGTGGCGATCGTGTGCGAGGTGCCGACGGTCCAGGTGAGCGACTGCGAGCTGGTGTAGGTTGTGCCGTCGACTGTGAAGGAGAGGCTGGTGGGGTTGGTGCCGACAGTGACCTGCACGACGGCGGCTACAACGACGGTGTTGGATCCCGTAGCCGGATTGTATGTGGTGGAACTCGTGGTGTCCGGCGTGTAGGCCACGGTGAGCGTGTCGGTGCCGACGGGCAGCGTGCCCGCGGAAATGTTGATGGCCGCGGCCCCGCCGCTGAGCGTCGTTGCAGCGGAGGTATAGGTTCCGCTCGTAAGGACGACAGAGCCGGTAGGCGTGGGATTGCCTGTGCCTCCGCTGACCGCAACATTCACGGTGAGGGCCTGCGCGGTGGTGATGCTGGCTGGCGACGGCGTGACAGTCACGGTAGGTGTGATCGGCCCAGGCGTCGTCACCATGACCGTGTTGGAGCCGGTGGCCGAGTTATACGTCGTGGAACTGGCGGTGTCCGGCGTGTAAGCGACGTTCAGTGTGTCGGTGCCTTTCGGCAGCGTTCCGGCGGCGATGGTAATGGTCGCAGCACCGCCGCTGAGCGCGGTAGTCGCTGAGGTGTAGGTCCCGCTGGTGAGGACGACGGAGCCAGTGGGTGTGGGATTGCCTGTGCCTCCTGCGACCGTGATGGTGACGGTGAGCGGCTGCTTTGTGGTGATGCTGGCTGGCGACGGCGACACGGTGACCGACGGCGTAACCTTCGCCGCGGTAGTAACAGCAACCGTATTCGACCCGGTCGCGGAGTTATAAGTCGAGGAACTGGACGAATCCGGTGTATAGCTCGCCGTCAGCGTGTCCGTCCCCGTCGCCAGTGCGCCCGCAGCAATCGTAAATGTCGCGGTTCCCCCGGTCAGGGTGGTGACCGCAGAAGTATATCCTCCGCCGCTCAGAGTCACTGAACCCGTAGGCGTGGGATTGCCGCTTCCCCCGCCCACCGTCACCGTCACGGTCAGACCCTGCTTCGTCGTGATGCTCGAAGGCGACGGCGACACGGCCACCGTCGGCGTAACCTTCGCAGGGGTAGTAACAGCAACCGTATTCGACCCGGTTGCGGAGTTATAAGTCGAGGAACTGGACGAATCCGGCGTATAGCTCGCCGTCAGCGTGTCCGTCCCCGTCGCCAGTGATCCAGCAGGTATGTTAATCGTGGTGCTCCCACTGCTCAGCGTCGTCGCCGCCGACGTGTAGCTGCCGCTGGTGAGAGTTACTGAGCCAGTAGGGGTGGGATTTCCGCTTCCTCCGGCGACCGTGATCGTAACCGTGAGCGACTGCTTCGTCGTGATGCTGGCTGGCGACGGCGAAACGGTGACCGTGGGTGTGATCAGCGCGGCAGTGATGTTGAAGTCAACCACGTTCGAGGTTCCGCCGCCGGGCGTTGGGTTGATCACGGTCACGGGCGGCTTTCCGGCTGTGGCAACGTCAGTTGCGAGGATGGCGGCCGTCACCTGATTCGCGCTGACGTAGGTGGTGGTGCGGGGATTGCCGTTGAAGTTCACCACCGATCCGTTGATAAATCCCGAGCCGTTTACGGTCAGTGTGAACGCGCCTGACCCAGCCGTCGCGCCGGAAGGTTGAAGCGTGGTAATCGCCGGCAGTGGGTTAGACACCGCTGTTCCGTCCTGATTGACGGTGAAGGTCTGGCATCCGGCAACGATGGTGATGGTGCGAGGTCCGCTCGTGTTCTGCGCAACGGAGTAATAAACCGCCCCGTTGCCGGTGCCGGACGAGTTGAGCGTGATCGACAGAGCCGATGGATCGCTCGAAGTCGCGGTCCATTGGCAGAAGTTGTTCGACGCTGTCAACGAGAAGAAGTTGGAAGTGCCGTCTGCCGGCACGCTGACCGGGGTAGGCGAAATGGTGAATGTGCAGACATACGCCGACGCCTGACTGATGGCGAAAGCTGAGCTGCCACCGTTGGTGTCCGCGACCGTGATGGTCGGAGTTTGCGGGCCATTTTTGTTCGCCGCAACGGAATAATTCACGGTTCCGTTTCCGGTTCCCGAGCCACCGGACGTGACTGTAGCAACCGATGTGTTACTCGATGTGGCCGTCCATGCGCAGCTGGATGAAGACGCTGTTACGCCGAATGCGCCGGTTCCCCCAGCTGCACCCCACAAGGCCGTCGCCGGACTCAACGTGTAGGAGCATGATGGCGCACTTTGATTGACGGTGAACACGTAGCCACCGATCATGATCGTTCCCGTGCGTGCGGCGCCGGTATTGGCTGCGACTGTGAAGGTCGCCGGCCCGCTCGCCAGCAACAATCCGGAGGCCTCCGGAACGGTGATCCATGAGGCGTAGGACTCGACAAATGGCGCACATCCTGAGCCGATGATGGTTACATTCACACTGCCCGCGCCCCCAGCCGGCGTGAAGTTCCCGGAGGGGGCGCCGAGTGTGTAGTCGCAGCTCGATGAGGCGGCCTGTGTGAAGCTGACCGTTTGTCCGGCGACGGTGATGGTGCCGCTGCGCGTCGAGGCGCTGCTGTTGGGCGCAACGGCGAAGTCGAGCGAGCTGTATTCGCCACTCATCGGAGTGGTTTCCAGCGGCACAACCCAGTCCACCGACGAGCTTGCCGTCCAGGAGCAGGATGCCGCGTTTGCAGCTACGCTCACGTTTTCGGCAATCAGCGTTGTGCCATCGTTCTCCAGACCATCTGCGAAATCCGGCGAGGGCGTGATGGTGAAGCTGCAGGCCGAATAGATATTGAACGACCCGACGCTTGCCACGTTTGCCGCACCGCCGGGGCCAGGATCGGGATTCGTTACGGTGATATTCGGTGTACCCACCGCGGTCAACATCGAAGCCGGCACAACGACCTCAATGGCGGCACAGTAGTAGGGACTGAAAGAATTCCCGCAAATCTGATTATCGACAAACGACACGGTCGGCAAATTTGTGCCATTGAAGCTAACCACTGAGCTGGGAATGAATCCAGTCCCATAAACAGTCACCGGCAGATTGGGACTGCCAGCGATGGCCGAGTTGGGAACGAAGTTCGGAAGGGCGCCTTCGATGTCAATCTCGGGCTCAGGATAGGTCGATCTTGTAGTCACCGTGGACGAGTTATTGGCGAGGACGGGATCAGCTTCCGTGGCTGAGACGGTTGCCGTGTTCGAAATGGTCTCTGAAGTGACCGCTTCCACGGGAATGTTGACGACAGCGGTTTGACCCGGAGCCATCGTGCCCAGGTCGCACGTGATCGTCTGTCCGTTTACGGTGCAGCTTCCCAGCGACGTTGTCACGGAGAACTGGCACGGCCCCACGTTGCAATACAGGCTGCTGATCTCGAGGCTCGGCGGCAGGACGTCTGTCACAACCACGTTGTGCGCCGTCGAGGCTCCCAGATTAACTACCGACGCCGTGTAAACCTGTTCGCCGAAGTCCGGCCCGATCTGCAATCCAGCCACTGGGTTGCTGAGCGTAATGCTCATATCGGCGTCGTCCGGATTCAGCGGAGTATTGACTGCGATCGAGCAATCGGCGCCCGTTGTCACCTGCGTCGACCCAAGATAGGTCAGCCCTTGTCCAAATCCCGAAGGATCCCCGGTAGGACTGGAGAAAAATTCGATCGTATACGCTGTGCTGGGGGTGCTGTTGAAGTTGCCCAGCAGATCGAACACGTTCCCGCTGGTTGAAGCCACAGCATTCGAGAACTCCGATGTATTGCCGTTCGGGTCCGTCGCCGTTGCCGTGAAAAACGCCGTGCCCGTGCCAGCCGTCAGCACCGGCGCGTTCTGCGAGTTGTTCGCTCCCGTGTTCGTGGAGTTGCAGCTCGTATTCGCATTCGGGCCTGCCGTTCCCAGGTCGATGCCCAACGCTGCGTTCTGGTAGATCGAGTTCTGGCTGATCAGGTTGTCGGCGCCGCTGTTGATCCGGACGCCCGCTCCGCCGTTACTCAGAATCGTGTTGCCGATGGTGTTGTTTCCGTTGCCCGCGCCACTGCTGGCCGAGTCAATCAGGATGCCGTGGCTCTTATTGAAGGCGATAATGTTGCCCGAGCCTGGCTCCGTTCCGCCGATCACGTTACTCGACGCAGCAGTCAGCAGCGAGATGCCGGTTGCCCCGTTCCCCAGCGCCTTGGTCCCGGTCACGTCTGTGCCAATATAGTTGCCGAGAATCGTGCTGCCCTGGTTGGTGTCGTAAGGGCCACCCGGAGCCGTGCCGGAAATCGAGACGCCGTCCAGCGTATTTCCCGAGATCACGTTGCCCGCTCCCGCCACTGAACCGCCAAGAGCGGTATAGATCGCAGGCACCTGGGTGCTGTCGGTCGCGCCCTGATAGAACCCCTGCAGGGCGTTCCCAATCGCTTTTGTCCCCGTCACGTCTGTGCCAATGAAATTGCCCTGCACAATGTTGCCGGTTGTGTAGTTGAAGATATATACGCCATAGAGGTTCCCGGAAATTACGTTGCGGGCCGCCGGCGTGGTGCCGCCAAAAGTTTCATCGGTGGGCCCGCTCAGAATGGAGGCGCCGACACCATTTCCCAGCGAGACGCTGAGGGTCCCCGTCGCGTCGGTGCCAATCAGGTTCCCCTGCGCGATGGAGTCGCTTGCCTGGCCGCCGTTCGTCAGGTCGTTGAAGTCGATGTCCGTCCCGTTGCTGCTGATCACGTTGCCGTCGCCGGGCAACGTACCGCCCAGGGTGATCGTCGCCCCGTTGGAGCCGGCGCCATCGTCAATATTCCCCAGGGCTTTCGCGCCGGAAGCGTCCAGTCCGATGAAGTTCCCTTCCAGGTGAGCTTCGAGTGCCGTCGACAGAAAGAGAACGCCGCCAGCCGTGTTGTTCGACAGAATGTTGCGCGCTTGCGGGGTGGTGCCGCCGATGATGTTTCCGCCCTCCATATTGCCGAACCCCGGCCCATTGTCGGCAAAGATGCCGATCCGGTTCCCATAATTGCTGCTGGTTTTCGCGCTGATCGCAAGGGTCCCCGTCGGATCAGTGCCGAAGAAGTTGCCTTCGATGTAATCTCCGACGCCGTTGGCCTCCATGCCTTCCGCGCCCGACGCGGTCTCGCCGCTGGGTCCACTCTCTATGTCTGGATTCGTCCAGCCCGTAAAGTCCAATCCGCGATACGTTGATCCTGTGTCGTCAAAGGGCACTAATCCCGCGCCCCCAGGCGTCGTCGCCATGGTTCCATCAATCTCAATCAGGATCTTCGCGTTATCGGTGGTCGAAGAAGTGTTTGGACTTGCGCCTGGCTGCGTGTAGCCGTCAATGGTAATCGTCTGATTGATCGGTGGCAGCGCAAAGTCGTTGAAAGCGCCCGGCGCAGCCTCGGAGAGAGGCTGGATCAGAAACGTCCCGGTGGCCGAGTTATATCCCGGATCACTGGTGGGGATATCAAAATCGACCTCCGCTGGTCCGGTCGCGTTGTTCGCGTTGTAGATCGCTGCGCGCAGAGATCCAGCTGGGCCAGTAACTTCAGTTCCGGCCGTAATAATCGCATCCGAAGTATTGGTTACGGTGAAGATGTTGCCCGGCGGGATGGTCTGCTGCATGACGATCGGCGCAGTTGTTCCGTCCTGCAGGATTACCAGCCCGTGCAATCCAGATTTGCTCAACCGCATGGGCAGCACCGCGGCGGGCGATGCTTCTGCATCGAGCGAAGCCAGCAGCGACATTTTCGCAACGGACTGAATCGCGCCGGGACGGTGCGCCTTCGAAATGGTGGAGAAGATGTGCAGCGCATTGTTCCCGCTGTCCGGCGCCACCAGGTCCTCTTCCAGTGATCCGCTCACGCGCGCAGCAACGAGGCGCGGCGCATCCTGCGCGAAGCCAGAGGGAAGCGGCACAACATTCTTTTCCATCCACTCGGGCCCCTCAGCACCCAGGGTGTGGCGCAGAGTTTCTAGGCGTGCGGCGAGGGAAGGAGCGATGTGTCCGGCGCCAGTCACCGGGAGTCCCTTCCTGCTTGCCCCCGGCACCTGCATCGCAGGCGTATAAGCGGGGTCGGCGAGCATGCGTGCGAGCAGATTATTCCCGGCGAGCGCATGTTCGAGGATGTGAATCTGCCCGTCATTGCCGAGCGCGGCGATGCTCGGTCCCGCTCCGGAGAAGTCGCCCGCGACCAGCGCCTGGATCGTGAAGGGCTCGGTTTGCATGGTGATCCGCGCCCGCGGGACCGATGCGCGCTCCGCGGCGCCCATCGAGAGCTTGCGGTCGCGCGCATGAATTACCATCAGTTCGTCGCCCGCGCCAACGGCCAGGTCGTTCATGGCGCCGCCATCGAAGTGGCCCAGTGCAAGGGCTGTGACGGGATGGTTGACGCGAAAAATTTCAGGCTGATCCTGCACGGCTCCGCGCGGCGATTCGAAGACAAGGACGCGCGTGCCATTCGCGGTGTTCACGCCGATCACAATGTCGGCGAGACCGTCGGGGCGATTGATCTCGCCGGAGATCATGGCCGTGATACTGCCGTCAACGGCAACGCGTTTCGGCTTAAGGAAGCCGCCGCGGCCATCACCTTTGAGGAAGTAAAGCGCGCCGCCGCCGCGATGCGCAGCGACCACATCCGTGTGTCCGTCAGCGTCGAAGTCGCCGGTCACCAGGAAGTCGGGAGATTCCGGCAGGGAGAAACTGCGCGCCTGCGGCAGAAAAGCTGGTAGCGGACCATTGCGCAGGGCCGCGCCGTAGGGCCAAAGTGCGGCCTCGTTGCCACGCTGAATCGTGATCGTTCCGCCGCCGCCCGTTGCATAGCCGCTTACGAGGTCAGGTACGCCATCTTCATCAAGATCGGCTGAGGCCAGCGACACCGGATGCACCGCGCCGCCCCCGGACCCGAGTTCCGAGGCGACTGCGCGGCCGTCGCACAGATTGAGATACGGTGCGCCGCGCAGGGCGGCATGCACGGCAATCGCTCCCGTGGAGCTTCCCCCCGTGCAGGACCGTGTGCCTGGCTGATTCGCTGCGATCCGTTGGCCCGGCGCGGCCTGCGCGAAGGCGAAAATACCGACGACAACCGTCAAACACACGTTCACCTGTGGCTTCATGCGCAACTGCCTTTCCAATTCCGGCGCTCCTGCGTCCGCACATGCGTACAGCCGCAGATGCACCCGAAGGTGCGAATTCCGAACAGGGATTGGGAGCAGGATCGACGACTGGGGTCAATCGGCCATTAGCGTCGTAGGCTGAACGTCGCCGCTGCTTCGGTCCAGGTTCCGGGGCTCAAAAATCACCACAACGCAGCGGGTGCACGACAGGTCGTGTGGCAGTGTCAATTCAGGGGGTGAATTGGCACACATAGTAGCGCACATCGGCGTCATTCGTCACGGAAGAAGTTGAATCCCGGTGTTTCGGCCATCTAACCATGTTGGAAAGACTCAATCCGCGGAAGTCGTCCGCACCTGCAGTGCGCCGGATTGCCTCCTGGTCCATACCTTTTGAGACCGCCGGATGGGGAGAGACGCCCGTTGATTTTGTGGGGATTACAGAGGCTGTTTTCACCACGCTTCTGTGACGCCGAGGTTTCGGTCGGGCCGGGGCGTGCCCGCACGTTCAGGCACGGTGCAGCGACGACAGATCATCACCGCCGCAATACATGCGCCGGCTGGACCGGTTGCAGGCCACGCCGATTGCCGGAACGGTGGGCGCGGATCGTTCCATTCTTTTCTCCGGACGGCCAATGGGGGCTTCCGGGTTGAGGGCAATCTGAGGAAGGTCTCCATCAGCGGCGGACCCGCTGTGACGATTTGCGAGTCGCCCCTGATCGGCGGCGACGGATGTGATCCCAGCGATCCCAATAACGCCCCAGACGCGCTGCCCGCTATAGTCGACGAGGGGAGATTCCGAAATCCGAAACTAGCGACTTACGTGCAGTGTGAGGTCAATATGGAGAATGGCATGCGCGGACTTTCGCGGAGGAAGTTGCTACAGAGTGGAGGAGCGGCCGCGCTGGCATCGTTGTTTCCCGGCATCGCAGGCGCCGCCGAAGGCCTGGCCGGGGATCCGGCCGGCGAGCGGCCGCAACCGGCAGACCGGCGCTTCCGCTCGGAGGTGGTGGAGCAGTACATTACCGCGATTCGCGCGCGCATTGCGGATCCGGAATTAGCGCGGCTCTTTTCAAACTGCTTCCCCAACACGCTCGATACAACGGTGGAGGCCGCCACGTTCGAAGGGAAGCCGGATACGGTGGTGATCACCGGGGACATTGCTGCCATGTGGCAGCGAGACTCGTCCGCCCAGGTGTGGCCGTATCTCGATTTAGCGCGGAAGGACGACCGCCTGCGGTCGCTGCTGGAGGGCGTGATCCGGCGGCAGACGCGGCATATCCTGATCGATCCTTATGCCAATGCTTTTATGGCAGACCTGAACGCTCCACCGTTGGAGTGGAG
>Ga0210391_10005247_pt1 | contig 10696 bp, 9 predicted proteins | sample IncBWC12OmetaG_FD_160573 | JGI IMG/M metagenome (GOLD analysis project Ga0210391, IMG submission 160573) | Forest soil microbial communities from Barre Woods Harvard Forest LTER site, Petersham, Massachusetts, United States - Inc-BW-C-12-O ...
CCTTCTTAGCCGCGGACTCGATCTTTTCCATCGCTTGCGTTAAATAGACGCGCGTCATCGCGATCGGAACAGCGGCAGCGGCCTCGCCTTTTGTCTCGGCAATTTTTTGTGCGCGCAGCACCGCCGATTCCATAGCGTAGCTTTCAATGGTCATATCGGCGATGGCGCCCATGATTTCCTGCTGATCCTCAATCGCCTGCATATATTTCTGAGTGGCTGCTCCTGCGGCAAATAGGCCGAGCTTCTTCGCCTGGCTGACTACTTTTCGTTCTTGCGTCAGCAGTCCGTCGAGCTCTTCGCCGACAGCAGGCCCGGAGAGCACTTCATCCATCAACTTCTTGATCGCAGGCATCAGCGGCAGCTGCCCGCTCTTGGCTCGCTTCAGCAGAAATCCCGTGATGATGAGCCGGTTAATCTCGTTGGTGCCCTCGAAGATGCGATTAATGCGCGCGTCGCGATAGGCGCGTTCCGCGGGATACTCTTCAACGAAGCCGTAGCCTGCATATATCTGCAACGTTTCGTCGACAATGTAGTCGACCATCTCCGAGCCCCAGACCTTGATGATCGAGCACTCCACTGCATATTCCTCGATCGCCTTGCGAGTTTCCTTCATCGCCTCCGTGCCGGACTTGTCAACTTCGCCGAGCGCAACATCCATCATCCCGACCGTGCGATACACAAGCGATTCGCCGACGTAGAGCAGCGTCGCCATGTTCGCCAGCTTTTCGCGCACCAAGCCGAAGTCGCCGATCGGCTTGCCAAAAGCCTTGCGCTGCTTCGCGTAGCTGATCGCGCTTTCCAGCGAGACGCGTCCACCACCCACGCACATTGCGCCGAGTTTGAATCGGCCGATGTTCAGAATATTGAAAGCAATCACGTGCCCTCTGCCGATGTCGCCCAGCAAATTCTCAGCCGGTACCTTGCAATCGTTCAGGATGATCGGACAGGTGGATGATCCGCGGATGCCCATCTTGTGCTCTTCGGCCCCGACCGAGAAGCCCGGGAACGTTCTCTCCACCAGGAACGCGCTGAACTTTTCACCATTGACCTTGGCGAAAACTGTAAACAGGTCGGCGAATCCGGCGTTGGTGATCCACATTTTTTCGCCGTTCAGGATGTAATGCTTGCCGTCGGAAGAAAGCTCGGCGCGAGCGCGGCAGTTCATGGCGTCGGATCCGGAAGTCGATTCCGAAAGCGCATACGCGCCAACCATCTCGCCAGTCGCCAGACGTGGCAAATATTGCTTCTTTTGCTCCTCTGTTCCGAAATAAACGATCGGCAGCAACCCGATGCCGCTATGCGCGCCCCAAGTCGTGGCAAAGCCGGCATACTTCGCGATGTGGTCGGCGATGACCGCGGAGGTAACCTTGTCCATCTCAAGGCCGCCATAGGCTTCGGGAATTTCGACGCCGCTCAGGCCAAGCTCGCCGGCTTTTTTCAGCAACTCCCGCGAAATCGCGAAATCCTTATGCTCGATTTTCTCCGCGTTGGGCAGGATCTCGTTGACGGCGAATTCTTCCGCCGTCTGGCCGATGAGATGGTGCTGTTCGGTGAAGTCTTCCGGAGTGAAAACCTCATCGGGGCGGCGGGATTCGAGCAAGAAGCTGCCGCCGGAGACTTTGGTGCTGGGAACAGTGGTGATTGTAGCCATGTCTTAATCCTCGAAATTAGCGACGCCGAGTGGGTAGAGAACCCGCAGAAAAGTACAACTCATTTTAATTGGGGCGGAGTGGGAATGATAGGCCTGAAACTATGATAGGCCTGAAACTGGGGCGCGTTACGGGTTCCTTATCCGAAACAGCCGGCTGGTCAGGGCTTCGGTGTTCGTCGACCAGCCAGCAACACGTGACGGCGATCAGTGGATGACCAACACTGCGATCTTACTTAGCGATGTTACTTAGCCAGCCGCCCGAATGCCCCATAGTCGAGGAAAGGAGCGCACCGCTTCGGTAAAGAACCGTTGCTCTCAGGGCGTGGGTGATGGGACTCTTATCACGATGCTGCGCGTCTGAAACCGCGCCGCGGGCTGGCAGGTGGAATAGCCGGCGGCGTGCGTGGCATCGGTGTGGGGACCGTCGCGAGCAACTTTGTAGGTGCGCATCTTAAGGCAGTGGCCATCGGCCTGCGGCTGCCAGTCCGCGTTGTTATGCAGCCAGTTGCGTGGCACGCTGAACTGACTTTGGCGCGGACCGTAATCGCCGAGGAGAATACGGTCCGGCGCATTTGGGTTAGCTCTACTCAGCAGGTTCGGAGAAAATGGATTCCTATTTGAGGCGCTCAATTGTGCGGGCGGGAGCGACTGAGCCACGTCCGGATTCTTTTCTGGCGAAGACTGGGCTGCCAGCCTGGCCACGCTCAAGGTGATCAGCAGTGATAAGGGTAAGAGACGGAAGATTGACATGGGGCTTCCTCCCTGCAACAGATTATAGCGCCATACCCAGAATTTCACGGTTAATTCAGATTTTCGAAGATCCCCGCCGCGCCCATGCCTCCGCCGACACACATGGTGACCATGCCGTAACGTCCGTTGCGGCGCTTGAGTTCGTGGATGATGGCTGCTGTCAGCTTGGCTCCGGTGCAGCCCAGGGGATGTCCGAGAGCGATCGCGCCGCCGTTGGGATTTACTTTCGCTGGATCGAGGCCGGCTTCTTTGATCACGGCCAGGGACTGCGCGGCGAAAGCTTCGTTCAATTCGATCAGGTCGATGTCGGAGAGCTTCAGGCCGGCCATCTTCAAGGCTTTCGGAATCGCGAAGACGGGGCCGAGTCCCATTTCTTCGGGCTTATATCCGGCGGTCGCGAACGAAATGTAGCGGGCGAGGGGCTTGATGCCGAGAGCCTTCGCGCGCTCGGCGGACATTACGACCGCGGCCGCCGCGCCATCGGACATCTGCGAGGAATTTCCGGCGGTCACTGTGCCTTTGACGTGGAACGCGGGCTTCAGACCAAGCAGCGCTTCTAGCGAGGTGTCGGCGCGCGGGCCTTCGTCCATTTTGAAAACAAATTCCTGCCGCTTGGGCTTTGATCCATTCGGAGTCGTAAAGCTCACCGGCACGGTCACAACTTCCTCGTCGAACCGTCCTGCCTGAATCGCGGCCAACGCTTTCTGATGGCTGCGCAGGGAAAATTCGTCCGCCGCTTCGCGCGTGATGCCGAAGCGTTGGCCGACGCGTTCGGCGGTGAGCCCCATATTCAAATATGCATCAGGATAGTGATCGACCAGCCAGGGATTCGGCGAAACCTTGTGGCCGCCCATCGGGATCATTGACATCGATTCGGTGCCACCGGCAACGATTACCTCCGCACCACCGCTCATGATGCGCTCAGCGGCCATCGCGATTGACTGCAGTCCAGACGAACAGAAACGGTTTATTGTGAGTGCTGAGACTTCCACCGGGAGCCCCGCGCGCAATGAAGCGATGCGGGCCACATTCATCCCCTGCTCGGCCTCGGGCATGGCGCAGCCGAGGATGACGTCTTCGATCTCTTTAGGATCCAGTTGTGGCACACGCTCCAGTGCGCCTTTGATGGCGACCGCTGCCAGTTCATCGGGACGCGTGGCGCGAAGCGTGCCCTTGAATGCGCGTCCCACGGGCGTTCGGACGGAGGAGGCAATGATGACTTCGCGCATGATAACTCCAATCGGGGACTTACCTTTGTCTACCTCCATCTTAGATCGCAAAACCGGGATTGGCGATTCTTGATTCCGCGGCGAATAATGGAACCGGTCGAAAATAGCGGCTCGCCCCGTCTCAATTCGGGCTGTGCTGCGGAACCTTCACCGCCGACGATTGCGGGGCCGCCAGTTGCCGTTGTCCCTCTTGTTTGACCAGAACCGCCAGGAACCGTAGCTTGGCGATGAAAGCAGCCGAGATGAATCCCGAGGCGATGGCGCTGGCGTCGAAGACGCGCGCATGGATTTCGTCCACATGTATCGCATCCCGCGCGGCATCGTTCTTTGCGGTCGCGATTTCGATTTCCTGGCTGCTGACTCTGTTCTCGAAATTTACTGCCAGGGTAGTCATGGGAAGTCAAGTTCTGTAGCGCCGCTATGTCCTAGGTCTTCCAGGCCTGAACATACGCCGTTGCAAGTGTTTTCCACCGCCTGCTCATCGCTATTCGACCCGGACAGCGCCGCCTGAGGAAGGAGAGCGGGGGAGCTTACAATCATTGAAACTATCGTGAGCATCATGAAGTGAGGCAATCGTTTCTTCACTCTTCGAGTCTCCGCTTGGTTTCCGAACTTCGATTCCCGAACAAGTTTGGTCGCGCACGCAGAAAATGGTTTGCCGGCAGGAAGCGAAACGCAGCCCAGCAAAGCTGCCCTGACTACTTTCACTTGGCCGGAGCGTAGAAGTAATAATCCGCCGTGTAAGCGCTTTTCGTTTCGGTGTTGAGGTGGGCGGCGTCGCAGCCCTCAGCAGGCGGTTTCCCGCCGTGAGTGTGGACTCGCTGGATGGTTGTTACGCTGCTGAGTTGACCGGTCCCCGCGTGACTCGCAACATTCACCAGTAGCCAAGGAATCGAATCTGCATCCAGCGAATCGACGTGCGCTACGGCTTTCCCGGTGACCTCACTGCCATCTTTCAACTTCCATGAGGGACCGGCGGAATGTTGTCCGATCACTTTGTCTTTGCGGTCGTGCAGTTCCGCATCGGGCGCCTTGAGCGTCCAAGCGAATTTGCCGTCTGCTGCAGCCTGGCACGTGTAGATCTGAGAACCAGTGGCATGAGCGTACACGACGACTTCCAGCCCAGCCGGGACCTGAATCGCGTCCGGAACATCGGGCGCGGGTTCTCTCTGTGCGGGTGCTTGAGCTGTTGCGGCTGCAAACCCTAACATCAGGACGAAGCCAATCAGTCCGATCGCTGTGGCGAAGGATGGAACGAGTTTTTTCATCGAGATCAATTGTAGCGCTCTTGGGAATGTACTCCGCAAAAAACAACAATGCTTGCGAGTTTTGGAAGAAAGTCCGCCCGCCCTCTAGTTCCTCAGTGTCTTTCCCGTCTTCAACGTGTACTGGATCCTCTCCTGCGTTTTCTTCTCGCCGCACAATGATTTGAAGCCCTCACGCTCCAGATCGAGAATGTGCTGCTCGCTTACTAGCGTTCCCGGCGTGACATTGCCGCCACAGAGGACTTCGGCGATCTTGGCGCCCAGTTTCACTTCGTATTCAGTGATGAAATCGCCCTGCCGCATCATATGGACTCCCATCTTCAACGTCGCCAGAAGGTTCTCGCCGGGAGCCGGAATATCGGTCCGCGGCACCGGCGGTTCATATCCCGCGCGCAGAAGTTCGAGGCTGCGTGTCTTGGCATCGGAGAGCACACGCTCACGATTCATGGTGATACGGTCACTGTCTGACAAAAAGCCGAGAGCGCGGGCTTCGTGCGCGGAGGTGGCGACCTTGGCAGTCGCGATGGTTTCAAACGCGCGCTTCATCGCTTGCAACATCTCGATCGATCCTGCGAGTGCCTCGCCGGAGCCTTTCCCGCCGCGCGCCGTAGTTGCGCCGTCGATCGCACGCAGCAGCATTTCCTTGCAGCCGCCACCGCCGGGGAGCAGCCCGACGCCGACTTCCACTAATCCCATGTAAAGTTCCGCGTGAGGCTGGCGGGCCGCGGCGTGCAGCGAGATTTCCGTTCCGCCGCCTAAGCACAGGCCGAACGGTGCGGACACAACGGGTTTGGGCGAGAACTTGATTGCCTGCGTCATGCCCTGGAACTGGCGGATGGCGAGGTCGACATCGTCCCACTCGTCTTCCTGCACGCTCATCAGCAGGAGCATGAGGTTGGCACCTACGGAAAAATTTGTTGCGTCGTTGGTGATGACAAAAGCGTTGAAGTTATCGCCCGGCCCGCCCGGTTTCAACGTTTGTAAGGTCAAGCTGATGATATCGGCACCGAGCGAGTTCATCTTGCTGTGGAACTCGATGCAGCCCACGCCGTCGCCGAGGTCAACCAATGATGCTCCGGAATTTTTCTTTACTACTCCGTTGGATTTTTTCGCGACCGTCACAGACCAGACACCGGACGGAACTTGCACTGGTTGCAAATTGTCAGTCGCCAGATCAAAGTAAACACGCCCGGACGTCGATTTCGGATCATCGGCGTACCAGGATTTCTGGTTCGCGCCCAGCAGTTTTTCGACGTTCGCAGCGACTGGCCTTCCCTCTCTCTTCATGCGGGCAACCGTGCTTTCTACGCCCGCGGCATCCCAAAGCTCGAATGGACCCAACTCCCAGTTGAATCCGAGACGCATCGCACGATCGATCTCAACTATCGAATCGGAGATCTCGGGTATACGGTTCGCAGAGTAAGTCCACAGATCAGACAACGCCGACCACAGGAACGTTCCTGCCTTGTCGCCTTTCTGCGGCCCACTGCCTTCGAGACCCAGCAGCATGCGCAGCCTCGCGCCCGTATCTTCGATGTTCTTCGCCATGTCGAGCGCGGCGAACTTCGGTTTTTGGCGCGGATGATATTCCATCGTCTTCCAATCGAGAGCTAGCCGCTCGTCTTCTTTCCCTGCGCCGCCTTTTGCTTTCTTGTAGAAGCCTCCTTTCGTTTTGTCGCCCAGCCATTTGCGCTCGATCATCTGCGAGAAGAAATCCGGCAGGCGCAGGTCGCTGCGTTCGTCGTGGACGTTCGTGGTCATGTTGCCAACCACATGGCCCAGAATGTCCAAGCCTACCAAGTCGATGGTGCGGAAGGTCGCTGACTTCGGCCAGCCCACAGCCTGTCCGGTCAGCGCGTCGACATCTTCGATGCTGAGGTCCATTTCCTGCATGAGGCGTATTACATTCAATACCGAAAATGTGCCGATCCGGTTGGCAATAAAGTTTGGAGTATCTTTCGCGAGCACCACACCTTTGCCGAGACGCACGTCGCAGAAGTCAGATACCAGATCGAGCAGAGCGCGGTCCGCTTCCGGCGTAGGAATGAGTTCCAGAAGGCGCATGTAGCGCGGCGGATTAAAAAAGTGCGTGCCGAACCAGCAGCGCCGGAAATCGTCAGAGAAGCCCTCAGCAATTTCTCCTACGGGCAGGCCGCTGGTGTTGGTGGTGACAATGGTCCCGGGCTTGCGGATGCCTTCGACCCTGCGAAGCAGCGCCCGCTTCAAGTCCAGATTCTCGACGACTGCCTCAATGATCCAGTCCACTTCCCCAAGTTTCGTTAAATCATCTTCGAAGTTCCCAACACTGACGAGGCGGGCAAGCGAAGAATCCATGAAGGCCGCAGGCTTTGATTTCTTCGCACCTTCGAGACCGGCAGCGGCAACTTTATTTCGCGCCGTCCATCCAGCCCCAGGGGCAACATCTTGCGGAACAATATCCAGCAGGTAGCTGGGAACTCCAGCATTGGCAAAGTGTGCGGCGATCCGCGCACCCATGGTTCCGGCACCCAGAACAGCAACTTTATTAATTCGTTTCATCATCTAGCCTCGAGAAAAAATTCCACCGCACAAGATAAGGTTCGCAGGCGACCGTCAATTTAAACTGATCAAACCGTGCAACATGGCGCTGGCGCTTCTTTTGCCGCCAACTTATGGGTCCGCCGACAAAAATTCAGCATGCGCGATTAGATACTCCAGTGCCTGCTGCGCCATTTGCTTTTCACCTTTGTAAGCCAGCATCTTTGGCGCATCTTCGAGAGGAATCCAGCGGGCGCGCGCTACTTCAATTCTCATCTTGGGTGAAATGTGGTTAATGCGGCCGGAGCGATAGCGCATCAGATAAAAGCTGACAATTTTAAATACACGCTGTCCGTCACCCCAACTTCGCGAATATACATATTTAATATCATCCAGCTTCGCGACCACCTCGGCGGTCACTCCCGTCTCCTCGTAAACTTCCCGGAGTGCCGTCTCCATCGGCTTCTCGCCCGGATCCACCAGGCCCTTCGGCAGGGCCAGAACCGCCCTGGGCTTCCGCAGGATAACGTTTTTCTGGTCCGTGGTGTCCCGGTCGGCATCGCCGGGCGGCTCGATGGCGGCCATCCACCAAGCTCCGTTCCGCCTCCGGATTACCACGCCTCCCGCCGATATCTCTCGTACCATTGCCTGTAACTTAGCAGAGACACGTGGGTTAGTCACGACTTCGCTTGCGCTCCCCCTCTTCACATCCGCTAAAGGTAATACAGTCTCCTCCTGCCTTAAGTAATGGGAGATGGCACGATCGGGCTCTGCAGCTTAATACGCGTTTGTGGCATCTTAAACAGAGGAAGTTGAAGTGCGAGTTGAGCCCGTAAATGCCTGGTACGCCGGGCAGAGGGGTGGCGGTGAAGGGTTTTGAAAAGATCGTTCGATCCGTGCAGGCCCTCGGCCGCGAACTCTCACGTAAGGCTGCCGCGCCTGGGCTGCCAATACCTGCCATAGGTCTTGCCCTCGGCGGCGGGTTTGCCCGCGGCATGGCCCACATCGGAGTGCTGAAAGTCCTCGAAGAGGAACGGATCCCGGTCCGCATCGTTGCCGGCACTAGCGTCGGCGCCCTGATTGGGGCCGTGTACTGCAGCGGCCTCTCGCTCGAAGAACTCGAAAAAGTTGCGCACTCCTGCCGCTTCACTACCTTCGCGCGCTGGACCGTTTCCCGCTACGGTTTTGCCTCGAACGACCGTATGGTGTCGTTCCTCACACGCGTTTTGAAGGTGAAGACTTTCGAAGACTTGCGCATCCCTCTGGGCGTGACTGCAACCGACTTCAATACCGGCAAAGGCGTGGTTTTTCATTCTGGTTCAATCATCGATCCGGTGCGCGCCAGTTGCGCGTATCCGGGAATGTTTTTGCCGGTAAATATTCGCGGACGGTGGCTGGTCGATGGCATGCTCTCTTATCCCGTGCCCACGCATCCGCTGCGCGACATGGGCGCGGAGCGTGTGCTGGCTGTGCACTTGAAAGGGCAGTGGTCCAAAGATAGCGCGCCGCGGAATCTTTTTGACGTCATCGGGCAATCCTTCGCCATCGCGCAAGACATGATGGGCCATCTTTGGCGCGGCGCTGCCGATCTGGTGGTCGAACCCGATGTGGCCGGCTTCGGCTATGACGATTTCAAACGTGCCGGCGAACTGATTCGCGCCGGTGAAGTAGCGATGCGGCACGCGCTACCTGAAGTTCGCAAGTGGCTGGAAACGCCGGCAGAGACTCCTGTCGCCGCGAAAGCTCGCCCCGCGCTGCCCAGTCCGGCGCCCATGCCCGCGGACTGAAGAATCGTTCTCCGGTTAATCAAGCGGCGTTCTTGTGATCGCTATTCTCTTGGCCTTCTTGATTCTGATTTTTCTCAGCAGTGCCACCGCCTTTTTCCTCCTGAGCTTTGCTGGCGGCAGCCTGCTCCGTACCTTCGGGTTCTTTCTTGTTTGGCTTCGCGTCTGATCGGTCGTCGGCTGCGTTCGCTTCTTGGCTATTTTCCGCGGCCTTGGGAGGCTCCTTCTTGGCCTCCTGCTCAGCCCCCTTCATCGCGGAAGAAAGCAGATGATCCATCCTCACCCGGGCGGCGAGCCATCGAACGTTACTCGCATTTCCCGCTCGCTCCAGATACGGAGCGAGCTCTTCCTCATTGGTTATGCCTTTGCCTTTCAGCAACTGCGTGATGGCTGAACTCTGCGTCTCCAAAGCCTCAAGCGAGGTGAATAGCTCATGGAGCATCTCCCGCACAACGTTCTCATCCATATTGATCTCTCCTCGAAACCTATGCTTGGATGCAAGATGAACGGCAAGTGTAAGCGCGCTCACGGTCCAAGCTTATTGCGAATTACACCAGGCCGGTAGTGGGTGATCATTATTGATCAGACACGACTTATCGTTTCCTGAACAATCACACTAGAATCCCCAGCACCTTTACCTGGCACCTCGGATAGCGGCGAATGACTACAACCAAGAAAAAGCTCGATTTCAATCCCCACACCTTTCTTTCGACCATTGGAAAGGGAAGGGATATGTTGTCATTCGAAAAAAGGGACACGATCTTTTCTCAGGGCGATTCCACGGATGGCCTGTTTTTTATTCAGAAGGGGAAAGTACAACTCACGGTTGTGTCGGAAGCGGGGAAAGAAGCGACTCTCGGAATCTTGAGTGATGGCGATTTCTTTGGAGAGGGCGGTCTCGCCGGTCAGCTTCTTCGCATGTCGTCGGCAGTGGCCATGACGGATTGCGTCCTTCTACACGTCGACAGGAAAGCCATGATGAGTGCTTTAGGTCTGGAGCCGAAGCTGTCGGCACTGTTTCTCAGATGCCTGCTGAAGCGAAATATTCGCTATCAGGACGACCTGGTCGACCAACTCTTCAACTCCAGCGAAAAGCGACTGGCACGAGTGCTTCTCTTAATGGCGCAGTTCGGCAAAGAAGGTGTTTCGGAAATGTCAGTTCCGAGATTGAGTCAGGAGACGCTGGCGGAGATGGTCGGCACCACACGTTCCCGTGTCAGCTTTTTCATGAACCGATTCCGGAAGCTGGGATTTATCAACTATGACGTTGGCGACAATCTTCGCGTCCACAGTTCTCTTCTGAATGTTCTCCTTCATGATGACGACGGTGTGATCCCGGTTCCTGGCACCAAAGAACCAAACGCTCGCGCCAGAAACGCCGCCGAACCCCCGAGAACGCGTGGCGAACCGCGAGATAAAGATCGCGCCAAGACACCGGTTCTTGCCACTCCCGAACGCCGCCGGAACTGAAAACGGTCGTGGCATTGGCGCGTGTCGAAA
>Ga0210391_10005248_pt1 | contig 10695 bp, 9 predicted proteins | sample IncBWC12OmetaG_FD_160573 | JGI IMG/M metagenome (GOLD analysis project Ga0210391, IMG submission 160573) | Forest soil microbial communities from Barre Woods Harvard Forest LTER site, Petersham, Massachusetts, United States - Inc-BW-C-12-O ...
GAACAACTTTTAGATACATCCCTGCGGTTTTTTATTGGACGTGAAGAGACGGTCGTGCGCAGAGGGCGTCCTCCACGATCCAGACCAGAAAAGGAACGACTGCTTCAACTCGAACGTATAGGTCGTATGCTTCGTGACGAAGTAATTCACTGAAAGAAACACTTCTCTGATAACAGCGGTGCGTCGACATCGCCTCCTTTTGGGTATGAAATTTTAGATATTACTAATTGATTTTCGCTCTTATAACTGGTCAGCCCACGCGAGGAAAGTCGGCGAGGAAATATCCGGCCATTGACGTTACTCAGAAAATCGTCGGGTTGTGCTCCCACATGAGCCTACGATTTCGAGTCCTCAACCCAACACTGCCCCCTCCGCCGTTCGGAAGGGGCAGAAATTGAAATTCCTGAGGAGGCTTGCAATGAAGGGTTCATTGAAATTCTCAAAAGGTTTGCTAGGTTTTGTGTGGCTGCTGGTGAGCATTAGCTCGTGCTTAGCGCAGTCAACGGCAACGATGTCAGGTGTGGTCACTGATCCAACCGGGGCGGTTGTTCCAGGTGCGCAGGTGACCGTACATTCGCTTGCTACCGGGTTGGATCGCGAAATTGTAACGGACAATGCCGGTCTATATGTGGCTCCTTCTCTGGTGCCTGGCGATTATCAGGTACGGGTTAAGGCGTCAGGTTTTGCCCAGTACACAGTACAAAAAGTGACGTTGGACGTCGACCAGCGAGTAACGGTCAATATTCCACTTGCTCTGTCCACTGCCGGTGAGACGATACAAGTGGAGAGTACGGCATTACAGATCGAGACCCAAACAATGACTGTCGGTCAGGTGATCGACAGAAACACGGTGCAGGAGATTCCTCTAAATGGGCGACACTTTCTCGACCTCACTGTGCTTACTCCTGGAGGGGTGGTCGCAGACACTGCGGGCAGCCTAACTAGCGCTAGCCGTGGATTGGGCGCAAACTCCTTCATCACTGCCGGCAATCGCGAAGACTCGGTCAATTTTCAGATCAACGGTGTCAATCTGAATGACATGAGCCAAAACCAAATTACGTTCCAGCCGTCGATCAGCACCACCTCCGAGTTCAAGATTGACAATTCAACTTTCAGCGCCGAGTACGGTAGAAGCTCTGGTTCCATCGTCAACGTCAGCACGCGTTCCGGTACCAACGCCTTCCATGGCGAAGTCTTCGACTACTTTCGCAACGACGCGCTGGATGCCCGCAACTATTTCAATCGCAGCTATAGTGTGACGACAGGTGCACCTCTCGGTGTTCCCGGCGACAAGGCTCCCCTACAGCGCAACAACTTCGGGGCTTCTGTCGGAGGGCCCATTTTCCGCGATCACACGTACTTCTATGCCAGCTATGAAGGTCTTCGCCAGCACCAGGGCATCCTTCAGAACAGTCCCGTCTTCAGTGCCGCTCAGCGTTCGTACATTACGGCGCTCGCCAATCCCACGGCCCTGGCTATGCTCGGGGTGATCCCCGCACCAAATAGCGGAAACAACTTCGTCTCGTTCACGCCTGGCCCAGTGAGCATTAACCAATTCACCGGCGATGTCCTCCAGGTCCTCGGAAAGAACGATCAACTGCACGGTTTCTACGCCTTCCAGAGTGACGTGCGGACAGAACCTGCTCTGCAGGGCGACACTATTCCAGGCTTCGGCGATCATCGCAATGCCCATCGCCAGATTCTCACCTTGAATGAGATCCACGTCTTCAGTCCGAGCTTCACGAATGAGGCACGGCTTGGCTTCAACCGGATCTCGATTGCCTTCACTCCCAACACACTATCCAACCCTGCTAGCTTCGGTCTCGGCACTGGCACAACAGGCAACGTTGGCCTGCCCCAAACCACCTTCGTCGACCTCAACCTGGTCATCGGCGGTCCCTCCCTCTTTCCGCAAGGCCGCAACGATACACTCGGTCTCATCTCTGACACTGCGACCGTCTTGAAGGGCAAGAACACCATCAAGTTTGGTGGCGAGTTCCGCCGCTTCCTTGAAGCCAGCTTCCAAAACGACCCCGGCACCCTCCAGTTTGCGACCAGCACCGGCATCACTCCCGGCCAGCCAACCAGCGCCAACATCTTCGCCAATGGGCTCGCGAGCGTATTCACCCAAACCCCCAACGATATTGTCAGTCGCGTCTACATCAACGCGCTCGGTGCCTTTGTGCAGGACAACTACAAGCTCACTCCGAACCTCACCATCGAGGCAGGCCTGCGTTTCGAGTGGAACGGTACGCCAGTGGAGGGTGAGAACCGCTTTATCCTCTTTGTTCCTTCCGGTCCGTCACTGATCCAAGTACACACCAACGGATACAACTCGCCGTACAAGCAGAACTACAACGTCGAGCCGCGTGTCGGTTTTGCCTACGACATCTTCGGCAGCGGAAAGTCCGTCGTCCGGGGAGGCTACGGATTTCTGGTCGATCAGCCGGTGGAGGATGTTGTCGCAGGCCTTACTTCCAACCCGCCTATCAGCAAGAAGGTCTCTTTCACCGGTTCGTCCACCACTACCATCCCTGTAGCAAACCTCTATGGTTCGGCACTTGCCGCCGGTCTCACGGTCTCGAGCGTCAACCCGAACTTCCGCAACGCCTACATGCAAACCTTCAACCTGAATGTGCAACAGGCGCTGCCTGCCGGCCTTGTCGCTTCTCTCGGCTACTACGGCTCAGTCGGCCGTCACCTTCGGATAGCCACCAACCAGAACCAACCGATTGGCCCGACCAGCACCACGCAAGTGCGTCCTTATCTGACGCTGTCTTCTTCCAGTCCCTTCGATGCCGGTGCCTCTATCAACTCCAACATTACAGAAGCCAACAGCAACGCATATTCCAATTACAACGCCATGTGGGCCACGCTCAGCAAAAACATGGCGCGCGGCCTGCAATTCAGCATGAACTATGAGTGGGCGAAATCCATGGATATCAGCTCGCTTGGTTCGCAAGGTACATTGGCCGGCAACGGTCTCCAAGACAGCTATAACCCCGCAGGTAACTACGGTCTGTCCGATTTCGACGTGCGCAATCACTACGCCGCAACTGCGATTTACGCACTGCCGTTTAAGGGGAACCGCCTTGTCTCGGGCTATCAGTTATCCGCGATCGTCCAATATCAGACGGGCAATCCGGTCAATATCTTAGCCAGCAGTTCCAGCTTTAACGGCGTCCCTGGCCTGATCCGCCCCGATCAGGTCGGGCATGTTGTCCGGTCGAAGCAGCAGTTACCTGGGGTGGCGAACGTCACGTTAATTCAGAACCCCGGTGGCCTGTCTATCGGTGGCTCTGTCTGCGACATAACGACGTACACGCCTGCCTGTGTCTTCGAGATTCAGGGAACACAGCCCACTAGTCCCGTACCCACCTCTACCTCCCCTACCGTCTACACCGGCGTGGGCACGATTCAGCGCAATTCCGTAAGCGGCCCGGGATTCGCAGACGTGGATCTTTCCGGACAAAAGGAGACGAAGCTCTTTGAGCATCTGTCATTCACCCTCCGTGCCGACGCTTTCGACATCCTCAACCATCCCAACTTCGGGCAGCCATCGGGCAACGTGCAGTCCGCATCGTTCGGCCAAATTACCGCGACCCGCTTTGCGACAAGCGATGGCGGCTCTTCACGACAGCTTCAAATTAGCGGCAAGTTCACCTTCTAATTTGAAACAATCCGTTGTGCGCCTCGTTGACTTCTCCAGCGAGGCACACCTTTGTTTGGATTAGCTATCCTATGTTGTCGAGGTTTGACAGAGAACAAGCCAGCATGAATCGTGCGACCTTTTTTCGTAGGTATCAAAGTGATGATCTTGAGGCGATCTTTCGTTTGGACGAGGCTTGTTTTTCGGAGGAGTTTCGATTCGATCGCAGATCCATGAGTGCTTTTGCTGCAGACAGAGGAGCCGTCACCCTGATTGCGGAAGATCAAGGTAAGGTGATCGCGTTCGTCATTGCCCATGTAAAGCATGTTGCCGCAGAGTGCCGGGCGTATGTCGTCACTCTTGACGTGGAGCCGGAGTGGCGGCGGAGGGGATTAGCCAGAGAATTGATGGCAGAGGTAGAGGCGCGGGCGTTGGCCGAAGGCGCCCGGCGGATACATCTGCATGTGTTCCTTGGAAATGATGCAGCGATCCGTTTTTATGAGCGGCTGGGGTATGAAAGAATCCGGATCGTCCGCGGATACTATGGCTCGGGACTGGATGCGATCGTTTACCGAAAAGACCTGCGCGACAGATAACGGACGGGAATTACTTTTTACCGAAGACGTCCCCCATGCGGCGGATTTGAGCGCCAACTCCGCGGAGTTTCTCTTCAAAATGTTCGTAGCCACGATCGAGGTGATAGACGCGGTCGAGAATCGTCTCACCGTCGGCCACCAGAGCTGCGAGAACGAGCGAGGCTGAGGCCCGGAGATCCGAGCACATGACCGCCGCAGACTGGAGCGGCGCCTTGCCCCTGACCGTCGCAGTACGACCGGAGATCGTAATATTTGCGCCCATCCGAATCAGCTCCTGCACATGCATGAAGCGGTTCTCGAAGATGTTTTCTGTGATGGTACTGGTTCCATCGGCCTGTGTAGCTAGGGCCATGTACTGTGCCTGCATGTCAGTAGGAAAGCCAGGATACTCTTCGGTGGAGACGTCTACTGCCTTCAACTCGCCGCCGGAACGGACCCGTACGTTTTCTTCGCCAACGTCGATCCGCACCCCGCACTGTTCGAGCTTCGAGATGAGCGCGCCGAGGTGTTTGGGCTCGCAGCAGTCGACGTTTAGGTCTCCGCAGGTAATCGCTCCGGCGACGAGAAAAGTCCCGGCCTCTATGCGGTCCGGATTAATGCGGTGACGCGCGCCGTGTAACCCGGGGACTCCTTGAACGTGGATGGTTCCCGTCCCGGCACCCTCGATCTTTGCACCCATTGCGATCAGGAGCGTCGCCAGATCGGTTACCTCCGGCTCGCGGGCGCAGTTCTCAAAGACGGATTCGCCATCGGCCAGGGCTGCCGCCATCAAGAGATCTTCTGTGCCGGTCACCGTGATCTTGTCGAAGACAATATGCGCTCCTCGGAGCTGACCTTTTCCGTCTTTGGGACTTCGAGCTTCCAAGTAACCGTGGTCGTAGACGATGGAAGCACCCATGGCCTCAAGGCCCTTAATGTGAAGATCGATGGGACGCCCTCCGATGGCGCATCCGCCAGGCATCGCCACACGGGCAACCCCGGTTCGGGCAATCAGCGGCCCGAGGACAAGCGAGCTGGCGCGCATCGTCTTGACGATCTCGTATTTTGCCACCGGGTCGGACAGGATGCCGCATTTGATGCGGGTGCGATGTTGCGCGCGACCGTAGCCGAGTTCGACCTCGGCCCCCATGCTGGTGAGAAGTTTGCGTTCCGTCTCGATATCGCGAACCTGAGGGATGTTTTCGAGGATGACCTCGTCTTCTGTCAGGATAGCGGCAGCCATACATGGAAGCGCGGAGTTCTTCGCTCCGGAGACCTTAATTGTGCCGAGAAGAGGGTTGCCGCCCCGCACTACAAACTTGTCCATCTAGCCAGTTTACGGAGATTTCACGTGGAAATGATTAGCTGCGCTGGTTCCCGCCGCCCCGGAAGCAAGCGCTCCATATTTGTGAGGCCTTGTTGTGGACCTAGCTTCCCGGTTGAGGAGTTGTTGGCGCGGACTGTTGCTGTCGGGCCCGTCCATGGCCGTGACGCATGTTCCTAAGCTGCTGCATCTGATCAGGGGTCAGTACACTGGCTAACTGCGTCTTGGTGGTCTCGTGGACGGCACGAAATTGCTGCCGCATCTGGTCCGGGGAGAGGCTTGTATCGGAGCGCAGCGCCGCAATCTTCTGCTGGCTATCGGCGAAGATCGGCTCGAGCTTCGCGGTCTGATCGGCCGACAACCCTAGACGTTGACCAACGCGCTGCGCCTCGCGATGGGGATCAGGGGCATGATGGTGCCGGTGATAGCCATTCTGGGTTGTAGTGTCGGGGTTCGTTGGGGTCGATTGAGCGGGGGCCAAAGTGCCTGCCAGAGCCAGGGTAAGAGAGGCGGAGAGAAAAAGGTGCTTCATGGACTTGCTCCTTGTCGGGGCGGCTTGAGCGCCGTTGCTTCTGACGGTGTAGACGGGATTTTGTGGAAAATGTTTCGGTCTCCGTCAAGACGAGCGACTGCGTCTGCCGGAACGAGGGTAATTCAGGGTAACTTGGCGAAGACTTATCGAGTGCTCAGGATTGCCGTTAGAGTTCCAGGCGCGAGTCGTCGATGGCCAGACGCACATTTCCGTCCGACTTTGTCAGGCGACGCACCGCTTCCATCTTGTCCACATTGGCTTTGAGCATCACAACCGCGATGGGGATCGATTTTCCTGCGGACTTGATGGTGCGGATGGCAGTGTCGCGGTCGATATCGCAGACCTTCATCAGCACGCGAATGCCACGCTCGACGAGCTTCGCGTTCTTCATGTGAACATTGACCATCAGGTTGTCGTACACATAGCCAAGACGCGTCATGGCGCCAGTCGTGATCATGTTGAGCGTCATCTTCTGCGCAGTGGCGGACTTCATACGGGTGGATCCGGAGATGACTTCGGGGCCGACTTCAGTGACGATGGTGGTGTCTGCCACGTCCGCCAGTGGAGTGTTGTGGTTGCACGTGATCGCAGCAGTCTTCGCACCGCGCGCGCGAGCATACTCAACAGCACCAACTACGTAAGGAGTGCGGCCGCTCGCAGAGACACCGACAACAACGTCCTTTCGTGTCGGACGTCGGCGAGCGATGTCGCGCTGACCGATTTCGGGCGAGTCTTCGTTCACGTCCGAGGCGGAGGCGAGAGCTTTAGGGCCGCCCGCCATGATGTACTGCACCTGTTGGGGAGCGGTTGAGTATGTCGGTGGGCACTCCGACGCGTCAAGGGAGGCAATACGACCGCTCGAGCCGGCGCCAACGTAAATCAGGCGACCACCATCGCGCAGCGACCGGGCTACCGTGTCAATCACGATGGCGATCTCCGGGAGCGCCTTTTTGACAGCCGCCGCGATCTTCGCGTCTTCGTGGTTAATAATGCGGGCAATCTCGAGGGCGGACTTAGTGTCGAGGCCTTCGGATGCGGTGTTGATTGTCTCCGTCGTGAGATCGTTGAAGTTTTCTGTGCCTCGGTTGACGGATGGTTTTGTTGTCGGGGCCTGCTCTAGCATGGTAAGGGTAGCCATAAGTGTCCTGCGTTGCCGCTCTTTCGATTCTATTCCTAACGGCTTGGAAAAGCGCTAACAAACCTCCTGGAAGTTGGTACCCGGGACGAGTCCGAGCGGAATGGGGCGTAGGCGATTTACGTCACGGTCCAGAAACACTGGAAGTCAGGCAACAACCTGTGATATATGAGATGGCAGTCCAGTTCAATTGGTTAGCTACCCTGAATCCGGCGTTTCCCTGGCTTTTTGAAGGGAAAAGATAACCCCGCGATTGCGGTTTACGAGACTGTGCGTCTAACGGTAGGGTTGGAGATACGGTGGAGAACGACGGGCAAAGAAGACCGGAAGGCGAAAGGCGACCGCCGTTGAAACACGGCGGCGCGATGGGTTCGTGGCTCCGGGATCTTGTCGTTTCCATTGTGGTTTCGGCGTTTATCATCATCTTTCTCTACCAGCCTGTGAGGGTAGAAGGGACCAGCATGTTGCCGATGCTGGAGGATCAGGACCGGCTTTTTATCAATAAACTCGCGTATCGGGTGGGGGATATTCAGCGGGGGGATGTGGTGGTGTTTTTGTATCCGCATGACCATGATAAGAGCTATATCAAGCGGGTGATTGCGCTGCCGGGGGATGTGTTGAAGATCGACCATGGGGCGGTGTTTGTGAATGGGAAGGAAGTCGCGGAACCCTATGTGCCTAAACAGTTTGAGGATGACCGGTCGCAGCCGGAGATGGTGATTCCTGCCCATGAGTATTTTGTGATGGGGGATCACCGGTCGATCTCGAGTGATAGCAGGGAGTTTGGGCCTGTGGACCGGGATCTGATCTATGGGAAGGCGGCGTTTGTGTACTGGCCGATGGATCAGGCTGGGGTGGTGCACTAGAGCGCAGATTTTTTTTGGTGTGGTGGTGGGGCGTTTTTCCAGGGGGTTTTTGATAAAACGGGTGATTTCTTGATGGTTTTTTGTGGTGAAGTTGTGGTGGATTGCTGGTAAGAGTGTGGTGTTTGGATGGTGCTTTTTGCGCGCTAAAAAGATGCCACTTTTTCGAAATATTTCTGTGGAAATTCTGTTTTGAGCGGAGGCGCCTGTCCAGAGTGGCGAGGAACCGATCGGCGTGGCTCAACGTATTCCGTCTCTATCCTCAGTTCTAAGGAGCCGTGGTGCGTCTGGTGAGCCGACCCGTAATGCTGTGCTTTGCCCTTCTTCCTTCCCTCGCCAGCGCCTGGCTTCCCGCCCAGGGCCTTCCCACGATTCAGGTGGAGACTCATCTCATCGATACTGCGCTCACCGTTCATGACGCGGAGGGACGTATTGTGACTGGGTTAACCCAGAGCGATTTTACGGTGGTGGAGGATGGGGTGCAGCAGAAGATTCGTTTCTTCGCGCATGACAACGAGCTTCCGCTGAGCATCGGTCTGATCATCGATGAGAGCGGGAGCCAAGATAAGTTCGTCAAGGAACATGAGAAGGACATTGAGGCGTTTCTGCACCAGGTGCTGGAGCCGAATGATCAGGCGTTTGCGGTTTGTTTTGGGAATCATCTTCGGCTGGTCAGCGATTTGACCTCGTCGACTTCGACGATCATGGATGGCATTCGTGCCTTCGATAAGGGGAGTATTGCGTTTCCGGAGATTGGCCCTCTTGAGGAGCGGGAGTTGGGAACTGCGCTGTACGATGCGGTCTATTTTGGGATCACGGAGAAGCTGGCTCACGTTCATCAACGGCGGAAGGCGCTCGTGGTGTTCAGTGATGGGGAAGAGAACTCGAGCGAGCATGATCTGCTGGACGCGATTGAGGCTGCGCAGAACTCCGATGTTCTTGTCTATGCGATTCGTTATACCGACATGAAGCACGGCAAGATGGATGCGCGGGACCGTTACGGGGTTCGGGTGCTCGATCATCTGGCGGGGCAGACGGGTGGGAAGACCTTCGATTATCACGCGACCAATCTAAAGCAGGCGTTTGCGGAGATTGCGGGGGATCTCCGCTCGCTGTATCAGATTGCGTACCAGTCGACAAATCCTACCCGGGATGGGAGCTATCGCAAGGTGGTGATTCAGACGACGAAGCCTGGGCTGACGGTCCGGGCTCGGACGGGGTATTACGCGAGGTGAGTATTGTGGAGGCGAAATCCGATTCCCGTTGCGAGGCCGACGCAGAGCAGGATGAAAGTTGAAGGCTCAGGAATGGGATGTTTGCTGCTGTTGGGGCTTGCGTCGGAGACCTTTTCCGTGATGTCTCCGGTAAATCCGCTATTTGAGTAGGCTCCAACGTCTGCGGCATATAGCAGCACTGGGGTGGCCGCTGGATCTGCAGAGCTTACTGCGAACGAGTCGAAGCAATTCACCGCCGCTTCCGCGTCACGGCCGGCGGCGGTGATGGTCGAACTCTGTCCATTGATGGCATACGAAAGGTCTGGGATCGAGTTGGCTGAACTCTGATTACCAGTCCCGCAATTATCAAGCTTAAGGCTCGAGGCATTTGCTGTGACGGGTCCGAGGATGGTTGCGACCATGATTGATGCCGCGACTCCCAGGATTTTGATTGCGAGGTGACCGGGAGAATATGTAGGGGTTTGCATGGCCAAGCTCCATGTTGGGACGGAAGAATCTGCTGGAGTCACTACCCTGGTGACTGTTCAGAGAGGCTGTATGGGACCGACTACTAAAATCGTATCTGGAAAGTTTTGTCTTTCAATTGCAAGTCGATGAATCGCGGATTAATTGAAGGATGCGAGACCAAGCTGCTGAGAGGTTGCCTGAGAGAAATATTTCTTTGGTGCAACGTGAGCAGAAGGAAGCGAGTCAGACTTAGAGAACGCAAGAGAAATTGGTCGAATTTGATTTTGAGTAGAACCGACTCTTGGAGGAACGAAAAATGAAAAGTCATCTGACTCGCTGGATCCTGGGACTGAGTATGCTGTTTACGCTTGGAGCGGCATCGAAACCGGCTGATGCGCAGGTTGTGGTGAAGGTCGGCCCGACGCATCATTACCATCACCGCTATCGCCAGGTTTACTATCGTCACGGACACCGGTATTACAGATATGCCTACCGCTAGAACATTTGAGAATCGCAGATAGAAATGGCCCTTACGAATATCGTGAGGGCCATTTTTCCGTTACGGAACGGAGTAGTTATTTACTGGCGGCGCTGTGGACGATTTCTGCGAAGGATTTCGGGTCGAGGCTGGCTCCGCCAACGAGCGCTCCGTCGATGTCATGAAGGATGCAGAGTGACTTTGCGTTGTCAGGTTTGACGGAGCCGCCATAGAGGATGCGGATGGATTCGGCGAGCTGCGGGTTGAGGGATTTTGCGATTTGGGCGCGGATGATCTTGTGGGCTTCGTCGGCGATCTCGGGAGTGGCAGTGCGGCCGGTGCCAATGGCCCAGACTGGCTCATAGGCGAAGACGATAGGCGCGGCATGGGCGGGATCTATGCCTTCGAGGGCGATGGAGGTCTGGAGTTCGAGGACGTTGCGGGTGAGACAGGCTTC
>Ga0210391_10005249_pt1 | contig 10694 bp, 9 predicted proteins | sample IncBWC12OmetaG_FD_160573 | JGI IMG/M metagenome (GOLD analysis project Ga0210391, IMG submission 160573) | Forest soil microbial communities from Barre Woods Harvard Forest LTER site, Petersham, Massachusetts, United States - Inc-BW-C-12-O ...
TGCGAGCCGGCGTAATGAGGACATAGGCCGGCAGACGCAGCGCAGACTGCTCACCTGCAGCCGGTACTTCCTGTGAAACGGCAAGTTCCATTGCGATTACACCTTCAGAATCGATCAGGCAGGTTGCTCTTCAGAAACGATGGCCTCTGCCCCAAATTTCGCGGTGCAAGTTGCAATTTCGTCGGCCACTTTTTGCTGCTGAAGATTCGATAGGTGCGGAAACATCGGCAGCGACAAAATTTCTGCGGCCACCTGCGTGGCCACGGGAAAGTCGGCGGGCGTGTAATTTAGAAATTCGTACGCCTTCTGCAGATGGAGCGGGACCGGGTAATGAATACCGGTGCCGATGCCTTTGCTCTTGAGGAAGTCAATCATGCCGTCGCGGTTTGCCGTCCGCACGACGTACAGGTGATACACGGCGCGCGACCAGCTTGGCTCATGCGGCAGAATCACTGCGTCGTTCGCCGCAAGAAGCTTGTTGTATTCTGCGGCGCGCTCACGGCGCTCATCGTTCCACCTGGGAAGATGCGGTAGCTTGGCGTGCAGGATTCCGCACTGGATCGTATCCAGACGGCCGTTGTACCCCTCGACGTCGTGGAAGTATTTCTTCACCTGCCCGTGATCGCGAAGCATCTTCATCTTCCGCGAAATCTCAGGATCGTTGGTGGTTGCCGCGCCACCTTCGCCGCAAGCGCCCAGGTTCTTACCCGGATAAAAGCTGAATGCCGACGCGCGGCCCATCGAGCCGGCTTTCATCCAGCGGTTTTCCTTCTTCGAGAAGTATTCCGCGCCATGCGCCTGGCAGGCATCTTCTATCACCGTGAGGCGGTGTTTCTCCGCGAGGCTCAGAATCGCGTCCATGTCCGCCATCTGTCCGTATAAATGCACCGGGATGATCGCCGTGACGGGACGGCCGCTGCGCAGGCTGATGAGCTTGCCGGAGTGATTGCGCACGCACTGTTTCTCGAGATAACGCTCCAGCATGTGGACCGACATGTTGTAGGTTCGCTCATCGATGTCGATGAACTCCGGAATGGCGCGCGCCTGAGAGATTGCCTCCGTGGTGGCGATGAAGGTGTTGGGCACCGTGAGAACCACATCGCCCGCCTCGATGCCGCAAGCCATGATGGCGAAGCGCAGGGCATCGGTTCCGCTGCTCACGGCGATGGCGTGACTGCAGTCGGCAAAACGCGCGAAGTCCTCTTCGAACTTTTCGACAACCGGACCACCGACGAAGCCGGCGGTGCGCAGGCCGTGGCGGAATGCGCTGACCAATTCATTCTCGAGCTCGACGTGGGGAGTGATGAGATCGAGGAACGGAATCTGGTTGGACGCTTTGTTCTCCGCCGGCTGCTCGATGAAGCGCAGGATCCTTGCGGGGTTCCCGGCGACAACCGCGTAGGGCGGAACATCCCTGGTCACGACGCTGCCCGCGCCCACAATTGCCCCTTCGCCGATTTTCACGTTACAGAGAATGGTTGCGTTGGAGCCGATTGAAGCGCCCCGGCCGATCAATGTGGGTGCGACCTTCCAGTCGGCCTCAGTTTGCAGACCGCCGGTCGCAGATGTGGCACGTGGGTAGGTGTCGTTGATGAACATGACACCGTGTCCGATGAAGACATTGTCCTCAATGACGACACCCTCGCAGATGAAAGAGTGGCTGGATATCTTGCAGCGCTTGCCGACACTCGCGTTCTTCTGGATTTCGACAAAGGCGCCGATTTTGGTGTCGTCCCCGATTGCGCACCCGTAGAGATTGACGAACTTCGCCAGACGCACGTTCTCTCCGAGCTTCACGTCTTCTGCTATTGCATTCCACGTGTTCATAGGCGGACAAATGCTCCTTTTTTCGATAGGGATTCGCTCGCGGCTTCAAGCATGCGAACAACACGCAGCCCCGCACATCCGTTATTGAATGGTTCCTGTCCGGTGTTGACGCAGTCGACGAAGTAAGTCAGTTCCTGGCGCAGTGCTTCAACTTGCTCCAGCTGTGGGGACCACATGTCGCCGGATCGATAGCTCACGAGCATTTGATACACTCCCTCGCGGCTCGTGATCTTGACTCCCTTGTCGTAGACCTTTACCTTCTCGTCGGCCTCAAGATCGTTCCACACGATCATTCGCTTCTCGCCGCCGATCAGCGTGGTTCTCACCTTCACCGGCGAGAGCCAGTTGACGTTGATGTGGGCGATGATCTTCTCAGGGAAGTAGATCGTCATGTAGGCCACATCTTCGTGGCCGTTGAGATGCCCCTGTCCAGTTGCGGCAATTCCTTCAGGTGTGGCTTTGATGAGGTGATCCATGATCGAAAGATCGTGCGGCGCCAGGTCCCAGAGCACATTGATATCGTGCTGGAACAGGCCAAGATTGACGCGCGTCGAGTCGTAGTAATAGAGGTTGCCCAGCGCTCCCTCTTCGATCAGCTGGCCAATTCGCTTGACCGCACCAGTGAAAAGAAAGGTGTGGTCCACCATGATCTTGAGGTTTTTCTGCTGCGCCAGGTTGATCAGCTCTTCGCCCTGCGCGCTGGTGCTGGTGAATGGCTTCTCGACAAACACGTGCTTACCGTTCTCGAGGGCCGCCTTCGATAGCTCGTAGTGCGTCCACACCGGCGAGACAATGGCGATGGCGTCAATCTGCGTTGACGTGATCACCTCCATCGCGCTCGGCGTCACATGCACGCCGGGATACGCCTTGCGCGCGCGCGCCTGAGCAGCGGGGCTGATCTCCGCGATGGCCTTCACTTCAGAGCCCTCGACCCCCATCAGATTGCGCACGATGTTGGGACCCCAATAACCGTACCCAATCACACCGAAATTCATAGCCAGCAATCTCCTTCGTATCTACTTTTCATTCGCCCCCGATTCAGCATGGCGCTGAGAGGTGCGATCTGCATACCGTGCAGAGACGTGTCTAGCAATGCTTCGCGGCAACTCGAATCGCGGCTGCGAAAGTGGGACACGTAAAGTCTCTTGGTGCGGGCAGAACTTGAGCTCACACAGAATTTGAGTCGTGGATTTTCTCTCGGATAAGAGCTTAGTAAGCTCCTGAGCCTTTGATAACGGCCAGTGGAGTGCGCAGAAGAATCTTGATATCGAGCCAGGGGGTCCAGGTGGAGGCGTAGCGCAGATCGAGACGAACCATCTCGTCAAACTGAACACTGCTGCGGCTCAGCACCTGCCACAGGCCGGTGATTCCCGGCTTGACGCCGAGCAATCTGCGGCGATGCCAGGTCTGGTACGCAGCCAGCTCATATGGAATGGGCGGACGCGGGCCTACAAGGGACATATCGCCCATCAACACATTCAGAAACTGCGGAAGCTCATCGAGACTGGTGCGGCGCAGGAGCTTTCCAACACGGGTGACTCTCTTGTCGTTGGTGATCTTGAAAACGTCCTTCTTCTCTCCGCATTGCGATGTTTGGCCGGCGCCGCTCGCGATCATGCGCGTCACAAACTCCTTGTGGACGCTCACGTCGTTGTTCGTGTACATGGAGCGAAATTTCAGGAAGGTAAAGGTCTTTCCAAAACGCCCCACGCGCTGCTGGCGAAAGAAGACAGGGCCCTTCGAGGAAGCTTTGACAGCCAGGGCGATAGCCAGGAATAACGGCGCAAGTAGTGTCAGAAGCGTCACGCTACCCACGACGTCGATCATGCGCTTCACGACCAGCATCGGACGGCGGCCTTTGTCGCGGCTCGTAAGGTCAGGATAAAGAGCCGCATTGCTTGGCCTGCCAGGTTTCTCATGATCCCAATCGTCGGGGAAAAGATGAAACGAAATGCTCACCTGGTTAAACTGCTCTGCCGTGAGCTCATCGCGGAGCGAGTTGGTGACCTTGGTTAAGAAGGTGTCAAGGACGATCCGCTTGTCATGCACGATGAGTCCGGTGAACATAGCTCCGACGATGACGTTGTCTTTGTACCAGCCGACCAGGTCCGTGTCCCTGCTGGAAGCAAGCAGGGCCGACGCAATCAGACCGAGCGTCTGACGTTCCTTCTTGGCTCCTTCATTGCTGACGACTTCAAGCAACATGAGCAGAAATGGCGCCTTGGATCGCTCTGTGCGTTTGCGTTCGACAGCAATCATCCGCCGGAAGATGTCTTCGTTCATCGCCACGCGTTCTGTGCTCTGAAGACTTTCCAAAAGCGGATCGCTCGGATTCGGATTATCATTTTGACGCGAAAGAGTCATGTGATCTTCCTCTCTCTAACATCAGAGTGTGTGTAAGACAATCGGGTACTCGATATGCTGTTAGACGCCAATTCCGTACCTAATTTCTGAGCTCTGGATGACTTCTAACGTCGGTGCGCTTGAATGTGTCGTCCACTCAACTGGTGACTTCGGGGCCGCGGTAATAGTAGCCGCTGTAAGCCGACGTCGCAGAACTATTGACAAGTGCGCCGAGCATTTTCGCGGAATCGAGCGCTTCCAGCCCCTTTTCCAACTGGTGCTTTTGTGTTGTACCGACACGAGTAACCAGCAGGATTCCGTCTGCTACACGCATCCAAATGCTTGTATCTGCCAGCGGTAACACGGGGGGCGAGTCGATAACAATCCAATCAAAGTAAGCGGCCAGTTGATCCATAAACGCAGGCAATCTTGAAGATTGCAGAAAACCAAGGGGATTGCCTCGAGTTTTCCCAGCCGGGAGAATCCACAAGCTCGCCTCTTCGAGGTGGTAGATGTTCCTCAAGGGGTCGCCTTCGTCGCGTAGACTCTCACAGACTCCTGGGGCATTCTCGATTCCAAACATCGTAGTCAAGGACGGTCGCCGCAGGTCGCCTTCAATGAGTAACACCCGCTCATCGCTAGCGTGCGAAAGTGCGCAGGAGAGATTTCCCGCAATGGTGCTCTTGCCTTCTTGTGGAATTGTGCTCGTTATAAGCACTTTTTTCAGCGGCTTCATTCTGCGGTGATCTCTTAGTCGGACGGCCAGCAGACGAAGCGCTTCAGCCGTTGGGCTGTCTCGATCTGTCAGGCAAACCAGCCGGCTCTGCGGTGAGAGCGAAATTGGGAGAGACTTGAATTGGCTAAAACTGTGGCGCAGCTCCGCTGCTTTGAGTGCCGCCAAATCCGGAATGCTCGCTGTTTTTTTCCCCTCGTCAACGACCGGTCCGGACCGTTCGGAATGATTACTCTTAGAATCCAGCTGCTTTAGAATCTCGCTGCCGTTTGCCGCACCGGCCCATTCCGATGCGGCGTAGAGTTCTGCTTGCTTCAGAACTTCGGATCCTCCTGCAGCGTCGGCAGTATCCGCACCTGAGCGATCCCATTCCGATCTTTGCAAAGCGTCAAATATTCGGCTCATCTCTGCTCTCTTTGGCTGGACCAAGCAACGGCCCGTTTACTTGTCAGCCGGGTTGCGGTCCATTTCGACTGCTTGACTTGCAATGCGTGGTGGACCGGCTATTCAGAAAGCCCTCCATACGCATGGCATTCGTAGTTCTTTTACACCAGCTCCTTCGGCTGCCCGGCAGCTTCCAGCCGAAACTCGTTTGCAATGTCCTCGACAATGCGTGGCGTAACCGACAAAGACTGCCGTGCATACGCACTGATCAATGCGTTTTCGCAGAGTGTGTTAATGAGGCGAGGAAATCCATGTGAATACTCGTAAATCGCTGCGACTGCTTCCGGCAAGAATATTGAGGATCCATTTCCATTTTGTTCGGCGCCCGCTATTCGAAGGCGCTGCTCGATATATTCTCGAGTTTGGTCTTGTGTGAGAGCTCCGAGCTGCGCACGGAGTGCTATGCGTTGTTTCAATTGCCGAAGCTCATTGGAGTCGAGCTTCTTGTCCAGTTCCGGTTGGCCCACCAAAACGATCTGGAGCAGTTTGTCGTTTGTCGTTTCAAGATTGGAAAGAAGCCGCACTTCTTCAAGTGTGTCTGCCGACAGGTCGTGCGCTTCGTCAATGATCAAGACAGTCGTCATGTGCTGCGACCCGCGCGACAAAAGAAACTTGCTGAAATCGAGCAGCATATCGCACTTGTTTTTTCCGGACGCCGGAAGGCCGAAATCGGATAATACGTATTGCAAAAACTCGTTCGGCAAGAGCCTGCTGTTAAAGAGATAGGCATAGGCAATGTCTTTGCTGTTCTCAAGCAGGCGGAGCAGGCAGCGCAATAGAAGCGTCTTGCCCGTGCCCACCTCGCCAGTGACCACGACAAAGCCTTTGTGACGGCGGACGCCATAATAAAGTGCAGCCAATGCTTCGTTGTGCTTAGGTGTCGGCACAAAGCAATTCGGATCTGGGGTCAGATCGAATGGGTTCCGCGTGAGATGGAAATAGGCTCTATACATTCGGGAATATGAAATCAGCTATGAAGATAACTAAAAAGAGAACCCGCAAGAATTACGAAGAGCACAACCGCGGCCGCTGCCCAACCCAACCTGACGCTCCTTCTTGTTTCTTGCTTGTCGTAGGGACTCATGACCTCTGGGACCTCAGAAATCACGGCTGTCGCTAACAACGCCTGGATTTCCTTTTCGCTATGCAGTCGATCATCGATAAATTCGCTCCCTCCGGCCACTAGGAGGCCCAACGCCAGACCGACCCCCAGTCCAATTCCACAAAACTTGAGCCGATTAGGAAAATCAGGCTTTGTCGGGAAATTTGGAGGATCAAGGACTGTGAATCGCTCGCCCTCCTGCATCTGCTCCATACTTGTGGCCATCTCAGACTGTTCTTTTTTCTTCAATAAGTCGTTATAGTTCGTCTCCGACTGATCATAGCCGCGGGTCAGATCGGCCAATTGCTGTTCAGTTCCGGGGACAGAGTTCAGGCGTCCCTGGTAATCGTTGATTTTTGCATTCAGGTTATTAATCGTGTTCTGACGATTATTGATGTCTAGCTGATTTGCCTGTAATTGGCTCTGCGTCTGTTGCGCGGGAATGCTTAGCGTTGTGTCAATTTCGTCGGTTGAGGCGCTGCTGTCTACAGCGGCCTTGGTATCTTTGCTTCTTGATTTCGCCGCGGCAATAAGGCCGTCTCTGGTCACTTCCAACTTGGCGATCTGGCGCTTTACGCTCTGAACGTCGGGATATTGGTCGGTGTACCGAGAACTTAAATCGGCAAGTTGTGCGCGGAGTTTCTCCAGTTGGTCGTCGACTGATTCGAGGTCGGTGGGTGCGCCTGGGGCGGTGCTGGTCGCCGAGGAGGGTCGCGTTCTGTTGATAGCAGCTCGCTGCTGCTCCAAGAGCGACTGGAGATAGACCCGTTGCTGCTTCGCGTCGTTGAGCGCGTCCTGCTCGCTCTGAAGGCGCGCTTGCAATCCAGAGAGGATCTCCAGGTTGCTCGCCTGCTGCGTGGGCAATGTCCCTTCATGTTCGCTCTCATACTGCCGGACCTTCGATTCTTGCTGTGCAAGATTTTCACGCGCATCCTCGAGTTGCTTTTCAAAGAAGGTCGTCGTGCCCTCCGACTCCTGCTGGCGCACCTTATTGTTCTCACTTATAAAGAGGTCTGTGAGCTCACGAGTGGCACTTTGGGCAACCTGGGGAGTCTTGGCAGTAAAAGAGATTCGAAATGCGGTCACATCCTGCTTCTGAGGATCGCGATCCAACTCTACGTCAATATCCTTTCGCATTTGTTCCACTTTTGCTTCCGTTGATGTTGGATCCTCTCTCCCACCGTATAGATGAAGCCGATCGATGATGATAAGTAATCTGGTTTCACTTAATATTTGCGTCTTGATGCTCTGCACTCGGGCTTGGAGATCATCGCTGATATTGGGCTCGACATACTCGTGCGGCATGGTGGGTTGCTCGACCATAATGAGGGTGCTCGACTTATAACGCGGCGGCAACACCCAGCTGGCCGCCCATACAAGGAGCCAGCCCAAGAAGAAGGGCAGCAAAAACTGCATATAACGGCGGCGCAGTATGCCGATAAACCGGCCAAAGTCGATTCGCTCTGATTCCTGATCTTCTATCAATTCGGGCACTGTCATCTCCCCAGCGACTTAGCAATATGGTAGGCCAGCGTCACATACGTTCTGTCACTGTCCGGATTTCGACTGACGACTGCGATGCCGCTGAAATTCTCGCGGAGGCGTTCGTATCCGCCTTCCACACTAAAGCGCTCGCCGATGTGGTATGCGATGGAGCCCATGGCCGCAAACGCGTTTCCACCCTGGTAGGTCAAACTAGCCAGCGGTGCCACGGGGCTGATCGTCGAATATGAGATTGCAAATTCCGCCGACCATTTAGGGCTCAGTTTCCAGGTGCCGTTCCCATTCGCGCTGTTCGACTTATATGCCCCGACCAGGCCGCCGCCGGTAGTGGCGGTGTGAAGGTAGCTGGTCGAAATCGTCCCCCGATTGCCCTGCCACCCCATACTGACAACACCCGCAGGCAGCCATGAGGTCGATACCGCTTGCGACGTCTCCGCCACGTTAACATGCTGCGCGCCCGCCGACAAAGAGAAAGAAATCGTTCGCCTCAAGTAGAAGGTATAAAAAGGAAGGATGGATTGCGATTGAGTGTCAACTTGTGCTTCGTTCGGTCCAGCGAGAATACGATTGTAGTCGTAGGATATCCCGGCATATTGCATGCGGAATATTCGGCGGTCGTAGAACCCTGAGGCGCCGCCGCCATGAGAATTTTCAAGACCGATTGCGTCGGCTGGATCTGAGAACTGGAAGTTTGAATACGTGCCGCCCGCACCGATCATGGCGTTGCGCGCAATTTGAGCGTCAAAACTCGCGCTTGCATCATTTCTCAACTGATTCGCAAAAGGAGCAATCACCGGCGAGGTGGGTGCCTGAGCTGAGCCGCCTAATCCCCCCTCAGAGAATGGATACGAGACGTCAAAAACGTTGGATGTCTTGAAAAAGGAGTCCTGCACGCTGATCGCCTTGTAAGGGCTCAAATGTTCCTGGTAGATCAATGAGGCGCTCTGGTCAACGGTATTAAGGCTGCTAGTCGGTTGATAGAAAATGAATTCGGGATTGTAGGCCACATCGACCAGTTGGTGCGGCGTCGAGCGGTCGAACACCAACTTCGGAGCGATTGAATACGTTGTATCACTTACCGGCTGCGAAGTTGCACCAGGTAAAACGTTGTCGATATAGGCTCCGCCAAAAGTGAGATCGCTGGCCATGTAGTTCGTTCGTTCCTCTGAAATTCCTATCGTGGGGTAAGGCGTTCCGCTCACAGGAGCTGGCATCGACATTTGGGTTTCGTCTTCGGGTGCCGGACCTCCCTCCGCGCCGGGCTCCACCTGAGCACGGGCATGCGAAGATGCGAGGATCGCCGCAACCGAGATGAACAACACGAGAAGAAGTGGTTTTGTTGACACAGGCAGCCTTCAGGGCACGACTACAGTATCGTGCGGTTTGAGAAGAATGTTCTGCTTGACATTCTTGCCCTTAATAAAATCCTGGTAGTTGAATTCGTATCGGGTTTCCGCCCCGGTCGCTCCCGGCCGGAGCACATAAATCCCCTTTTTCTTTGCAAAGTCTCTGAGGCCACCGGAAACGGCAATCGCGTCGACAATTGTGGTTCCGGCGGTCAGCGGATAGGAGCCCGGCTTGGTAACTTGTCCGAGAATGTTGAATTTCAGGCTGTGGATCTCTTGAACGATCACGGTGACTTGCGGATCGTTGACGTAGCTCTTGAGCTTGTCAGTAAGGTCGATCTCAAGTTGCAGAGGAGTGCGCCCCGCTGCCTGAATATCTCCGATCAAGGGCAGCGAAATCTTTCCGTCGGTACGAACCGTGACTTGCTTCGTGAGGTCCTGATCCTTCCAGACATTGATCGCCAGAACGTCATCGTCGCCGATGACGAAGGTGTCGTCGGAGTGCGAGCTCCGCGGAGTTCCTTCCGATTGCACTGCTGAAACAGCAAGAACGGGATTCGAAAATTCGCCTGGTGCCGGACTGGGCAATGCCATCTGCCCCATGAGCGGTCCATAACACAAGACCTGCAAAGCGACTGAAACTCCAAATGCACGAAATTTCGAACTTTTCATTTCCAATCCTTCATCAACCCGGAGGGTTTTCTTTCAGAGCCTCTTACCGGTTCCGATCAATCAAAGAGCAGCTCTCGCCGCCGCAACTTGTGGTGCAGCGATGGTGCTCGCCGGCGCCGTGCACGGCTCCACATCGGATGCGCTCACTTCGACGGCAACGGACTGTGCCAGCATGTCGACAGAAAGAACCAAGCGAAACAGATTCTTCTTGCGCACTAGAATTCCCTCAACCCCTTCCAGTGCTCCGCGCAACACGCGGACACGCATGCCGCACTTCAAAAATGGATGAGGCTCGATACTGTAGGAGCTTTCAACCGCCCGCTGAATCGCTTCAATCTCCTGCTCGGGAATCGTTGCAACGCGATCGCCTCGATGAAGAATCATGTGGATCCCCGGAGTGCTGACGACCTGCAGCTTGCGATCCATCCGTCCCCGCAGAAAGAGATAACAGGGGAAAAGCGGCAGCGACAGGGTTTTCTTCCGGTCCTTCCAGCGGCGCGTCGACTCATAGAGCGGCAGAAAAACTTCGAAGCCTTTCGCTGTGAGGATGTCGGCGACGGTTCTCTCGTGCTGGTGGCGCGTGTAGAGCGCCCACCAGGGTTGCTCCGCGGCTTCTACCGCCTCGAGTTTTTCAAAATCCTTCATGCTTGCCATTCCTTGCGTTTGTAACCCCGAATCAGCGAGGGCTGAGACATAGCTTCGCCCTGTGAGTCACAACGGACAT
>Ga0210391_10005250_pt1 | contig 10694 bp, 5 predicted proteins | sample IncBWC12OmetaG_FD_160573 | JGI IMG/M metagenome (GOLD analysis project Ga0210391, IMG submission 160573) | Forest soil microbial communities from Barre Woods Harvard Forest LTER site, Petersham, Massachusetts, United States - Inc-BW-C-12-O ...
TCATGCTCGAAACCGGCCAGCCGCTGCATTTTTACGATGCACGTACGATCCATGGCGGGCGTTTGATCGTCCGCAGCGCCCGCGACGGCGAGAAGATCGTCACGCTCGACGACGTCACGCGAACGCTTTCCCCGCAGGCGCTCGTTATTGCCGACGACGAACGGCCGCTCTGTCTTGCAGGACTGATGGGCGGCGCGGTAAGCGAAGTCGGTCCCGAAACGACGGCGATCGTTCTCGAAGCGGCCAACTTCAACGGCGCGCGCGTCCGGCGCATGAGCAACGCGCTCGCGCTGCGCACCGAGGCGTCGGCGCGCCACGAAAAGTCGCTTCCGGTGGCACTGACCGACCTGGGAGCCGCGCGCGCTGCGACCCTCTTGCGCGATCTCGGGGCAACGGTCTACCGGCCGCACGCCTACGGCGAGCCGGTAACGCGCGCGGCGGCGATCGCGCTAAAAGTTGCCGACGTGCAACGCCTGCTGGGTTTGCCGCTTACACCGCAAACGATCGAGCACCACCTCGTGGCGCTCGGTTGCGAGATTGACCGCGTCGAGCCTGAGACGTTTGCGGTTATTCCGCCGCCCTGGCGTAACGACTTGGCGATTGCGGCCGACTTGGTCGAAGAGGTCGCGCGCATCGAAGGCTACGAACGAATTCCCGTCGTCGTCCCGTCCGTTGCAGCGCATGAGATTTCGAGCGCCGCCTTTGACCTCGAAAGCCGGATCGCACAGGCCCTCGCCGGCTTGGGGTATCGCGAAATCGTCACACAATCGCTACGCGGGGCCGGATCGGTTGAAGTTCGAAATCCGCTCTCCGACGAGCAGCGGTTTCTGCGCGATTCGCTCGCGCCGGGAATCGTCGAGTATCTCGCGGAGAACGCGTCGCCGCTGCGCGTCTTCGAGATCGGCGAGGTCTTCGGCTCGGCTCAGAACGGCCTGGTCGAGCGGTCGCTGCTGACGTTCGGCTTTTCGGCCGACTCACTCGAGGAGCCGCCGTGGCGCGACTCCAATTTTCTTGCGCTCAAAGGCGATTGCGAGCAGCTCCTGCGCACGGTCACCGGACGCGACGCCGACGTGACGCGCGGCGTGCAGCCCGGGCTTCATCCGGGAAAGACGGCGCTGGTTACCCTCGATGCGCGCGAGGTCGCGCATTTGGGGCGCGTCGATCCACGAACGGCGAAGGCCGCTGGGTTGCGTCGCCCCGCGTATCTCTGCGTCGTCAACATCGCATCGTTGCCGGCGTACGAGACGCCGCGCTATCGCGTGCCCTCGAGATATCCCTCGACGTATCGCGACGTCGCTTTGGTCGTCGATGCCGGCGTCAGCGCCCGCGACATCGAGCGCGCGATCGCTGCCGCCGCCGGCGGCCTCTGTACCGGCGCCACCGTGTTCGACGAGTATCGCGGTCCCCAGATCGGCGAGGGGCGCAAGAGTCTGGCGACCCGGGTAACGCTGCAGCGCTTCGATGCGACCATCACCGACGAAGAAGCCGACGCGGCCGTTTCGCGGTTGCTCGACGCGCTGCAAGAAGAGTTTGGAGCGGAGATCCGGACTTGATCGCGGGCATTGCCTGGCCCGATCTGATTATCGTCATCATCCTAGGGATTGCGGCGTTCAAGGGCTACTCGCGGGGCTTCGTTTCCGAGCTCGGCGGAGCCGTCGCGGTAACGGGCGCCTTGGTCACGCCGTGGTTTTACAACGGAAGCTTGGACGCAGCCATCGAGCAGGTGACGAAACTTGGCCCGGGCTCGGCGCACGTTGTCGGAATGTTCGGCACGGGGCTGTTCACATACGTCATCATTATCCTCGTTGCGCGGCTGCTCGGCACGATCGCCAAGCTTCCCGTCCTAGGCCTCGGCAACGCGCTCGGCGGCGCGCTCATCGGCCTCTTGAAGGGTGCGATCCTCTTATGGCTGGTGCTTTTCATCGCGCTCTTCTTTCCGCTCTCGCCGGACATTCGCGACGGCCTGCATCAGAGTCGCTTGGCGCCATACCTGGTCACCTACGACCCGCTCTTGGATGACGCAATGCTCTCGACGATCCCTTGGTTCGCGCGCCCGTTCGTCCTGCCGTACTTTAGGCGACACCACTTGTGAGTTCGAGCTGCGCCGCCTCGATCGCCTCGAAGGCCGTTTGTAAATCGCTTGCAGCCACGTCTCCCATCGTACCGAAGCGTACGATCTTTCCCGCAAGCTCGGCCTGACCGCCGGAGAGCACGATACCGTACTCCTCACGCAACGTTCGCAGAAGCGGCCCCGGATCGATGCCGGGCGGAGGATAGGCGGCAACGACGGTGTCGGAGTGCGCCCCGGGGTGCGAGAGCAGCGTAAAGCCCAAGCGTTGCAGTTCTGAGCGCACGAAGCCCGCAAATCCGGCGTGCCGTTCGAAGGCCGCCTGCATTCCAGCCGCGTGATACGCAGCCAGCGCAACGTCGAGCGCGAAAAGAATGGAAATCGGCGGCGTCCACGGCGTTTGGCCTATGTGCGAAAACTCGAGCGCGCGGCGCAGATCGAAGTAGAAGCGCGCCAGCGCGCGGTTCTCCAAACGCGCTCGCGCACGCTCGCTCAAGGCGACCATGGCGACGCCGGGCGGCGCGGCCAAAGCCTTCTGGGAAGCAGTCGCCACCGCATCGTAACCCCACTCGTCCATGCGAAACTCGCTCGCTCCGAGGCCGCTCACCGAGTCGACGAGCGTGATCGCGCCGTGAGCGCGCAGCATCGGCGCAAGCGCCGCCATATCGTTGGCAACGCCGGTCGAGGTCTCGTTGTGCGTCAGCAGAACCCCGGTGATACGCCTGTCCGAATCCGCGTGGAGCCGCGCTTGCAGCGCCGCCGGATCGACCGCCGCTCCTAGCGGCGTCTCTAACGTCTCGACCGTGCAGCCGTAGCTCGCGGCGATACCCGCAAAGCGCTTTCCGAACGAACCGACCGGACACGAGAGCAACCGCTCCCCCGGAGTAAACAAATTGGCGACCAGCGCTTCCATGCCGCCGGTGCCCGAACTTCCAAGGATCGCGATCTCGCCGCGAGTCCCGAAGACCGGGCGTAAAGCCCTGATTATACGCTCGAGCATGGCGGCGAACTCTGGTCCACGGTGATCGATCAGCGGGCGGTCCATCGCGCGCAGGACCGGCGGCGCCACCATCACCGGCCCGGGAAGGAATAGCAGTTGCCTCGGCATCGAATACTGCTTCGATGAATGTCGAAAGCATCCGCTTGACCGAACTCTCGGCATGCGCGGGCTGCGCCGCGAAACTTGGCGCGGCGGAGCTGCGCGGCGTGATGGAACGCGTCTCGCCCGCGACGAATGCGCGCGTGCTCGTGGGATATGGAAATGGCGACGACGCCGGCGTCTATTTGCTGCGTGAGGATCTCGCGCTCGTCCAAACCGTAGACTTCTTTCCACCGATCGTCGACGATCCGTACGACTTTGGGAGAATAGCGGCAACCAACGCGCTCTCCGACGTCTATGCGATGGGCGGCAAGCCGTTGACCGCGCTCAATATCGTCGCCTTTCCCGAAGATCTCGACCTCGCGATTCTCGCACAGATTCTCGAGGGCGGAGCGGCCGTTGCGAACGATGCAGGTGTCGCAATCGTCGGCGGCCACACGATCAAAGACGCCGAGCCGAAGTACGGCATGGCGGTTACGGGCATCGTCGATCCACACCGCATCGTTACGAACGCCGGCGCGAAGTCCGGCGACGTGCTGGTCCTCACCAAGCCTTTAGGGGCGGGAATTCTCACGACCGCGCTGCGCCGCAACGTCATCGCGCCGGGCGATTTGGTCGAAGCCGTTCGTTGGATGACGACGCTCAACGAGGCCGCGGCCGCAGCCATGCTCGCCGCCGGCGCACGCACGGCTACCGACATCACCGGCTTCGGTTTGCTCGGCCATGCCGAGAGTATGGCGCGCGCGTCGCGCGTGCGCCTTCTCTTCAATTCAAAGGCGGTACCGATGATGGCGCGCGTGCTCGAACTCATCGCCGACGGCATCGTCCCCGGCGGCACGCGCCACAACGCGGAGACGCACGCGGGCTTCACCGAATTCGCACTGCCGGTCCCTGAGGCCGTGCGAATGGCACTCTCCGATGCGCAAACGTCCGGCGGGCTGCTGATCGCCGTTGCGCGCGAACGTCTCCCGCTCCTCCTGGGCGAATTGAACGACCGCAGCACGATGGCTGCGGTCGTCGGCGACGTTTGCGAGGGTTCCGGAATCGAAGTGCGCTGAGCGGATAAAATAGATGCCGTTACCGGCGGACGAGCCATGCGGGGATCTTGTTTTGCGGGCGCGCGGGGTGCTTGAGGTGCGCCAGCGTCGGCATCTTGATATCGACCTGGGGCAGCCGATCATCGCTCACGCCGTGCGGACGCGCGACGATGCGGTAGTCGAAGTCGAGCGACGACCGGCCTCGCTCGAGCTCGCGCACGACGAAACCTCGTACGTACTTCGCCGCCACGTACAGGCCACGTGTATCGCCGTCGGGCGTCAGAAAGACCTGATAGCCGCGATGCGCGTCGATCGTACTTGCGAAGGCCGAGTCGAAACGGACCGCGCCCTCGCCGTCGACCAATCGAGCCGTTCCGGTATCTTCCATCGTTGCCTGCGCGGTCATCGCGACGCTGGCGGCCAGTCTTTCTCCACCGTGCGAGACAATGACCGTCTTGTAACCACCCTTCGCCGTCACCGAGCCGGAAAAATTTCCGTCCCCCGAGCCATCAACGTAGAACTCTCCCGTTGTGCTGCTGCCATCAGTGTTATAGGCGACGAATGGATAACCGCTCGTGCCGTCATCGTTTTCGGCCTCCAAAGCGGCGTAGCAACATAATCCATTTTCAATAAAGGCGCCCTCAGCCGGTCCGTAAGCGTAAACGCCGGGGCTCCCGGAGGTCGAACCCGATTCGGCGTATAGGCCGTTGGAGTTCGTGCTGTAGCCGTATACCCCGGGATAATTCCCGTTGATTGACTGGCCGTAGACCCCGATTGGGCCATAGCCATAGACAGCGGGAACCTGGCCGCTGTACGCCGAGGACGCGCCAAAGACTCCAGTGCTTTCCGAAGAGAAACCTGCGGCCCCGTATCCAGTCGTAGCGGTACCGTAGGTACCGAGACCTGAAGTTGCTTCGCCGAAGAGCCCGGCTCCCTCATTGGACTCTCCCAGCAGCGCACTCCCATTACTGCTCGTATTACTTACCGTAAAGCAATACGAGGTCAAGCCGGTCTTGCTGCACGTATAAGACGTCTTCTTGTCCGGATGGACGATGCGCGCACCCGAAGCGATACCGGCGCTCGAGAGCGCGATGCTCGAGCCCAGGAAAAGTGCGCCCAGCCCGCTCACGACGGCGGCCTTAGCGATCAGTTTCATGTTGTCTACTCCTCAAAAGATCGCGAGGGAAACTTCCCCGCTGGCTCCAGCCTACGAGAGCGGCGTTTCAGGAGCGTTCCGAACGTGCCGGGTAGACGAAAAAGGCGTCACCGCCGGCGAAAGGAAAGGCTCGCGCGTCATGTTGGAGATGCGGCTCCTTGGACAAGGCCGAATCTTTGACGAGCGCGCCGAGATCAAGGTCGCCAGCCGTCGCTGGACCCTCCCGCTGCTCGCCTACCTCCTCTTGCAGCGCGGGAAGCCGATTCTGCGCAAGCGTCTCGCGTTTGCGCTCTGGCCGGACGACCCGGAAGAGACCGCGCTGGTCAACCTGCGCCGCAATCTGCACCGGCTGCGCGAAATGCTGCCGGCGCGCAGCGACGAGGCTCCATGGATGAACGCCGAGGGCGACACCGTTGCGTGGAACCTGTCGGCGCCATGCCGCGTAGACTTTCTCGAATACGAGGAGATGCGCGCCGACCCCGCGCGTCTCGAACAAGCCGTCGCGCTCTACGCCGGTGACCTGCTCGAAGATTTCTTCGACGACTGGGTCGCCGCAGAGCGAGAGCGCCTGCGTGGTTTGTACCAGGCGGATCTCAGCACGTTGATCGTGGCAAAGCGCAGCCGGCGCGCTTTTGTCGAGGCCGGGCAGTTTGCCGCGCGGCTGCTGCAAACCGATCCCTGGCGCGAAGACGCGCTGCGAGCGCTGATGTCGGTTCGCTACGAAGCCGGCGACGCAGCCGGGTCGCTCGCCGAGTTCGATCGCTTCGCTCGCCTGCTCAACGACGAAATGGGCGCCGCTCCTATGCCGGAGACCATTGCCCTGCGTGACGCCGTCGCCCGGGGCGACCCAATCTTCGCGACGTCAGAAACGGAAGGCGGCGAGATAAAACGCCCAACCGACGGCCTTCCATTCGTCGGCCGCGAAGAAGAGCTGCAGAACTTGCGCGCCCGATGGACGCGCGCGGCGAGCGGGAACGGCGGGCTGCACTTCGTGAGCGGTGAGGCGGGGATCGGAAAGAGCCGCCTCGTCGCAGAGCTTGCGCTGCGCGCCGAGGCGGAAGGGGGTCGCGTGATCGCCGGCACGACCAGCCGGCCGGAACGCACGCCGTATCAGTCGTTGAGTACCGCGTTGCGCAGCCGGTTGCCGCTGGTCTCCGGCATCTCGCTGGCGCCGCCGCTGCTCGCGGCGTTGGCCGAGCTCGTACCGGAGTTGCGCTCGTTTCGCGACGACATCCCGGCGGTCGCGCCGCTCGATCCCGAACTCGAGCAGAGCCGGCTCTTCGACGCGCTCGCACAAACGCTCGTCGGCCTTTCGCGGCCGCGGCCGCTGATCGTCATCTTGGAAGACCTGCATCGCGCGGACGCCACGACGATCGACGCGCTTCGCGGCATCGTTCCGCGGCTTGCCCGTTCTGCGGCGCTGATCGTGGCAACCTATCGGTCCGAAGAGGTGACCCGAACGCATCCGCTGCACGCGCTCGTGCGCGAGTTTGAAGGCAACGCGGCGAGCACCGAAGTCCGTTCGTTCACCGATGCCGACGTGAGGGCGATCGCCGAGGTGATCGCTCCCAAAGAAGCCGCGCGCCCGGGATTCGTCGAAACGCTCGCGCGGCAAAGCGGAGGCAACGCGCTATTCGTCACGGAGCTCTTGCGCGAAGCCCGGCGCGCCGGGCACGAGCAGACGACGGCGCCCGCGAGCGTTGCCGCGATTATCGCTCAGCGTCTGGATTCGCTCGCGCCGGCAACGCGCAAGGTCGCCGAAATCGCCTCGGTCGCGGGGGAAGCCTTCAGCGTCGGCATCGTGCAAGAGATCGCGGGTTTTACACAAGGCAAGGTACTTGACGCCCTCGACGAGTTACTCGACCGGCACATCGTTCGCGAGTCCGACGATCGCGGCCGATGCGAGTACGCCTTTACGCATCATCTCGTGCACGGCGCCGTCTACGACGAGAGCCCGCCCGAGGCGCGCGTCCGCCGGCACCGGCGAGTTGCGGGCCTGCTCGACGACGCCTCCGCACCCGGCTACGAAGAACGCGTTGCCGAAGTGGCGCTGCATTACGAACGAGGCGGCGAGCTCTCGAAGGCCGCCGCACGATACGCGCGCGCCGCGCGCCGGGCCGCTCAACTCTACGCGAATACCGAAGCGCGGGATCTGATCGGCCGAGCCCTGGCGCTTGGGCAGTGGAGCGAGCGCGAGCGCTTCGATCTGCTGATGCTTCGCAGTGCGATGCACGCCAATCTTGGTCACCTCGACGCGCAGAACGCCGACCTGGACGCAGCCGAGGCGCTCGCGGCTCAACTCGACGCCGACGCGCGCTGCGCCGTCCTCGATCGGCGCATACGGCTTGCGACGCGCCAAGGCAATCATGAAATCGAACTCAAGGGGATCGAGCGCCTGACCCAAGAAGCTGCGCGTGCCGCCGGCGAGCGATGGGCCGCCGTTGCCGACGAGCTGCGCGCGAGACTAGAAGAACGAGGCGGCGAGTTCGAGCTTTCGGTCGAAAGCGCGCTACGCGCACTGCAGCGCTTCGAAACGGCCGGCGACGAAGAAGCTCGCGCTCGGCTCGGCGCCTACGCAGCACGAGTCAGCATGATGATCCCTGGGCGCGGGATGGAAGCCGCCGATTTAATGCACGAGGCGCTGCGCATTTCCGAAAAGGAGAGCGCGGCGGCGGCGCGCTGGGCCGTGCTCTATGACGCCGCGGTCATTGCGTACGAGCGGCACGAACATCAGCGATCCGTGGAGCTGAGCAAAGCGGCGCTCGACCTTAGTCAAAAACTCGGCAATCGCGTCTACGAACAGAATTCGCGCCGCAAGCTTGGGGTGGCGCTGTGGAGTTCCTGGCGCATCCCCGAAGCGTTCGAGCATCTCAGCGAGTCGGCGCGCCTTGCGGACGAGCTGAGTCTCGCGCAGGCCCTCCAGGGCACCGCGTGCGACCTTGGCGCCCTGCTGATCCCCGTCGGCGACTTCGAAAACGGCATCCGGTGGAGCCGGCGAGCAATGGAAGCTGAACGATCGGCCTCGACGAAACGCACCTCCGCCGCGGTAGCAGCCGTCGCGGCCGTCAACATCACCGAGGCGCAGTACCTGCGAGGCGACATCGAGGCGCTTGCGACAGCGATCGACGAAGCGGCGCCGCTGGTTGCGCGCCTGCCGAAGTCTCGTTTCCGGAGTGCCTTCCTCCAGGCCGAAGGCCGGCTGCTCCGTTGCCGCCGCGATTTCGATTCGTCGCTTGCAAAACTGGAGGAGGCGTTCGCGCTGGACGAGCGTCTGGGCCGATGGGAGAACGCCGCGCAAGAACTCGACGATCTCGCGCTGACCTACCTCGGGGCCGGACGCTGCTCCGATGCGGCGGTTGCGCTCCAGCGCAGCGCGGAATTGGTAGGCGGACGCGACCGTCCCGACGACGTGCTCCATCGTTGGATCGAGGCGTGCGTCTATCAGGCTGCCGGCGATCGCGAACGAGCCGGCCCCGCGCTCCGTGCCGCCTACGAGACGTATGCCGCCAAGCGCGATGCCCTCGGAGACCCGAGATTCCAGGCATTTTTTGAGGCGGTGGCGGTCCACCGCGCCATCCGTTTGGCGTACGATCGCAACGAATGGCCGCCTTCGAGTACGCCCTGCGTCGTCGCCCTTTGCGGTCGGGAACGCTTTCGAGACGTTACACGCCTACACTAAGACGCAGCCGTGAGTCAGCCGAAAACCGAGCGCTTCGAGCGCGTCTTCACCCTTCGATTGTGGCGCGAGAGCGGCGCTCGCACGGCCATTCGCGGCAGTCTCGTCGAGATCGGCAGCGGCCGGCGATTCTTTTTCACGCAGCTTGCCGACCTCAGAGACTTTCTCGCCCTTCGACTGGACGAGTCGAGCTAACCCTCGACGAGGGACCTCGCCTTTTTAACGCTTCACTTTCCGCTTAGCGGCGGGGGCGCGTTTAACGGCGCCGTTACGCCGCATGGGAACGACGTTACTCGCCGGCGCATGGTCCGAGCCCAGCGGCACCGGCGAAATCAGCCGCTTCCCTAACGCGTGATGCAAGACTTCTGAAAGCTCGTCGACCGGAATGAAGGTCATGCTTTCGCGCACTTCTTTGGGAATGTCATCGAGGTCAGACTCGTTGCGTCGCGGCAGCAAGATCTTGCTGATGCCGGCGCGCTTCGCACCGAGCGTCTTTTCCTTGATGCCCCCGATCGGAAGCACTTGCCCCGTCAACGTGATCTCGCCCGTCATCGCCAAGTTCGCGTCGACTTTGATGCCGGTCAGCATCGAAGCGATGGAGGTCGCCAGCGCGATGCCTGCCGAGGGACCGTCCTTCGGCGTGGCGCCCGCGGGCAGGTGAATGTGAATATCGTGCTTTGCAAAGTAATCGTCGGGTAAGCCTAACTCCGCCGAACGCGAACGCAAGAATGAGACGGCGGCCTGCGCGCTCTCCTTCATGACGTCGCCCAGCTGTCCCGTCAGCACGAGCTTGCCGGTCCCCGGCATCGACTGCGTCTCGATGAAGAGAATGTCGCCGCCGACTGGGGTCCAAGCCATGCCCGTCGCCACGCCGACCGAGGCGACGCGTTTGCGCACTTCGTTGAAGAATCTCGGCCTGCCCAGGTACTCGACGAGGTTCTCCGGCTTGACGCGCGCCTTGTAGCGCGCGTTCTCCGCGATCTTGCGCGCGATCTTACGGAACACGGTTCCGATCTCGCGCTCGAGATTACGAACCCCGGCTTCTCGCGTGTAGTCGTTGATGATCGCACGAATCGTCGTGTCGCCGATCTGGGCCTGAGAGTCGCGCAAACCGTTGTACTTGCGCTGCTTCTTGAGCAGATACCGCTTCGCGATTTGGAGCTTTTCGAGCTCGGTATAACCCGAGAGCGTGATGATCTCCATGCGATCCCGCAACGGCGGCGAGATCGTGTCCAGCGTGTTCGCAGTGCAGATAAAGAGCACTTGCGACAGATCGAAGGGCAGATCGAGATAGTGGTCGCGGAAGTTGTTGTTCTGCTCGGGATCGAGCACTTCGAGCAACGCCGACTGCGGGTCGCCGCGAAAATCCGCGCCGACTTTGTCGATCTCGTCGATCATCATCACGGGGTTGCGCGTCCCGGCGTCACGAATCGCGCGAACGATCGTGCCGGGCATCGCGCCGATGTAGGTTCGCCTATGGCCGCGAATCTCGGCTTCGTCGCGAACGCCGCCCACCGAAAGGCGAACGAACTTGCGCCCCATCGCCCGGGCGATCGACTGGCCCAGCGAGGTCTTTCCGACGCCTGGCGGTCCGACGAAACACAGGATCGGTCCGGTCAGCTTCTTCTTGAGCTTGCCAACGGCCAAGTACTCGACGA
>Ga0210391_10005252_pt1 | contig 10692 bp, 10 predicted proteins | sample IncBWC12OmetaG_FD_160573 | JGI IMG/M metagenome (GOLD analysis project Ga0210391, IMG submission 160573) | Forest soil microbial communities from Barre Woods Harvard Forest LTER site, Petersham, Massachusetts, United States - Inc-BW-C-12-O ...
CCTGGGTTACCCGATCTGCATGGTTTGGAAGCATCTCCCCCTCCACACCGATGATCTTGATAGCAAGACCGCGTGGAGTGGAAATGTGGTCGGACAGTACGTCGCCAGGCTCGCTTGAGAAGCGAATAACCGCACCATAGCTCGCTGGTTTGGCAAACAGACCTTGCCGCAGTTCCTCGCGAAGACCCGCCAGAACTGTGACTTCCGCCTTCACTAACCCGTTACTCTTCGCGTGAACGGCACGAACCGTGTGACGCTGCCGCTCTCCTACCCTTTTTGCAATATCCATCAAGGTTGCCGCGACTTGGTCGATTGTCACCGCCTCGCCATGTTGTATCGTTTCCACTTCGTCCGAGTAGCGAACAAACATCTCTTCTGCCTTCTGTTGCGCCTTCGTCATATCGCCTCCTTCGTTGCTCGCTCATTTCTAAAAGTTGTGATGCGAGGGACTGGTTCGCGCCGCGACCTGCGCTGATACGCGAACCGTCTGGCGAGCCAGTCCGCTTTTCATCCCTCAGCATGCGCGCTCGACACTGCTTGCGGCTGCGATTGACGATTATACGTCCTAGATTCGAAACTGCGCGAAGCCCGGAGCCGCAACACTCAATACGCAGGCTAAGCCCGCCACTTTGCCAGCGTAGCGCTGTGACTGAACCATGGGCTCTCGCCAATCGTCGAGCAGCACCAAAACCAGCGCTGCGTCGTCAACGCTACCACCCAAGTCCTGATTAACTCTGCGGGCTCACCTGCTCGGCGCAACACCTGCGCTCAGTTTAGGTCACCGCGCCGCCGGAAAAAATACCTTACCGCGCCTCCTTTTGCAGCAAATGCGTCTTTTGGGGCGATCCCGCGCGCAAAATTGGCGCAGTCACGCTGCGGCGGGGTTACATGTTGCGTCACGGGCACTCACGGCTCAACGCATCCGGTGTTGTGGGTTCGCTACAATTGACGTGTGCCGAAGCGCCACTGCACAAGCCGCGCCGAATGGCGGCTCCAGCCGGGAAAGCCGGCGGAGCCTCTTTCTGCGAATTACCGCCTGGACTGCGACTACGGAACTGCCGTTATAACTTGCTGGCAGGACGGCGGAAGTGAGCCAATTTACGCGTGTGAAACTCACGCCAAACAGCTAGGACGCTCTCGCGCATGTTCCTCAGACGTCCGCGTTATAGACACCCAATCCGACCAAAGCGCCACTACGGTAAACAGCGAGGACCGAACCCAAATCCAAGAGGTCGCTGAGCCAATGCCGAACGGCTTCGCTGCACCGCAAGCTACGCCGATCATCGTGGAGACAACGGCCGCAGCGGTCGCTGACACAGAGCCGAACGACTCCGCTCCATCGGACGCCGCGCGCACTTCTGTGGCGACGAAGGCCGCAGCGGTCGCTGACATAATGCCGAACGGCTCCGCTCCACCGCAAGCTATACCCACTCTCGTGGAGACAAAGGCCGCAGCCCCAGTAGCAGAGCCATCTGTCAGATCCCCGGTCCGCGACCTTACCTTTGGAAACTCTGCCAGAGCCATGGTGGACGAAGTTATTTGGAACATGGCAACCGGAAACTACCAGCTTTACCGGACCGCGCTGCAACAAGGGAAGTCCGCTACGGAAGCAGCACAAGCCGCGGGCGGGCAGCTTGCCGTGATCCATCGCAAAATCAGCGATTACACGCTCAGACTTCAAGCGGTCCTTTCAGATTCAAAAGCGATAATCAATGCAGCAGAGGCCATAGACAAACCACTCGAACAGGCGATGCTTGAGATCATCAGCAACGGCGCGATGAGTGACCTACAAAAAGACGCCGCCATTCAGCAACTCGGCACTCTGCAAGAAGGCGTGAAACAAGGGCTGCAGGGAAATATCACTCCCCTCCAAGCGAATCAAATCATCCTGACAATCGGTGACCGTCTGAACTGGGGAGGGGCTTCTGACGTTTCAGATGAAATTAAGCCGGTTTATCGATCGCTATACGCCAGCCTGAAGACTTCAATTCTTGCCGCGGCTCCTGACGCGCAAAATCTTCACGATCGACTGACCAACTTGTACGCCGCCAAATCTGAACTAGAGATTTGCTGACCACTTGTCCGTCGCAGGCTGCCTCCGGAAAACATCCGTGAACTGTCCCAACCGCGCCATTGGCCTGTCCCGTTAAAGGTCAGTGTCCCGACGTACTATTGAACCCTGCTGATCTCTAGTCGATCCTGCCAGTCTATCCCGACCCGTAACCCATCCAAGGAGAATCGATGCATGGCAAAAACGGGGCACCAGCCAGACGCAGCAGTCGTGTGACGCTGCGTGTTCCACTGAAAATATATGAGCCGGACACCAACAAACGGTTTCTCGTCGAACAAGCGTATGCCGTCAAGGTGAGCCTCTGGGGCGGCCTTATCGCTCTCGGAGCACCCGTGAACCGCAACCAACAAGTCGTGGCGGTCAACCATGCTACCGGAGCAACAGCCGAGTCCCGGATTGTCTATTTGGGGCCGATGCTAGCGGGCGGAAGTCCACAAAGGCTGGTTGCCATAGAGTTCCTGAAACCGTCGCCTGGTTTTTGGGGTGTGGTCTTTCCTCAGCCCGATCCCGGCCGACCTCAGACCAGGAACTATGCCCGATGAGCCCGCTGAGCCAAAAAAACAAGCCGTTGCGAACCGCCAAGCAGCAGCGTTCCGTTCGGCGCTGCGCGCTCGTGGCTTCTGTAGACGTGACTGAGCTGCGCTCCGGGACAAAGCTTGCAGCTCGCATCTCGGAACTGGGCGTCGGCGGGTGCTATGTTGACGCACTAAATCCGTTTCCGGAGGGCGCGCTAGTCAGTTTGCGGATTCTCAGAGATCAAGGCGTCTTCGAGACCAAGGCCAAGGTAGTCTACTGCGACCCGAGATTCGGCATGGGCCTGGCCTTCGTTGAGATGACACTAGATCAGAGGTCACTCCTAGAAACTTGGTTAGCCGACATCGTTTGCCAGCTCAAGCCGGTTTCATAGCTTCTCCGCGCATCCCTGAAAATTCCTTCGAGGCAGGTTGGTCCATCAGTGCGTACTGGCGGAAGCGTGTGGGAGTCGAACCCACCATTCTGGCCGCGAAGGACAGAATCAATGGCTTTGAAGGCCACGAGGACCACCGGGCCCCTGGCGCCTCCGTCATTGGATTATAGTGTCGCAGCGCTGCCGCTACAACTTTCCTGCGAGGATTAACTGTTCTGCGGGGTCCACTCTTCGCGCAGCTTCAACTTCGCGGTGCGTTGGAGGCGAATTTCTTCCGCGCCAAATCCAACAATTTTGCGTCGGTGCACACTTCGTAGTAAGGCCGCGGTCCCTGGGCTCCCACTTTCGCGCCAGGCAGCAATTGATGCACGAATCCCTTGCGAATCACCACCGGCTCCAGCGATTCCCCCAGCGGCACTTCACCAAAATAAAGTTGCACCCGCTCTTTGCCCCATGGCATTGGAAAAGTTCCGCCCATCGGCGAAATGGAAATTTCCGCGCTCAGTTTCTGAAATCCTTCTTCATTTAGCTCGATACCGTTTAGGTTGTAGCGCACCAACAATTCCTCGCCTTCATCTTCCGCCGCATCTTCCATCAAAGGCTGTAGCACGAACACATTAAATGGCGAGGGATTATCCTTGAACAATCGCTTGGTGATTTTGGTGCAGCTCGATAGCCGGTCCGACAAATTCAGCGCGCGCGAAATCATGATCTTCGAATCGCCGTCCATCCACAGCGACGGCGCCGAATCCTGAAACGCCACGCCCACGCCGATTTCCAACGGCGGCAATTCCGTCGTCTTCGTTCGCGAGTTGTACGCCGACGTCACCGCCAGAATTTCCCGCGCCAGAATGCAAGCTCGCGCCACCGCCCGCGTGCTGGCTCGCGTTGCCTCCGTCTCGTAAATCGCCAGAATAATCGCGTCGCCCTCGATAAACACCGTCGCCGCGCCGAATCGTTCCAGCATCCGCTTCACCGGCTCGTGCAAATTCATGCTGAAGTGCGACGCTGGATTCATGCCCTTCGCCAGCAAATCTTTGGTGATCCCCGTCGAACCGCGCACGTCCGCCTTAATTACCGTGTGATTTATGACGGGATCGTCGGTCGGCCGCCCTTCGTCCGCGTGCAAAAATTCGTACAAACTTTTATTGACGCGCGAAAGCTCCCGCGCCCGCTCCGAACGCACCAGGCTGATGCGCTCCATCCACGCTGCCACGTGGTGGTAATTGCGCCGGTCGCGCCGCAGCCTCATGAAATCCTCGGCGAATTGCAGCGTGATCGAGAGTTGCTCCTCGTGCGAGCGCCGCCGGATCGCCCGCGAAGCGTCTTCCAGCCGTTTCATCGAAATCTTTCGCGCGGGAAATTGTTCCAGAATGGTTTCCACGCGCTTCGCCTCGTCGCGGTTCACCAGCGCTTTTTTTAATGCCTGCAAGTGGATCGGCGGGCAATAATCCGCGTAGATCCGCCGCAATTCGTAACCCGCCAGCATGTGAAACAGCAGGTCGCGCTCCTCCAACCGGTGCATCCATTCTTCCAGCAGTTGCGCGCGCGTTTCCGGAGCGGCCTCGCCCTCTCCCGCGGGGGCCGACGCGTCAAAAAGCCTCCGTGCGTTCTGCGGCTCATTCAAATAATCGCCCAGCCTGCTGCGATATTCCTCGATCAGGAAGTCCATGCGCTGCTTGGCTGCGTCAATCTGCGGTCCCAGCTCTTCCAGGCTTTTCTCGCTCGCCGCGAATTTCTTGCGCAGCGCTTCCAGCTCCGCGCGCGATTCGGCGCTCGCGCCGCCCTTGCGCTTGAATATGGATGGAAACAGCCCGTCGCCTTCTCCCGCGCGGCCCGTGGCCTCTTCCAGCTCCTCCTCCAGCCGCGCCATCTCCGAGCGCATTTGTCTCGCCTGCTCCAACAAACGCTCATGGGCCTTGCGCGCTTTGCTCAATTCATCCGCATCATCTCCGGTCAAAATCAGGTCACGCACGAAATCCAACAGAATCCCGTCGAATATTTCAAAACGGTCGGGGTCGTTTACGAAATTCGCCAGCAGTACGTAATGCTCCAGAAACAAATGATCGTCGTTCCCGTTTTCCACAAATAGAAAACGGTTCTGCAGCAGCTCATACGTCTCGTGGAAATCCTCGCCGAAAAGTGCCCGCCGCGATTTCGAAAGAGTTCCCTCCTCCACTTCGCGCCAGATGCGGCACAGCGTGTCGCCCACTTCGCGATAAGTATTTTTCTTGTCCGCCTGGATCTCCGCGATTTTCGCGCGCATCACGTGCGCCTGCTCGCTGTGCTCGAATAATTCACCGCGCGAGCGGATCCAGTCCTTGCATTCCACCAGGATGCTGGAAAATTGGCTGGCGATTTCGGAGGTCAGATGTTTCACCAGCGCCAGCTGGTGCAGTATGTCCGTCTCGATGGATTGCTGAAATTTCGCGCGCGTCAGCGACGCCTGCAGCACTTCGGTGAGCAGCTTGCGGAACGCGCCATGCTCCGGCGCGCCGGATTGCTTGCGGTCTTTCCCGTAGAACAGACTGATGTTGATCTTCTGCCGGACTAGGTCCAGCAAATATTTCCGCGTAAAATCCACGAACCGCGGGCTTAGAAAAACGTCATAATGAATATTGTCAACGCCCAGCGTAAGATTGCTAAGCCGAATTTCGGCGGAGTAAGGCTCCAGCTTCATCCGGGCGGGATGGGCGGGCGAAGGCGCAATGCGGGTATCTGGCATCCGGGCGCAGCGAGACGGCTGAATTAACTCTAACGAGGGGGGATGCGCAGCGCAATGGCACGGTTCCTAACCGTTAATGATTTTTCGGGCAGCCCGCCAATTCCGCGCGGCAATTTGGATTTCAACCTTGATCCTGAGCAGGCCGCCGCTGATCCAGAACTGGGCCTCGAGCCTGAGTCGGATGGCGCCGAGACCACTTCCTACGACGTTTCACCCGGTGCCGGCAAAAATCGCAACGATCAAGGCCCCTGCCTTTACTTCGGTCCGCAAGGTCAACGCTGCAGCCGTCCCGCCATAGGCAATGGATTCTGCGCGCGTCACACGCCCGCGCAGCTCGGCCAATTCGGAAAACTCGGCCAGTCCGCGAAGCTCGGCGCCGCAAGCTACGCTCGGCCCGGGGCCGCTGCCCTCGGATCGCGTCCGCTCGGCCGCATCATTGCAATCGGCATCGCCATATTCGCGGCCCTCTGGCCCGTAGTAGCAGACTTACTCCGCGAAATATTCCGCTGGATTCACGCGCATTGACCCGCGCCTCGCCTCGCCTCGCCTGGGAACGCCAATCTTCCGATTCGCGATCCGCGACGAGCGTGGTCATCCTGAGCGCAGCGAAGGATCTCTCTTGCATTTCTCTGCGCCTTCTGCGTCTCTGCTGTAATTCCTGCCCGTTGCCTTCTCTGTGTTCCCCGCCTTCCCTCTCTTCCCCTCTGGGTTAAATCTTTTGACTTCCGCAACCCCGAAATCCACGTTTTCGCGTAAAATACCGAGCCATGCCCAAATTACTGGAAGGCAAGACTACCATCGTCCTCGGTGTTTGGAATAAATGGAGCATCGCCTACGCCATCGCCCAAGCATTCGCCCGCGAAGGCGCCACACTCCTGCTCACCTATCAAAACGACCGCGCCAAACCAGTAGTCGAAGAACTCGGCAACGAACTCGGCGCCAAAGGTTTTTACCCCTGCGACGTCCAACAACAATCGGACATTGATAACCTAGCGGCATCCCTGAAAGGCGAAGGACGCACCATTGACGTGATGGTCCACTGCCTCGCTTTCGCCAATCACGAAGATCTCAATCAGCCGTTCCTCAAAACTTCGCGCGACGGCTTCAAGCTCGCGCTCGACGTGAGCGCCTACTCCCTCGTCGCCGTTTCCAGCGCGCTCTCTCCGCTAATGACCAACGGTGGCGCGATCATGACTCTCACCTATCTCGGCTCTACGCGCGTAGTGAAAAATTACAACGTCATGGGCATCGCCAAAGCTGCGCTCGAAGCGGAGGTCCGTTACCTCGCTGCCGAACTCGGCGCACAGAAAATCCGCGTCAACGCTATTTCTGCCGGCCCCATAAAAACCATTTCCGCCCGCGGCATCAAGGATTTTTCCAAGGTTCTCGATTTCGTGCAGGAACACGCCCCGCTCCGCCGCAATACAGACATCGCCGAAGTCGCCGACACCGCCGTCTTCCTCGGCAGCGATCTGGGCCGCGGCGTCACCGGAAATATTCTCTACGTGGATGCCGGTTTCCAGATCATGGGTCTGGAACCTCCCGCACCGCTAAAATGAGGCGCGAGTCGCATTCGCGCACTCACGCTCGCGGGCTCACCCGCAACAGGTTCGCCTCACGTTCCGCCGACGTTGTGCTGTTTTCCACGATCGCGTTGCTGGCAACTTTCGCCGTAGTGAATTCGCTCCCGGCCGGCGCATTGCAAGGAAAACAGAAGAAGCCGCCCCCGCTCCAGTGGAATCCGCCGCAAGTTGACGCGCCCATTCCCTCCATCTCAGCCACGCCGCCCTGCCCGCTGTCCGATGTCTTGAAGCTCGCGTCCGACCGCACCGCCGAACTCATCGAACATCTGCAGAATTTTGATGCGCACGAACAGATTCGTTACCTGGAAACAGACGATCTGGGACTTCCGGTCCAGGCCATCGGCGAAAAGTTCGACTACTTGGTTGCTTTCGGCCCGCAGCCAGGCGCGCTGAAAGTCCAAGAAACCCGCACTCCGCTCACTGGCAGCGACGACTCGCACCTCAGCACTATTGTGGATAAAGGGCTCCCGGTCCTGGCGCTGATTTTCTATCCCACGCTACAAGGCGATTACGAAATGCGCTGCGAAGGTTTCACTCAGTGGAATAGCCGGCCCGCATGGGTTATATATTTTCGCCAAGTGGATGGCATGCGGCCTCGCACGCTTTCCATGACCAGCGCGGTGAGTACTTTCCCGGTGAGCCTCAAGGGTCGGGCGTGGATTGCTGTGGACTCAGGCGAGGTCATGCATCTGGAAACCAACCTGGTGAAGGGAATCCCAATCATTGATTTGCACGCCAACGCAGTTTCGATCGACTACGCGCCGGTGGCGTTTCCCTCACGGAATCTCGAACTGTGGCTGCCCAAATCCGCCGTCGCGTACACCGATTACAGCAAGCGCCGCACCATCATCGAGCACACCTTCTCCGACTTCCAACTCTTCTCGGTGGATACGCAACAGGTCATCGGCAAACCAAAAGAACTGAAGGACCCGAAAGAAAAACCCTGACGATTAATTCTTGCGCGGCGATTTTCCGCCGTCGTCAACCACGATTCTGCGGACGTCTTCGGACAAATGCTCCAGCCCAATCCGCAGTACTGGCCAATCCGTGCGCAATTTCAATCGATCCGGCCATTCCACAATCACAATCGCGTTCTCGTTGAAAATATCTTCGAGGCCGAGCGTTTCCAGGTCGTGAAAATCTCCCACGCGATAAAGATCCACGTGATAGACGCGCTTCGTTCCTTCGTATTTATGTACCAGGGTAAACGTAGGACTCGTGACGTCGTCTTCGCGTGCCGCTCCCGCTCCCGCCGCAATTCCTTTCGTCAGCGTAGTCTTCCCTGCTCCCAAATCACCCGAAAGCAACACCAGCACCGGCGGTTTCAACTCCGCGCCGATTTCCCGGCCGCGCGCGATGGTTTCTTCGGAGGAACGCGTCTCGATTTCGCGCCTACCCACGGCCGCACTCAAAATAGAATTGTTGATACGCCCGCGGAATCTCGCGAATCAAATCCGAAGCCAGCAGCGGAGCTTCGCCCGTCTCCGCATACGCGATATCACCCGCGAGGCCGTGCAAATACACGCCGAACGCCAGCACGCGCACCCAATCCGATGTGCCGAACTGCGCGGTGGCGCCCGCCAACATTCCGGTCAGCACGTCACCAGTGCCACCGGTACCCATTCCCGGATTCCCCGTGGAATTCACGAACACTTGCCCATCCGGCGCCGCAATAATCGTTTGATGCCCCTTCAAAATCACGACCGCATTCCAGTCTGCTGCTGATTTTCGGGCCACTTCCAGCCGCTGTGCCTGCACATCCGGAATTCCGCGGCTCAGCAATCGCGCCATCTCTCCCGGATGCGGCGTCAACGCGAGGCCGTCGCTTCCATTATTCAGTTCCTGCGCGCGGCCGGCGAACGCGTTGAGTCCGTCGGCGTCCAGAATGATCGGAACATCGCGCTTGGCCACCACTCCGCGCACGAACTGCTGCGTTTCAACATTCGTCGTGAGGCCGGGACCAATCGCCAGCGCGCGCTTCCCTTTCAGTAATCTTTCGAAGCGCTCGTATTCAAAACTGCGCAATGAAATACTTCCCGCATCCGTGGCCGGAAGCGGCTCGGCCATGATTTCCGGTGTGTGCGCCGCCACAATCGGTAGCACTGGCTCCGGCGTCGCCACCGTCACCAGTCCAGCGCCCATCCGCAACGCTGCCCACGATGCCAGCACTGCCGCGCCGCTTTTGCCTACTGATCCCGCCACCACCAGCGCGTGACCGTAATTTCCTTTGTTGCCGTCCGCACGGCGCGGACGCGCGAAAATGCTCACCTCGCGCCAATCAATCCAGCGCACGTTGCTCTTCCCCACTTCGTCGATCAGCTCAGGCGGCGAACCGATGTCGCGCACAATCAGGTCGCCTACCGCGTCGCTCGCTACGCCCAGAATCATTCCGAGCTTTGGCGCGGTAAATGTGACCGTGTACGTTGCGTTGATGCACGCGCCCATCGCTTCGCCGGTGTCAGCAATGAGGCCAGATGGAATGTCCACCGCAACTACCACCGAGCTCACCGTCTTGTGACGCTTGTTCACTGCTTCGATCGCTTCCGCCAAAAGCCCTTGGGCCGCGCCGCGCGTGCCGGTACCTAGCAGCGCATCTACAATGATGTCCGCGGTATCGAGCGCGGGCTTGATCTGCTGCAAATCGCCGGAATTGTGCACCATGTGCAAAGTGGTGGAAACTTCGCGCCACCGTTTGCAGTTCGCCGCGGCATCACCTTGCATCTCATCAGGGGCTGCAAACAAATACACTTCTGGTTTCGCGCCCAGCTCCAGCAAATGTCGCGCGACGACGAATCCGTCACCGCCGTTATTTCCTTTGCCGCACAGAACCACGATGCGGCGCTGCGCGAACTTCGGCCAGCGTTGCGCGATGAACTCCGCCACGCTCGCGCCGGCATTTTCCATCAGCGTGAGGCTAGGGATCCCGTAGCGCACGGTCGTCAGCCGGTCCACTTCGCGCATTTCAGCGGCGCTGAGAATTTTCATGTTTGCCGCTCCGTGATCCTGGCCGGATTGGGCGCAAAGCTGCCTTGATGCAAGGGGTTAGCGAGGCTTGTATGCAGCAGAATCATCGTAGAGGTGGACCTTTAAAGCTTTGAACGGCTCACAATTTACCGTAGCACGATTGTCGCGGCATCGTGCAAGAAAACTCGACGCTTACGGGCGCGTGTCGAGCGGATGTTTGCTCTTCTCGTAGAACTCGGTCTGCAGCTTTAGGCTTTGGTCGTCGGCCTTCACCGCGCGAATTGCGTCAGTAATTGCCGCAATCCATGCGTTCATTTCGAATGTGCCGAGCTCCTTTGTCGCGAGCGCTCCGTCGCCGGAATAGTGATTCGGAAATCGCGCGTACCACCAGATTCCGGTGTACACGTCGTCCGGCAGATTCACGCGCTTCTGATCGGCGCCT
>Ga0210391_10005259_pt1 | contig 10686 bp, 8 predicted proteins | sample IncBWC12OmetaG_FD_160573 | JGI IMG/M metagenome (GOLD analysis project Ga0210391, IMG submission 160573) | Forest soil microbial communities from Barre Woods Harvard Forest LTER site, Petersham, Massachusetts, United States - Inc-BW-C-12-O ...
TGCGTGCCCGCCACGACAAAGCCGAGATGTTGCTGATCGGCAAACAAAACCTGCTGCGCACCGCCACGCTGACCGGCAATGTCCACGTTGAGCGCATCGGATCTCAACCGATGCAGGGCGACGCTGGACGCGCGGTCCTGGATTTCCTCGGCCGAAATCAACTGCAGAAAGTGCATGCCACGGATGGAGTCCATCTGGCGCAGCATGCTGACAGTACCAACGCTCCAGCAACGAATGCCTCAGCTCCTGCTTCGCAACCCCAGAATTTCGACCTCACCGCGCCTATCGTAGACTTCTTTGTCGCGGACGGCCGCCGCCTGGACCACGCCGAAACCTCCGGAACGGCGCAGATTACAATTTCTCCATCCCGGACCCCGAGCTCCGCGAACGCGCAACCTCCCACTCATACCGTGATCACAGCCAACCGGTTTAACGCGAGATTTTCCGCGACTTCCGACGGCTCAAGCCGCTTAACCTCGATCCACGGCGCGCCCGACGCCAAGATCGTGAACCTGACTCCGGGCTTGCCCGACCGTGTGAGCACCAGTCAGACGCTGGACGCCGCATTTCTCCCGCAAGGAGGGATTGCGTCCGTCACCCAGCAGGGAACCGTAGCCTATAGCGACGGCCAGGTTCCCAGCAAGCGCACTCAAGCCTGGGCGGACAAGGCGCTGTACACGCCCGCCGACCGGATACTCGTGCTGACCGGTAGCCCGCGTGTCGCCGAGGGCGGCATGGTCACAACTGCCAAGACCATCCGCATCAATCGAGCCACCGATGACGCCTTTGCCGACGAAGACGTGAAAAGCACCTACAGCGAACTCCAGGAACAGCCGAATGGTGCCCTGCTGGCGTCGGCCTCGCCGATTCATGTCACGGCCGCCACCATGACGGCTCACAACTCTCCCGCCATCGCTCTGTACCGGGGCAACGCTCGTCTGTGGCAGGACGCCAACCTCGTCGAGGCCCCCTCCATCCAGTTTGACCGCGACCGCCGTTTCCTGGTGGCCCAGGGTACCGCCGCGCAACCCGTTTCCACGGTGCTCGTCCAGGCGAAGCTGCCTCAACCGGTTAAGGCCCAGCCGGATAACGCTACCCCCAGCAAGGCTCAAGTCGGAGCAAAGCCCAAAGCGAAGACCAAATCTGAGGAAAAACCCGCCGAGGACGACCCCGTGTCCATAACCTCAGCCCGGCTTACCTACTCCGATGCCGAGCGCTTGGCTCACTATGAAGGAGGGGTAGTGGCGAAGGGCACCAGCTTCACCGCGTCCTCCAGCACCATGGACGCGTATCTTCGTCCTCGAAGCCAAAGCTCTAGCAATCAATCACTTGCAGGGCCTGGGCAGCTCGATCACCTGGTTGCCAAGGGCAATGTAGTCGTCAAACAGCCCACTCGCAGGGCCGACGGGAAAACCCTGGTCTACACCGCCGCCGACGACAAATTCGTGCTAACCGGCGGACCGCCCAGCATTTTTGATGCCGAACGCGGCAAGATTACCGGCGTTTCGTTGACTTTCTTTAGGGGCGATGATAGGGTGCTCGTAGAAGGCGAAGCAAGTACTCCTGTGGTAACTCAGACGCGAGTGGCCCGTTAATGGCAAGATAAATGCGTACCCTAGCCACTGATGAGATTGGCAAGTCGTACCGTGGCCGCCGCGTCGTAAATGGTGTCAGTCTGCGCGTCGAGCAGGGCGAAGTTGTTGGTTTACTTGGCCCTAATGGCGCAGGCAAGACAACCACCTTTTACGCGATTGTGGGCCTGACCCCCCCTGACACTGGCCGCGTGCTGTACGACGGTCAGGACATCACTGACGTTCCCATGTATCTGCGGGCCCGCCAGTATGGCATCAGCTATCTCCCTCAAGAAGCTTCAGTTTTTCGCAAACTCACGGTTGAGGAGAACATCCTCGCGGTGTTAGAGGCGCAGCCGATGTCCTGGCACGAGCGCCGCGAGAAGATGGAGAAGTTCATTGATGAACTGGGCTTGGAGCACATCCGGCAGAACCGGGGTTACGCCCTATCCGGCGGCGAGCGCCGCCGCGTGGAGATTGCCCGCTGCCTGTGCATCAGTCCGACTTTCATTTTGCTCGACGAACCGTTTTCCGGGATCGACCCCATTGCCGTCCTCGACCTGCAGAAAATCATCAGCAGCCTGCGGGCCAGCGGCATCGGAGTGCTGATCACCGATCACAACGTGCGCGAGACGCTCACAGTGACGGACCGCGCCTACATCATCGACGACGGCCGCATCTTCCGCCAGGGCCAGCCCGAACAGCTAGCCAACGATCCGGAAGTGAGAAGGGTGTATTTAGGAGAGAGTTTTTCGCTGGTATGAGAAGCAGTGGCCAGTGTCCAGTGGTCAGTGTCTGGTTGTCGAAGTAAAGGCAACTTTCAATCACTGACCACTGACCACTGGCCACTGGCCACCGACTTTTATGGTTCTTCTACAGCACAAACTGAGCGTCAAGCTATCCCAACGCCAGATCCTCACCCCGGGTCTGGTGCAGATGGTTTCCGTCCTGGCGCTCAACAAGCTCGAACTCAAGGACATGATCAACGCCGAAATGGTCGAGAACCCGGTTCTCGAAGAGCTCGAAGATTCTGTCCCGCTGATCGATGAAATAGGCCGCAAAGAAGAAGAACGCGACCGTCCCACCCCGGCCTCAGGCGAAGAAGCTCCCATCACCGCCGAAAAGAAAGACCCATTCGAAGAGATCGATTTCGGATCCTTCTTCCAGGATTATCTCGATCCCGGCTACCGCACCCGTGGAGAGATGGAAGAGATCGAACGCCCGTCATTCGAAAACTTCCTCTCCAAGCCAACCAATCTAACCGATCACCTCGCCTGGCAACTCGGCGCACTGAGCCTGCGCCGTGAAGTCCGCGAGGCCGCCGAACAGATCATCGGCAACCTCAACGAAGACGGCTACCTCATCGCCAGCGACGAAGAAATGTTGGGCGTAGCCCCACCCGCACCCCCCGAAGCCGACGAAGCCGCCGCTAGAAATATCGCCAGCGAGGCCCTCGCTCTGGGCCTGGAGCAAGCCGATGTTGCTTCCGAAGAAGATCTCAACGCAGGCCTTTCTCCATCCGATGTTGATGAACTGATCAACGCGTCGTCGACCCCCCCGGAATTCTCCGGCGCGGCTGTCACTGAAAGTTCGAGCGAAGTGGATCTCCCGTCCTCCGCCAGCCTCTCGCCTGATCCTCTCCTTCCTGGGCGGAACGGAAATACTGCTGCCGCCGCCGCGGCTCTCGCTCCCGAGCCGGTGTCCGCTCCTGCACACCCAGTCTACAAAGCCAGCTTCACGCCCGCAGATCTCCAGGAAGCTCTCGAAGTGGTTCGCCAACTAGACCCTCCGGGTGTGGGCTGTCGCACTCTGCGCGAATGCCTTCTGCTCCAGTTGCATCATCACCAGCAGCAACTCGCGCACCATAAGAACGGAGAAAAAAACGGAGACCACGCCACAGAAAAGCCGGCCAACGGCACCGCGCAGGTCCTCGAGGATGCCATTGCCGTAGTCGACCAGCACCTCCGAGCCGTGCAGAGCAAGCAGCACAAAGAAATCGCCAAGGCCATCGGACGCCCCCCTGATGCCGTCCAGCAGGCCGTCGACTACATTCGCACCCTCGATCCCCGCCCCGGCCTGCAGTACAACAAAGTCCAGGCTCGCCTGATCGAGCCTGATGTCGCTTTCATCAAACATGGAGACGAGTGGCTGGTCCTGATGAACGACGACGACCTGCCGCAACTCCGCCTCAACCCCGCCTACAAAAAGCTGATCACCCGCGACACCAACGACAAAAATACCCGCGACTACGTGAAAGAGCGCTACAAGAGCGCCATCCAGCTCATCAAAAACATCGAGCAGCGCAAGCAGACCATCACCAAAGTCTGTTACTGCATCGTCGCCCGCCAGCAGGACTTTCTGGAAAAAGGCATCGACCAGCTTAAGCCGATGATGATCAAGGAGGTCGCCGAAGAAATCGGCGTGCATCCTTCCACCGTCAGCCGCGCCGTAGCCAGCAAGTACGCTCACACCCCGCAGGGCGTATTCGAGTTGCGCTACTTCTTCAGCGAGAGCGTGCAGGGACCCGAGGGCGGCAACACCTCGCTCCTGATCCTCAAACGCCGCGTCAAGAAGCTAATCGAAGAAGAAGATCCGAGCCGCCCGCTAACCGACGAGCAACTGACCCGCATCCTGCAATCGCAAGGCATCCAGGTAACGCGCCGCACCGTAGCTAAATACCGGGAGGACATGCGCATCCCCAGCACCCATCAGCGCAGAGTAAAAGAATAGTAGCGCCGGCGTCCCGCCGGCAAAGCAGTGCCCAATTGATCGCGCAAGCAAGGAGGGCCGCTCGTGAACGTGGAATACACTGGCAGGCACTACGAAGTAACTCCCACCATCCGCAAAGAAGTAGAGACCGGCCTCACCAAACTCCGCAAAATCCTCGGCGACAAATTTGAAACCAAGGTGATCCTCACCGTAGAAAAGCACCGCCATAAAGCCGAAATCACGATCAGCCCGCGCAATGGCCCGCTAGTCGGCCTGGCTCAAGCCAAGGACATGACCATCGCTGTCAACGAAGCCCTCGACCACCTCGAAAAGCAGGCGGTCAAATACAAGACCCGCTGGCAATCGAAAAAGCGCTCCGCCCGCAAGAGCGAAGAAGTAAAGAAGTGGAACGGCCACTCCCCGCAATTCGCCGAAACCGTGCAGACCGCCGTCGGCCTGACCGAAAAAACAGCCGTGGCAGTTGTAGTGCACCGTTATCCCGCAGTCGCCAAAACCACCGAGGTGCACCTGGTGCGCTCCGACGAAGCCGTCGCCATGCGCCCCATGACCCTCGAAGAGGCCATCAAAGAAGCTCACTTCCGCGACCGCGACGTCTTCGTCTTCCGCGATCCCAAAGGAAAAGTAATGATCCTGCACCGCACCCGGGACGGCAAAATGGAACTGATCGAAGCTCCCTAAGAAGAAGCGCCATAGGAACACGCGCCCTGGAAGCCGCTGACCTGCGCCTCCAGTCCTTGTGCTCCAGAAGGCTGCGTCTTAGAATGGCCTCGGTTGGGGGGCACATGATTCCACGCAGAATCGTTCTGATCCTTATCGCAGTAGCGCTTTGCAGTCTGTTCCTGGGCGCCGGACAGGACAACGCGAATCAGCCCAGCCCTCCGAACGAAGTCACCTACAATCGCGACGTAGCTCCCATTCTGTACAAGAACTGCGTCGTGTGCCACCGTCCCAACGACATCGCTCCCATGTCGCTGATGACCTACAAGGACACGCGTCCCTGGGGACGGTCGATTCGCGAAGCAGTCGTGCAACGGAAGATGCCGCCGTGGCACGCCGACCCTAAAGTAGGCGACTTCGTCAACGATCCCCGGCTCAGCGACGCGGACATCGCAACCATCGACTCCTGGTTTCGCACCGGTACCAAGGAAGGCGACCCGAAGGATCTGCCTCCGGCGCCGGTATTCGCCGAAGGCTGGCACATCAAGCCCGATCAGATTTTCACCATCCCAGAGTTTACCGTGCTAGGCGCCAGTCAGGACGATTACGAGTACATCTACGTGCCCACCAACTTCACTGAGGACAAATGGGTGCAGGCCGCCGAGGTTCTTCCCGGAGACCGCCGCGTAGTGCATCACGCCACCGTCTCCGTAATCACGGCCGACAAAGTCGCGAAAGAAGTGGAAGAACACGGCAAACCCGACGCCGGAGTCGACAAGTACCACTACCGAACCGGCAAGGTCTTGCACCTGAGGGCAGACGCGCCCGTAGTCGACGACGGCTGCTCATCCCCCGACGGCGGCGGCGTTCCGGGCATGTCTTCCGGATATCTGAATATCGTGCCCGGCATCTACCTGCCGGGGCATTTGGCCGAGACTCGTCCGCCAGGCTACGGGCTAAGAGTTCCAGCCGGCTCCTACCTGCAGTTTCAGGTTCACTACAGCAACCGCACCGGCGAAGATGTGAAGGATCGCACTAGCATCGGCATCGTGTTTGCCAAAGAACCAGTGAAGCACGAGATTGCCCAATACGAAATCTGGAACGACCTCTTCCTGATTCCACCCAACGACGCCAATCACCGCGTGACCTCGTGCTACACCTTGCCAAAGGATGTCACCGTCCTGGCCTACACCGCCCACATGCACTTTCGCGGCAAAAGTATGACCACCGAAGCCATCTATCCCGACGGCCACCACGAGATGATCCTCAACGTGCCACACTATGACTTCCGCTGGCAGGAAACTTACTTCCTGAGAAACCAGTTCCTGCTGCCCCAAGGCACGAAGCTCGTGACCACCGCTTACTACGACAACTCCTTCGACAACGCCCAGAATCCCGACCCGTCGAAAGCGCTCCGTTGGGGTGAGCCCAGCGACGAAGAGATGATGGGCTTCTGGCTGCAATTTGCCGATCCCAAACTAGTCGACCGGAAAACTGTCGCGAGCAAGTAAGTCCATCGGAGCCCTGATCATGCAAGTAACCCGTCGCAGTTTTCTCGTCACGGCGACCGCAGCGGCCGCCGCTCCTGCGTTGCTGGGCACGAGTGACAAAACCGGCAGTAAAACGGCCATCCTCGGCCAGGACGAGCATCAATACGAAGCCATCCACGATTGGGGCGAGCTTCCGCGCACCATCAAATACGGCAACACCCACGGCGTCTGCGAGGATTCCCAAGGCAACATCTACATCCACCACACAGTTCACGCCACCAGCGAAAGCCTCAACACGATGGTGGTCTTCGACGAAAAAGGCAAGTTCGTCCGCTCCTGGGGTCGGCAATTCAAGGGCGGAGCCCACGGTCTAACCCTTCGCAAAGAGGGAAGCGAAGACTTCCTTTATCTCTGCGATTACGAGCACGGAATCGTCACCAAGCGCAGCTTGAAGGGTGAAGAGGTCTTTACTCTGGGGTATCCCGCGGAATCCGAATCCTACAAACCTAAAGACAAGTTCTCAACCGTAGCCTACCGGCCGACCAATGTAGCCATCGCCCCCAACGGCGACATTTACGTAGGAGACGGATACGGCTCCAGCTTCATCAACCAGTACAACCAGAAAGCCGAATTCATCCGCACTTTCGGTGGACTGGGAAAAGCCGACGACCAGCTCGATTGCCCGCACGGCCTCTGGGTCGACACGCGCGGGGTTGAAACAAGCAAAGAAACCCCGTTGTTAGTGGTGACCGACCGCGGCAACAGCCGGCTGCAGCGCTTCACGCTCGATGGCAAGCACGTTGACTACATCCTGGGCACGTCCAAGATGCCATGCAATCTGCACGAGCGTAACGGCGACGTCGTGATCCCGGACTTGCTAAGTAAGGTGATCATTCTCGACCGCAAGAACAAAGTCGTAGCAACCCTGGGCGAATCCGAATATTCCAGAGAGGATTGGAGCGCAGTTCGGAATCAGGCCCCCGGAACCTTTACCCCCGGCAGATTCGTCTGCCCCCACGGCGCCTGCTTCGATCACGCCGGCAACATCTTCGTAGTGGAATGGGTGGAGTCAGGCAGAGTAACCAAACTCCGCCGCGTAGCCTGAGCAACCCATTCAAAAGTGGAAAATTAGATCGCTCGCCACGGTAAGCTGATTCTGCCGTCGACCGTCGTCGTACGCCTTCCTGTCCCAAGCTCGCTCGAACCTCAATTCTGGTCGCAACTGCACCGTTGAGCCGATCCAATGACACCACATGATCGTGTTCTCCGAATACTTGGTCGCGTAGCCCGTCCGTTGGCCTTTCTTGTCGTCAAGAAAATCGCTGCGAAACGACAGGAAATCATGCGCCGAAAATTCCTTCTGCAGGAAGTTGACAACTGCATATTCAGGGGCCGTGCAGAGCTGTTCCCCGGCCACGCAGTAAGCCGCATTCGCCCCTGCCTCCGGCTGAATACTTCCTCCTACCGCCGGTACGTCACGCTCATACATGTACCAGGATTCGGTTGCCATGTGCACCGTCTTCGAAAACTTGTGGTACCAGGTTCCGTCATACTGCTGCAGATTGTTATATGCATACTTGCCATCATTGATCCCATTGGCGCAGATATAGAAATTGTCATCCACCGACCGAGTCGTATAGCTCACGCAAGCCGTCCCCGAAGGCTTCGCATCCGGGGTCCATAAAGCAACATCGTGGCCGTCAGTAATTCCGAGCTGCACCAGCCATTGGTCGCTTAACTTCACAGTGGCAATCAGGCCGGTATCCGTGAACGGATCGATCGCATAGAGCAGCGAGTGGCTGAAGATGTAATTATTCGGCGCCAGTTGCGCCTCGATCCCGGGCACCGAGATGAAGCGGCCGACTCTCACATTCATGCCCTGCGCCACCTGCGGAATGTAAACATCAACATATTCAAGCGTAGGATCAAATCCATATTCGTGATGGTCGTTCAGCAATTGCCCGCTCAAGTACCCCTTTCCCATCGTGAAGCGATAGTCCGTGCCGTACAAAGCCGTAAGGTGGTAGACCCAGTCGACGTGCTCGCGTTGCACTGAATCCGGCAACCGCTCCGCGTAGAGAACAAGTTGATTCATCTCCAGACGATTCGAATAGTCATCATTCGCCTCGGGCGCGTTGCTATGGGAAGACGTGCTGAAGTTCAGCGTCGGATCGATCCATCCATACAGTTTCGTCCGGCCGCGAGCGCCGTTAATGGCCGTCATCAACGGATAACTGTTCGTATCCGGCTCCCCGATCACGGGCGAACCGCCATACGACCAATCCGAATTTGGAAACGGTGGCGAATCCAGCGGCGACGGCAGCCCCCGCCGCGCCGGGGTTGATGAGGATGCCGTGGAGGAAGACGTTGTGGATGAAGGTGCAGTCGAAGAACCAGCCGTCCCCCACCAGTCCTGTCGGTAATACTCGGCCCATCGCGCAAAAAAGTTCTTGGTCTCGCGGCTGCCCGAGTTCGGTGCATCAGGCAGCGGACTCGACCCCCCATCCGCTTGCTGTCCCGCACAAAAATCACACGACAAGAACATGATGCACGCGAGCAGAGATAAGAAGTATCGAGGGCGGGATAAATTATCCGTTAGACGCATTCAGAGGTGTGTGCTACCTAAGTCTACAAGTTCCCGCCCGAGAGATTTAGTCGAAAGCCCTGTCATCCTGCGCGCAGTCGAAGGACCCCCTTTCCTGTCCGCGGCGCCTGAGACTCAACGAGGAGTTTCTGCCACGCCTGCGCAACCGTGGAAGAGCGGGCACTTCAGCACCGTGTAGAGCTTCGGCAGAAACAATGGAATACGCGTCTAGCGAGGAGCCTTCAACTCCTTGGTCACCGAAAAACATTCCAAGTGATCGGACGATTTTAGGGCTGTGAGTGTAATGGGGATTTCGCCAATTAACCTTCGGCCCTTCACCACAGCCCTCTATGAACGGGTGGCATTTTGCCAACGGGTTTGCCGTAATCCGGGGCATACCCGACGCACTCGATTTGAATACCTTTCCATTGCGATTGACAGCGAAATTCAGTGGGATAGCGGGAGTCGCTTGGGTAACGAATAAGCAGAGTTCGATCATCCTTCCACGAGAGGTCAATACGCCGAGGGTCATCTCCGACTGTGAATACGGTGGTTGAATGTCCCCGCGTACCGAATAGGTGCATGAAAAAGCCTTGTCGCTCTTGCCAGAGATCCACAGAACTGTGAAACGAGTCCACTGCTCCGCAATCTTCTTCGCTAACTTCGGCAGTCAGTTTCCCATCTCTGGATGAAATTGGAGGGAACTCGTAGCGGCCACACATGGCACTGCCGAAGAGAAACAGGAGCAAGGTCACTGCTGAGCCGCACATCAAGATCCCGGCAGCCATTCTCCCGAGCAGCTTCCAATGCCAGCGGCTATTTCGAGGCAAAAGCCATAGGCCAATCGCGGTAGCCGCCAGCAAAGCGCCAATCACGAGAAGAGCCATCGCGTCCGCAGCTTATCACTTCGGGAAAAGCAGCCAACTGTTGTGAACAGGCAATAGCGCTCACGACCCTGGTCTGGTTCCGGATTCTGGGCACGTAACGGCCAACGCAGAAGTTTTCCACCGCCCGATGTGACATCCAACCTTGCGTCCACACATTCAATCGCGCGATCATGGCCGAAGCGGGCGTACTGCGGAGAGTCTCGCTAGCGAGCCTCTAACGCCCATGCGCTCAAGATTTTGACCTCTAAGCTCTTTGACATCAAGATTTTGCAGACACTTTTTGCAAGCCCCGCGCCCAGCAAGCCATTTAGAGGGCATGGGGGGAGGGGGGTACCCCGCATTCACGCAGGCTTTCCCGAACTGGGAGCGCCGCAGTGCAGGTTTATTTGAGCAAGAAATTCACAGAGACAAGGACAGCAAAAACGGAAGCAGCTTTTCCATTCTCCTCAACTGAGCGTATGATCCTCCCGCCGTTAACTCACCCACTTTTAAGGAGACAACTATGAAAAAGCTCTGCGGGCTCGTCGTTTTCGTGCTGTTGCTCGCCCCCGCGTTATTCGCTCAGGAACACTACACCGAAGGCCCCATCTGGCGCACATCGTTGATTCGCGTCAAACCCACGCAAATGGATGCCTATCTGACCAGCCTGCAGCAGTCCAGCAAGCCGTTCTTCGAGGAAGAGAAGAAGCAGGGCTTGATCATGGACTACAAGGTGTTCCTCAAAGAGACCAAGAACAACCCGGAGGATTGGGACATCTGCATAGCCG
>Ga0210391_10005263_pt1 | contig 10684 bp, 10 predicted proteins | sample IncBWC12OmetaG_FD_160573 | JGI IMG/M metagenome (GOLD analysis project Ga0210391, IMG submission 160573) | Forest soil microbial communities from Barre Woods Harvard Forest LTER site, Petersham, Massachusetts, United States - Inc-BW-C-12-O ...
CGGCACCTGCGAGTTTGATCTGCCGGAGTATTTCTGCTGGCTGAACCAGCCCGCCGAGTCGCGGATGCGTGCCTTCGGCGAGTGGCTCGGATTGCTGCGGCCGCTGTGCGACGCCATCGCGGAGCTGCTGTGGCTGACGCGGCAGGCGGGTCGCAGCCGGCACGAAATCGCCAAGGGCGGCGTATTCATGATTGGCTTCGACCGCGACGCTCCGGCCCAGCTGCTGCGCATCGCGTTACCGACCGAGGAAGGCCTGTACCCTGAAATCAGCGGTGGCGGTCAGCATCGCTGCAACGTCCGCTTTCTGAAGTGGAACGGCCTGAATGCGCGCCCGGCGCAAATCGAAGAGGATGTGCCGTTCACGCTGACCATCTGCGCCTGAGGCTGCCGCATGCCAGCCACCGTGAAGTGCCCGACCTGCGGGCGCCTGATCGAATGGTCCGATCAGTCCCCGTTTCGACCCTTCTGCAGCGATCGCTGCCGGCTCATTGACCTGGGGGCATGGCTGACCGAAAAGCACGCCATCGCGGGCGAAGAGAGCGAGCCGCCGCCGGAGCCGGAGGTTTAAGGGAACTTGATCTTGCCGCCGCCGACCGGGCCTGCGCCCATGGCACCGGACTCCGGCACCACGATGCGCGTTGCGGCCTCGCGGCGCATCTCCCGCGCCTCTTCGATGGCCTCATCCAGCGCCGTTTTGACGGCTTCCGGGAATCGATCCAGCGCCTCCTGCAGCGTCGCCGCCTCGATGTCGAAGCCCAGTGGCAGCACGCCCCCCGGGGTCAGCAACTGGGTCTGGCCCGAAAACAGCACCGCGCGCGTGCCGTCGACTTCGCCCGCGGTCGTCACCGGCGTCAGGCGCCTGAGGGTTCCGGCGCGCCGGTCGGTGAAGATCTCCTCGCGATACAGGCTCGAGGCATCTAGTTTGATTTCCGGAAGCTCAGGTTGCTGGGCCATGGGGTTACTCGGTGTCGGCATTGCGTTGACTCATTGTAACAGCCGCTGCAGGGCTTCGATGAAGGGGCGATCGGCCTCCAGGATGTCCTCCCGGTCGAGCCGTGCGGCGGGCACCCATTTCAGCTGCTGGCCATCCAGCCCGCGGGGTTCTCCCGCAAAATCCCGCACCAGCCAGAAGGACAGCTCCACGGTGCGTTCGGGGTAGCGGTGGCGCAGGCGCAGACAAAACTGCGGCTCGCGAACCTCGATCCCGAGCTCCTCTCGCAGCTCACGTGCGAGCGCCTCGGACTCGGTCTCACCGCTGCCGACCTTGCCGCCGGGAAATTCCCAGCGACCGGCCAGGTGTTTGGTCACGGGGCGCTGCGCGATCAGGATCTGCCCGCGCCCATCGCACAGCGCGCCAGCCACCACCCGCATCGCCGGTTCGCTCACGCTACTCGGAGAGCATGCCGTGACAGTGCTTGAACTTCTTGCCCGAGCCACAGGGACAGGGTTCATTGCGCCCCACCTTGCGGTCCTGGCGGACGAAGGTTGCGGCCGGATCCGCGCCGGGGCCGGCGAATCCCGGTGCCACCGCCATGCCGCTCAGGCCGGACAGACCCGATGGCGCGGCGGGCGGCGGCAGCGCGGGCGCGGCAGGCTCGGCGGCCAGCAGCGCCGATTGGGCCTCGGCATGCTGGGTCTGCAGGGCCTGCATCAGGCGCTCGCGCCGCAGTTCCTCCTCCCGATCCGCCTCTTCCTGGGTACGGATCTCGACCTTCGTGACCAGCGTCACCGTGTCGAACTTCACCCGGTCGAGCATGGCCGCGAACAGCTCAAACGCCTCGCGCTTGTATTCGAAGCGGTAGTCCTTCTGGGCATAGCCACGCAGATGGATGCCCTGGCGCAGGTAGTCCATCGCCGAGAGATGATCGCGCCAATGCTGATCCAGCGTGCGCAGCATCACGTCCTTTTCCACGTGGCGCATGATCGGGGCACCGGTGCGCGCCACCTTCGCCTCGTAGGAAGCCGCGACCGCATCGACCACGCGCTGGCGCAGCTGCGCCTCTTCGAGTTCCGGCTCCGCCGTCAGCCAGGAGTCCGGATGGACGGCCGCGCCGAAGTCGCGGGCCAGGGCCTCGCTCAATCCCTTCAGATCCCATTCCTGCGGCGCCGCGCTCTTCGGCATGAACTGATCCATCAGCGTACCGATGGCTTCCTCGCGGATGCCGGCGATGGCCGCGGACAGATCCTCCGTGCCCATGATTTCGGTGCGCTGCTGGTAGACGACCTTGCGCTGGTCATTGGCCACATCATCGAACAGCAGCAGCTGTTTTCTGATGTCGAAGTTGTGTGACTCGACCTTGCGCTGCGCCTTTTCGATCTGGCGCGTGAGCATGCCGCTTTCGATGACCTCGCCTTCCTTCATGCCCGCCATCTGCAGCAGGCGCTTGGTCCGCGCCGGGTCGCCGAAAATGCGCATCAGGTTGTCTTCCATCGAGAGGAAGAAGCGGCTCGAACCCGGATCGCCCTGGCGCCCCGATCGGCCACGCAGCTGATTGTCGATGCGCCGCGACTCGTGGCGCTCGGTGCCGACGATGTGCAGACCGCCGGCGGCCACGGCGGCATCGTGCCGCAGCTGCCACTCGGCGCGCAGACGATCGATGGTCGCCGCGTCGGTGTCGGGCGGCAGCGCCGCCAGTTCCGCTTCCAGATTGCCACCGAGCTTGATGTCGGTGCCGCGACCGGCCATATTCGTTGCGATGGTCACGGTGCCCGGAATACCGGCCTGTTCGACGATGTGCGCTTCGCGTTCGTGCTGCTTCGCGTTCAGCACCTGGTGGGGAATGTTGGCGTTCTGCAGCAGTCCCGCCAGAAACTCGGACGTCTCGATCGAGGTCGTGCCGACCAGGGTCGGCTGACCGCGCTTCACGCAGTCCTGGATGTCCTCGATGATGGCTTCGAACTTGTCCTTCTGCGTCAGGTACACGAAGTCGGGCATGTCCTTGCGGATCATCGGCTTGTGGGTGGGGATCACCACCACCTCCAGTCCGTAGATCTGCAGGAACTCCGGTGCCTCGGTGTCCGCCGTGCCGGTCATGCCGGCGAGCTTCTTGTACAGACGAAAGTAGTTCTGGAAGGTGATCGAGGCGACGGTCTGGTTTTCTTCGCGGACCCGCACCCCTTCCTTCGCCTCGACCGCCTGGTGCAGGCCGTCGGACCAGCGGCGGCCCTGCATGGTGCGCCCGGTGAACTCATCGACGATGATGACTTCGCCGCCACGCACGATGTACTCCACGTCGCGCTTGTACAGCGCGTGCGCGCGCAGGGCGGCGTTCAGATGATGCATGAGGCGGATGTTGGTCGGATCGTAGAGGCTCTCCCCTTCACGCAGCAGACCCGCCTTGCCCATCAGCTCCTCGACGCGGACGTGACCCTCTTCGGTGATGTGCACCTGCTTCTGCTTTTCGTCGACCGAAAAGTCGCCGGGGCCGTCCTCGACCTTCTGCCGCGTGAGTTGCGGCACCAGCTGATTGATGGCGAGATAGAGCTCGGTGCTCTCATCGGCGGGGCCCGAAATGATCAGCGGCGTGCGCGCCTCATCGATGAGGATCGAGTCGACCTCGTCGACGACCGCATACACCAGGCCCCGCTGCACGCGGTCTTCCAGGCGAAACGCCAGATTGTCGCGCAGATAGTCGAAGCCGAATTCGTTGTTGGTGCCGTAGGTGATGTCGCAGGCATAGGCCGCGCGCTTCTCGTCCTGATCCTGCGAGTTTCGGATCACGCCCACGGTCAGGCCGAGGAGACTGTATATCGGGCGCATCCAGTCCGCATCGCGGGCCGCCAGATACTCATTCACCGTCACGATGTGCACGCCCTCCCCGGGCAGCGCATTCAGATAGGTCGGCAGGGTCGCCATGAGGGTCTTGCCCTCACCGGTGCGCATCTCCGAAATCTTGCCCTGGTGCAGCGTGATGCCGCCCAGCAGCTGCACGTCGAAAGGGCGCATCTGCAGGGTCCGCCGCGAGGCTTCGCGCACCACCGCGAAGGCCTCCGGCAGCAGCTCATCAAGGGACGTGCCCTGCTTCAGGCGCGCGCGAAATTCGGGGGTCTTGGCGGCGAGCTGCTCGTTGCTCAGGGCCTGGATCGCGCGCTCGAAGCCGTTGGTCTGCTGGACCAGCCGTTCGAAGCTGCGCAGCAGCCTGTCGTTGCGGCTGCCGAAAACGCGGGTGAGCAGATTCAGCACTGGGACATCCTGATCAAAAATATGAGCTGCACCAAACACTTAGGATGCCTACGGGCGCAGCGGAGCGGCGTATTGTACGCAATAGTAGGCAAATTGGGGTGCCCGCCGGCGGACACAAGGGGCAGGAGCGATTAACGCTTGACGAAGATCAGCGGGTCGATCTGGGTGCCGTTGCGCAGCACTTCGAAATGCACATGCGGGCCGGTGGAATGGCCGGTCGAGCCCATCAGGGCAATCTGCTCGCCGCGGGTCACGGTCTGACCGACCGCGACCAGCGCGCTCTGGTTGTGCGCATAGCGGGTCACATAGCCGTTGCCGTGGTTGATCTCGATCAGCGTGCCGTAGCCACTGCGCTCCCCCGCCCAGGTGACAATGCCGGCCGCCACGGCCACGACCGGCTCACCGGCAGTTCCCGCGAAATCGAGGCCCTTGTGGAAACCCTCCTCGCCGGTAAACGGGTCGCTGCGCTCGCCGAAATAGGAGGAAATCGAGCCCTCGCCGACTGGCTTGCCCTTGGGCGCCACGGCGTCACTGATCTTGCGTCCCACGATGACATTTTCGAGAGCCGACAGCTGCGCATCGCGCAGGTCAACCCGTTGTTCCAACTGCGTTAACTGCGTGGACAGATCCGGAAATTCGGCGGCTACCGCGAGCGCGGCGGGCGCGGAGGCCGCGGCCGGCTCGTCATCGAAATTGAATTCGCGCCGATCGACGTTGGCCATGCTCGTGATGCGCTTGCCCAGAGCGTCGATGCGGGTGATGTGCGCATTCAGCTGGCCCAGTCGGCCCGCGATCGCATCCACCCGTTCCTGGACGCGCGCCCGCAGCTCGGCGATCTCGGATTTCTGCTCCGCGAGCACCCGGCTCCAGCCCTTGGGATCGGCCGCGCCCACGCCCGCGTGGGCGCCCAGCTGCATGCCGATGGCGAAGGCGGTGCCGAGCGTGCCCAGCACGATCAGTGCGCCCACGGCGAGTGTCAGCGGCCGCGTGAGGTCGAAATACCTCGAGCGGCCACCACCCTGGCGCCCGGAAAAAACTATGATGTTCACCCAGCCCGTGCCTCAGCGTTCTTATCTTGTCCGCCAACGTCGAATATGCAGAAGAAGCCGTACAGTGACAAGGCGAATAGTCGACGCGGATCGCGGTTCTCGCAATCCCGGAGACAACAGTCACGGAATCCGATGGATTCTGTTAAAGATCTTTTGCAGCGCTCCACGCCGGTCCTGGCGGGCCTGCAGCGCGAGGCGCTGCGGCAGCGCGATTGGCTGCAGTGGGTGCAGCGCGAACTCCCGCAGGACCTCGCCACACATGTGACGGGCGTCACAGAGCAGGCGGGGGAAATTGTCTTATTTGCGGAGTCGGCCGTCTGGGGCGTGCGGCTGCGCTATGCGGCGCCGCAGCTGTTGTCCGCCATGAATGCACAGCAGGCGAACATCGTGGCAGTCAAAGTGCGGGTGGTGCCGCGCGGCGCGGCACCGGCCTGAGTCTTCAGTACACCGAAGACGGGTGCGCCACCGCGAATGCCTCGACATAGGAAATCGGCGCATCCGAGTGCTTCTCGAATGTGACCTCTTCCCACGAGGAGCGCTGCGCCAGCAGTGTTCGCAGCAGCTTGTTGTTGAGGGCGTGGCCGGACTTGTAGCCGCTGAACTCGCCGATCAGGCTGTGACCCAGCAGGTACAGATCGCCGATCGCATCCAGGATCTTGTGCTTCACGAATTCATCCTCGTAGCGCAGCCCATCCTCGTTCAGCACCCGCACATCATCCAGCACGATGGCGTTGTCGAGGTTGCCACCGAGCGCCAGATTGCGCGCGCGCATCATCTCCAGGTCGCGCATGAAACCGAAGGTGCGCGCCCGACTGATTTCCTTCAGAAAGGAGGTCGTCGAGAAATCCATCGACGCCCGCTGCGCACGCCGGTTGAAGATCGGGTGATTGAACTCGATCTCGAAATTCACCTTGAAGCCTTCGAACGGTTCGAACATGGCCCACTTGTCCCCATCACTGACCTTGAGGGCTTCCGTGATGCGGATGAAACGCTTCGGCGTCAGCTGCTCCTCGATGCCGGCCGACTGCAGCAGGAACACGAAGTGACTGGCACTGCCGTCCATGATGGGCACTTCCGGGGCGCTCACTTCAACGACGGCGTTGTCGATGCCGAGCCCCGCGAACGCCGACAGCAGGTGCTCGACCGTTGAGACCCGGGCCTCACCTTTGACCAGCGTCGTTCCCAGCTGCGTGTCGCCGACATTTTCCGCGTGGGCGACGACCGTCGCGAACTCGCCGAGATCCGAGCGCCGAAACAGAATCCCGGTATCCGGCGCAGCCGGCCGCAGCGTCATCAGGACCTTCTTGCCCGTGTGCAGACCAACGCCGGAGGCGCGGATGGTGTTCTTCAGTGTGCGTTGTCCAACCATTGGATTCCCAAGATGCCCGGGCGCGCCGTGCGCCCGGTAAAACCCGCGTCCGCTACCGTACCACAGGCGAAGCCTGATCTCCCCTCAGTCAGCCTGGCGACGCAGGAAAGCAGGAATATCCAACAGATCCTCCGAGTCCGATTCCGGACGCAGACCATCGCCGACCGCGCGCTGACGTTGATAGGTCGGTTTGTCCAGATCAGCATAGTTGGGATTGCTGCCGGCCGCCTTGCTGCGGCTCACCATCCGCATCGGCGGGACCTGGGCGTGGGCTTCGCGGCTCATCATCCCGGACATGCCTGACATGCTCGGGCTGGAGGGCGCGCGCACGGAGGCGGCCGGGCGACCCAGTCCCGTCGCGACCACCGTCACCCGCACCACATCCGTCAGTTCCGGATCGATCACCGTGCCGACCACGACGGTCGCATCCTCCGAGGCAAACTGTTTCACGATGTTGCCAACTTCCTGGAACTCACCGATCGACAGGTCCATGCCCGCCGTGACGTTGACCAGGATGCCGTGCGCACCGGCGAGATTGATGTCCTCGAGCAGCGGCGAGGACACGGCGGCCTCGGCGGCCGCGCGGGCCCGACCTTCGCCGCTGGCGACACCCGAGCCCATCATTGCCATGCCGGTCTCGGCCATCACCGTGCGCACGTCGGCAAAGTCCACGTTGATGAGCCCCGGACGCGTGATGAGTTCGGCGATGCCCTGCACCGCACCCTGCAACACCTGGTTGGCGGACTTGAAGGCATCCAGCAGCGTGGTCTGTGCACCGAGCACCGTCAGCAGCTTCTGATTGGGGATGGTGATCAGCGAATCGCAGTACTTGCCGAGTTCCGCCAGACCGTGATCGGCGACCAGCGAACGCTTGCCGCCTTCCATCTCAAACGGACGGGTGACGACGGCGACGGTCAGAATACCCATCTCCTTGGCGACCTGCGCCACCACCGGCGCCGCGCCGGTGCCCGTGCCACCACCCATGCCGGCGGTGATGAACAGCATGTCGCAGCCCTCCACCAGTTCGACGATGCGGTCGCGATCCTCCATCGCGGCCTGGCGCCCCACTTCCGGATCGGCGCCGGCGCCCAGACCCTTGGTGATATTGCAGCCGATCTGCAGTGCGGTCTTCACCTTCGAGTGCTTCAAGGCCTGCGCATCGGTGTTGACGCACATGAAGTCCACCCCGTCGATGCCCGTGGTGACCATGTGCGCGACGGCATTGCCGCCGCCGCCACCGACACCGATTACTTTGATTACGGCACTCTGGCTGTACGCATCCATCAGTTCAAACATTGCTGGCTCCTTAAGAATCCCCGTAGCGGTCGGTTAAAAATTGCCCTGAAACCAGGACTTCATTCGGTTGATGACTGTCTTGCCGCCGGCGCGCCGTCCGCGCCCGGAGGCCGTGTTGTCCCGGGCGTAGAGCAACAGGCCCACACCCGTGGAATAGATCGGGCTGCGCACCGCCTCGGCGAGGCCGGTGACGTGCTGCGGCAACCCCAGGCGCACCGGCACGTGGAAGACCTCCTCGGCCAGTTCGATCGTGCCTTCCATACGGGCACTGCCGCCGGTCAGCACGATGCCGGCCGCGATGGCCTCCTCGAAGCCGCTGCGGCGCAGCTCATCGCGCACCAGGCCGAAGAGTTCCTCGTAGCGCGGCTCGACGATCTCGGCGAGCGTCTGCCGTGCGAGCCGGCGCGAAGGACGCTCGCCCACGCTTGGTACCTCGATGCTCTCGTCGGGATTCGCTAGCTGCGAGAGTGCGCAGGCGTAGCGCACCTTGATGTCCTCGGCATACTGCGTCGGCGTGCGCATCGAGACCGCGATGTCGTTGGTGACCTGATCGCCGGCGATCGGAATCACGGCGGTGTGCCGGATCGCGCCGCCGGTGAACACCGCGATGTCGGTGGTGCCGCCGCCGATATCGACCAGGCACACACCCAGTTCACGCTCATCCTCGGTCAGCACCGCGAAGCTGGAAGCGAGCTGTTCCAGCACGATGTCGTCGACTTCCAGACCACAGCGCTGGATGCACTTCTCGATGTTCTGCGCCGCGCTCTCCGCGCCGGTGACGATGTGCACCTTGGCTTCCAGACGCACGCCCGACATGCCGATCGGATCACGGATGCCTTCCTGACCGTCGATCACGTAGTCCTGCGGCAGCACGTGCAGGATCTTCTGATCGGCCGGGATGGCCACGGCCCGGGCCGCATCGATGACGTGCTCCACATCGCCCTGCGAGACCTCCCGATCACGGATCGCGACGACGCCGTGTGAGTTCAGGCTGCGCACATGGCTGCCGGCGATTCCCGCATAAACCGAGTGGATCTGGCATCCCGCCATCAGCTCGGCCTCCTCGACCGCGCGCTGAATGGACTGCACCGTGGACTCGATGTTGACCACGACGCCTTTCTTCAGTCCACGCGAGGGTTGCGAGCCGACGCCGATCACCTCGATGTTGTTGTCGGCGGTGATCTCGCCCACCAGTGCCACCACCTTCGAAGTGCCGATGTCCAGGCCGACGATCAGACTGCGTTCAGTGCGTTTAGACATTGCGAGCATCGCCCCCGTGCTTTGCATCGCCCGTCCCGGCACCGCGCCAGCCGATGGCAAAGCCATTCGCGTAGCGCATGTCGACATAGGCGATATCCGTGGCACGCTGCGCCACGATCCGGGCGGCCGTTGCCATGAAAGTATTGAACCGTTGATCAAGCTGCTGGCGACCCAGGCGCACGGTCACGCCGTCGTCCAGGTCCAGTTCCCAGGCGCCGCGCGCATCGAGGCGCAGCGCAGTGATGCGCATCCCCATCTCCTGCAACCGGTCGCGCATCGAAAAGTAGCGCTGCACGACGCTGCTCTGGGTGCCCTCGGGCCCCGACAGCCGCGGCAGCTCCAGCGGTAGGTGGGTGGCCTCGTGCGCGAACAGCTCCCCGCGGGTATTGAGGAGCGCACTGTCGCCCCAGCGCGCGGCCGCGACCTGCTCGCCAATGGTCACCGCAAGTCCCCGCGGCCAGCTGCGCTGAACGCTGACGGTATCCACCCAGGACAAGGCCCGTACCGCCGCGCGCACTTTGGCGAGGTTCACGCTCACCAGACCCTGGCCGCTCGCGCTTTCCTTGACGGCCCGCTCCACGTCCAGTGGCGCGACCCGCTCGAAGCGCCCGACCACCGACACGGTGGTGATGGGCTGATCGAGCGCCCAGGCGGTCAGCAGCAGGGCCGCGGCGACACTGCCCAGACCCAAAGTCCAACGGCCCAGCCCCGCCCACGGGATCGCCGGCAATGACCAGCGCGAGGGCTGCTGCGGCCGCCGGCGACGGTTCTGAGGACGCAGGCTGAACACTTACGCGCCTCCCTGCGTGATGGGTACACGGGTGAAGCTCGACTCCAGAATCCGCCACACCAGTTCGTCAAAGCCGATCCCGGCCGCCTTGGCCGCCATCGGCACCAGGCTGTGGTCGGTCATTCCCGGCACGGTGTTGACCTCGAGCAGCTGCGGCCGGCCCATGGCGTCCATCATGAAATCCGCACGGCCCCAGCCCTCGGCGCCCACCGCGGCAAATGCCGCCAGGCCCAGCGCCGCCAGATGATCTTCAGCAGGCTTCGACAGGCCCGACGGACAAAAGTACTGGGTGTCATTGCGCAGGTACTTGGCCTCGTAGTCGTAGAACGTCGTCGCCGGCTGAATGCGGATCGAGGGCAGTGCGCTGCCGTTGAGAATGGAGACGGTGTATTCGGCCCCGGTGATCCACGCTTCAGCCAGCACACTGTGGTCGACCGCGGCGGCGAGGCGATACGCCGCGGCGAAGTCCTGCGCCCGCTCGACCTTGGTCATGCCCACGCTCGAACCCTGGGTCGCGGGCTTGACGATCAGCGGCAGCTTCAGCCGCTCGAGCGCAGCCTCGAGATCCTGTTCACCGCTCAGTTCCATGTAGTCACTGGTTGCGATACCGCTCGCCTGGGCGAGCCGCTTGGTGCGCAGCTTGTCCATCCCGATCGCCGAGCCCATCACACCACTGCCGGTATACGGCACAGCCAGGCACTCGAGCGCCCCCTGCAGCGTGCCATCCTCGCCTCCCG
>Ga0210391_10005264_pt1 | contig 10684 bp, 12 predicted proteins | sample IncBWC12OmetaG_FD_160573 | JGI IMG/M metagenome (GOLD analysis project Ga0210391, IMG submission 160573) | Forest soil microbial communities from Barre Woods Harvard Forest LTER site, Petersham, Massachusetts, United States - Inc-BW-C-12-O ...
GCCACAGGAACGCACTCGATCTCCGACGTGTTGACGTCCCACTCCACGAGCGAGAACCACTCCGTGGTGCGAACTGCCGTTTCGATCGGCGCCGTCGGGCGGCTCGGATCCACTTTGACGGCGAGGGACCACTCGTCGTGCGAGCCGATGACCCATGATTGCGAAGGGGCCTTCGTGGTCACGATCTCGAAGTCGCCGAGGCCCAGGAGCACGCCGATCTTCCCGCTCGCTTCGGCGAGAGCCGCTGCTGCCTCGATCAAATGCGAACTGTTGGGCCCGGCGCCCGTTTCTTCGAGAACGCGCCCCGCCGCGTCTCCGACGATGCACGCGACGGCGCCCGCCATCTGGGTGAAAGACAACCCCGCACTCATGTGTTCGTCCTTCGCGGGAGCGACCCGGCGTTAGCGCGTATGGCCCATCTACGGCGCTCGCGGCGCGTTCCTTCACCCCCACCGTGGACGGAAGCGACGAAAACGACCGAAAACGATCGAGACCACCGGTAACATACACGTGTGGCCTGTATTGGAGCCCCTACGCGACCCACAATTTCACCCTGCGGCTCTTACGAGGCCGGCCGTGCGACCGTATGCTCCGCCCAAGGGGCGGCGCGAAGCTCGCGCGGGAACGACCATTCGAGCCCCAAAGAAAACGATTCCTCGTCGGCCGGACTTACAAGTCGAATGCCAAGCGTCGAAACGGCGACACAACGGTGAACGCTCGATTCGCCCGATCGCCGGCGTGAGCAGATCGAAAGAGAACGAGAAGCCATGAAAAACTTCGATGTCGTCGCCAAATTTCCCGAGGTCTCGGCTGCGGTCGTCAGCGATTCGTCCGGCGCCATTCTGGAGTGGTCGGGCGACATCGACGGTGAAGCAGCGGGCGCCGTCCACTCGTTCTCGATGCAATCGCTCGCGCAGGCCGGCGAGCTGCTCGGCCTCGGCGGCCTCGAGCGTGCGTCAATCGTCGGGCCGACGAAAGCGTGCGTCATCGCCGTCCAGGGCGACGAGGTGCTGGGCGTCTATTCCCTCCCCGGCAAGGCCTTTTCCGCGGTCGAGAAGAAACTCGACGTCGCGCTGCGCCACTGAGACATCCACTCGGACTCCAGCGTCGCGCTGGAGTCTTCGTTCGGAGCAAGAAAAGACAATGGATGCCATTTTGCAAACTTTGCAGGACATGGAAGGCGTCAACGGGGCGGTCATCGCTGACCGAACCGGGCAAGTCCTCGCCTACCGTGCGCACGCCCTGTATGACTCGGCGCTCCTGTCGCAGGTGAGCAAAGCGGTAGTGACGGCCATCGATTCCGTGAAGTTGATGCAACAAGATTGGGAATCGGTGACGGTCCAATTCGCCGAAGGCAAACTGCTGATTCGCAGCCTCGGGTCAGGTACGCAGAGCAAGGCGCCGGAGCTCACGCTGTCGGTCATCGCCGACATGCGCCTGAACGTCTCGTTCGCGGGCGTCGCCCTGCGCGTCGCCGTCGCGAAGCTGAAGGCGATCTTCGAGGCGGGCAACGGCATGCCCGATTTCTCGGGCGGCATCGCGCCCGTCATCAAGAGCCCCCTGCCCCCTCCGGCGGCCGTCCCGCCCTCGTCGCGAATGGGCGTCGCCGCCACGAGCCCGATGGCGCAGCGCGGATCGAATCCGGAGTTCTCCGCGAGCAACCTCAATTGGTCCGGCTTCGGCGGCAACTCGTCGCTCTCCGGATCCGGCATCGCGGCGCTCGACGCCGCGAGCTCCGCGGCGCTCGCTGCATGCACCAAAGCGCTCGCCCGCAGCGTCGGCCCCATGGCCAAACGCTACGTGAAGGAGTCGCTCGGGAGGATCTGCCCCGACCGGCCCTTCTCGAAGGAGATGGTCCCCGCGCTCGTCGTCGAGCTCGAGAAGTACCTCGAAGATCCTGCGCACGCCGACGAGTTCCGCAAAGTAGCCATGAAGGCGCGCTGAAGCGTCGACGCTTATTCGTCGAGCACTTTGAGGAGAAGCCCGACCGCATCGGCCAGGCGGCGTTGCTCGTCGTCGTCCAAGCGATCCTCGATGGCCCCGCGTAGCCACGCCTGACGCGCGGCGCGGCCATCGAGCAGGACGCGCTTGCCCTTCTCCGTCAACGCGGCGTTCCAGCGCCGCGCATCGTCGGGATCCACGGTCCGGACGACGAGGCCTTCGCTCTCGAGCGACCCCACGGTCGCTCCCATCGACTGCGGCGTCACGTGCTCGAGGCGAGCAAGCTCGGCCACGGTCGACCGCCCTGCCTTGTGGAGGAGGACGAGCACCGTCCCCTGGGACACGGAAAGCCTCTGCCCCGCAGACTCCGCGCGCAGACGCCGGAGGAGCGCGCTTGCAGCCGCGCGCAGATCGCTCGCGAGCGCTTCGCTGCGGCGCCTCCGTTCCTGCACTTCTCTTTCGGCGCGCTTGCTCGTCGCGTGCGGCATGAGGCGGACTTTGCCGATACGAAGGCTAACTTGCAAGTTTCGCTTCTCGTCGGGGCGACGGCGTGGCAGGATGGACTTCGTGGCGACCACCCAGATCCAACTTGCGACTCCCGACGGACCGTGCACGACGGAACTCGTGACCCCGAACGGCGCCGGCCCCTGGCCCGCCGTCATCGTGTTCTTCGACGCGGGCGGCTTGCGCCCGGCGCAGACGCGCATCGCCGAACGCATCGCGGAAGGCGGTTACGCCGTGTTCCAGCCCGACCTCTTTCATCGCGCGCCTCCGCTATCGGAGCTGCTGGGCGGTCCGGCGACGCTCGCGTCGATCACGAAGGTCTTTCGCGATCCCGAGCTCCGCGCCAAGTTCATGAGCAACTACTACCTACCGGCGCTCGCGTACGCGAACCTCGAAAGGACGGTCGGCGCCGTGATCGATCACGTCGGGGGGCGCTCGGACGTGCGCGGTCGTGTCGGCACGACCGGGTACTGCATGGGCGGCAACGCGAGCGTGCGCACCGCGACGATCTTCGGAGATCGAATCGCGGCCACCGCGGCGTTCCACCCAGGCGGCCTCGTGACGGACCAACCGGACAGCCCGCATACGCGCGTAAAGGCGATCAAGTCGCGCGTCTACCTCGGCCCGGCGATAGGGGACCTGCCGCCCGAGGCCGAGAAGAAGCTGCGCGCGGAGTTCGACGCGGGTCACGTCCGTTACGTGATTGAACACTATGAAGCCAAGCACGGATATGCAGTCGACGACGGCGATTCGTACGATCCTGCGGCGGCGGAGCGGCACTACGCGGCGCTCGCGACGCTGTTCGGCGAAACGCTGCATGCGTGAAGAAACCCGGGCCGGGGGCGCGGCTCCAGGCGCCCGCACCTCTTGACTACCGCCGCGGGCGAAGAACGAAAGGCGAAGCTCGATCCGTCCATTCTGCCCGTAGTCGCGGTCGTGCTCCTCGGCCCGTTCATGACGCAGCTCGACTCGACCGTCGTGAACGTGTCGCTTTCGGCCATTCGCGACGACCTCCACTCGTCGACCGACAGCGCCCAGTGGATCGTGAGCGGGTATCTCCTCGCACTCGCGCTGATGCTCCCGCTCAACGGCTGGCTCGTCGATCGCATCGGCGCCAAGCGCCTGTATCTCGTTTGCTTCTCCCTCTTCGCCGTGACGTCCGTGGCCTGCGGCGCCTCGCGATCGATGCCCGCGCTGATCGGCGCGCGCGTCTGCCAGGGGATCGCCGGCGGCCTGCTGGCACCACTGACGCAGCTGATGATGGCACGCGTCGCCGGCAAGCAGATGGCCCGCGTCCTCGGGTACGCCGTCGTCCCCGTCCTCGTCGCGCCCATTCTCGGCCCCGTCCTCGCAGGCGCGATTCTCAAGAGCGCTTCGTGGCCGTGGGTCTTCTATGTGAACCTCCCGGTCGGGATCTTCGCCGTGACTCTGGCCGCGTGGCTTTTGCCGCGCGACGGGCCTTCGCTGAATCGCCGGCCGTTCGACACCCTCGGATTTCTGCTCATTTCGCCCGGCTTGGTCGCCCTGCTTTACGGGCTCGAGCGGGCCGCGCATGGACGCGGCGTCGCTCCCCTCGTCCTCGGAGCCGTGCTTCTGGGCGGCTTCGCGCTGCATGCGCGGCGCGCGCGATCGTCCGCGCTCATCGATTTGCGGCTGTTCGAGAGCGGTCTCTTCGCGAACGCGGCGGTCACCATGTTTCTCGTGAACGGCATGCTGTACGCAAGCCAGTTCCTGGTCCCCCTGTATCTCGTCACCGGAGCCGGCCTCTCCCCCGAGCGCGTCGGCTGGCTGCTCGCGCCGGCCGCGCTCGCGATGCTGTTCGTCTATCCGATGGTCGGCACGATCACGGATCGCTTCGGCTGCCGCAGAGTCGTCGCGTCCGGGGTCGTGCTCACGGTCCTCGGCACGGTGCCTTTCGTGTGGATGACGCTGCGCGGGTTCACGACCGCCGGAGTCGAGCTCGGGCTGTTCCTCCGCAGCGTGGGGCAAGGTGCCATCGGCATCCCGACCGTCTCTGCAGCCTACGCGTCGGTCGCGAAAGAGAAGCTGAGCGCGGCGACGACCGCCGTGAACATCGTGCAACGCCTCGGAGGACCTATGGCGACCATCGCCATCGCGATCGCGGTGACCTTCGCGACGGCGCGGGTGTCCGGCGAGAGCGCGTTCTTGGTTCCGTTCCTGGCGCTCATGTCCATTCAAGTGCTGTCGTTGGGGTGCGCGGTGCGCTTGCCGTTACGGATCGGAGACATGCGCTGAGCCGGAGCTCCGCTCGCGACCCCAAGCGCGCCGCACGCGCCGGGGGCCGAGGAGCGGCTACGGCGTCGACGCCGTCCACGCCATGACGTCGTCGTGCAGGTCCTGCGGCTGGCTCACGGCGACCATGTGCCCGCTGTTCGTATAGGGAGCAAAGCGCACGTGCGCGTTCCCGAAGCCCCCGTCGGCAAGCGGGCTCGCCACGCTGAACCCACCCGGACGTCAAGTACACATCGGACGGCCCCAGCGCTCCCACCGTGCTCGTGAGCCCCAAGTCGGCCGCCAACATCCCTTCTTCGAGGTCCGTCGGAATCACAACGAAGCCGCCGGTGCCTGCATCCCCCACCCCGCCACGCGCCGCGCCTGTCTATAGGACCTCGCCTAGAGCCGTGCGCCCGCCTGCACACCCATCATGAACGCCGCGAACGCCCCCTGGGAGCTACCGGGCATCGTGAACACGCTGCCATCGACCCCGAGGATCACGGGCCCCAGTGACACTTCGACGAGCCCCTCCGGCTGCAGATAGAGAGTGTGCGTCGATGAATTCGACGACGACGAGGTACAGGTCGGGGGCGGGGCTGCCGTCGCGGACGACGAGTTGAACGTGCACCCGGAATCGGTCGCCGTCGTCAGCGTCGCATAGTCCCCGACGCCCAGGATCGCGCGAAGCGTCAACACCCGAAAGAACGTATGGCCGTACCCCGCCTCGGCGCCGAAGGATAGACCGTGCGTCGACCAGCAAGAGTCGTTGAATCCTCCGGAAAGGCATCCGCCATCGGTGAAGTAGTCCATGTACGTGAGGCCACCGTAGAAGCCTCGGTACGAGAGACCGCCGCGCACGCCGAAGCCTCCGCCGGTGAGCGGGAAGTTGCCTGGCACTTCGCTCCCCAAAGCGAACGTCATGCGCGCCGCGAGCTCAGGGTGGTACGAGCCCAACCATCCAGGCACGCTGCCGTCGTCTTCGGCGGCGCGGGCGAAGGGGCTCACGAGGAACAACGCAAACAGCAGGACCGCGAAGGCCGTCGATCGCATGGCCATGAGCAAAAGATAACGCAGCGACAGGCGCACGACCCGGCGCAGAGCGGATCGCGTTGCGGATCCACAGATCGCGCTCAGGACCGCACTCCAGCGGGTGGTCCGTGCCCCTCCCTACAAGCGTCGCCCAAGGCTCACCACGTGATCGAGCTCGTAGCCGGCGCTGCGCCAGAAGCGCAGGGCCGGCTCGTTCGCAGAGAGCACCTGAATGTTGATCTTCGGGCAATCCAACGCGCGCAGCTGCGCTTCCGCGTGCATGAGCAGCGCTCGCGCGTAGCCCTGGCGCCGCAGCGCGGGCGCGACGCCGATCGAATAGATCCACCCGCGATGGCCGTCGTATCCCGCCATCGCAGTACCGACCACGCGCTCGCTATTCTCCGCCAGCCAGAACAGGCCATCGCCGAACGCGAGCTTGCGCGCGATACTGGCGCGCGGATCGCGTTGCGGCCGCGAGGGATCGTCATATTCTGGAAACACCTCGCGCCACAACGCGACGATGGCCTCGCTGTCGCTTTCGACCGCGCTTCGAATCCGCATGCGCCATGGATAGCCCAGCCACGGCCCCCGTCCTTCCTCAAGACGGAGGGGCGATGATCGTCGGGCCATTGCATCGCGTGACAGCCCCAGCGGCGTAGGGGGGCCATCGCCCGCCGGGCCGGCGAAGCGACGATGAAAGCGCCGCGGCGTGGCTACTACCACCCGCGGCTTGGACCCTCACACGTGAAAAGCACGAGGGTCACCATAGAAGTAACACGACGACGAACGAAACGAGGAAGCGCTCCCGCGCTCGACCCGCTTGCGCAAGAGAATGCGCAAACCGCGCGACGCTGAGACCCGCCTGCGCACGCGTAGCGGCGATGACTCGACCCACAATCATGGCATTCCCCCACAACGAAAGAAGAGCTGCGCGCACCACTCGACCGAGCCGGACGGCCGCGAACCTGAGCTCGCCCCGTGCCTCCCGACGAGCCGTTGTATTCGGCGGACCGACCGCCAAAAGGTGCGTCTCGCCAGGTCGTTCATCCTCTCAGAGGGCAATGAACGAAGACCGGCAAAGGTGTTTCGGGTGCGCCGCGGTGGCGCCGCCGACGAATACATCGCACACCCTTATAAGCTCGTCGTACGGCTGGCGCGTGACCCGCAAGGCATCCCACGACGGCACCTTCATCATGGAATGGCGTTGCGCGTCGTGCTGGCAAAAGCACAAGGCGGCGGCCGCTCCCAAGGCGGCGCTGCCTTCGCTCAAAGGATAACTAGCCGCCGAGAACGGGGACTCATAGAGCGGGCCCATCGTTCCGCTAGCGCACCGCGTTGGGAGACATACCCATCGCTCTCTACCCATCGCTCTCGTCCCGCACTTGAACACATTAGAATCCGCCGCGCGCGGAAGCGGCTGGCGAGAGAGTGACGACGCGGAGCTGGCGTGCGACCGCGGGAATCGATTCCGGTCGTTCACATGAGCCGAGGTCGGCGTTTACGGCCGCGCAGAAGTTGAAGCAAGGCAAAGCTGCCGGACCTCCTGGATGAACATGTGCGCGACGAGCGGTGGTCCCTCGTCCGCCTCGCGCCTTCGGTCACGACTCACGACCGGCGCTCTCTCTCCAGGCGCTTCGCTTCGCGCGCGTCGAATCGATCTTCCAACGGGGGGAAGATGAGCGCCACCACGAGCTCCCCCTTCGCGTTCGTCTTGATGCCGGTCCTACACTCGAAGCCGAGCGTCTCCGCCGCGGCCTTGAATGCGTTAAGGGCGGGGACGAGGTTCAGGGGGACGCCTTCCCAGCGGCGCGCCGGCACGGCTAACGCGCCTCCGTCATGATCCGGCCGACGAGCCCCGGTTCGATCCACCCTTCGACGGTGTTCCCGACGAAATTCCCCTCGTCGCCGCAACGGACGAAGGCCCAAGGAAGGCCGTCGCGCAGCACGACGTATTGGCCATAGTCCGGGCCGTCCCGGACCTCGTAACGGTGTGCGTCGATGACGAGGACGCGAGGGCGCGAGCGTAGGGCATTCAATGGGCCGGCCTCCTGTACCTGAACGCAAGATCAGCCACAGGTCGGAGCGTGCGTCAAGGGACGGCATCCGTGGTGCGTCGGGGCATTCTGCGTCAGGCTCGCTCATGTGCCCCTATCGGCCCGGGCGGCCCCGGCGCTGGGAAATTGCGCGCTACTCATCGGAGCACGTCACCGGCAAGCACGCGGCCGGCTCGACGCACACAGGCGGTTCATTTGGACACGCCATGCACGCGAGCCGCCCGCCATCACATAACAACTCGTCCGGCCTCACCGGCGGGCAAGGGGGTGGCGGCGGACACGGACCATCGACGCAGTGCGGGGCGACGATCTCGCATCCCTCGATGCACAACGTCAGGCCGGACGGACACGGGGTCGCCGTCTCGCCCCCGCACGCGACCGCGACCGCGAGCACGGCGAGGACGATGGCCAACGGGCGCATACGCGTTTGGTGTGCGACGTCCTGGTGCGTTCAAGGGCTCGCCGCAAAGCACGAACCCATGATCTTGCGCTTCGTCCGGAAGTGGCCTTCCCTCACCCCGCCGACCGTTACGTGCCCCCTCGCGTTTCCGGTCGACCGGCTCGAAGCCCCGCAAGGGGTTTCGTCCGTTTGGGTATCGGGTTTGGATGGCCCGACACTCGGCGGCACTGAAAGCCAAGCCAATGGCGCGATCCCCATCCGACGATGATTGCCATCGTCTCGCGCGTTCCGGCCCAAGTGGGCGGCTGCGCCGCCGACCGTGCGGTTTTCGCCACGCGCGAATCGCCGTCGCCTCGACCTCGATGGAGAGGTGCGGCACTTCCACGAGCGTCACGAGTGCCATGGCGCCCTCTTTATTGTGAACGCAGAGCACCACGCGGTCTCCCGCGTCGGCGCGTGAGAGGACGCCCTCTCGGCCGCCTTGAAGACCTCTTTCCGTAATGAGACTTTCGCTTTTCATGTGAATACCAAAAAAGAGAGGCCTCGCCCGAACGCATGTAAAGTGCAGCCTGCTGCCGTAATCGGTTATGGCAAACTACGCGCGCGATTCGCGTCAATTCAATCGTCCACGAACGCGAGCATCGCGAAGAGACCAAGCGCCATGCAGAGCGCCAAGGGGAACGAAGGAGCGAGCCCACGACGCGGCGCCGTCGCCGTCGGAACACCAACGTCACCTCGACCGACCCCAAGGGCCGTCGCGCGGTTGAGATACGCGAGAAGAAGGTGAATCGCCTTTTCCGTAAAACCCGATTCTACGGAACCGAGTTCTCTCGAAGCGAGATAGTTGGGCCGAGAGTTCCCTTCGAACGGTTACGCGCGTCGTCCGCGCGATTCGGTCGCGCACGAAGTAGGAATAGCTCGCGTCCGCGAAATGCTCGAAGCTTCCGAAAACGGAAGGAAGTGCGCGCTGAGTAGATGCGCACCGTTTCGCTCGTGACGGTCGCATGATCGACCTCGTACGCTTCGAGGAAGAGCGCCCCGGCCTCGGCGAGGGTCGACGCGACCGCGCGCGCTGCCTTCGCGCCGGCCCTTCTCCCCCCGCCTCAGAAACGGCGAAATCGCCTGTAACTTTCGAGGGGTGCGAACGGAGGGACTTGAAAACGCCTCCACGAGAGATGGCGCGGGAATCAGTCGAAGATTCTCGCGATGTGGTCTCAGGTACGACTTCAGAACAGGAAGGACCCAAGTTCTCGGAAGCTCGTCGCTTAGACGCGGGCTTAGACGCCTCGGACGCCGTCGAGCGGGCCCTCGCTGACGCGCTCTCGAAGGCGACGGCCGTTGGCGAGTGGAGCGTCGTCGCGCAGCTCGCGCGCGAGCTCGAAGGCCGGCGAGCTGCACGAGCCAGGGCGGTGAACCTCGACGCCGAACGGCGCTCCCGAGGGCGACGATGAGCACCGCGCGGCGCGGTCTCGCTACCACCGGACAACAAGAGAGGCGACCGTGCCCGAAGTGCCGAATTGCGGCACCTTACCCGGCGACCACCCCTTGCTCTTATTGTCATATACAAACCTCGGCTCGGCATCGCTTCGCTGTCCCGCGACGTGACCCAATCCGAGCGGAACGCGCTGATGGGCCAACGTGTCCGCAGCGCTTTCCGAGAGCTGATGCGCGATCTCGAAACGAAACCCATTTTTCGCGGCTTCAGAAACGACCGCTCCGAGAACCTCTGGCGGCGTTCGTCCCGGGTTGATGACTTTTGCGACCACGCAGAATTTGACATCGCTACCTTGAGCAACGGCCTGCTCGACCCAGGCGTACCAGCTGTCGCTCACCGTCTTGACGGCCCCCTGCACCGCTTCCTCTTCGCGACGCTTGCGTTCCGCCTGCTCTCGCTCTTGAGCGCGCACTCTCTCCTGCGCTTCGGTCTCACCCCGTTTTTGCTGGTCAAGCCGAATCTCTTCGGCCGTCTTCCTTCCCTTTTCGTCCGGCATGGTCAGAATGGATTACCCTTCGGGGCACATCTGTCCAGGGTCCAAACACATCGTGCGGAAAACAATCAGGAAAACGCCCCGAAGCCGGTCAGGGCCTCGGAGCGCGTGACCACGCGAGGTAGCGCATGGCCGATGAGCAGAATAGTGGAAAACCGAGTTCCCTCCTACATGGGCCGTTCCGGCCTCATATCGAGAATGCCGTCCGCGGCGTTCAGGTGCCAGAGGAGGCGCTCGCCTACGAACTCAACGAAGAAAGGGCCGCACTGGCGTACAGGCTAGCGAGCCTCGCGGAAAACGGTGCCGCGACGATCGAAGAAAGCTCCTACGACACGGACGGTCAGAAAAAGAAAATGCGCGCGGAACGGGCGCAGGTGGCGGCGGACCGCGCAAGAGATCAGTGGTCGGGGACCGCCGCGAACGCGCTTGCTGCTGAGTCGAGAGACGCTTCGAGCGTGAGGGCTGCGAAGGCAGGTGAATTCGATGGGCCCCTTGTGCGAGGCGGCCTTGCGGCACTGCTCACGGTTGCGGAT